>Ga0335076_10000834_pt1 | contig 29214 bp, 25 predicted proteins | sample Lox_Sample_25_FD_206717 | JGI IMG/M metagenome (GOLD analysis project Ga0335076, IMG submission 206717) | Soil microbial communities from Loxahatchee National Wildlife Refuge, Florida, United States - Lox_Sample_2.5 | ecosystem: Environmental > Terrestrial > Soil > Wetlands | place: USA... | reverse complement strand
GCCGCGGAACTACCGTCCCGCGGCGGTCTCTAACGGGCAGCCCGAGGAAAGCTTGACCTCCCACCAGCCCATCAGCATCCCGATCAGCCCGAGCCGCGGCCGGACGTGCCAAACGCCGCACCCGGGCTCGCCGATATCTCGGTTAGCGATCCGCACGAACCGGTGGCGCCCCGGGTCGAGCAGCATCTTCTCGAGCGCCACCCGGCACGCCGCCTGCTGATCGGCGCGCTCGGAGATCGACGTACGGGCAGCCTGGACGCGAGCCGCGAGCTCGTCCCGGACGCGCTCGAGCTCGCCGAGGTCGAGCAGCCGCGGCGCCGCGCACGGACGCCCGGGCTCTTCCTCGAGTCCTCCCATCGGAAACGCGGTCACGAACGCGTCGGCGAGCTCCCGCTCGAGCTTGTCGATCTGCGCCCGCAACGAGCGCCGTGCCGCCAGCTCGTCCTGCCCCGGAGCGACAGCCGGGACGGCCGCCGAACCGGCCACCACCGCGCGTGAGTCGTGTTCGAGAAGCTCCAACGCTGCCTCCTTTCGGGAGCTCGGGCCAGCTTACCAGCCCCCGCCGCCCGGATTTAGGCGGTTTTGAGAACGTCGGAGGCAACCCACAGCGCCTCCTCGAGGTGGATCGCCGGCACTCCGTCGACGCCCACCGCGAACAGCACGACGCGGTTCGTACGTGACCCCGGGGCGTTCTCCGGCGCCGGCGTGCCGAACAGCGTGGCGTGAACGCAGCCCACGTCCGCGACCACGAGCTGGCCCGCAGGCAACGGACCGCCGTCAGCTGCGCGGCCGAGCCGATCGCCGGGCACGGCGACCCGTATCCCGAGACTGCCGGAGTCGACGAGACCGGCGTCGAGCGCCCACACCGGCACGCCGGTCTCGATGACCGCGATCAGCAGCGCGTCGGCGAGCGCGCCCCGCGACTCGAAGCGACCGCGCAGCAGGCGCCCGACCGCCGCGGCCTCGCTGGGGATGCGCGCCGTATCGGGGTCGAGACCGACCTGGCGGAAGAACGAGCGGTAGGCGTGGGGGATCGGCTGGGTGCGCATCGCCACCACGCCGGCGCCGCGGTAGCGATCGGACAGGTCGCGCAGCCGGCGTTCGACCTCGCGGGACCTGCCGTGCACGCGCGTGTCGACCACCGTCCAGGCCAATCGCAGCCCCGGAAACTCCTCACGCAGCCGTGGCTCGACCAGCCCGCTCCCAGAGCTCATCGGACCTCACCCTTGACGCAGGAGCGCCTGCACCTGCCCGGCCAGCGCGTTCGCCGACAGCCAGTGCTCGCCGATCAATCGCCGTGCCACGATCCCGCCACGATAGGCGAGCTCGAGCAGCGGGCACGCGGTGACGCCGTAAAGGCCGCCGACGCCGCCGTCGGCGTCGTAGGCCACCGGGATAGTCCACCCGTGCGCCCGCACCGCCTTACGTGCCGCGGTGTGGCTCGTGTTGACCGCCACCGCGGCGTACTGCGCATCGCGGGTCCCGGAGCTCGCGGCCAGTGATTGCATCGTGCTGACCTCGCGCTCGCACGCGCGCGACCCCGGCACGAAGAAGCCGAGCACGACCGGCCCGCGCTTGGCCAGCAGGCACAGGTTCAGAGCGCGCGGATCGTGGCGAGCCGGCATGCAGGGCGGACTCAGATTCGCGTCGCCGTTCAGATCAGACGCGGCCAGCGGCGCGGCGAAGTACCGAAGGTGAGCGCCTGCGGCGACGCCCGGCGTCCCCGCGCCCGACTCGTGATGGGTCAGCGTGTACACCAAGAAGCCGATCACGAGCACCGCCGCGAGCCCGCCGACCATCCACGCGTAGCGGCGGTTGTCGATGAGGGCTCTGAACGGAGTCGGAGGCTCGCTGTCGGGCGGTCGGGCGGGCTCTGACCCGCTCACGCCACGCGTGCCCGCCGCCGCCGCGGCCGCGCGCCCGCGACCCGCGCGAACCGCCCGCGGACGCTCGCGAGCGCGTCGCGCCGCTCGGACAGTGCGAGCACCGAGGGCAGCACGAGCAGTACGCCGGCGAGCGACACCGTCAGGTCGACCAGCGTCACCAGCCCGAAGTCGCGCAGCATCGTGATGCTCGACAGCGTGAGCACTCCGAACCCGGCGATCGCGGTGATCCCGGACGCGAGCACCGCCGAGCCGGTGAACCGGTACGTCCGCGCCAGCGCCTCCGCAGGCGTAAGGCCCGCTTGCCGCTCGGCGCGGAACCGCTCGGACAGGAGCACGCTGAACTCGGTCGAGATCGCGATCACGAGCGCGCCAAGCGTGGCCGACATCGGGTTCAGCGGGATCCGCGTCGCGAACAGGATCAGCGACGACCATCCCGTCGCCAGCGCGATCGGCACGAGCGGGACGAGCGCCCGCTGCACCGTGTGCAGGACCGCGAGCAGAACCAGACCGACCGCGAGCAGGCCGGCCAGCAGCATCAGCATCCGGTGCCCCGAGGACGACAGCGACGCGTCCGCCTGTGCCGCGAGCACGGGCAGGCCGGCGAGCTCGGCGTTGACGCCCGGTGGCGGATGCATGTGGGAGCGCATGTAGTCGATCACCCGCTGCTGACGCGACAGCGGCATAAGGCGGATGCCGAACGCGAGCGTCGCCTCGCGGTGGTCGGGCGTGATCACCGCCTGCGAGAAGTACGGTGGCACGGCCCTGAGCAGGCTCGAGATCAGGCCGGTGGAAAGGGAGTTGGTGCACGAACCAGAACTCGCCTGGCTCCCCGAGCAAAACAGGTCCGGAAGCGACAGCGCCGGGCACAGCGTCGCGCGCGCGCAGCCCTTCGCCTCGACGTAGCCGAAATGAGCCAGCACCGTGTTTTCGTAACGCACCATCCAGCTGATCGTCTGCGGCGTTGCCACGTTGCGCGAGTGCAGGAGCACATCGATCTCGCCCGACACCCCGGTGACGCGCTCGAGCGTCCGCAGGTTCTGGAGCGCCGGCATATTCGAGGGCACGAGCTTGGTCACGTCGGACTGGACGGGCATCTGGGTGTCCGCGACCCAGCCTGCCGCGGCCAGCACCAGCCCCACCAACAACACACGACCCGGCCGGCGCGCCGCCGTCGCCACCGCCGACCGCGCAACCGATCCCGCTCGGGAGGAGGCCGAGGTCCGGGCGTCGCCCAGGATCTCACCCGCGCCACGCGCCGAGGCGCCGACGATTCCCAGCGACGGCGCGGTCATGCGGCGAGCCGACCGCGCGCGGCGCCTGCTTAGAACCATCGCGGCCGAGCCCGCCGTGAACGCGCACGCGAGCGCGATCGCGATCCCGACGATCAGGAGCTCGCCGAACCCGCGCACCATCGGAACCGGTGAGAGCAGCAGAGCCAGGAAACCGGCCGCCGTCGCGAGCGCGGCGGTCGCGATCGTCGGCGCGGCCGCGGCCGCCGCCTGAGCGACGTCGCCGGACACCTCCTCGGTTCGCGCCTGGAACTGGACCGAGTAATCGACCGCGAGCCCGATCAGGATCGGCAGCACCGCGATCGACGCCATCGTCAACGATCCGCCGAGCAGCGACACCAGCCCGAACGTGATCCCGGCCGCCGCCAGCGCGATCCCGAGCGGCAGCAGCCGCGGACGGTTTCGGAACACGAGCAGCAGCACCACGCCCATCGCGATCAGCGCCGCGGCGAGCAGGCCTGCGATCGAGCCCGAGATGGTCGAGGCCAGGTCGTCGGTCACCACCGGCACTCCCGACACCGTGTACGTGCCGTGATAGGCGGAGCGGAACATCGGCATCTGCACCGCCTGCTGGATCCACTTGATCGCCTGGGCCTGCTGTGCCGCGGTCAGCGACGCCTTCAGCCGGACCTGGATGAGTGCTGAGCTCGCCGTCGGGAACAGGTACGCGAACCGCGCCTTGGGCTGGTTCACGCCTCGCGTCTGATCGAACACGATCTCCGGGATGAACTGCGGATCGTCGATCCTCGGCTGGCCGGAGATGCCCGAGTTCAGGTACATCTGGAGCAGGTTCGTCGTCTCCTGCTCCTGCGCGACCTGACCCGCCGCGTTCTCGAGCTGGGTCGCCTTCTGCTTGGACAGATGCTTGGCCAGCGCGAGCTTGTACGCGCTCGTCCTGGCGGTCTGGACGGTCCGCTGGGCCGAGCTCGTGATCTGGGCGATCTCGGTGTTGACGGCCGCGACCGCCCGGTTCAGGAACGTCCCCGGCCCGTACACGACCTGCGCGGGGCGCGCTCTCATCAGCTTGCCGCACGGGCTGTTCCAGCCGCCGTACGGCTTCGCGGACCCGGCGGGCGCCGGCGTGAACGCCTGGAGCCGCTGGTTTGCCACGAGCGTCTCGCCGGCGAGGCACGCCTCGAGCTGGCTGACCGTCGCGAGGTCCTTGGTCTCGACCAGGTCCGTCAGCGGCTCGCGGATCAGGATCACGACCGGGTCGCTCCCGAAGTGCTGGTTGTCGTCGAGGCTCGCCTGGAATGTGGGCGACGAGCGGCTGACGAACGTGTCGCTGTTCGTGTTCGGCTGCAGTCCAAGCGCGAGCGCGCCGCCGCCCAAGGCAAGCGCCACCACGATCCCCAGCGTGACCGCCGGTCTACTCGCGGCGGCCCGCGCCAGCCGCTCCAACAACCGCCCCATCATCCCTCAGCTACGTACTCATCGACGAACCCTAGTCCATCGCGAGCGGGCCCTGCGACTCCCCAGACAGGAACTGGCGGATGAACGGATTGTCGGAGTTGAGCATGTCCTCGGCGGGACCGGCCTCGACGATCCGGCCCTTCCACAGCACGTTGATGTAGTCCGCGACGCGGCGGGCGCTCATGATGTCGTGGGTGATCACACAGAACGTCGGGAGGTGCTCCCTCCCTTTGGCCTTCGCCTCTTCCATCATGTCGCGGTGGATCTCGAGGATCAGCTCGCCGAGCAGAGCTGTGCGCACCGGGTCGAGCCCCGAGTCCGGCTCGTCGAACAGCAGGATGTCGGGCTCGAGCACGAGTGCGCGCGCGAACCCGGCGCGCTTGCGCATTCCCCCCGAGAGCTCGTTGGGCGCCTTGAACCGTGCCTCGGCCAGACCGACCTCTCGGAGTCGCCGCATGACGATGTCCTCGATCTCGTCCTCGCCCTTCTCGGTGTGCTGACGGAGCGGGAACGCGACGTTGTCGTACAGGTTCATCGACCCGAACAGCGCGCCGTCCTGGAACAGCAGGCCGAACTTCTTGCGCATCTCGAACAGCTGGTCGTCAGGCATGTTCGGGACCGATTCGCCGTGGACGAGGATGTCGCCCTCGTCGGGGTACAGGAGCCCGACCATATGCTTGATGCACACGGACTTCCCGGTGCCCGAAGGCCCGAGGATCATCGACACCATGCCCTCGGGCAGGCCCATGTTCAACCCGCGCAGGATCTGTGTGCGACCAAACGCTTTGTAGGTGTCGATGAACTCGACGGCGTCCGGGCGGCCTGAGGGATAGACCTTGTAGGTGTGGAACTTGTACTCGTCCTCGGACGAGCCCGGGGGCGGACCGGGACGCGGCGGCTGCTCGTCGACAACCGACACTCGCGAACCGCTCGCGGCCGGGTGGTCATCTCCGGAATCGGACTCGTGGTCGTGCTCGTGCGACCGATTGAACGGCGCCGGCTCGTCGCCGCTCTGGTCGTCCCACTGTTCTTCTTCAAACGCCATCGTCACCCTCCGATCGGTGCCCGTGGGTTGGCGCCCCAGAAGAGCTGCGTGCCGAGCATTCCGATGAGATGTACACCAACCAAGTTCAACACCATCGACTTCGCGGTGGCCGTGCCTACACCTACAGGCCCACCGCTTGCGTTGTACCCGTAATAGCAGCCGACCAGCACGATGAGCGTAGCCATCGCCATCGCCTTTATCAGGCTGAATAAGAGGTCGGGCGGGTTCTGGAACTCCCAGAAGATCAGGAAGTAGCCTCCCGATGAGACGTCCCCGATCTGCTGCACGACCGCGATATAGCTGGCGAGGAAGCCAGCGCCGATCGCGATCACATACACGAACGGCAACACGAGCCAGGCCGCCAGCAGCCTGGTCCCGCACAGGAACGTCATGCCGCTGATCCCCATCACCTCGAGCGCGTCGATCTCGTCGGAGATCCGCATCGAACCGAGCTCGGCGACGATGCCGGTGCCGACCTTGGCGGCCATCATGTAGCCGAACGCCAGCGGCGCCAGCTCGCGCAAGTCGCACCACGCCGAGAACACGCCGGAAAACGCCGGCGCTCCCTGCGAGCGCAGGAGATAGGCGCCCTCGATCCCGCACGACAGGCCGACGATGAACACGAGCGTGCAGATCACGATCGCCGAGCCGACGATCAGGATTCCCGCCTGCCGTAGGGCCTCGCCGAAGAACTTGAACACGCGCAGGCGGAGCACCTCGCCGAGCACCTGCGTCGTGAACTTCGCGATCTCGCCGAAGCTCTCGATCCAGCCCTTGGGGGTGATGATCAGGTCGTTCATGTGGTCATCGTGGGATCGTCGTGATCTCCGGATGCGTGGCCAGCAGCGTCTGGGTGAACGCGTAGTTGAACGCGAAGATTCCCAGGAACGCGATCACGACCGCCTGGTTGACCGCTCGGCCGACCCCTTCGGCGCCGCCCGACGCCGTCATTCCCTTGTAACAGCAGACGACCGCGATGATCGCGCCGAACAGCGTGGTCTTGACCACCGAGCCCCACAGGTCGGTCGTCTCCGCATTGTTGAAGAACGTCGAGAAGAACGGTCCGAGCGAGGCGTGGTTGACGAGCGTGGCCAGGATCCCGCCGAAGATGCCGAAGATCAGCGCGTAGATGTCGAACAGCCCCGTGACCAGCATCAGCGCGAGGAACCGGGGCACGACCAGGTTCTTGATCGGGTCGACACCGAGCACCTGGAGCGCATCGAGCTCCTCGCGGATCTTGCGCGCGCCGAGGTCCGCGGTGATCGCGGTGCCGGCGACGCCGGCGAGCACGATCGCGTCCACGAACGGGGCGAACTCCCGGATCGACGCAAGCACGAAGAACCCGCCGAGGCGGTCGAGCGCGCCGAACAGCACGAGGAAGTTCGCGGCCTGGAGGCCGGGCGCTTCGTACCCGAACGCGATCGTCGAGATCAGCAGCGGGAACCAGCACAGCCGCAGCGCGAACATGAATTGGCCGACGAACTCGGGGCCGTAGGGATACGGCGGCCGGACCGCGGAGACCAGCGTCTTGCCGGTCAGGATCATCATGTTGCCGACCTCTTCGAGCAGGCCCTTGATGGGCGAGTACCCGCGATCGGCGACGGCTCTGATCAAGTGTGCTCCAGCCTCCCTGGTCTGCAGTGCCGCCACGCGGCTGACGGCCTAAGCGTACGGGCAGCTACCCCGAAGTAGCAAATGGGAACCGTCGCCACATTCCAGCGCGATTGGTATGTTCGGGCCGCGGTGAGATCAGGGAGAAGTGGTGCGATCTGTGGACTCGTGGCGGCCCTCGTCCTCGCCGGCTGCGGCGGCGGCGCGCGCCAGGACGCGAGCGAGCCGAACGGCAAGTTCCCCGTCGCCGTGTCGGCGGCGACGTTCCCCGCCTCGCAGCGCCTGTCCGAACACACCCACCTCGTGCTCGCGGTGCGCAACACCGGGCGCAAGACGATCCCGAATATCGCGGTGACGATCTGCAACGTCACGTGTGCCTATCCGGCGCCGCCGGGCGAAGGCACCGACGCGGCCGCGTTCGCGCAGGACCTCGGGCAAACCGGACTGGCTAACCCCTCGCGCCCGGTGTGGGTAGTCGACCGGCCCCCGGGCGCGTGCAACGCCGGCTGCCAGCCCGGCTCGGCCGACGGCAGCGGCAGCCCCGGCGGCGCCGTCACCGCGTACGCGAACACGTGGGCGCTCGGGGCGCTCCCGGCCGGCCACACCGCCAGGTTCGACTGGTCGGTGACCGCGGTGGCGCCCGGCCGCCGTGTTGTGGCGTGGGAGGTGGCCGCGGGATTGAATGGCAAGGCCAAGGCGGTGACCAGCAGCGGCTCGCTGCCGCACGGGACGTTTGCGGTCACGATCCACAACGCCCCGTCCGAGTCCTACGTGAACAACAACGGTCAGATCGTCACGACATCCTCGAGTGCGCCGTAACGCGCCCGGGCGGATGCCGGGCGGTGCCGGCCCCAACCGGGCGGTCGTATCCCGGCCTCCTGATCAGCAGCGGTTCTATAACGGCGGGCACCTGGGGCTGGGTGGCGTCGTTTCCGGCCGTATCGCGGGGCGCCCGGCATGCATAACTCGACAACCGGGGCTCACCGGCGGAAGTTGGCCGAGTTGCGCACGATAATCGCGGGCAACTCGGCAAGGCCAGCCCGGTCCACGCCGAATGTCGCGTCATGCAGGTCACCGCGGGGATCGATCCGCGGAGAGCCCGCCACACCCACCCTCAGGTGCCCGCCGTGAAGAGACCCAGTCGCCCCACGACCGCCACCCAATCCCGCGACCATCCGGTCGCGCGGACGCCCCCCGCTCGGCGGGCGCGATTGCAGCAGGACGAGGCCTCCCCGGCCCCATGGATGCCGCCGGAGGCGGCCCCAACTACTCCTCGGAGGACGTCGCCCAGATGTTGATGCCGCCCTCGCCCGCGTAGCGGTCGATCTCCTCGAGCTCGGCCGGGTCGAAGTCGAGGCGGTCGAGCGCGGCCACGTTCTGCTCGAGCTGGGCGACGCTCGAGGCGCCGAGCAGCGCGCTCGTGACGCGCGGATCGCGGAGCACCCACGCGATCGCCATCTGCGCGAGCGACTGACCGCGCCGCTGCGCGATCTCGTTGAGTCCCCGCACGCGCGCGAGGTTGTCCTCGCTCAGCATCGACTCCCGGAGGTAGTTACCCACGCGCACGCGCGAGTCCTCGGGTATGCCGTTCAGATAACGATCGGTCAGCAGCCCCTGGCCGAGGGGGGAAAACACGATCGCGCCGACGCCCTCCCGTTCGAGCACGTCGAGCAGCTCCGCCTCGATCCAGCGGTTGATCAGCGAGTACGACGGCTGATGGATCAGCAGCGGCGTGCCGAGCTCGCGCAGGATCAGCGCCGCCTCCTCGGTCCGCCTGGGACCGTAGGACGAGATCCCCACGTACCGCGTCTTGCCCTGGCGGACGGCGGCGTCGAGCGCCCCCATCGTCTCCTCGAGCGGCGTGTCGGGATCGAACCGGTGCGAGTAGAAGATGTCCACGTACTCCAGGCGCATTCGCTTCAGCGACTGTTCCAGGCTCGCGAGCAGGTACTTGCGCGAGCCCCACTCCCCATACGGGCCCGGCCACATGTCGTAGCCGGCCTTGGTCGAGATCACGATCTCGTCCCGGTAGGGCTTCAGGTCCTCCTCGTAGATCCGGCCGAAGTTGATCTCGGCACTGCCGTACGGCGGTCCGTAGTTGTTGGCGAGGTCGAAGTGCGTGATCCCGAGGTCGAACGCGCGACGGATCATCGCCCGGCTGTTCGCGAGCGGGCGGTCGTCGCCGAAGTTCTGCCACAGTCCAAGCGTGATCGCGGGCAACTGCAGGCCGCTGCGCCCGCACCGGCGATAGGGCATCCGCTCGTAGCGGCCCCCGTCGGGTACGTAGGCCTGCCAGCCGAGGTCTGGATTGAATGGCACCGCGGCAGTATTCCACGACCGGGTTTGTCCACGTGGGACGGCCACTTTGGACATCCGGATAATGACTCGTCCCTTACGGGGGCGTTAGGCTCGGGGGCCACTCCGAAAAAGGAATCGATGACCCATGCCACGCATTCGCCAGCAGAACGTACTTGCCGCGCAGTGGGCTCCGAACGGAGGCGCGCTCGGGGCTCTCGATCTGACCTCCCCCGACAACCAGGTGTTCGGGGCGAACGTGTTCAGCCGCGCCGTCCAGCGCCAGCGGCTCCCGACCGACGTCTTCAATCGGCTCGAGGTCACGCTCGCGCGCGGCGAGGCGCTCGACACGTCGCTCGCCGACGCGGTCGCCCTTGCGATGAAGGAGTGGGCGCTGGAGCGTGGCGCGACCCACTACACGCACTGGTTCCAGCCGCTGACGGGCTCGACCGCGGAGAAACACGACAGCTTCTACGCCCCGACGGCCGAGGGCACGGCGATCGCGGAGTTCTCCGGCAAGGAGTTGATCCAGGGCGAGCCCGACGCCTCTTCGTTCCCTACCGGCGGGATCCGGGCGACGTTCGAGGCGCGCGGCTACACCGCGTGGGACCCGACGTCGCCGGCGTTCATCCTCGAGAACCCCAACGGCACGCTGCTGTGCATCCCGACCGCGTTCGCGTCGTGGACGGGCGAGGCGCTGGACCACAAGATCCCGCTGCTGCGCTCGATGGACGCGCTGTCGAAGTCGGCGGTTCGCGCACTCAGGCTGTTCGGAGACACCGATGCCAACCGCGTGTTCACGACGATCGGCCCCGAGCAGGAGTACTTCCTGATCGACGAGCAGTACTACTTCGAGCGGCCCGATCTGATCACCACCGGTCGCACGCTGTTCGGCGCGAAGCCGCCGAAGGGCCACGAGCTCGACGATCACTACTTCGGCTCGATCCCCGAGCGGATCCTGGCTTGCATGCTCGAGACCGAGCGCGAGCTTGCGAAGTTGGGAGTGCCGGTGAAGACACGGCACAACGAGGTGGCCCCCAACCAGTACGAGATCGCTCCCATCTTCGAGAACTCGAACGTGGGCTCCGATCATCAGCAGCTGACGATGCAGCTGATGCAGAACGTCGCACGCCGCTACGGGCTCGTGTGCTTATTGCATGAGAAGCCGTTCGCCGGCGTCAACGGCTCGGGCAAGCACAACAACTGGTCTATGGGGACCAACACCGGCAAGAACCTGCTCGAGCCCGGCGACACCCCGCACCGAAACCTCGAATTCCTGTTCTTCTGCGCGGCGGTGATCAAGGCCGTCAACGCATACCAGGGCCTGTTGCGCGCGTCGATCGCATCGCCGGGTCAGGATCATCGCCTCGGCGCCAACGAGGCGCCGCCGGCGATCATCTCGATCTTCCTCGGCGGCGAACTCGAGAACGTGTTCGGCGCGCTCGAGCGCGGCGAGACGTCGGAGACCAGGGCGCAGTCGTTCCTCGGCCTCGGCACGCCGGTGCTGCCACAGCTCCCCAAGCACGGCGGCGACCGCAACCGCACGAGCCCGTTCGCGTTCACCGGTAACAAGTTCGAGTTCCGGGCACTCGGCTCGAGCCAGTCGCCAGCGCTCCCGAACACGGTGCTCAACACGATCGTGGCGGAAGCGATCGACGAGCTCGCCGACGAGCTCGAGGCGGCGGTCAAGGACGGTCCGCCGGCGGGCGATCCGTTGCGCGACGCGGTGCTCGAGGATGCGCTGCGGCCGATACTCCAGCGCACATACGCGGACAACAAGCGGATCATCTTCGGCGGCGACAACTACGACGAGGAGTGGCACGCCGAGGCCGAGCGCCGGGGCCTGCTGAATCTGCGAGCCACTCCGGACGCGCTGCCGTACCTGGTCTCGGACGAGACCGTGTCGGTGTTCGAGAAGCACAACGTGCTCTCTCGCCGTGAGCTCGAGTCGCGCCACGAGGTGTTCCTCGAGCAGTACGTGACCAAGCTCAACATCGAGGCCGAGACCCAGGCATCGATCGCGCGCACGATGCTGCTGCCCGCAGCGGCCCGTCACCTGGCGCTGCTGCTCGAGGCTCAGCTCGGCGAACTGGCCGGCGAGACCTCGGACCTGATCGCCGAGTTCACGGAGGCGATCAAGACGCTCGAGTCGGCGAACCTGGCCGAGAACCAGCCAGAGGATCTCGAGGCGCACGCGGAGTTCATGCGGGACTCGGTCATCCCCGCGATGGACGGCGTCCGCAACGGCGCCGACCGGCTCGAGAAGGTGGTCGCGGACGACCTGTGGCCGCTACCGAAGTACTCCGAGATCCTCTTCATCAAGTAGCCAGTCAGCGCTAAAGCCACACCTGCCGTGTGCCGACCCATCGGGTACGGCATGCGGCAGGTGACTCCTTCACGCGGCAACGCAACTTGTGTTCGCGCAGTGGGTTTTACGCTACGGTGGCATTGGTGGCAGGCCGTATGACCGAACACCGTGGGCGCTTTGTGGCCCTGCTTGTCGGGCTGCTTCTGGTGGGATTCGCTCTGACTCCTGATCCGGTTGCCGCTGCGCCGAAGAAGATCCACAAGTCCGGCGACTCGGGCGCTCTGGCCGAGCGCGGCATGTGGATCTGGTACGTCTCGCGTTCGAACGGCGGCAGCGTTTCGTCGATCGTCGCCAGCGCGCGCAAATACGGCATCAGCACGCTGATCATCAAGAGCGGCGACGGCCGCACGATGTGGTCGCAGTTCAACCCCACGCTGGTTCAGGAACTGCACGCGAGCGGCCTGCACGTGTGCGCCTGGCAATACGTCTACGGGAACTTCCCGCGCCAGGAGGCGAACGTCGCCGCCACCGCCGTTCACGACGGAGCCGATTGCCTGATCATCGACGCCGAGAGTGAATATGAAGGCAAGTACGTTGCGGCCCAGCGTTACATAACGCAGCTGCGCAATGACATCGGGCAGAGCTTCCCCGTGGCCCTGGCTGGATTTCCCTACATTGATTACCACCCGGGGTTCCCCTACTCGATTTTCCTCGGGCCGGGCGGCGCTCAGTACAACACGCCGCAGATGTACTGGATGGACATCGGCACCAGCGTCAACGCCGTGTACGCCCATACGTATGCGTACAACAGCATCTATGAGCGGGCGATCGATCCGCTCGGGCAGGTCTATCGGAATCCGCCGATGGGACAGATCATTCGCTTCCGTCAGCTTTCGCGCACGTACGGCGCCGCCGGCGTCTCTTGGTGGAACTGGCAGCAGGCGAGCACCGCGGGTTGGAAGAGCATCTCGATCGGCGCCGGCAACCTCGCGGGCGTTACGGCGACGACGAACACCCCGATCCTGAAGCTCCGCTCCCTCGGGGATCTCGTGGTCTGGGCACAGGAGCACCTGGCGACGGCCGGCTACACGATCCCGATCGACGGTGACTACGGCCCGGCGACGCAGGCCGCGGTCGAGAGCTTCCAGAGCGCCGAGGGATTGTCGGTCGACGGAATCGTCGGACCCGCGACGTGGGCGGCGCTGCTGCATTTCGCTCCGGCAGCGGTGACGTGGACGAACACCGGCGCGGTGGTGGCGTCGGCCGCAGCGGTCCGCAGCTCGCGCGATCGGCACCGGCCGCTGTTGATGGCCGTCCCGAAGTCGGCGCACGCGCGGGCGTTGCGCGACGAGATCGCAGGCGCCGGCGGCGCAGGCTGACGCTTCAAAGCAGTTCGTGCTCGCGCGCGTAGGCGACCAGCGCCGCGCGCGTCGTACACCCCGTCTTCTGCTGGATGTGTGCGCGATGCGACTCGACCGTGCGCACGCTCAGGTACAGATGCGCGGCGATCTCGGTGTTGGTGTGCCCGAGCGCGATCAGCCGAAGCACCTCGATCTCGCGCGAGGACAGGTCGTCGGGGGGACCGTCTGAGGCCTGCGGCTCGGCGGCGAGCCTCGCGCCAAGCTCCGGATTGAGATACGTGCGACCTTCGGCGGCCAGGCGCACCGCTTGCACGAGCTCGCTCTCGGCAGCCTCCTTGAGCACATATCCGATCGCGCCGGCGCGCAGCGCGTCGCGCGCGAACGCGGGATCGTTCTGCATAGTCAGCACGACGATCTGCGTGTCGGGGGCGGTTTGCCGCAGCCGAGGGATCGCGGGCAGGCTCGACTCCCCCGGCATGTTCAGATCGAGGATCAGCACGCGCGGGTGATACGCGGCCACCCTGCGCTCGGTCGTGGCGACGTCTCCGGCCTCTGCCACGACCTCGAACTCCTCCTCGGCTTGCAGCAGCATCCGCAGCCCCGCACGGACAACCAGGTGATCGTCGGCCAGGACGATCGTGATCGAACCGCGCCGCGATGCCTCGTCCATCGGGTCACAATACCTCGCGTTCAGAGCGCACGGCAGCAGCAATAACGCATGCAAAGTCGGTATGTGGTGACATGCGACCGGTCAGTACGCAAAGCTTTGCGCCACTCGTTCAGTTTCAACAGGGAGAAGGCGATGCCTCCAGCCAGGAAGTCAGCCACACAAAAGTCGGCCACGAGCGCGCGCAGCGCCGCCAGAGGCGTCCGTGCGCGCGCAGCCTCGACGTCCGCGGCGACGCGGCGCGAGGTGGAGCAATCCATCGCGCGGTTCGAGAAGCGTCTCGAGGACGCTAACGACGCGCTCAAGACGCTCGGCACGCACCTCGGGCGCGGTGCCGCGGGCAGCTACAAGGAACTGACCGCAGCGTTGGCGTCGCTTCGGCGCGAAGCGTCGAAGACCAACAAGCAGGCGCTGAAGGACTTCGACAAGGTGCGCTCGGCGATCACGCAGAAGGCTTCTACGGCCACGCGGTCCAACTCGAGGTCGAAGGCGAGCACGGCGAAGAAGAGTGCCGGCGCGTCCAAGACGAGCTCCGCATCGTCCCGTACCAGCGCGCGCAAGACCGCAAGCCGTTCGACGGCCAAGCGCTCGACCGCCAAGCGGTCAACCGCCGGCCGCTCGACCGCGTCGCGCGCGAAGACGACGCGCGCGAAGAAGACCAGCTAAGTACGTTTGCGCTCGGGCCTTGCCCTCAAGGCTCGAGCGTCGTCCCGGCCGCAATCCGCGTCGGCTCCTCGACGTCGAGCTCGACGGCTCCACACACCCGTACGCCCTCGTCGAAGGTGACGTCTCCGTGCACCACAAACCTTTCGGCGTCGCGCAACGACGGGGCGCCGCCGGGAAAGCGCTTCTCGAACTCGTCGAGGAGCTTGTAGAAGTCAGGGTCCAGTTCGACGTACGGCAGCTTCCCGACGCGCTCGGGAACCGCCGAGACGACCAGGTCGTCCGACAGCGTGTAAACGTCTGAGCGCAGCACAAGGAGATCATCGGTCGTCTTGACCGGAACGAACCGCGCGCGTGGCACGCACAGCAACTGTGCGTCCTTGAAGCTGCCGATCGCGGCGCCCATCGCGCTCTCGAGCTGGATCACCGGCGGCGAGCTCTTGTCGCGCGGGTCGACGGTCTTGCGGTTGATGATCAGCGGCAGCTCGAGCACGCCGCCCGTTTCGTCGAGCTTCGCCTTCAGCACGTGCAAGTCCACCCACAGGCTGTTCGTGTTGTAGTAACGCCAGCGACGGTAATCGCGGAACGACTCCTGGTCTTCGGACGGCGTCTGCGCGGTCTCGCGCAGCACGAGCTGACCGTCGGCGCGACGGCGCGCGATGTGACCTCCCTTGCGGTCGGCCTCGGTTCCCTCGACCACCTCCATCAGGAAGGGGATCTCGCCGCGCTCCATGTGCGCCGCGATGCGGGCATCGGGCATCGCACCGAGGTTGTCGGCGTTCGCGATCATCGCGTAGCGAAAGCCATCCTCGAGCAGCGCGTCGAGCATCCCCGAGCTGCGGAGCGAGCTGTACACGTCGCCGTGTCCCGGCGGGCACCACTCCAACGACGGATCCGGCGGCCAGCTCTCTGGCGCGAGCGACTCGGCGTCGATCTTCGGCTCCATGCTCTGGAGGAACTGGACCGGCAGGCCGGTGTCGAGATCCGGGTGTGACTCGAGCGAGCGCATCGTGTCGGCGCGCGTCGCCTGGCTGTTCATCAGCACGAGCGGCAAGCGCACGTCGTACCGCCGCCTGAGCGCGAGCGTATTGCCGATGATGATGTCGAGGAACGACCGGCCGTCCCGCGCCTCGACGAGTGACTTCGGGCTGCGCAGCCCCATCGTCGTCGCCAGGCCGCCGTTGAGCTTGATCACCGCTACGCGACCGAGCGCGCCGCCGTCGGCGTCGGGTAGACCGTCGAGCGCCGGCACGTCGCCGGCCGGCTCGAGCTCCGCGCTCGGCAGCATCGCCGACTCGCCGCTCTCCAGACGCCGGTACGCGCTGGCGAAGTTGCGGATCGCCTCCTCGGGCTGACCCGCATCGCGCATCTTCGCCTCGGCGGCGTGCAGCCCGTCCTCAGACACGAACGCTCACGTGTGAAGTCTCGCCGATCACAGCTCGGACCCTACGGGGCGCTTACCCGCGGCGGGGCCCGCTCACTCGCGATCGGTCGCGACGATCAGCACGTTGCAGCGGGCGTGGTGCGAGACCTTGTCGGGGACGCTGCCGAGCACGAACCGCTTCAAACCGCTGTGCATCCCGCGGTTGCCGACGACGATCAAGCTCGCGCCGACCTCGGTTGCGACCCGGAGCAGCGCATCCGCCGGATGGTCGTCCTCCGTCGCATGCGTGACCGTCTTGACCCCGGCGTCACGAAACTCCGACTTGGCGTCTTCGAGGATCGCGTCGACTTCTGAGTCCGGGTACGGTGTCGCGCCTTCTGGCGCTCCCCTCTGGCGGTGGGCGTGCAGCGGCTCGAACGCCGACACGATGTGCAGCTCCGCATGGAGCGCCTCGGCGATATGCACCGCCTCGGCCACCGCGCGCTTGGCGCTGTCCGAACCGTCGGTCCCCACTACGATCGTGTCTGCCATCGGCTTATCCTCCTGACCGCGCCACCCAGGCCCGGCGCCACCCTACCGCAGTCTTCTGCACTCCGCCAAGTCGTCAGCGTTGTCCGTAATACGCCTGCGGTCCGTGCTTGCGATCGTGGTGCTTGTCGCGGAGCGCCTCCTGGAGTGGCGGCACGTCGGGATCGACCATCTTGGTCAGCAGCGCCATCCGCGCCACCTGCTCGAGCGTGACCGCGACGTCGACCGCCTTGGCGGGAGTCTCCGCCCAGCAGAACGGCGCGTGCCCGCGGACGAGCGCGCACGGAAGCTCGAGCGGTCCGCGCTCGGAGATCAGCTCGACCAGCGTCGTCCCGGTCGCGCCCTCGTAGTCGGCGCCGATCTCCTCGTCGGTCAGCGCGCGCGTGACCGGGATCGGGAACGCGGTCAGATCGGCATGGGTCGTTCCGAGCAACGGGATCTCACGCTGTGCCTGCGCCCACGCCACGCCCCAGGTCGAGTGGGTGTGGACCACGCCGCCGATCTCCTCGAACGCGCGGTACAGGGCCACGTGCGTGGGCGTGTCGGTCGACGGTCGGCGCTCCCCCGCGACGACGTTTCCCTCGAGATCAACTACGACCATGTCGTCCTCGGTCATCTCGTCATAGCCGACGCCGCTTGGCTTGATCACCACGACGCCCTCGTCGCGGTCGATGCCACTCGCGTTTCCCCAGGTGAGCGGCGCGAGGCCGTGCGCGGCGAGCGCCTGGTTGGCGTTGAGCACGTCCGCGATCAGGGACACTGGCACCACGAGGCCGCGCCTCAGATCTCGGCGTACTCGATTTCGAGCAGCTCGGCGAGCCGGCGCCAGCGGCCTCTGTGTTCGCCGAGGTTCGTGACGAAGTGATGCGGGCCCGCGAGTGACAGCCAACGGTTCATGAACTCCTCCATACCCGCATCCGGGCGGAAATGAAAGTAGTGCATCTCGACGTTCGGCAACTCGGGTGTGTCCAGCACCTGGCCGAGACCAACCACGAGGCGGTAATAGTCGCCTTCGATCGGGACCAGGGCCGCAGTCGTGGCGGCGCCCGGCTGTGCGGAGAACACCGGCGTCGGCGGGTTGTCGAGGCGGCCGATCCCGAGCTCGCGATCGATCAGCTTCACTGGGCGGTCGCCGCGCGCGATCTTCCAGTTGCCCTCGCCCATGTGGCTGATCAGCACCGAGTCGAGGTCCCAGTCCATCGCGTACATCTCCGAGAAGTGTGCGTCGCCGATCATCGTCTGGGCGGCGCACATCAGCGTCGTGGTGTTGGTGTCGCCCTCGGCGGCGAACCCGTAGCCGTCGGCCATCAAATCCGACGCGGCCAGCAGCGGGAGCTGCTTGAACCGTCCGTCGCCGCCGATCGAGTCGAAGTGGAACGAGAAGCCGGCGTAGCCGTTATCTTCGAGCATCCCCCGGATCGCCACCTCGAACCGCGCGGCATACGCATGGCGCTCGCGCGGGAGATCGCTCGCGACCTCGAAGACGTCCGCGTGTCTGGCGAGGACCGAATCGATGTCGGCGTCGGACACCGCGTCCATTCGCTTGATGAGCGCGCCAAGGTCTTCGCTCACGATCGTCGGTCCGATCCGCCTGAGCAACGACGGCGGGTCGTACCGGATGTCCCCCATTCCGTTCATCGGATAGCCGAGGAGCCCGATCCGCGTGCGCCGGAGCTCAGTCACCGTCTGCGCCGCGCGTGCCCAGTCCTCGAACGCGCGCTCGAACTCGGGCGACCGCCAGTCGCCGGTGATCACCGAGAACGGCAGACCGGCCCGGACCAGCGCGTTGGCCTGATCCTGCGCTCCGTGGATGCCCTGGTTGTACGTCAGGTCGGACATGTCCCACTTCGGGGTGATGGAGCGCTCGGGCTGGATGTTCGCGAGCAGCAGCGGGACCGGCGTCTGCATCAGCGCGCGCACCGTGCGCATCGCCGGCCCGTAGGTGAGCATCACGATCGCGATCCCGTCGACGCCTGCGTCGAGGAGTTCGCGCGTGATTTGATCGACGTCCTCGCGGTTGCGAGCCGGCCGCGTGAATTGGACGTCCGCGACCGGGGCGAGCTTCTGTGCGACGGCCTTCGCGTATTCGCCCTGGCGCTCGGTGATCCCCGGGATCATGTCGTCGTAGAGCTCCTGCATGATCCCGAGGAGGCCGATTCGAGGTTGCCGGCTCACGCCTCTCTCCTTTCCGTGCGGATGCGCTTCAGGTCGTGCAGGAGCCGGACCTCGGTGCGACCGAGCATTTCGTACAGCGTCCGGTAGATCTCGTACACCCGGTCGTAGGTCTTCTTCGCCGTAAGGTCTGGCTCGTACGTGCGCACTTTCTTCGGCCGCGTGGCTTCGATCGCGCTCCCGATGTCGTCGAACACGCCGGCCGCCAGCGCGCCGAACAGCGCCGCGCCGCGGGCCGGGATCTCGCTCACCTCGGGCACGTGGACCAGACGTCCGCTCGTGTCGGCCAGCAACTGCATCATCAGCGGGCTGCGCTCGGCGATTCCGCCGCAGGCGACGATCTCCGATAGCACGAGTCCGTGCTCCTCGAAGTTGTCCATGATCCGTCGGCTTCCGAACGCGATCGACTCGAGCAGGGCGCGGTAGATCTGCTCGCGGGTGGTCTGAAGGCCGAGTCCGAGGATCGCACCGGTGAGATCGGCGTCGGCCAGGATCGTGCGGTTGCCATTCCACCAGTCCAGCGCGACCAGCCCGGTCTCCCCGGGCTCCATCCTTGCCGCCGCTTCCTCGAGTTGCGCATACGCGCCGGCGTCCTGGGCCAGGTTCTCGACGAACCATGCGAGCATGTCGCCGACCGCGGCCTGCCCGGCCTCGTATCCGTACAGACCCGGCAGGATCCCGTCCTTGACCACACCGGTTATTCCGGGGAGCCGCGTCTCCTCCGGGTGGACGATCATGTCGCAGATCGAGGTCCCGATCACGACCACGAAGCACCCCGGATCCACCACCCCAACCCCCGGAACGGACACCCAGGCGTCGACGTTCCCGACCGCGACCGCCACGGACTCGGGCAGCCCTATGCGCTTCGCGACCTCCGGGCGAAGCGTCCCCGCCTTGGTCCCGAGCGGTACGAACTTGTCGCCGAGCTTCTCGCTGGGGCGGTCGAAATCGGGGTAGGCGGCGGTGAAGTACTCGGTCGGGGGCAGACCTTCGTCGGGTGACCACATCGCCTTGAACCCCGCCGTCGCGGTCTGACGGCACTCGATGCCGCTCAGCCACCATACGATCCAGTCGGTCGCTTCGATGAACCCGTCGCACTCGTCGTAGATCTCGCGGTCCTCGAGCCACACCTCGATCAGCTTCGGGAAGTACCACTCTGAGGAGATGCGACCGCCGTAGCGCTCGAGGAACGGCTCCCCCCGCTCGAGCGCGACCTCGTTCAGACGGTCGGCGACCGGCTGCGCCGAATGGTGCTTCCACAGCTTCGGCCACGCGTGGCGGCGTGCTCGCCACTGTTCGAGCGTGCACAGCGGCACGCCGTCGCTGGTGATCGGGAGGACAGTGCACGACGTGAAGTCGACCCCGAGGCCCACGACCTCGTCCTTGTCCACGCCGGACTCTTTGAGCACCTTCGGGATGGCCTGCTCGACAACTGTGACCCAGTCGTCGGGGTCCTGCAGCGCCCAGTCCGGGGGCAGCCGCTCGCCGGTCGAGGGGAGCGTCTCGTCGATCACGCCGCTCGGGTAGCCCACCGCAGCGGTGGCAAGCACGTCGCCGTTGCCGAGGTCGACCAGCGCGGCGCGGCCGGATTCCGTACCGAAGTCGATCCCGATCGCGTATCCGCTCAACGGTTCAAGCGCCGGCGCTGGCCTGCGCCAGTTGACGGCGATAGCTTGAGACCATCAGCTCCGTGAGCTCCTCGATCGACGTCTGGTGAACCTCCTGGTCGATCGTGATGCGTCCGCCTTGCATGACGTTCAGGCGGTCGCACAGCTCGAATAGATGAGCGTAGTTGTGGTCGATCACAATGATCGAGATTCGGCCGCTCGTGGCAAGGTCCTTGACGAGGTCGATGATCAGTCGTGACTCGCGTGCCCCCATGGCGGCGAGCGGCTCGTCGAGCAGCAGAATCTTGCTCGCGGCGCGCACGGCCCGGGCGACCGCGACCGCCTGCCGCTGACCGCCGGAGAGCTGCTCGGCCTCGGCGTCCACGCTCGGCACGTTCACGTTGATGTCGTCGAGGTATTGACGCGTGAGCTTGCGCATCTCACTCTTGTTGAGAAGCCGCAACGGTCCGAGCCTCGTCAGCTCGTGGCCCAGGAACAGGTTCTGATAAACGGGCAGCTGCGGGATGAGCGCGAGATCCTGGTAGACCGTCTCGATCCCCGCGGATCGGGCGGCCTCGACCGACGAGAAACTCACGCGCTCGCCCTCGAGCAGGATCTCTCCCGCGTCCGGCGGGTGGAAGCCGCACAAGATCTTGACGAGCGTGCTCTTGCCGGCGCCGTTGTCACCGACGAGCCCGAGCACCTCGCCCTGGCGCAGAGTGAGGTCGATGCCGTTGAGGACCCTGAGCACACCGAAGCTCTTGGTCACGCCGCGCACCTCGAGCACGGGCGCGCCGGCCGGAACGGGGGGCGTGGGCTCCACGGGCTGAGGCGTAGCGCTCATCTGGCCCTCGAGCGAGCGATTATCCGGTCGAACTGGACGTTCAGCGCCATCGCGATGATGATCACCACGCCGACATAGATGAAGAACTCGTTGGTGCTGACCCCGATCACGGTCAGGCCGTCCTGGAGAACGCCGATGAGGATCGCGCCGATGAACGCCCCCACCACCGTCCCGCGCCCGCCGGTCAGCGCCGTGCCGCCGATCACGCAGGCGCCGACGGCGTAGAGGATGTAGTCGACACCGAAGTTGCCCGGGTCGAGCGTCCCGTACTTGATCGCGTCGACGATTCCCACGAGCCCGGCGACGAAGGAACAGAGAATGAAGCACCACACCTTGACGCGCCGGATCGGCACGCCCGCCTCGGCCGCCCCAACCAGGTTGCCACCCGTGGCAACGATCCGAACGCCGAAGCGCGAGCGCGTGAGCAGCACACTGAGGACAATCGTGATCGCGAGCACCCAGAGGATCTCGGACCACTTCCAGACGCCCATCAACTGGCTTATGAAGTCGGTGCCCGAGCTCAGCGGGATCGGGCTCCCCTGCAGGTCGTTCGAGGCGACGAGTACCACTCCGTAGAGGATGAAGTTCATCGCCAGCGTGGTGACGAACGAGGGCACCTCCAGGCGCACGGTGATCAGCCCGTTGATCGCACCCACAAGACAGACCGCGAGGAGCGCGATCAGGATCGCGATCACCAGCGGCAGGCCGTCCTGGTGCATCCAGTACATGACCCACGGGCAGAACAGGAAGACCTGACCAGCGGAGAGGTCGATCTCGGCGAGGACGAGCAGCAGCACCTCGCCGACGGCGATCGCGCCGATCGGTCCGGCGTAGCCGGCCGCCGAGCTGAGGCTGAGCTCACCGGTGAACGACGACCCGGCTCTGATCGCGAAGTACACGAACAGCGCGATCGTGATCACGATCGGGGTCAGCTCGCGCTGGTAGAGAAACGCCCGGAAGACCCGACGCCCTACCGATACGGCTCGCTCCTCGGCCGAAGGGGATTCAGGCTGCTGCCCCGGTGGGCTCGCCTCCGGGGCAGCAGCAGACGTTGGAGCGTTCGATTCCACGCTCGCGGGAGACTACGTGGAGATCGAGGACGGCGGCGCGATCGCCTTCTTCGTCGAGGACGTTCCCTCGAAACGGCTCGGCGTGAGGTAGGGCGTGACGTTCGACTTGGTGACGATGCCGATTCCAGTGTCGGTGTCCGTGGGGGTCATCAGCCCGCCCGAGACGTTCCACAGGAACAGCTGCATGATCGTGTCGAAGCCCTGCAGGTACGCCTGCTGGTCGATCGTGGCGGTCACGTAGCCGGCCTGGATGGCCTGCACGACCGGCAATCCGACGTCCCAGACCGATGCGCCGACCTTCCCCTGCAGACCCTGGTTCTTGATGAACTGCGCGACCGCGTTGCTGTCCCCGCTGTCCACGGCCATCATGAACTTCACGTCCTTGTTACCGGCGTACCACGCGGAGATCTTGTTGTACTCCGGCGCGCCCTCGGTCGCCGAAGTCCCGACCTCCACGAAGTTGATGCCGGCCTGTTGAAAAGCGGGCTTCGCGCCGTCGAGCCGCGGCTGGATGTTCCCCGTCCCCGGAGTCGCGATGATCCCGGCGACCTTGTCGCCCTTCGTCACGTGTTTGAGGATCTCCTGCCCGACCGCGGCACCCGCGGTGAGGTTGTTCTGGCCGATGTAGCACATCCGGTTGTTCTTGGTCCCCGGCGAGACGTCGGCGTTGTACGCGATCACCGGAATGCCCTGGCTCAGCGCGGTGTTGACGGGTCCGTTGAAGGCGGTGTTGTCGATCAGACAGCACCCGATCCCGTCCGCCTTGGCGGCGATGGCCGCGTTGAACGCCGACACCATCTGGCCGACGATCGAATTGTTGGAGCCGGTCCACTGGAACGAGGAGCCGGTGAGTGCACAGGCGTCCTGGCACCCATAGATCGTCGCGGTGAAGAACGAGTTGGTCGTCACATGGTTGACCATCACGAACTTGTGGCCCCCGCTGCTTCCGTAGGGCCCGCCTCCGCTAGTCGTCGCCGCTTTCGAGGTGCCCGTGCCCGAGCTCTTGCTCGAGCCGCATGCCTCGAGCGCTGCCGCCGCGATCCCGGCAGCGGCGCCGGTCAGCGCGGTCCGTCGCGTCAGCTGACGCCACTTCTTGGAGGGGGTCTCCTCCTGTTTGCGCTCGTCCCACTCGAGCCGCTCGATCGCGTCACCCACAATATCTTCTTGTGACACCTGCACTGCTCCTCTCGTCCGCTCCGACAAGACCTGAGTACTAAAGCTCAGAAAACCATCACTGCGACCGTCGCCGAATCAGTACTTAGCCGCACACTGGCGGTGTCAGCACGCCGGTGACGGCTGATGTCCCACCGCTCACCGGGCACATCGAGGTCCTCCGGCGCAGCTCGCAATACGTCACGACGGGCGTCGGCCGGACCCACGCCTCTAGCTCTCCTCTCGCGTTGATGCGGCGGCCATGTTAGCGATCACAACGGCGCGGTGTCAATGCCATCACGGGGCGGCAGTCGTGCTGGCCCGGATGATCAGCTCCGGCGGGACGAGCGTGCCCGACGAATCCCCGTCGCCGGTTTCGATCGTCCGCAGCAGCAGCCGCAGGCTGCGCGTGCCCATTTCGTTGAAGTCTTGACGGACCGTGGTCAGCGGCGGCAGGAAGTACGCCGCCTCCGGGATGTCGTCGAACCCGACCACGCTCAGCTCGCCCGGCACGTCCCGGCCGGCCTCGTGCATTGCGCGTAGCAGTCCGAGCGCCATCTGGTCGTTGGCCACGAACACAGCGGTGACCGCTGAGTCGGTGCTGAGGCACCGGCCGAGCTCGTATCCCGCGTTCGGGCTCCAGTCGCCGACCAGGGCCTCGGGCACGTCCGCGCCCGCCGCCTCGAGCGTCGCGCGCCAGCCGTCCCGGCGCTGGCGGGACTCGATGAAGTTGGGGGGACCGCTGATGTGCCACACGGTCTCGTGCCCGAGCGACAGCAGATGCCTAGTCGCGCTGACCGCGCCCGCGACCTGATCGACCGCGACCACCGGAACCCCGTCGTCGGGTCCCGCCTCCACCGCCACCATCGGCACGTCGGCGTGCATATGCAGCAGCGCGTCGCCCGCTTCCTCGTGCGGGGCGATCACGAGAACTCCGTCGACCCCCTGACGGCGGAGCCGCTCGACCGCGTCGGTCACCGAGGAGCGGTTGAGCGCCTTAAGGCTGGCGACGATGATGAAGTAGCCGGCTTCGTGAGCGGCCTGCTCAATCCCGAACAGCGTGGAGGCCGGGCCGTACAGCGTGGTGTCGAAGCTGACCACGCCAAGCGTCCTCGACCGGCCGGTCACGAGCGCGCGGGCGACCGAGTTCGGCCGGTAGCCAAGCTCCTCCATCGCCTCGAGCACCCGCTTGCGGGTCTCGGGTCGCACGTGCGGGCTGCCGTTGATCACCCGCGACACCGTCTGGTGCGAGACCCCCGCGAGCCGTCCGACGTCCGACATCACCGGCGCGCGCGGCCGGCGTCGAGTGATCACCTCATCGACCGGCTCCATTGAGCTCATTTCGTCGCCTGGCTCCATCGAAGAGTGATCCGCCGCCCGGCTCTTCCGCCCAGAAAAGTCCCTTTGCAGCCAGGCATGTTAGCGCTAACGGCCATTCGCGAATAAGATCGCCGCGCACGACTCGACCTCGAAGGAGCGGTGATGAAGACGAGCTTGGGCATATGGGCATTCGGACCGATGATCACACGGTTCGTGCCCGGCGGCTACCAACCCGGCCACAGCTACGAGACCGAGCCGGTCGCCGAAAAGGTGAACAGGGCCGTCGAGGGGCTCGGCGACCTGATCGACGGCTACGAGTTCCATTACCCGGACGAACTGTCTGAATCTAATCTCGACGAGGTGCGGGCGGCACTCGCCGGTCACGACATCTACTGCATCGCCGGGGGATTGCATTTACACCCGCAGTTCGGCCGCGGCGGGTTGGTCAACCCGGACCCGACGGTGCGAGCGGAGGCGGTTTCGATCGTCCGCGACGCTGCCGCGTTCGCGGGATCGCTGGGGGCGCATCTGATCATCTGGCCCGGCGGCGAGGGCTACAACTACCCGTTCCAGACGCCGTACGCCGACTCGTGGCGGTGGCTGATCGAGGGTCTCGGCGAGGCCGCGTCTGTCTGCCGCGAGCACGGCGTGAAGCTGTTCCTGGAGCACAAGAACTCCGAGCCGGCGATGAAGATCCTGATGCGCAACATCGGGATGTGCCTGTTCGTGATCTCGAAGCTCCGCGACCAGGGGCTCGACAACGTTCAGGTCAACATGGACTGGCAGCACCTGATCATGAACGGCGAGCATCTGCCCGAGTACGCCGCGCTGCTGTCCTCCGAGAGCCTGCTCGGCCACCTGCACGCGAACTCGGGTTGGGGCATTACCGACGACGACAACATGGTCGGCGCCACCGCGTTCATGGAGACGCTCGAGCTCGCGCTGGAGCTGCGGCGGTGCGGGTATGGGTCCGGCGGCGAGCGGCTGGGGTTCGACCTCTATCCATACACCGAGGACCAGGTGGGCGCGGTGCAGCGGTCGGTGCTGCAATGGCGGTTCATCGACTCGGTGGCGGCGCGAATCGACGATGGCGCGCTGCGCGAGGCCCAGGCCGCCAAGGATGCGGTCCGCGCGTACGAGATCGTCTACGCGGCTCTCGGGGCGTGAGCTTGGTCGAGGATCGCGTTCAGCCGGTCCGCTTCTTTTTGCGGTCGCTCGTGGATTCGCTCCCAGGTCATCCGGACGGTGACGAAGCCGTGGGCGAGCATCTCGGCGTCGCGCTCCCGGTCGTCCTCGAACGCGATCTTGTCCTTGTGGGATTCCCAGCCGTCGAGTTCGACGATGACCTTCTCGGCCGGGAACAGCGCGTCGACGATGTACCCGTGGAGAGGTTCGCCCATGACCGGCGCCGGCAAGCCGTAATCGGCGCAGAACTTTGGGAAGTCGTCTTCCCAGCCGGAGCGGGTCGGCGTGCCCTTCGGCCCGATCAGCTTCGCGATCCGGGGCGTCGGGTGGCGGGCGAGGGTCTCGGCGAGCTGGTCCTCGGACAGCCACGGCGAGTGCAGCGCGTTGTTGACCGCGCGCTTGAGGGCCTTGTCTTTCAGCCGCGGGGAGATGTCGATGAGAGTGCGGGCCGGCGAGGTGACGCGGATCCCGAGCTGGGTCGTGATGTCCCGCCGGCGGAGCGTGGTGCTGCGGTGAAGTTGTATGCCCTTGGTGCGGCGGTCGCCGACCACCGTGACCTCGAGCGGCGTGTCCCACTGTCGCCAGTACCCCCAGAGGGTCATCGCGGAGCTGTGGCTGAGCGCCGCACCCGGTCCGCAGGCGAGCACTGCAGCGCTCGCCCGGTGGTGCGGCGTGAGCGCCGGCGTCCCGACGGAGTACACGCCACGGAAGACGCGGTACAGCCGCCCGATCCGCACGCGGTACGCGACCGCGTTGTCGTCGAGACCGATGTCGTGCAGTTGCCGGCGCGTGATGTTCCCCCACTGCCTCGCCGCCACCTCCGCAATCGCCCGATCCACCGCCTCTTGGGACGAAACGGTGAAATAGTCATCGGTTCTTCCCGAGGGGCGGTCGTTCGACGGCATCTCATACCGCAAGAGCCCGCAACCCGGGTCGATTCACCCCCCGGATCGTGACCGTCCTCTTCGGCATCGACGTCGGAACGAGCGCGACCAAGGGCCTCGCGATCGACCCCGACGGCACCGTCCTCGCCAACGAGGAGGCCGCCTACCCGCTTTCCACCCCGCGACCCGGCTGGTCCGAGCAGGACCCCGAGGACTGGTGGCGCGCCACCGAGGCGGTCCTCGAAAAGCTCACCGACGCCGCCGGCGCGCCCGCCGGCATCGGGCTGTCCGGCCAGATGCACGGGCTGGTGGCGCTGGACGACAACGATAACGTCATCCGCCCCGCGATCCTCTGGAACGACCAGCGCACGCAAGCCGAGTGCAGCGAGATCGAGGACACGATCGGCCTCCAAAGACTGATCGAGCTCACCGGCAACCGCGCGCTGGCCGGCTTCACCGCGCCGAAGATCCTGTGGCTCCGGCATCACGAGCCGGACAACTACAAACGGATCGCCCGGATCGCGCTCCCGAAGGACTACGTGCGACTCCGCCTCACCGGCGAGCACGCCACCGACGTCTCCGACGCGTCGGGAACGCTCCTCCTCGATGTCGCGAACCGAACGTGGAGCGACGACGTCCTACAAGCGCTCGAGATCGACCCGGCCTGGCTGCCGAACGTTCTCGAAAGCCCGACCACCTCCGGCGTCACCGGCGACAACATTCCCGTCGCCGCCGGCGGTGGCGACCAGGCCGCCGGCGCGGTCGGCGTCGGTGTCGACCGCAAAGGCCCGGTGTCGGTGGCGCTCGGGACCTCGGGCGTCGTGTTCGCCGCGCTTGACGCGTTCGCCTCCGACCCCGAAGCGCGCGTCCACGCCTTCTGCCACGCCGTCCCGGGCGAATGGCACGCGATGGGAGTGATGCTGAGCGCGGCCGGCTCGCTCACATGGCTCCGCGACGCCACCGACCCGGGCACGCCGTTCGACGTGCTCCTGGACGAAGCCTCGACGTGGTCCGCGGGCACCGAGAATCTGTTGTTCCTCCCGTATCTCGCCGGCGAGCGCACGCCTTACGCGGACCCCGACGCGCGCGGTGCGTTCGTCGGGCTCAGCATCCGCCACGACCGAGGCGCCCTGGCCCGCGCGGTCCTCGAAGGGGTCGCGTTCGGCCTCAAAGACTCGCTCGACCTGACCGAAGACCTCGGTGGCGTCCCAGAACTCGGTCGCATCTCCGGAGGCGGCGCTCGCAGCCGCCTGTGGGCGCAGATCATCGCGTCGGTGCTCGAGTTGCCGTTGGAGCAGGTTGCGGTCGATGAGGGCGCCGCATTCGGAGCCGCGATCCTGGGCGGGGTGGCGGCGGGCGTGTGGCCGGACGTGCACGCCGCCGTGACCGCGACCGTGAAGCCCCGCAGCCAGATCGACCCGGTCGAGGAGTGGGTCGAGCCGTATCGGGAGCAGCGCGAGCGCTACCGCGCTCTGTATCCGGCGCTGAAGGCGCTCAGCTGAGCGGGCCGACGGCGTCCTCGACCGCAGCCAACACGGCCCCCGACCGAACCAGCTCTTCGACCGAAGCCAGCTCGGGCGCCGTGAACCGATCCGGCCCCGGCCCGGGAACCCGCGAGCGAAGCACCGACAGGGCCGCGCCCGTCCCCAGGGCCGGCGTCAGCGGCGCGCGCAAATCCAACGCGCGCGCCGCGCACGACAGTTCCACGGTGACGATCCGCGTCAAATTCGCCGCCGCCACCCGCAGCTTGCGCGCCGCCCCCCACCCCATCGATACGTGGTCCTCCTGCATCGCGCTGGTCGGCAGCGAGTCGACGCTCGCCGGGGTCGCGAGCCGCCGGTTCTCCGCGACCAGCGCGGCCTGGGTGTACCCCGCGATCATCATCCCCGAGTCGACGCCGGGACTCGAAGCCAGGAACGCCGGGAGCCCGTGCGACCGCGTGGCGTCGAGCAAGCGATCGGTCCGCCGCTCGGCGATCGCGCCGACCTCGGCAGCCGCGATCGCCAGGAAGTCGCATGCCATCCCCAGCGGCGCCCCATGGAAGTTGCCACACGATTCGACCCGCCCGTCAGCCAAGACCATCGGATTGTCGATCGCGGACCGCAGCTCGACCGAAGCGATCCCAGAAGCGAACCGAACCGCGTCGCGAGCGGCGCCCACCACCTGCGGCGCGCATCGCAGCGAGTACGCGTCCTGAACTCGAGGATCGCCGTACCGATGGCTCGCGACAATCGAAGAACCCGCCAACAGCCGCCGGAGATTCTCCGCGCTCGCCACCTGCCCCGGCTGGGGCCGCAGCGCGATCAGATCCTCGGCGAACACGCGGTCGGTCCCGAGCAGCGCCTCGACCGACATGGCCGCGGCCACCTCGGCCACGCGCAGCAGCCGCTCGAGATCAAACAACGCGAGCACGAGCATTCCGAGCATCCCGTCGGTTCCGTTGATCAGCGCAAGCCCCTCCTTCGCGATCAGCTCGATCGGCTCGATACCGGCCGCGGCCAATGCCTCCGAAGCGGGAAGCAGCTCCCCG
>Ga0335076_10000833_pt1 | contig 29219 bp, 26 predicted proteins | sample Lox_Sample_25_FD_206717 | JGI IMG/M metagenome (GOLD analysis project Ga0335076, IMG submission 206717) | Soil microbial communities from Loxahatchee National Wildlife Refuge, Florida, United States - Lox_Sample_2.5 | ecosystem: Environmental > Terrestrial > Soil > Wetlands | place: USA... | reverse complement strand
GTCTGGTCCGCGGGCGTGTCGAAGCGCAGGTCCATTCCGGTCGCGCTCGGCGAGCCGGGCGCGTGGCAGCTCGCGCAGTTCACGTCCAGGTACGTGCGCGCGGAGCGGTCGAGCGAGACCGTCCCGACCCGGTCGGGGAAGTGGTCGTAGCTCGCGCTCGGGCCGATCTCGTCCGCCAACAGGCCCAGGCAGGCGAAGCGGTCGAGCTGGTTCTGCGCGCCGAAGCCGGCGTCGAACACGCGGTTCACCTGGCGCGTGCGCAGGCCGAGCGCGCTGCCGCCCGCCTGCGTGTGGCAGTCGGTGCACTGCTCGGGCGTCGGGTAGTACCAGTCGACCGTCGACTGGCCGCCGCCGAAGTCCACCGCGTACGTGTAGAAGAGCGAGCCCGTGATGAGCTCCGCGTGCGTCTGCTGCGGGGTGCCCGGCGGCCACCAATACGTGTAGCCGCGCCAGCCGACCGTCTGGCGGATCAACACGCGCGTCTCGGCGTGGAACGGGCCCGAGTCGCCGGGCAGGTCGAACTGCTGCACGAGCGCGGTGCCCACGGGCAACTCCCACGCGCCCGTCGGCGAGAAGCCGATCTGCAGGTTGCCCGGCAGCGCGAGCCAGCGGCGCGTCGACGCGAAGCTCGACCAGGCCGGCGCGTTCACCTCGTACTCGACGAGCCCCGGCGCGGGCTCGAGGCTCGCGACGTCGGCGAAGAGCCCCGTCGCAGCGAGCGTCTGCGGCACCGCGGGATCGAGCTCGCTGCCCGCGGCGACGAGCCGGTAGACCTTGCCGTCGCCGCCGCCGAGCACGATCAGCCCGCCCTCGCGGTCCTGCAGGAACGCGGTAACACCAGGAAGTGTAGTGATCAGCGCCGGCGCGGAAGCGCTCGACGGGTCCCACGCCCAGACGTGGCCCGTCGCGTCGTCGCCGTATACGTAGCGACCGTACAAGGTCGGCAGGTCCGCGCCGCGGTAGACGGCGCCGCCCGCGACGCTCGAGCCGCCGGCCGGGCCGTGCGGGTACACCAGGACGGGTGCCGTGAGGCCGGGCGCGCCGCAGCCGGCGCCGCTCGCGTCGCGCGTGCCTTCGCACAGGTTCCAGCCGAAGTTCTGAGCGCCGCCCGCGCCGAAGGGCACGACGTCGATCTCCTCCTGGCTGACCGAGCCCGAGTCGCCGATGAAGAGGTCGCCCGTGAGGGGATCGAAGCCGATGCGGCGCGGGTCGCGCAGGCCGACGGCGAAGATCTCGCCGCGCGCGCCCGGCACCGCGGCGTACGGGTTGTCGGGCGGCACCGCGTAGACCGCGCCGCCGCGCACGTCGATCCGCAGGAGCTTGCCGGCCAGGCTCGCGAGGTCCTGCGCGGAATTGGCGGGGTCGCCCGGGGCGTCGCCGTCGCCGGTGGCGATCCACAGCATGCCGTCGGGGCCGAACGCGAGCGCGCCCGCCGAGTGACTCGTCACGGGCTGCGGCACATCGAGCAGCGTGACCGCGCTGCCGGGGTCCGCCGTCAGCGTGTCGCCGTCGGTCGCGTGCAGCCGCGCGACGCGCAGGCAGTCCCCCGCCGAGCCGCAGGCCGAGCCCGCGACGTCGTAGGCGACGTAGAACCAGCCGCTCTCCGCGAAGTCGGGCGCGAACGCGAGGCCGAGCACGCCGCCGCCGTTCGGGTCGATCGGCGCAAGGCTCGGATCGAATGCGCCCAGGTCGACGAGCGGGTCGGCGCCGAACACGAAGTAGTCGTTCGCGAACACGAACAGCTGGCCGTCCGCCTGCGCGACCGCGAAGCGCTCCGTCTCACCGGGAATCGCCGCGAGCGCGACGGGCTGCGCGAACGCGAGATAGGGGAAGCCCGGCACGAGCACGGGCGCCGGATTCACGGGAAAACCGTGTCCCGCGAACAGAACGCGCGACTCTTGCGTGCAGCTCTGCTGCGCGCGCGCCTGCGAAGTCCACAGGGCTACGCAGAAAAGTGAAACCAGGGCCAGGGAAGGAGACCGACCGAGCGAGGCCGAACGGGTCATGGCGTGGCTCCATGAGCCTCCGCCCACCGTTTCGGAGGATCGCCGACCGGCATGAGTGACATGGCTCACGAAGTCGGGGTTCGGACGTGCTTTGCATCACTATGGCGCGCCGAGCGAGAATTCTGGCGGCAAGACACCGGAAGGAGCGCGGCATGGCGGCCATCGCGACGACACGCCAAGGCAGGGTCGATGGCGTCGAGCAGGGCGGGCTCGTCCGCTTCCGCGGCATTCCGTTCGCGGCGCCGCCCGCCGGCGCGCTGCGCTGGCGCGCACCGCAGCCCGCGCGGCCGTGGAGCGGCGTCCGCCGCGCCGCCGACTTCGGCGCGTGCGCGCCGCAGAGCCCGCTGCCGCTCGACATCCTGCCCGCGTTCAAGATCGCGGAGACGCAGAGCGAGGACTGCCTGTTCGTGAACGTGTGGACGCCCGGCGTCGACGGCGCGCGGCGGCCGGTGCTCGTGTGGATCCACGGGGGCGCGTTCGCGATCGGCTCGGGCGCGCAGTCCATCTACGACGGCGCGCCGCTCGCGCGCCGCGGCGGCGTCGTGGTCGTGACGGTGAACTACCGGCTCGGCCCGCTCGGCTTCCTGCGCCTGTCCGAGCTCACCAACGGGCGGATCCCGTCGACGGGCAACGAGGGGATCCTCGACCAGGTCGCAGCGCTCGAGTGGGTGCGCGAGAACATCGCGGCGTTCGGCGGCGACCCCGACAACGTGACGATCTTCGGCGAGTCCGCGGGCGGCATGAGCGTGGGCACGCTGCTCGGCCTGCCGAGCGCGCGCGGCCTGTTCCACAAGGCGATCCCGCAGAGCGGCGCCTCGAGCACCGCCAACACGCGCGAGCGCGCGGCACTGGTCGCCGAGCGGTTTGCAAAACATCTCGGTGTAGGCCGCGACGCGGACGCACTGCTCGCCGCGACGCCCGCGCAGCTGCTCGCCGCCGCGACCGCGCTCGGCGGCACGCCCGGCCTGCCCAGCGACGAGATCGGCGGCATGCCGCTTCAACCCGTCGTCGACGGCGAGGTGCAGCCGCAGCTCGCGCTCGAGTCGGTCGCGCGCGGCTCGGCCGCCGGCGTGGCGGTCATGCTCGGCACCACGCTCGAAGAGTGGAAGCTCTTCATGCCGGCCGATCCGAGCAACCTGACGCTCGCCGAATCGCAGCTCCTCGCGCGCTGCGAGCGCCGGCTCGGCCCGGCCGCGCGCGGCATCGTCGACGCGTACAAGAAGTCGCGCGACGAGCGCGGCGTCCCGACGAGCGCCGCCGAGCTGTGGAGCGCGCTCGAGACGGACCGCATCTTCCGCCTGCCCGCGCTGCGGCTCGCGGAGACGCAGGCGAAGCACGACGCCCGCGTGTTCTCCTACCTGTTCGACTGGCGCTCGCCGATGTTCGGCGGGGCGCTCGGCGCGTGTCACGCGCTCGAGCTCGGCTTCGTCTTCGGCACCTACGGGCAGCCCGGCATGACGGAGTTCTCCGGCACCGGGCCGCAGGCCGACGCGCTGTCGGCTGCGATGATGGACGCCTGGCTCGCGTTCGCGAAGAGCGGGGACCCGAGCACGAAGTCGCTGCGCTGGCCGCGCTTCGACGCCGCGGAGCGCGCGACCTGCCTCTTCGGCGCCGACTCCAGAATCGCGCGCGCGCCGTATGACGAGGAGCGCCGCGCGTGGAGCGCCGCGCCGGAGTCCGCGCTGGGCGCGGTATAGGAGAGGGAACCATGAACCCCGTGGTGGAGATCGAGTCGGGAAGGATCGAAGGCGAGCAGCGCGGCGCGCACGAGCGCTTCCTCGGCATTCCGTACGCGGCTCCGCCCGTCGGCGCGCGGCGCTGGCGCGCGCCGGAGCCCGCCGCGAAGTGGAGCGGCACGCGCGCGTGCGTCGCCTTCTCGGGCTCGGCGCCGCAGACGCCGAGCGCGCTGCCCGGCATGGCGGTCGGCGCGCAGGACGAGGACTGCCTGTATCTGAACGTCTACACGCCGCGCGCCGACCGCGGCAAGCGCCCCGTCTTCTTCTGGATCCACGGCGGCGGCTTCACCACGGGCTCGGGCTCGCAAGCGCTCTACGACGGCGGCGCGCTCGCGGAACGCGGCGACGTCGTCGTCGTGACGATCAACTACCGGCTCGGCGCGCTCGGCTACCTGACGCTGCCGGGTGCGACGCCCAATCTGGGCCAGCTCGACCAGATCGCGGCGCTGCGCTGGGCGCGCGCGAACGTCGCCGCGTTCGGCGGCGACCCCGATCAGCTCACCATCGCGGGCGAGAGCGCGGGCGGCATGGCGGTCGCGACCTTGCTCGGCATGCCGGCGGCGCGCGGGCTCTTCCGCGGCGCGATCCCGCAGAGCGGCGCCGCGCACAACGTGCACTCGCACGAGAGCGCGGCCCGCGTCGCCGCGACGTTCCTCGACGCGCTCGGCCAGCCTGCGGCCGACGCCGCGGCGCTGCGCGAGCTGCCCGTCGCGAAGCTGCTCGAGGCGCAGGGCCGCGTGCTCGCCGAGCGGCGCGCCCTGGGCCTGCTCGCGTTCGCTCCCGTCGTCGATCCCGCGAGCCTGCCGGTGCGCCCGCTCGAGGCCGTGCGCAACGGCTCGGCCGCCGGCGTGGCGCTGCTCGTCGGCTCGAATCGCGACGAGGTGAAGCTGTTCCGCCTGGGCGTCGCCGAGAGCGCCGGGCTGGGCGAGGACGCGCTGCGGAAGCGCGTGCGCACGGGGCTCGCCGCGAGCCGCGTCGACGAGTCGCATGCGGAGAAGCTCATCGACGCGTACAAGAGCGCGCGCAGCGGCCGGGCAGCGACCGAGCCGGGCGAGCTGCTCGACGCGATCGACTCGGATCGCACGTTCCGCATTCCGGCGATCCGCTTGGCGGAGGCGCAGACCCGTCACGACCCGCGCACGTTCATGTACCTGTTCACGTGGCCGTCGCCGGCGCGCCGCGGCACGCTCGGCTCCTGCCACGCGCTCGAGCTGCCGTTCATGTTCGGCACGCTCGGCGCGCCGACGATGGACCGCTTCGCCGGCAAGGGTCCCGAGGCCGACGAGCTCAGTGCGCGCATGATGGACGCTTGGCTCGCGTTCACGCGCACCGGTCGGCCGGGCCATGCGGAGCTGCCCGATTGGTCCGTCTACCGCGAGCACCAGCGCGCGACCCTGGTGTTCGACCGCCGCTGCGAGCTCGTGGACGGGCCGCTCGACGCCGAGCGCGCGGCCTGGGACGGGCTGATCTAGCCGGGCGCGCGCGCGAAGTCCGCGCGAGCGTGCACCCGGCCGCTCGGGTTCTCGACGACGGCCGCGCCCACCAGCCCGGCCTCGATCGGCAGCCCTGCCTCTACACAGATCTGGATCGCCTGGCCGACCTGCTCGGGCGCGAGGCCCGACGCGATGGTGCAGTGCGGCACCCAGGCGCCGGGCCGGTAGTAGGCCCAGGGCTTCACGGCCGCCGTCTCGAAGATGGGGAAGCAGCGCGCATGCAGCTCGAGGAGCTCGCGCGTCGCGACGGCGCCGAGGAAGACCACGCCGTCCTTCGTGCCGAACACCGACGCGTGTGCCAACACGACGCGCGGCGCGGGCTCGCGCGCCAGGAGCGCCTCGAGCCGCGGCACGAGCGCGTCCACGTCGAGTCCGTCGGCGACGGCGAGAGACACGTGCGGCGAGTGACCCGCCGCCAGGAGCGGCGACGGAAGGCCGCGGTCGGCGAGCGCGCGCCAGATCGCGCGCACGCGCGCATCCGCGGTCGAGTCGAGTAACATCTCCACCGCGAAGATCACCGCGCCAGAGTCGCCGGCCAAACACGCACCCGCCACCGCCGCCGCGCGAGAACTGACCGATCGGTGTAAGCTTCACCCCCCCGAAATCCGCGGTTGCGACCCGCGACGTAGCGTTTGGCGGAGGTCGGGGTCGGAGCCGGGCTCGTGGTTCACTGCATCGGCCTGGATGGCGTCGGCAACGGGTGCGCGGGCGGAGCGAGGCGGGTTGGCAGAGCGCCGCGACGACCTGACCCTGATGGAGCTCGTAGCGCGGCGCGATGCGTCCGCACTCGATGCGCTCTACCTCCGTCACGCATCTCTCGTTTTCGCGCTATGCCTGCGAATTCTGCGCAATCACGCAGAGGCCGAGGAAGTGTTGCAAGAGGTGTTCTGGGAGCTCTGGCGCTCGAGTAGCCGCTACGCGGCAGAGCGCGGCAGTGCGCGCGTGTATCTGGTCCAGCTCGCGCGCAGCCGCTCGCTCGATCGCGTGCGGCTGCGCCGCCGCCGCGAGGCTCTCCTCGCAGATGCGGGTGGCCCGTCCGTGATCGCGGCCGAGCTGGGCGGAGACGGCCGCGCAGCGAGCGGGCTGGCGGCGGCGCTCTCGAGCGAAGAGCGCAGCCAGGTATTCGCGGCGCTGCGCTGCCTGTCCGAGGCCGAGCGCAAGGCGGTGACCCTGTCGTTCTTCGACGGGCTGTCGCACGCCGAGATCGCCGCGCAGCTCGGCGAGCCGCTGGGCACGGTGAAGACGCGCATCCGCCGCGCGCTGCTGCGCATGCGCGTCGCCCTCGTGTCGGGCGATGGAGAGGCGTCGTGACCTGCGGCGAACGCCAGGACGCGCTGTTCCTCTTCGCGATCGACGAGGCCGAGCTCGAGCAGGCCGAGCGCGACGAGCTGCGCACGCACCTCGCGACGGGCTGTCCGCGCTGCGCCGGCGCGCTGGCCGAGGCACAGGCCGCGGCGGCGCGGCTCGCAGGCGCACTGGCGCCGGTCGCGCCGCCCGAGAACGTGCGGCGCGCGATCGCGTCGCGCGTCGGGCTCGAGGCGCGGCTGACCGAGCTGCCTGCGGCGCCACCGCGTGCGCAGCGCAGCTTCGCGCGCACTGCGCTCGCGGCCGGGCTGGCGGCGATCGCCGCCGCGGGCGTGACCGCGCTGGCGACACGGAATCGTGTAGCCTTCGCCGAGCACGAGGCGCAGACGCGCCACGAAGCGCTCGAGGTGATCGGCTCGCCGTACATGCGCGCGATCCGCCTGTCGGGCCCGGCGCTCGGCTTCCAGGGCAACGGCCACTTGTACTGGGACTACCACAGCGGCGGCTGCTACCTGCGCGCCACCGAGGTCGCGCGGCCCAAGGCCGGCCAGGTCTACGTGCTCTGGTTCACGGACGCCGACGGCGCGCCGCTGCGTGCGGGCATCGTGCAGGTCTCGCCCGAAGGCGAAGCGACGCTCCTCATCCAGATGCCGCGCCAGATCGACACGACCGGCCCCGTCGCGGTGACGGTCGAGACCAACGCAGCCACCGAACGCCCGAGCGCCGCACCCGTTCTCCAGGGGCAGATGCAGGACTTCTGAGCCCGGGCGTCGGCCGTACCCGCCTGGCGCCCGGTTGTGTTCTACTCTCCGCGCGCCGTGCGGAATCGGGCCCGCTCGAGCAGTGCAGGGAAGTCGATGGGTTCTTGGGCGGACGGAGCGATCCTGCTGACGGGCGCGACCGGCTTCGTCGGAGGCGAGCTCCTGCCGCGGCTGCTCGCGGCTGCGCCGGGGCGAACCGTGTACTGCCTGGTCCGCGCGCGCGATGCCGCGCACCTCGAGCGGCGCGCGGTTGCGCTGCTCGCGGACGCGGAGGTGCCCGCGCCCGAAGCGGCGCGGGTTCGGGTGCTCGCGGGCGACGTGCGTTCGCCCGACCTCGGGCTCGGCGGCGCCGCGCGCGCGGGGCTCGCGGGCGCGGTGCGCGCGGTCGTTCACGCGGCCGCCAGCACGCGCTTCGACCTGGAGCTGGACGAAGCGCGCCGCAGCAATGTGGCCGGCACGCGCAACGCGCTCGCCTTCGCGCGCGACGCCGGCGCGCACTTCCACCACGTGTCCACCGCGTTCGTCGTGGGCGATCGGAGCGGCCTGCTCGGCTCCGCCGAGCCGCTCGGTCCGCCGCCTGCGTTCCATAACTCCTACGAGGAGAGCAAGTGGGAGGCCGAACAGCTCGTGCGCGAGGCCGCGCGCGAGCTGCGCACCACGGTGTACCGGCCGAGCATCATCGTGGGCGACTCGCAGACCGGCCGCACGCGACACTTTCGTGTGTTGTACGACCCGTTCAAGTGGGTGATCTACGGCAAGACGAGCCTCCTGCCCTGCCGCCCCGACGTGCGTGTCGACGTCGTGCCCGTCGACTTCGTATGCGACGCGATCGTCGCGCTCGGCGCGCGCACCGATGCAGCGGGTGCCACCTGGCTGCTGTCGGCCGGGCCCACCGGCGCGCTGTCGATCGCCGAGATCCTCGCGCGCGCGGAGCCCATCGTGAACGGCTGGCTCGCGGCGCACGGCCAGCCGGCCGTGCCCGTGCCGCGCATCGTCTCGCCCGACCAAGCCGCGCCCGAGCAGGCCGACCTGTTCGCGCTCGGCGCCGCCGTCATGCGCACTCACGTGCCGTACATGATGAGCGAGCTCCTGTTCGACGCGCGCGACACCGAGCGCGCGCTCGCGGGCACCGGCGTCGCCTGCCCGCCGCTCGGCGCGTATCTGCCCGCGCTGCTCGAGTATGCGCTCGAGCGCCGCTTCGGGACGGCGTAGATGCTCACGCCGATCGAGTTCACCCTCGTCGCCGGCGCGGTGCTCGGCGCAGGGGCACTCGTCGCGCTGCTCTGGCCGGAGTGGATCGTCGACTACCCCCGCACGGTGCTCGCGATCCTCGCTGGAATCACGCTCGCGTTCGGCGCCGCGATGGTGACCCTCCACCCGCTGGGCTTCCGCATCGGCATCGACGCGTCGAGCGAGCCGCTCCTGCCCGAGAACGACCCCGGCGAGCCCGTCTACCAGAAGGCGATCCTCGACTTCGGCGACGACGACATCTACGTGATCGCCATGGAGGCGGACGACGTCTTCACCCACGAGAATCTGGCTACACTACGTGGTGTCAGCGACGAGATCCGCAAGCTGCCGGGCGTACGCGGCACCGAGAGCCTGGTCGACGTGTACTCGTACCGCTGGAACGCGGCCACGCAGATCGTCGAGATGGGCCGCTTCATCGACGTCGTGCCCACCGACCCGGCCGCGATCGCCGAGCTGCGCAAACGCGCGCTCGCCGACCCCATCTACACGCGCACGATCCTGGCGAAGGACGCGCGCGCCGCCGCGATCAACGTCACGTTCAAGTCGCTCAGCGACGACGAGTTCGTGAAGTTCGACCTCGACGACCGCATCGCGCACATCCTCGAGTCCTACGCGCGTCCGGGCATTCGTTTCCACGTCACGGGCCGGCCGCACGTGCGCGCGCAGGCGCACGTGCTGCTCGTGCACGACCTCGTGCGGCTGGTGCCCATCGCGGTGCTCGTGTCCGTCATCGCGCTCTGGCTCATGACGGGCTCGCTGCGCGGCACGCTGGTGCCGTTGCTCTTCAACCTGATGTGCGTGTTCTGGTCCTACGGCGCCATGGCCGTCATCGGCGCGAACATGAACCTGATCACGCTGGTGATGGGCCCGGCGCTGATCACGATCGGCGGAGTCACCGTCGTGCACTGCTACACGTGCTACCAGGAGTTCGCGGAGAAGAGCAAGAGCGGGCGCGAGGCGGGCCTGCGCACGCTCAAGTACACCGCTGAGGTCGTGCTGATCTCGGGTCTGACCACGATGGTCGGTTTCGGCGCGCTCTTCATCAACTTCATCCCCGCGACCAACGAGCTCGGCGGCTACTGCATCTTCGGCGTCGCGGCGATCACGGTGATCGTGCTGACGGGCCTGCCCGCGCTGCTCTCGCTCTTGCCCCTGCACGCGCACACCGGGAAGGCCTTGTTCGAGCCGCAGACGCAGCTGGCCGAGGCGTTCCACCGCGTGATCGCCAGGCACCTGGAGCGGCTGGCAAACTGGGAGATCCGGCGCCGCACGCTCGTGCTCACGAGCTGGACCGCGCTGGGGGTCGTCGCCTGCGCGCTCATGCCGCGGATCGTGACCGACACCGACTTCATCACGTTCTTCCGCAAGAGCTCCGCAGTGCGTGTCGACTTCGAGTCGGTGAACCGGCTGCTCACGGGTGCGGTGCCCATCTACGTGGTGCTGAGCGGCTCGAAGGAGGGCACGTTCCGCGAGCCCGCGGCGCTGCGCACGGTGGAGCGGCTCGAGGACCGCATCTCGAAGCTGCCCGGCGTCACCGCCGTGCTGTCGGCCGTCGACCTGGTGAAGGTCGCGAAGCAGGCCCTGGAAGAAGGCGACCCCGCCCAAGCGCGCGTGCCCGACACGCGCGCCGAAGTCGCCGAGCTCATGTTCATGATCCCGAAGGAGAAGCTGCGCGCCTTCGCGACGTCGAATCACTCGAGCGCGAACCTCCTCGTGCGCAGCGACCGGCTCGGCTCCGCGGCGCTGCGCGAGCTCGAGGACGCGATCCACGCGGAGCTCGACAGGGAGAAGCTGCCCGAAGGCGTGACGGGTGACGTCACCGGCAACGCGATCCGCATCAACCGGGGTGCGGACGGCATCGCGGGAAACCAGGTCGCGCAGTTCACGCTCACCACCGTGCTCTGCCTGGGCATCGTGATCGCAGTGTTTCGCAGCCTGGGGCTCGGCATCCTGGCGATGCCCACGAACCTGCTCCCGGTGTTCTTCTTCTACGGCGCGCTCGGCGCCGGGGTCGCGCCGCTCTCCATCCCGATCAGCCTCATCGGCTCGATCGCGCTCGGCATCACGGTCGACGACACCTCGCACTACCTGCAGGCGTTCCGCCACCGCAGGGCCGAGGGAATTCCCGCCGAGCAGGGCGTGGTCGCGTGCACGATGGAGGTGTGCCGCGCGATGGTGGTCACCTCGACCATGCAGATCACGGGCTTCCTCGTGATGACGGTGTCGAGCTTCGCGACGCTGCAGCAGTTCGGCTACCTGACGGCGATCACGATGACGCTGTGCCTCGCGACCGACGTGCTCATGCTGCCCGCCCTCGTCGTGCGCTTCCAGAAGCTCGTGCAGCCGCGGCCCGCGCAGATCGCCGCGGCGGAGCTCGAACGCCGTTCGAGCGACGCGGCCTGACTACTTGTCGCCCTTCACCGCTTCCTTCGCCTTCTCGTAGTCCTCGTCCATCTTGCGGCCGGCCTTCTCCATCGGGCCTTCGTTGGGGTGCTTGAGCTTGTCGAGCGCGTCGTCGATCTTCTCGCCCGCCTTCTGCGCGGCGCCCTTCTCGGGACAGGCGGTCTGGCCGAATGCGAGCCCGGCGATGACGAGCGCGAGTGCGATCCGTTTCATGTTTCACCCTCCGTGTGGACTCGAGCTTGTATGGCCGATCCTCGGCGCGCGCGCCAACTCGCGTATCCTCTCGCGGTGAGCGACGAGGAAGAGATCCGCCACGCGTACGACGGCTCGAGCCCCGCGTTTCGCGCGCTCGAGGCATGGGGCTGGGGCGAGTTCGTGAACCTCGGCTTCTACCCGTGGCTCGCGCTGCCACAGCTGGCGTTCGGGATGGCGCCGTTCCAGCGCCGGCTCGTCGAGCGCGCACTCGACCTGCTCGCGCCCGCGCCGGCGGAGCGCGTGCTCGACGCGGGCTGCGGACGCGGTGGCACCACGGCGCGCATCGCAGCGCGCGGCGCGAGCGCGCTGGGGCTCGACCTCCTGCCCGAGAACGTCGCCGAGGCACGAAAGCGTTTCGGCGGTGCGCCGGGGCCACGCTTCGACGTGGCCGACGTGACGCGTCTGCCCGCGCGCGCGGGCGGCGCGGACCTCGCGCCGGGATCGTTCGACGCAGTTCTGTGTCTGGAGGCGGCGTTCCACTTCGGCGCGGCGGGCCGGCGCGAGTTCCTCGCCGAAGCGTGGCGCGTGCTGCGGCCCGGCGGACGGCTCGTGCTGGTCGACTTCGTCTGGCGCGACGCCGACCCCGCCCGCATCGCTTCGCTGGACCCCGACCGCCACGTGCGCGGCACGTGGCGTTTCGACGAGTTCGAGCCACTCGAACGCTACCGCGCGAACGCCCGCTCGCTCGGCTTCGCGGAAGCGGCGCTGCGCGACTGGACGCGCCCCGTGACCGACACCTTCCAGCACGTCGCCGCGGCGCTGGCGCGCGCGGGCACGATCCCGCCGGTGCGCCTCGCGCTCGGCTGGCTGCGCCCCGGCCTGCGCAAGATCCGCCCCGACGAGTGGCGCTTCCTCGTCGAGCTCATGCGCGCACACGACCGCGTGCGAAAGGCGTCGCGCTATGTGGCGTTCCGGTTCGAGAAGCCGGCGTAGCGCGGCCGCACTCTTCGCGTTGGCGCTCTTCGCGGCGGGCGCACGCGCGGACGAGTGGCACCCGGTATTCACCGACGACGGCGTGGCCGTGCGCGAGCGCGAAATGCCCGGCCGTGCGCTGCCCGACTTCGAGGGCGAGGTCGAGATCGCCGCCGACGCGTACCGGATCTTCGCGGTGCTGCTCGACGTGCCAGCGCAGACGGCATGGATGTGGCAGTGCGAAGAGAGCCGCGTGCTGGCGCGCGACGGCGACGACCCGATCGTCTACCACCGGCTGAAGGCGCGCTGGCCCGCGACGGACCGCAACGTGGTGTTCCGGCTCGTCCCGCGCGTGGTGGAGCCCGACCGCCGCCTGTCCGTGCGCCTCCTCTCCGAGGCGAACGCCACGGCGCCGCCGAGTCCGGATCTGATGCGCATGCCGAGCCTCGCTGCCGAGTTCGATCTCGTCTCGCTCTCGCCTACACGCACGCGTGTCCGGTACACCGTCGCGGCGGATCCCGGTGGCTTCCTGCCCGCGAGCTACGACGACGTCGCCGCCCGCTGGCGCGCGCGCCGCTAGCTCTCGTCCTGCAGCTGGCGGCCCGCGGCGTGCAGCTCGGTGCGCTCCTTCTTGGAGACCTTCGGGTAGCGCAGCTTCAATCCGTCGAGCCCGTCGATCACCGCCGCCGCGACGACGATGCGCGTGTACCACTTGTTGTCCGCGGGCACGACGAACCACGGAGCGTGCTCGGCCGCCGTGTTCTGGATCGCGTCCTCGTACGCGCGCATGTAGTCCTTCCAGTAGTGCCGCTCGCGCACGTCGGCGGCCGAGAATTTCCAGTTCTTCTCCGCGTTCTCGATGCGCTCCAGAAAGCGCCGCTTCTGCTCGCCGCGCGACACGTTCAGGAAGAACTTCAGGATCAAGACGCCGTTCGCGGCCAGGTACCGCTCGTGCGCGCGGATGTCGCGGAACCGCTCCTCCCAGACCCCCTTGTGCACGAGCTCTAGCGGCAGCTTCTGCGCGGCGAGGATCTCCGGGTGCACGCGCACCACGAGCACCTCCTCGTAGTACGAGCGGTTGAAGATGCCGATGCGCCCCCGCTCGGGCAGCTGCTTGTTCGCGCGCCACAGGAAGTCGTGGTCGAGCTCTTCCTTGCTCGGCTCCTTGAACGAGGCGACCTGGCAGCCCTGCGGGTTCACGCCCGACATCACGTGCTTGATGACGCCGTCCTTCCCCGCGGCGTCCATCGCCTGGAAGATCAACAGCACCGCCCATTGGTCCTGCGCGTACAGGCGGTCCTGCAGCTCGGCGAGCGCCTGCACGCCGGCTGCGTGCATCTCCTTCGCGCGCGGCTTGTCTTCCTGGGTGAGATCGCCCGTGTCGCCGGGGTCGAAGTGCTTCAGGCGGAAGCCCTTGCCGTCCGCGATGCGATACGTCTTGGCGAGCTTGCGAGCCGCTTTGATGATGGATGGAAGATTCATCTCGGTGTAGGGTACGGCTTTCGCGAGGGGAGCGGCGCATGAGTGTGCTCAGTGACTTCCGGGACTTCATCAACCGCGGCAACGTCATGGACCTGGCGGTGGGCGTGATCATCGGCGCCGCCTTCGGGAAGATCGTCTCTTCGCTCGTGGGCGACATTCTGATGCCGGTGATCGGGCTCATCATGGGCGGCGTGAACTTCTCGGGACTCGCCGTGCAGATCGGCGGCACCGCCGAGGCACCGACGCTCCTCAAGTACGGCTCGTTCATCCAGTCGATCGTCGACTTCCTCATCATCGCCGCGTGCGTGTTCGCGCTCGTCCGCATGGTGACGGCGCTCCAGGGGGCGAAGGCGGCTGCCGGGCCGACCGCGACGGAGAAGCTCCTCACCGAGATCCGCGACCTGCTGCGCGCGCGCTCGTAACGGCGCAGCTCGGCGGCAGCTCGCTCGCATTTCGCGTTTCGCGCTGGAAAGCGTAGGATCTCGCCGCCCAGAGGAGCCCCCCGAAAATGCGCTGGTTCGTCTGCGCGCTGCTGCTCGCCGCGCTGCCGTCCGTTTCGCTCGCGAATCCCGTCGTCTCCATCACGAGCCCCGTGGACGGGGACACTCTGACGACCTCCACCGTCTCGGGCACCGTCACCGGCGGCGCGGGCCTCGCCGTCACCGTGAATGGCGTCCCCGCCGACACGGTCGCGATGACGTTCACCGCGAAGAACGTCCCTCTCACGCTGGGCGCGAACACGCTGACGGCGACGGCGACGGACGTCGACGGGACGACTCAGGCGAGCGTGATGGTCACCGCGAACCTCTTCATCACGAGCCCGCTGGACGGCGCCACCGCGACGAGCACGGGAGTCACGGGGTCGGTGCAGGGCGGCGACAACCTGACGGTCTCGGTGAACGGCGTCGTCGCACAGCTCACGTCGAACAACACGGGCTTCCAGCTCGCGAACATCCCGTTCACGGTGGGGCAGAACGTGCTCACGGCGACGGCGACCGACGACACCAACGGCACCCGCACGTTCAGCGTGACGGTGAACGCGCCGCTCGTCGTGAACTTCACCAATCCCGCGAGCGTGTTCCTGTTGAACACGGACTTCGCGGGCGTGCAGGCGCAGGGCGTCGTGGCGGGCGGAGTGCCTCCCTACACGTTCAGCCTGCGCAACGGGCCGTTCAACACGATCTCGACCACGCTCGACCCGAACACCTACACGTTCGACGCGTTCGTACCGGCGACGGAGGGCAGCAACACGATCCTCGCGGGCGCGCAGGACTCGACGCCCCCGGCCAGCGGCGGGCCCCTCTCGTTCCAGACGCAGTTCGAGCTGAATCGCACGATCGTGTGCACCGACAACGTGCCGGCCGACGACTTCCCGCCGGTCAACAACAGCGATCCGAACTCGCCGCAGTCGTACACCGTGGACCGCGCCGACGACCTGCCTGATCCGATTCCCGACGACGGCATCTGCGACGTGCGCCCCGACTGGCGGCCCGCGCCGGCCATGGGCCAGCCGCCGCTCTTCGATCCGCCCGGCCTCACGCACTGCACGCTGCGCGCGGCGATCCAGACCGCGAACGCGCACCACGCCGCGCACCCGCAGATGGTGGGCGGCGACAGGATCCTGCTGGGCGCGCGCACGGTGCAGCTGCGCCGCACGGGCCCGCACGAGGGCGCCGCGGTGACCGGCGATCTCGACGTGACCAGCGACCTGCGCATCATCGGCGCCGGGCGCGACATCTCCATCATCGACGGCAACGGGCTGGGCGACCGCATCTTCGACGTCGCGCCGGGCGTCACGCTGCAGATGCTCGATCTCACCGTGCGCAACGGCCGCACGCCGAAGGCCGGCACGGGCAAGGACCCCAACGACCCGAACGCGCCCGCGGAGCTCGAGCAGGGCGGCTGCATCCGCAACCAGGGCACGCTCTACGTCAACGACGTGGCGCTGTTCTCGTGCAAGGCGGACGCCGACGGCGGCGTGCTCGCGCAGATCGGCGGCAGCGCGACGATGACGTGCGCGATCGTCGCGCGCGGCAGCTCGAAGACGAGCGGCGGCGGGATCTCGGGCACCGGCGACGCCACGCTCGAGCTGCGCAACTCGACTCTGTCGCTCAACACCGCGGCCACGCGCGGCGGCGCCATTTCGCAGCAGGGAACGGCGTTCACCTTGACGAACGGCACCGTCGTGGAGAACAGCGCGAAGCAGGCCGGCGGCGCACTCGACCTGGGCGAGCACACGACCACCGCGATCAACAACTGCACGTTCAGCCTGAACAAGGCGAAGGCGGGCAGCACGTTCGCGGGCGGCGGCGACATCACGATCTCGAATTCGATCCTGGGCGACTCGGGCAAGTCGTCGTGCGATCCCAATGCTCCCGAGATCCTCACCTCGGGCGGCGGCAACGTGGAGCGCGACACCTCGTGCCTGGGCTCGGCGATGGACATGCACGACCTGGTGAACACCGACCCGAAGCTCGCCAAGCTGGCCAGCAACGGCTCGACCGCGCCCACGCAGAAGCTCCTGCAGTCGAGCCCGGCGATCGACTTCGCGGGCGTGCAGACGGCGTGCACCGACCTGGACGCGCGCGATACCACGCGCTTCGACTGGCCGAACCTGGGCGACCCGAACGCGGTCCAAGCGCCGCCGTTCTGCGACGCGGGCTCGTTCGAGCTGACCGCGCCCTCGCCCGCGCCCTAGCCGCGCGCCAGGATCTTCTCCAGCACGGGCAGAAGCGCCGCGCGGAAGGCCTCGGGGTGCTCCGCCATGGGGAAGTGGCCCAGGCCGGGCAGCGCCACGAACTCGGCGCCCGGGATCGCGTCGGCCAGCGCGCGCGAGAGCGCCGGCGTGGCCGACCAATCGTACTCGCCCGACAGCACGTACACAGAAGTGCGTTGCGTGTCGATCCGCGCGGCCTCGTCCGTCAGGTCGTGCTCCTCGGCGTAGAACGCCAGGTCGCCGCGGAACACGCCCGGCGCGCCCTGCGAATAGCCCCAGCCGACCTCGCGGCGTGCGGCCTCGGGGCTGGTCGGGCTGGTGAGCCCGACCATGAGCGCAGCCTTCATCTCGTTGCCGACGCGCGGGTGGTCGAGCCACTCCAGCCCGCCCGCGGGCGTGCGCGAGGCGGCCTCGACGCCGATCACGGCGCGGCACAAGCCGGGCCGGAAGCGCGCGAGGTCGACCGCGACGTGCCCGCCCATCGAGCAGCCCATGAACACGGGCCGCTCGAGCGCGAGCTCCGCGGCGAAGCGTGCGATGAAGTCGAGGAAGAAGCCGAGCGTGAGCCGGTACGGGCGCTCCCACCAGGTCACGCCCGCCGGCGGCAGCGACTTGCCGTGGTACGGCAGGTCCCACGCCAGCACGCGGAAGCGCTCCAGGAGCCACGGGTCCTCGAGCAGGTGGCGCCACTGCCGGGCGTCGGAGCCCGCCGTGTGCTGCAGCAGCAGCGGCACGCCGTGGCCGGCCTCCTCGAAATAGACGCGGTGCTCGACGCCCGCGACGGAGAGGTGCAGGTAGCGGCCGACGGCGCGGTCGAAGCGCGCGGTCACGCCCGCGCCTCGCGCAAGAGCTCGATCACGCGCCGGATCGCCGGATAGTACGCGTAGAGCGTCTCGAAATCGCCGCCGAGCGACACCGGATGGTGTAGCGACGCGCCGAACACGTCCTGGTAGAACGGGCCCGGCACGGCGGCCAGCAGCTTGCGCCACTCTTCGGGCGCGGCCGAAATCGACACGTCGCGTGGCCCGACGGCGCCCGGCGCACGCTCGACGCGCGGCGCCCGGCCCGGCGAGAAGCGCAGCGCCTGCCGCGCGCCGCCCGCCTCGAAGAGGAGCGCGCCGTCCCAGAAGCGCGCCGCGAGCGAGAGCTCGGCGTCGTCGAGCCGGCCTGCGAGCGCAGCGAGATCGGGAAGCGCCACCGCGACCAGCCTACCAGGTATGATCGGCGGACGAGGAGCACGCGATGCACGGACTCATCTTGTCCGCCGACGGCCACATCGATTTCCCGCTGCTTCCGGAGCACCTGTGGCGCGATGGCGCACCCGCCGCGCTGCGCGAGCGCATGCCGCGAGTCGTCGACACGCCGCGCGGACGCACGTGGGTGTCGGCGAAGGGCGCGCCGCTCGGGCTCGTGGGCGGCATGGGCTCGGCGGGCCGCCCGTACGTGCCTGGCGAGATCCACCGCTCCGACCGCATGGCCGAGCACGGGCTCTACCGCGACCAGTCGCGCGGCGTCATGCGCCCCGCGATTCCCGAGCTGCGCGTGCGCGACCAGGAGACCGACGGCGTGTGCGGCGAGGTGATCTACGGGATCCTCGGCGCGGCGAGCCGCCTCGAAGACCCGGAAGTCACCGACTGCGTGACTCACGTGTACAACGGCTGGCTCGCGGAGTTCTGCCGCAAGGCGCCCGGCCGCTTCGCGGGCATCGGCTGTCTGGCTTCGGCGCAGCCGGAGAAGGCCGCGCTCGAGCTGCGCCGCTGCGCGGAGCTCGGGCTCGCGGGCGCGGAGCTCGGCATGTCGCACGACATGCTGCCGCTGTGGCACCCGTCGTGGGAGCCGATCTGGCGCGCGTCGAACGACACCGAGCTGCCCGTGCACATCCACACGATCGGCCCGCGCGCAGACACTCGCTTCATGAACGAGCCGAGTCACTACCGGCACTGGCTCGCCACGCACATCACCGCGTTCCAGATCCCGATGATGGCCGTGTGCGGCGCCGTGATCTTCGGCGGCGCGCTCGAGCGCCATCCCAAGCTTCGCGTGGTGATCGGCGAAGCGGGCATAGGCTGGCTGCCGTACGCGCTCGAGCGCTTCGACTACGAGTGGGAGGACCAGTTCCGCGATCTGATTCCGCGCCCACCGTCGTACTACTGGCGCCGCCAGATGTTCGCCACGTTCCAGATCGATCGGACGGGGCTCGAGAATCTCGATCGCATCGGACCCGAAACCGTCATGTGGGGCTCGGACTTCCCTCACCCCGACGGCACGTGGCCCGACTCGCGCGAGATCCTGCGCCCGCAGCTGAGTGCGCTCTCACCCGCGCACCAGCGCATGATCCTGTTCGACAACGCGGCGCGCCTTTACCGCTTCCCGATCCCCGGCTAGGCTGCCCGGCCATGAAGACACGCAGCTCTCGACAGGCCCGTGTGATCGCGCTCACGATTCTCTGTGCGTTCGGCGCGAGCGGTTGCTTCGGCACATTCGCGACGACCCACAAAGTCTACGAGTGGAATCGCACCGTCGATCCCAGCAAGTGGGCGCAATGGGGCGTATTCGCGGTGACGATGATCATGCCGATCTATCCGAGCGCCGTGATCTTCGATCTGATCTTCGCGAACTCCGTCGAGTTCTGGAGCGGCCGCAACCCGATGACGAGCGAAGGCGCGCCGCGCACGATCCACACGGAGAGCGGCGAAGACGTGAGTCTGTCGCTGCGCCGCGACGGCAACGTCGACGTCGTGGTCCGCGCGCCCGGCAAGCCCGACGCGCACCTCGTGATCGTGCCCGAGGGCGACGTCGTCGCGGCCTACGACGAGCAGGGCCTCGCCGCGATCGCGACGCCGCAGCCCAGGTAGCGCGCATCGGCAGCCCCGCCGCATTCGCGACATGACTGCGCCGGGGCTCTACTACGAACCCGAGTTCGCGACGCCGGGCGACCGCGCGGAGATCGCGCGTTGGCTGGCGTCGATCCAGCCGCTCTGGGAGAACCGCTTCACGGCCGCGCGCGCGGCGAGCGCGGGCGGCCAGCGGCGGCTGTTGCGTCCGGTGTACTGGCTCGGCGGCTGGCAGTTCGCGTGCCTCGACTACTACCGCCCGCCCGAGAGAGTGCGCGACCGCTGCGTCGCGGCCGAGCCGCATCCGCCCGCACTCGCGGGTCTCGTCGCGGAGATCGAGCGCCGCGCGCGCAAACGCTACTCGGGCCGCGACCTGCCCGACGGCTGGCGCCTCAACACCTGCCTCGTGAACCTGTACGGCGCGCGGCACGAGGACGGCAAGCGCGTCGACTGCGCGCGGCTTGGCGAGCACCGCGACTTCGAGCCCGGGCCCGTCGCGTCGCTCTCGCTCGGCGAGCGCGCGCTCTTCCAGTTCGTGCGGCGCGGCGCCAAGCACGAGCCGACGCGCGTGGTCGCGCAGGAGTGGCTCGCCGACGGGTCGCTGCAGCTCTTCGGCGGCGACGCGTGGAAGAAGCGCGCGCTCCACCGCGTGCTGCGCGTGGAGAAGAAGGGCGGCTTCTCATTCTCCGTGCGCGTGCCCGACTTCGAGACGCGCCGCGTGAACCTGACGTTCCGCTTCGTGCCCGACGCGCACATCGCGCGCTTCGCCGAGCTGGCCGAGCCGGCGAAGCGGGAGGTGCGCGGCTACGTCGAGGAGCTCGCGCGCTCGTCGGAATTCTTCGCGCGAGAGCTGGCAGGCGCGTGACCGGCAGCCGATCACGCGGGAGAAGCATGCGCGAGCTCGCCCGCTTCGCGGAGCTGCCGGCGGGCCAATTGGCCTGATTGGCCTGGTCATATTGGCCGGTTTTTGGCCAGTGTGAATGGGATTTGACCCGGCCAATCCAGCGCGCGACCCTCTCGCGCATGCTGATCCCCATCGAGCGGCGCGCGCGGGAGCCCATCGCCGAGCAGATCGTCGCCTACCTGCGGCGCGCGATCGAAGCCGGGCGGCTCGCGGCCGGCGCGAAGCTCGCACCGATCCGGGTGTTGGCGAAGGAGCTCGGCGTGAACCGCGAGACGGTCGCCACGGCGTACCGCGAGCTCGAGACGCTGGGTCTGGTCGAGGCCACCGTGGGCCGCGGCACGTTCGTGCTCGACCGCAAGCCGACACCCAATGGTGTCGATGCGCGCCCGCGCGCCGCGGAGCGCCCGTTCGAGCCCGCGCTGGCGCGCGCGACCGAAGCCGCTGCCGCGCTGGCGGCGGCGCGCGTCGACTACTCCGCGCCTGCGGGCGCGATCCGCTTCGAGCGGCTCATCCCCGACGCGTCGCTCTTCCCGCACGAGGAGTTCCGCAAGACGCTGCAGCGCGCGCTCGCGAAGGGCGGCGCCGCGCTCTACGACTACGGCGATCCGCGCGGCGACCTCGGCCTGCGGAAGGCGCTCGTCGAGCGCATGGCGCGCGCCGGCATCGAGGCCGACCCCGAGGACGTGCTCATCACCGCGGGCGCGACGCAGGGCTTCGCGATCGCGACGCGGCTCTTCTGCGACCCCGGCGACGCAGCCGTGGTCGAGTCGCCGACCTACCCGTGGGCGTTCGGCACGCTCGCCGCGATGGGCGTGCGCGCGGTGCCCGTGCCGATGGGCGCCGAGGGCATGGACCTGGAGCGCCTCGACGCGGCGCTCGCGCGCGGCGCGGCCCGGCTCGTGTACACGATGCCGAGCTTCCACAACCCGACCGGCTTCTCGACCGCGCTGCCGCACCGGCGCCGGCTGCTCGAGATCGCGGCCGCTCATGGGGTGCCCGTGCTCGAGGACGACTTCGAGAAGGATCTGCGCGTGCGCGGCCGCGCGGCACCGCCGCTGCGCGCGCTCGATCGCCGCGGCCAGGTGCTCTACATGGGCACGTTCTCGAAATCGCTCTTCCCCGCCGCCCGCGTGGGCTGGCTGTTCCTGCCGCCGAGCCTCGGCCGCGCCGCGCAGCTGGCGAAGCGCTCGCTCGATCTGACCACGAGCCCGCTCGTGCAGGCCGGCCTGGCGCTGTTCCTGCGCGAGGGCCGCTACGACCGGCACCTGCGCCGCGTGGTGCGCGAGCTCGCGCTGCGGCTCGACGCGGCCGAGCGCGCGCTCGCGCGCGCGCTGCCCGAGGGCTCGAGCGTGGCGGCGGTCGACGGCGGCTTCCTGCTCTGGGTGAGCCTGCCCGCCGGCGTCGACACGGCGGCGCTCTTGCCCGACGCGAAGCGCGCCGGCGTGGTGTACGCCCCCGGTGCGCTGTTCCACCCGGATGGGCACGGCCAGTCGAGCCTGCGCATCTCGGTGGCACACAGTTCTGTGGCGGAGATCGAGAAAGGCGTGCGGATCCTGGGCGAGGTCGTGCGCGCGGCGCTGCCCGGCAAGAGCCGCGCAGGTCGGCGCGCCCGCGGCGGGGAGTCGGTCCATGTCTAGCGCGAAGGGCCTTGCGTACGAGGTGTGGGACGTGTTCGCGGAGACGCCGCTCCAGGGCAATCCGCTCGCGGTGGTGTTCGGCGCGGGCGCGCTCACGGGCGACGAGATGCAGGCGCTCGCGCGCGAGACGAATCTGTCGGAGACGAGCTTCGTGCTCGGCGCTGCGCCGCGCGGCGGCGGCTTCGCGGTGCGGATCTTCACGCCGATGAACGAGCTGCCGTACGCGGGCCACCCGACGCTCGGCACCGCGTCGGCGCTGCGCGCGCGGCTGGCGCCGCCGGCGGACGACGTGGTGCTCCAGCTCGGCATCGGCGCGGTGCGCGTGCGCTTCGAGGACGGCGGGCTCGCGTGGCTCGAGTCGCCCGCGGCGCACTTCGAGCCGTGGGACGACCGCGCGGCGGTGGCCGCGGCGCTCGGCGTGCCGCTCGCGGCGCTCGATCCGGCGCTGCCGGTCCTCGTGCAGACGCGCGGACCACGCCAGCTCTTTGCGCCGCTGCGGGACCGCGCGGCGGTCGAGTCGGCACGCGTCGACGCTGCCGCGTACGAGCGCCTGTGCGCGGCGGGCGCACCCGGCTCGCTCTACGTGTTCGCGCGCGGTGCGCGCGCGCCGGAGAACCACTTCACTGTGCGGCTCTTTGCGCCCGCGTACGGCGTGCCCGAGGACCCGGCGACGGGCAGCGCCGCGGGGTTCCTCGGTGCGTATCTGGTGCGCCAAGGCGAGCGCGCGCTCGACGTGCGGCTCGAGCAGGGTCACGCGATCCGGCGCCCGTCGCTCTTGCGCGTGCGTGCCCGCGGTGCGGCGATCGAGGTCGGCGGGCGTGCGCTCCGCGTGGCACGGGGAGAGTGGCTTTGAGCACGCTTTCGCTCTCGACGGACCGCGGGCGCCTCGACGTGGACTTCGTGCACGCCGCGCTCGGGCGCACCTACTGGGCGAAGGACATCGGCCGCGCGCGCGTGCTGCGCTCGCTCGACGCGTCGCTCTGCTTCGGCATGTACGAGGCCGACCGCCAGCTCGCGTTCGCGCGCGTGGTGACCGACTTCGCGACGTTCGCGTACCTGTGCGACGTCGTCGTGCACGAAGACGCCCGCGGACGCGGGCTCGGCAAGCAGCTGGTGGCCTCGATCGTCGCGCACCCGGAGCTGCGCGACGTGCGCCGCTTCGTCTTGTGGACGCGCGACGCGCACGGCCTGTACGAGAAGTTCGGCTTCGTGCGGCTCGGAGAGCAGCCCGGCTTGATGGGCATCCTCCAGCCGTTCGGATATCGAGATGAGGAGTGAGTCATGAGTGAGTCACAGGCATACCGGTTGAAGGTGGGTCTCGCCGAGATGTTGAAGGGCGGCGTGATCCTGGACGTCACGAACGCGGAGCAGGCGCGCATCGCCGAAGACGCGGGCGCGGCCGCGGTGATGGCGCTCGAGCGCGTACCCGCCGACATCCGCCGCGAGGGCGGCGTCGCGCGCATGGCCGCGGTCGAGGTCATCGAAGCCGTGCGCGCGGCGGTGAGCGTTCCCGTGATGGCGAAGTGCCGCATCGGGCACACCGTCGAGGCGCGCCTCCTCGAGGCGCTCGGGGTCGACTTCGTCGACGAGAGCGAGGTGCTGACGCCCGCCGACGAGGAGCACCACGTCGACAAGAGCGCGTTCCGCGCCCCCTTCGTGTGCGGCGCGCGGGACCTCGGCGAGGCGCTGCGGCGCATCGGCGAGGGCGCGGCGATGATCCGCACCAAGGGCGAGGCGGGCAGCGGCAACATCGTCGAGGCGGTCCGCCACTTGCGGCGCGTGGGCCGCGAGATCCGCGCGCTCGTGCACGCGCCACGCGACGAGTGGATGGCGCGCGCCAAGGAGTACGGCGCGCCGTTCGAGCTCGTGGTGCGCGTAGCCGAGGCCGGCAAGCTGCCCGTGCCGAACTTCGCTGCGGGCGGGATCGCCACGCCGGCCGACGCAGCATTGTGTATGTCGCTCGGCGCGGAAGCGGTGTTCGTCGGCTCGGGGATCTTCAAGTCGGCCGACCCCGCGGCGCGCGCGCGCGCGATCGTGCGCGCGACCACGCACTGGCAGGAGCCCAAGGAGGTGCTCGAGGCCTCGCGCGGGCTCGGCGCCGCGATGCCGGGGCTCGCTCTGGAAGCGATCCCCGAGGCCGAGCGGCTGGCGAGGCGCGGCTGGTGAAGGTCGGCGTGCTCGCGATCCAAGGCGACTTCGCGGCCCACGCGCGCGCCCTCGCGCGCGCGTGCGCGGAGCCGTTCGCCGTGCGCACCGCCGCCGAGCTCGCGCGCGCGGACGCGCTCGTGCTGCCGGGCGGTGAGTCGACCGCCATGCTGCGCGGCATTGCCCGCGACGGCCTCGAGCCCGCGCTGCGCGGCTTCGTCGCCTCGGGGAAGCCGGTGCTCGGCACGTGCGCGGGCGCGATCCTGCTGGCGCGCGAGGTGTGCTCGCCCCCGCAGCGCTCGCTCGGCGCGCTCGACGTCGCAGTCCAGCGCAACGCCTACGGCACGCAGCTCGACTCCTTCGTGTGTACGGCGGAGGTCGACGATCCGCGGAACGAGCTCGCCGGGCTCGAGTGCGTGCTGATCCGCGCCCCGCGCATCGTGCGCACGGGTCCCGGCGTGCGAGTGCACGCGCGCGTGAAGGGCGACCCCGCGCTGGTGTCGCAAGGCGCGGTCTTCGCCGCCACCTTCCACCCCGAGCTGACGGACGACCCGCGCGTCTACGCGCTGTGGCTCAGAAGCGCGACGCCGCGAGCGTGACGTCCGACGCGGCCCACGCGGCCGCGAACCGGTGCTCGACCTCGACGACGGGCTTCTGCTGCGCGCGCAGGCTCGCGGCCAGACCCCACAGCGACCAGCCGTTCTCGGGATACTCCACGAGGTCGTCGCGGAACGCGGTCTCGGCGTCGCCCGGCTTGCCAAACTGCAGCAGCGCCGCGCCCTGGTACTGGCGCACCGGCAGCGGCCAGCCCGGCGGCTCGGTGTAGCGCAGCGCGTACTCGGCCTGCTGCGCCGCGGCGAGCTCCGCGAGCGCGGTGTCGCCGTCGTTGTTCACGCGCGCGATCTCACCGGCGAGCATGTGACTCGCCACGTCCAGCAGCTGCGCCGCGGAGCCCTCGAGGAACTCGAGCTTCGCGACGGCGTCCCCCTTCGCCAGCTCCGCCAGCGCGGCGCGCTCGTGCTCGGCAAGGTCGAGCTTGGCCGTGTTCGCGAGCGCCATGCCGCGCGCCCAGTGGTACATGCCGAGCGCGTACGGCAGGTCGTCGGGCGGGGCGGGCTCGGCGAGCACCTGCTCCCACTTGCCGAAGCGGACCGGCGCGAAGTAGCGGATCGCGAAGATCTCCTGGGCCGGCGGCGCCTGGCGCGCCACGTCGGCCGTGACGGTCTCCGCGAGCTTCTTCGACGTCGCGAGCGAAGCCGCGCTGCGCCCCTCGAAGCTCTCCGACGTCCACAGGAAGTGCAAGTTGTGCGGGTAGTACGCGAACGGGTAGAAGCCGCCCTGCTTACACCAAGCCATGTAGGCCTCGTCCGCGCGCGCGCCGCGCTCGTTTGCGACCGACGCCTCGTGATAGCGGCCCACGCGCATGTACGTGTGCGCCGACATGTGCACCAGGTGCCCCGCGGTCGGCGCCAGGCTCTCGAGCCGCTGCGCGCTCGCGAGGGCCTTGCCGGGCTCGAGCGACGCCTCGGTCGCGTGGATGTAGTAGTGGTTCGCGCCCGGGTGGTTCGCGTCGACGGCGAGCACGTGCTCGAGCACCGCCAGGAGCTCCGGCGTGCCCTCGTTCGGCGTGCCGTCCTTCTTCCAGTAGTCCCACGGGCGCAGGTCCATGAGCGCCTCGGCGTAGAGCACCGCTGCGTCGAGGTCGTCCGGGTACTGCTTCGCGAGTCCGGCCATCGCGTCGGCGTAGGCCTTGTCGAGCGCGGCGCGATCGGCGCCCGCGTCGGCGGAGTAGCGCTTCGCGACGGCGGCGATGTACGCCTGCTCGCGCGCGCTCGCGTGCGGCGCGCGCTTCTGCGCCTCCGCGACGGCCGCGAGCGCGGGCGGGTTCGCGTCGGGCTCCATCGGCAGGTTGATGTTCGGACCCAGCGCGACGGCGACGCCCCAGAAGCACATCGCGCACTCGGGGTCGAGCTTCTGCGCGGCCTCGAAAGCTCGGACGGCCTCGGCGTGGTTGAACGCGTAGATCAGCCGCAAGCCCTGGTCGAAATAGCGCTGCGCGAGGGGCGCGCTGGTGGTGATCGCCATGTGGTGCTCGGAGAGCCCCTCGAGGAGCGGACGCGCGCCCGCCGGTGCCTCGAGCTTCTTCTCGCCCTTGCATGAGACGAGCGCAGCAGCCAAGATGGCGCACAACACAGTTCGGTGTCGGATCAAGATCGGGCTCCTTCTCGAATCGAGCGCCAGGCGGCGCGCACGGCCGCGGGCGCCACGCCGTCGCGCAGCACGACCGCGCCCACGCGCTCGGGCAGCACGAAGCGGATCTTCCCGGCTGCGACCTTCTTGTCGAGCGCCATCGCCTCCAACAGGCGTTCGTCGTCGGGGAGCTCCGCCCTGCGCGGCAGCCCCGCTCGCGCTACCACGTCCTCGACCTCGCTGCGCAAGCCGCGCGCCGCGACGCCGAGCTCGGCGGCGAGCGTTGCCGCGGCCAGGAGCCCCAGCGCCACCGCCTCGCCGTGCAGGATGCGCCCGTAGCCGACGGTCGCCTCGATCGCGTGCCCGAACGTGTGGCCCAAATTGAGGTGCGCGCGGACGCCGGTCTCCTTCTCGTCCGCGGTCACGACCGCGGCCTTGATGCGCACGTTGCGCGCGACCAGCTCGACGAGCGCGGCGGGCTCCTTCGCGAGCAGCGCGGGCATGTGATCGCGCGTCCAGGCGAAGAGCTCGGCGTCGGCGATCACGGCGTGCTTGATGCACTCGGCCAGTCCGCAGCGCAGCTCCCGCGCGGGCAGTGACTCGAGCACGAGCGGATCGGCGACGACCGACACCGGTTGGTGGAACGCGCCGACCAGGTTCTTCCCCTGCGGCACGTTGACGCCGACCTTCCCGCCCACGGACGAGTCGACCATCGCGAGCAGCGTCGTCGGGCACTGCACGAAGGGCACGCCGCGCAGGAACGTCGCGGCCGCGAAGCCGACCGTGTCGCCCAGCACGCCTCCGCCCAGCGCCACGAGCGGCGAGCGGCGCTCGAAGCGGTGCGCGAGCAGCACGTCGTAGAGCGAGCGCACGGTGTCGAGCGTCTTGCGCTCCTCGCCGCCTTCGAAGGGCACGAGCACGGCCTCGAAGCCGGCGGACTCGAGCGACGCGCGCGCGGGCGGGCCCTGCTTCTCGGCGATCGCGCGGTCGACCACGAGCAGCGCGCGCCCGGCGGGCGCGACGGCGCGCAGCTGCGGGCCCAGGCGCGCGAGCGCGCCCGGCTCGATCACCACGTCGTAGCGGTGGTGCGGCAGCGCGATGGAGACGGCCGGCATGCCGCGCAAGGCTAACGCGCGGGGCCGCCGCGGACGAGCGCTACCCTGGCCTCGTGTCGCCCCGCTCGCGCCTCTGCCACGCCCTCGCGGCGGCGCTCTGTCTCGCGTTTGCGGCGCAGCCCGCGCGCGGCGGCGAGGACGAGCTGCGCGACGCGCTCGCCTCGGTGCGCTTCGTCGCCTATACACCGCGCGGTTTCGACCCGGGCGCGGGCGCACCGGGCCCCGCTGCCGACGCGCTGCGCGCCGACCTGGCGCTGCTGCACCGCCACTTCGACGGGCTCGTCACGTACTCGGCGTCGAACGGGCTCGACGCGGTGCCGCGCCTGGCGCGCGAGGCCGGCTTTCGCGCCGTCGTGGTCGGCGTGTGGTCGCCGAGCGACGCCGCCGAGCTGGCGCGCGCGCTGGCCGCGGCGCGCGCCGAGCCGCGCGTGGTGGTGGCGCTCGCGCTCGGCAACGAGGGCCTGTTCTTCCGCCGCTACGATGCCGACGCGTTGGCGCAGGCCTTCGCGCGCGCGCGGCGCGAGCTGCCGGGGCTGCCGCTCGCGACGACCGAGCCGTTCTCGGTGTATCTCGACGACGCGCAGGCGCGATCGCTGCCGCGGCAAGACCTGTTGCTGCCCACCGTGCACCCGGTCGATCAGCCGTGGTTCGCCACGGCGCCGCCGCGGACGAGCGTCGACTTCGTGGCCGACGTCGTCGCGAAGCTCGAGGAGCGCTTCCGCGTCCCGGTGCTCGTGAAGGAGACGGGCGTGCCGAGCGGCCCGGTGGAGGCAGGCTTCACGCCCGAAGCGCAGGCGGCCTTCTGGTCCGCGCTCGCGAAGCGCCTCCCGCCCACGCGCGCGCACGCGTTCGCGTACTTCGAAGCGTTCGACGGGCCGTGGAAGCCCGCGCGCTCCCCCGATCCCGTGCCCGCACGGCGCGCGCGCGAGGCACACTGGGGCTTCTTCGACGCCGCGGGCGTGGCGAAGCCGGCCGTGCGCGAGCTCGCGCGCTGAGCCTCGCCGAGCCGGCCAGGTGGCGCGCAGGCGCGGCTAGGGCTTCGGCGCGGCGAGCGCCTCGATCAGGCGCCACAGGAAGTCCTGGCCTTCGTAGAACTGCCGGACGCCCACGCGCTCGTCGCGCCCGTGCGCGCGCATGTCGTCGATGTCGACGAAGATGCCCGACACGCCGTACGCGGGAATGTCGGCGATGCGGAAGTACTTCGAGTCCGTCGCGCCCGAGCTCATCGTCGGCACGACGGGCACGCCGGGGAACACGTCGGCGCTCACCGCCTCCACGGTGCGCAGGAACTCGGGGTCGACGGCGGCGCGCGGCCCCGCGACCTCGGCTTCCGTCGCCTTCACCTCGACCTTCGAGTCGGCGATCGCACGCACGAGCGCGGCCTGCACCTCGGCCGCGGAGTGGCCGGGCAGGATGCGGCAGTTCACGTTCGCGTGCGCGCTCTGCGGCAGCGCGTTCGGCGCATGGCCGGCGTCGACCTGCGTGGCGACGCACGTGGTGCGCAGGAGCGCGTTGTAGCGCGGCTCGCGCACGAGCCGACGCGCGGCCTGCGCGTCCTTCTCGTTCGCAGCGAGCGCGCGCATCGCGGCGCCGATTTCCTTCGACTCGGTGCCCGCCGCGCGCACCAGGAACGCGCGCGTGACCGGGTTCAGCTCGACGGGGAACACCAGCTTCTGCACGCGCAAGAGCGCCTCCGAGAGCCGGTAGATCGCGTTCTCGGCCGTGGGCAGGGAGCTGTGCCCGCCCTTGTCGGTCGTGCGCAGCGAGAAGTCCATGTACGTCTTCTCGCTCGACTGCACGGGCAGCACGAGATACTGGCCCTGGCGCAGCCAGCCGCCGCCGCCTTCGTTCAAGACGAGTCCGCCGTCGACCAGCTCGCGGTGCTCGCGCAGCAGCCAGTCGACGCCGTTCTCGCCGCCCGACTCCTCGTCGGCGGTGAGCGCGAGGATCACGTCGCGGCGCAGCGGCGCGTGCTCGCGAGAGAGGCGCATGACGCTCGCCGTGAAGATCGCGGCCATGGCCTTGTCGTCGAGCGAGCCACGCCCGTAGAAGTAGCCGTCCTGCTCGAGCAGCA
>Ga0335076_10000832_pt1 | contig 29229 bp, 20 predicted proteins | sample Lox_Sample_25_FD_206717 | JGI IMG/M metagenome (GOLD analysis project Ga0335076, IMG submission 206717) | Soil microbial communities from Loxahatchee National Wildlife Refuge, Florida, United States - Lox_Sample_2.5 | ecosystem: Environmental > Terrestrial > Soil > Wetlands | place: USA... | reverse complement strand
GCCTCGGCGGCATCGGCCTCAACGTCATCCAGGGACTGCGCCTGGTGGGCGCCAACCGGATCATCGGCGTGGACCTCAACCCGCGCCGCAAGGCGCTCGCCGAGCGCTTCGGCATGACCCACTTCGTGAATCCGAAGGAAGTGGGCGGGGACCTGGTGCAGCACCTCGTCGGCCTCACCGATGGTGGCGCCGACTATAGCTTCGAATGCGTCGGCAACGTCGACCTCATGCGCCAGGCGCTCGAGTGCTGTCACCGCGGCTGGGGCGTGTCGGTGATCATCGGCGTCGCCGGCGCCGGCCAGGAGATCAAGACGCGGCCCTTCCAGCTGGTCACGGGCCGCGTGTGGAAGGGGACCGCATTCGGTGGCGCGCGCGGTCGCACCGATGTGCCGAGGATCGTCGACTGGTACATGGACAAGAGGATCAACATCGACGACCTGATAACCCATGTGATGCCGCTCGAGAAGATCAACGACGCCTTCGACCTCATGCATCGGGGCGAGTCGATCCGCTCGGTGGTCACGTTCTGACGGCGCCTTAGGCAGCGCGACGCCGCTCACCGCTACTCTCCCCACAATCGCGAACCCAGGAGACGCTCATGGCTATCAAGATTCATCCGGCCGTCGATGGTGGCGTCAAGGCCGGTAAGACCGATTTCGCCGGCGGAACGCTCACCTGCCTGTGCAGCTCCGCACCGGTAACCGTCACGCTGAAGGGCAACACCGCCTTCAACCACGTCTGCGGCTGCAGCAAGTGCTGGAAGCCGAAGGGCGCGCTGTTCGCCATGGTGGCGGTGATCGGGCGCGACAAACTCGCCGTCACCGCCAACGGCAACAAGCTCAAGATCGTCGACGAGAAGGCGCCCATCCAGCGCCACGCCTGCAGCGGCTGCGGCGCGCACCTGTACGGTCGCATCGAGAACAAGGGTCATCCGTTCTACGGCTTCGACTTCGTGCACACTGAGCTCTCGAAGGACAGCGGCTGGTCGGCCCCGGAATTCGCCGCCTTCGTCTCCTCGATCATCGAGTCGGGCTTCCCGCCGGCCAGGATGGGCGAGGTCCGCGCACGGCTGAAGGAGCTGAACCTCGAGCCGTACGACTGCCTGTCGCCCGGTCTCATGGACCTGATCGCGACGCACGCGGCCAAGCAGAAGGGCACGCTGGCGGCGTGAGGGCGCTGGCCCCCGGCGGGCCATCGGGCGCAAGCGCGGTTTCTCCTTCCAAAGGGAGAGCCGCCTCGAGGGAGCGCGAGCATGAAAATGGTATCCGGCTGGGCGACCCTCCTCGCGACGGTCTTGCTGGCGGCGCAAAGCGCGGCTGCGGCTTACCCGGCGTCCGAGGGTGATTACGTCGCTCGCGACTTCAAGTTCGCCTCCGGCGAGTCGCTGCCGCAGCTGCGCATCCACTACCGTACCTTCGGCACTCCGCGCGCCGACGCCCACGGCGTGGTGCGCAACGCCGTGCTCATCATGCACGGCACGGGCGGCAGCGGCGCGCAGTTCATACAGCCGATCTTCGCCGGTGAGCTGTTCGGAGCGGGGCAGCCGCTCGATGCGCAGCGCTACTACATCGTGCTGCCGGACGGCATCGGCCACGGCCGCTCGAGCAAGCCCAGCGATGGCCTGCATGCGCGCTTTCCGCACTACGGCTACAACGACATGGTGCAGGCGGACTACCTGCTCCTGACCCAGGGGCTCAAGGTGAATCACGCCCGGCTCGTCATGGGAACCTCCATGGGAGGCATGCATAGCTGGGTCTGGGGCGAGCAGCACCCGGACTTCATGGATGCGCTCATGCCGCTCGCGAGCCTGCCGACGCAGATCTCGGGGCGCAACCGCGTGTGGCGCCGGACCGTGATCGATGCGATTCGCCACGATCCCGCATGGCAGGGCGGTGAGTACGCGAGCGAGCCGCCGTCGCTCCGGACCGCGCTGGAGATGCTGTGGCTGATGGGCAGCAACCCCGTGCTGCGGCAGGCAGAGGCGCCGACGCTCGCCCGCGCGGACCAGGTAATCGATGCTTACGTCGAGGAGAACCTCAAGACCCACGATGCCAATGACGTGCTGTACGCGGTGGAGGCCTCGCACGACTACGATCCGGGGCCGGGGCTCGAGAAGATCGCGGCGCCGCTGCTCGCCATCAACTCAGCCGACGACCTGATCAACCCGCCCGAGCTCGGCATCCTCGAGCGCGAGATCAAGCGCGTGCCACACGGCCGCGCCATCGTGATCCCCTTCAGCGACCGCACCCGCGGCCACGGCTCCCACACGGTTGCGGCGCTGTGGAAGGACCAGTTGGTGGAGCTTCTCAAGTCACCCGAACGCTGAGCGCGCCCGGGGAGCGGCGCTGGGCGTCAGGCCCGGCGGACGTGTTGCGCGCCGAGCTCGCTCACCGCGTTGCAACCGAGCATGCCGAGCACCCGGTCGGTCTCGGTGCAGAGCATCTCGAGTGCCCGCGCGACTCCGGCCTCACCCCCGGCGGCGAGCCCATAGAGCGTCGCGCGCCCGAGCATCACGGCCTCGGCACCGAGCGCGAGCGCCTTGATGACATCGCTGCCGCGCCGGAAGCCGCCGTCGACGATCAGCGACATCCGCCGGCCGACCGCCGCGGCGATCTCGGGCAGCGCGTCGATCCCCGCCACACAGTAGTCGAGCTGCCGACCACCGTGGTTGCTGAGCACGATGCCGTCGCAGCCGAGGGCGCGGGCGCGCTCGGCATCGCCCGCGGTGAGCACCCCCTTGAGGAGCAGCTTGCCGCGCCAGAACTGGCGGATCCAGGCGATGTCCTCCCAGGTGATGCTCGCCTCGAACAGGCCCGGAAGCACGGTGCTGCCGCCCACGGCGCTCGCCTTGCCGGGCGGCAGGAAGGCCTCCACGTTGCGGAAGCGTGGAATGCCGTGACGCACGAGCATGTCATACAACCAGCGCGGGTGACGCAGCGTGTCGAGCGCCGCCCGCGGCGTCGGCCGGCCTGGCGCGCTGAAGTTGCGCTGGTCCCACTCGCGGCTGCCGAAGACGTTGGCATCCGTAGTGAATACCAGCGCCTCGTAGCCGGCGGCTGCGGCGCGCTGCATGATGTCGCGCGCGATGGCGCGCTCCTTGAACACGTACAGCTGCATCCACAGCCGGCCACCGGCGCCCGTGGCGATCTCCTCCAGGCGAGTCGTCGACAGCGTGCTCAGCGTGAAGGGGATGCCGCGCCGGGCGGCGCAGCGCGCCAGCACCAGGTCGCCCTGCGGATGCAGCATGTTATTGAGGCCGGTGGGCGCGATGACGAGCGGCGCCTCGGCCGACGCGCCGAGGATCGCGGTGCGCAGCTGCCGGCGGGACGTGTCGATGAGCGTCTGCGGCACGAGCTGCAGCCGCTCGAGGGCGGCACGATTGCCGCGCAGGGCGCTCTCGTCCTCCGCGCCCCCCTCGACGTACTCGAACGCCAGGCCGGGCACGCGGCAGCGCGCGAGCCCACGCAGGTCCGCGATGTTGCGTGCGCGCTCGAGCGTCGTGCGGGCGTTGGGGCGCCGTTTCCAGGGCATCTGGGCACCGCTTGCCGGGCGGCTACTCCTGGAGGTTTACGGCAACCTCGGTGGCGGTGAAGGTGTTGGTCGGGGTGTCATATTGCCCGACGCACACCAGGCGGTAAACGAGGTTGGTGCCGTTGAGCGCGCTCGCGAGCTTGGTGGCAAAGGCGCTGGCGCCGTTGTAGACGTAGATCGCGGTGGTGTTGCCGAGGGCGAGCTTGAGCAGCGGCGCACCGGTCGCGAACAGGACGGTCGGACTCGCCGGCAGCGTGGTGAGATCGGTCTTGACCGGCCCGGTCGCGATGTAGCGGATCGTGCCGCTCAGATTGGCGTTCGTCAGATCGACCACCAGCCCCGAGCTGCTGAGGCTCGAGAATGGGCTGGCGGCACCGCCGTTCTCCCACTCCACGACCAGGACCTGCGCCGTCGAGGTGCCGGGCGTGACGGAGCTCGCGGTGAAGTCGGGCGGGGCTGAGCCGAACGGCGTCACGAAGCCGACGGTCGCGAGCAGCGTGCCGGGGGCCGTGCCGCTCGCATCGATCGCCCCGGTGTTGACGGCGTAGCTCGTGGGTACGGCATCGTTGGCGGCGTCGGTCCCGGTGCCGGCGAAGTTGAATACGCTCGGCTCGTAATCGTTCATAGTGAGCATGTTGAGCGACAGGCTCCCGGGGACCGCCGAGTTGAGCGTGCCCCACAGGCGCGTGGGCTGCAGCCGCACCAGACCCTGGGTGGCATCGAGCGTGAGGCTCACTGTGCCGGTGCAATAGGGCTGGGTGCTCGCCTGACCGCCGACGGTGATCAGCTGGCCTACCGAGATCGAGTTGGTGGAGAGCCCGGTCGCCGCCGCCACGCCATCCTGGTTCACGAGCGTGCTGGAACTCACCGTGACTGGCACGCTGGCGACATAGGCGGGTGTCCCGGCGCGCGACAGGCAGCTGCCGCCGGTGACCGTGAGCGTATCGCCGTTCACCGCACTGACCGTGCCGGTGAGGAAATCCGCGAGCGGAGTCTCGAGGCTGCTGCCGGCGTACACCTCGGTCGCGTTGAAAGTCGGAGTGATGGTCGCGAAGCTTCCCAGGGTGCCGTAGGCCGCGATCGGCGTACTGATCTGCAGCTTCTGCATGGCGGTGAGTCCCGCCGCCCCGGTGTAGCTGGCGCCGTTGATGCTGAAGTAGGTGGAGCTCGTGGTGTTGACGGTCAATGCGCCGAGTGCGCTCGACAGGTCGATGAACGGGCGGATATTGAAGACGAAGTCGCTGCTCGCGGGCTGCGAAATCACGAAGATGCCACGGGCCCGCATCACCGTCTGATCGAGCGGCGCCACGGTGGCGGTCATGAAGGGCTGGACCGTGACGGTGACCGGCGAGGCGCTGAAGTTGATGGTATTGGAGGCCGCCAGATTGATGTCGATGGCGAGCCGCGTACTCACGCCGGGGTTGATGACCAGCTGATTATTTGGATCGAAGGTCACCGTGAGGGTGGAGATGCTCATCACGTTGCCCGAGGTGTCGTAGGCCGGGACGGCCGTCGGTACGCCGTTGATGTTCACCGTGATGTCCGCGATGCTGTAGTCGAGCGTCAGGCTGAGCGTCGTGTAGGTGCCGACCGGGATGGCCGGCGCCTCGACCAGCTCGTTGAGGTCGTGGAGCTTCACCAGGTCGACCACCTGGGGGGTCGCGAGAGGCTCGACGATCGCGCCGTCGCTGCGCGTCAGGGTAATCGAGTCGACGTCCACGATGTAGCTGGCGAAGTCGCCATTCACATCGCTCATGGTCACGACCGCGGTGCCGTACGAGATGTTGGTGTTGCTGCTGCAGCCTGAAAGGAGCACGGCGCCCCCCAGGACGAGGGCGCACGAGGCCCCGAGGAGCCGCCCCATGAGGCGGGCACGAACAGCTGTCATCAGGCTTATCCCCTTCGCGAATCTTTGGCGGCGCCGCGCCGGCGCACCCGTCCTTAGAGGCGTGGAGCGCGGTTGCGTTCCGTGATTACAGTGACTTACGTGGGTCCCGAGGACCCCCAAAACCCGCTAGTTTACCGATTTCGCGCCGCGCAAGGTGCGTTCAGTGCCGCACGGGTCTCCCTGCGGAGGCGCTCAGTCGATCGTCAGCTGGGCGCTTGCCGAGAGCGCGCTGCGCAGGTCGATGGCGCCCGGATACCACTGGCGCGTCAGGGTTCCGGCGGGGTCGCTCGAGTTCCAGGCGCGCACCGTGAGGTAGTAGAGGCTGCCCGAGGTGCCGCCCGGTATGCCGGCGAGCTGCACGGCGCCGCCGCCTGAGGCGAGCGCGGCATCGAGCGGCGCGCTGGCGATCAGTTGTCCATTCTGGCTCAGCATGAGCTCGCCGTGGTCGTACTTGCCGGCGGTCGCCGGCAGCACGACCGCGGCAACGGAAGCCGTCGAGCTGCCCGATGCGAGCGCGAGCGGCGCGAGCGTGACGGGGGGCGCAGCCGTAACGCCGGCCGCGGTCGGCGCCGACACGGTGAGGCCGAGCGAACCGTCGGCGTAGAGCGGTGCGCTGGCGGCGACCTGGTAGGTGCCGGCGCCTTCGGCGGGCGCCGCACTCACCACCGTGATCGTGGCGCCGGAGGACACGTAGGTCCCGGAGTCCACCGTGCCGCTCGAGAGCGGCTGCGCGGGGAGCAGCACCTGGTTGAAGGGGTCGATCGGCGCCGCCTCGATGACGTAGGGGACTTCGCCGGAGGAAGGCAGCGTCTGGCAGAAGTCGACCTCCGCGCCGGCGGGTAGCGGCGCGCCGGCCGCGGTGGCGATATTGGCGGTGTAGGTGCTCGCGGCGCGCGGTGTCAGGCTTCCGATCGAGACCAGGTTCGCGGGCGTGATGGGCGAGGTGTCAGGATTCGCCGCGGTCCCCGTGGTACTCGTGCCGGTGGTACTGACCCCGTGGCCGGTGGGTGGGATGAGTACGCTCCTGATGATCATCGTCGCGATGCCCGGCCCATGGATTACGACGTCGTAGCTCGTGTTGTTCGAGGAATCGGCGCCGAGCGGATAGAGCGTGAAGCTGCCGTCGGAAGCCACGGGTGCGCGCGCCACCACGAAATGGCGCGTGCCGTCGGCGCTCAGCGACTGCGCACTCACCTCGAGACCGAGGGTCCCGTTGGGGCTCGTCAGCCCCGTCAGACCGGTGAGCGTGAGCTGACCCTGGATGCCGCCGGAGCCCGACAGATCATTGGCGCTCACGTGGGAGCTGAACAGTACGCCATAGGCTGCGCCATACGTGAACGCGGCGAGATCGCGCAAGGCGTCGAAGGTCACGCCGAATTCGGCGGTAGTGGTCTGACTGCCGGTGAGGCTGGTCGTCGTCGCCAACGTGCCCGTGCCGGTCGTCGGCGTGGAGCTGCTGCCCTGAGAGCTGACGGCGACGACCGCCGGGCTGATGCTGCCGATCGGAACTCTAAGGGAGCCCTGGATCCCGAGCCCCTTGTCCGGGTTGAGGAGCTCGAGGGGCAGCTGGTGGGTGATGCCGCTGCTGTCGACGTAGTCGGCCTCCATGTTGTACGTGGCGCCGAGCGTCTGTGCCGAGGCGGTGAGCGGTGTCGAGGCATCGACCGGGATCAGGCGCACCTGGGAGTAGGTGCCTGGCCCGAGGCGCAGGTCCGTCGCCAGGTTGGCGAAATTCCCGCCCGAGTAGGCCACCAGGTCCACCGTCACGGGCGTCGAGAGCGGGAACTGCCTCCACCCCGAGTCGTCCGGCCCGGCGGAGGCGCTGCTGTTGAACCACACGGCCTGCACGGTGACGTAGACGTGTGTATAGAGGGAGGAGGTGTTCGCGGTCGCCGCCACGTTGGTACGGGTGGAGCAGCCGCCGAGGGCCGTGGCGAGCGCCGCGAGCGTAACGGTCAGCGAGGTGGCTGGAGAGCGCGCCATCGAGGTCCCTTAGCGTGTGCTCCGTGAGAGGCGCCGATCATGTCGCAAGTTCCGGGACGGCGCAACGCGCGGGCGGTGACAAGTGTATGAAATTGTGAGGTTCTGGATGCGGCGGATTATGACCGCGGCTTCGTTCCCCGCATGATGGCGCGGCGCACGTCCGCGAGCGGCGCGCGATCGTTCAGAGTCACGACCGCACCATCTCCTTCGACGCCGAGCTCGCGCCACAGCGCGACGAGGTCAGGCGAGTAGGGGGCATCCTTCATGCGGGCGTAGAGATCCTCGAGGCTCTTCGTGCCGACCGCGGCATCGCCGGTCGCCAGCACGCGCCCGATCGGCCAGTCGGCCTTGAGTCCACCGCTCGCGTGCGCGATCGCGCGTACGGCATCCTCGAGTCCGCGCGCGTTGTGCGTGCGCCGGCGGATGTCGACGTCGGCCAGGAGGCAGAACATCGCTCCGCCCCAGTAAGTGCGCCCCCACGTGTGGGTATGGTCGAGGCCCTGATCGCCGGGCTGCGGCAGCCCGCGCGGCATCTGCCGCAGCTCCTCGGCCCAGACATCCTCCTCGGTGCGATTGCCGGCCTGCACGCGCTCGACGCCCTCGAGGTAAGTGGCGAGCCCTTCGGAGAGCCAGGCGTGCTGTTCACCGACGTCGGGGAGCGCCAGGTGCGTCATCTCATGCACCATGACCCAGTCCGAGAGCAGCTGCGCTTCGCTCACCTCGCGTCCGACGCGCACGCGGATCAGCGCGTCGGGGTTCGCGTAGGTGCTTCCGCCCTGGACGCCCACTCCAGGCATCGCCCGCAGCTCTACCGTGGCGCGCGGCGTCGGGAAGCTGCCGTAGAAAGCGCTGACGATGTCGCCGGAGCGGCGCACCCAGGCGATGAGCACCTCATTGCCGGCCTGGTAGTCCCCGGAGCCGAGATCGACCTGCAGCCGTGCGCCGCCGACGCTCAACTCGCGGACCTCGGAGGCGGTGGCCGAAGCAGCCGCGGGCGCCGTGCCCGGCGCCTGTGTGCAGGCGAGCGCGCACGCGCTGGCCGCCGCGGCCATGAGCTGCATGCGGCGCGCAGCCGCGCGGAATCTCGAGAGCGTCAGTTGTCGCATGAGAGGAAGGCATCATGCCCCAGCGCTGCGCGCCGCGCAGAGGGTGAAGACTGGCGTGCGGCGAGGTGCCCGGAAGGCGCGGCGAAGCCCCCTCAGCCGCCGTCCTCGGCGCTCGAGCGGCCGTCGATCCAGGTCTCGAGGACCCGCAGCTCGTCGTCGGCCGCCACCAGATTGGCGCGATAGCCGGGTGCGATGCGGCCGAGCTCGCCGCCGAGGCCGAGAAACTCCGCAGGCCACTGGCTCGCCATGCGCGCCGCCTGCGGCAGCGGCACGTTCAGCATGTGGATCGCGTTGCGCACGCAGCTCGCCATGTCGATGTTGGAGCCGGCGAGGCGCCCCTCCTCGTCGATGCAGACGGTGCCGGATACGAGGATGCGCCGTCCCTGCAGCTCGAAGGACGTCGCCTTGGTGCCGACGCTCGGCATCGCGTCCGTGACCAGCATGAAGCGCTCGCGGGGCTTGCAGCGCAGCGCGAGGCGCAGCACCACCGGATTGGTATGCAGACCGTCGACGATGATGCCGCACCAGCTCGAGGGGTCCTCGAGAGCTGCGCCGACCGTGCCCGGCTCGCGTCCGGTGAGCGGCGACATGGCGTTGAAGAGATGGGTGAAGCCGGTGAGCCCGTGGCGCAGTGCGGTGACGATCTGCTCGTAGGTCGCATTGGTGTGGCCCGCCGACACCACGACCCCCGAGGCTGCCAGCCCCGCGATGATCTCCGGGGTGGTCATTTCCGGCGCGAGCGTGACCAGCGTCTTGCCGGCGCCGAGCGAGGTGAGCAGCCCGGCCGCGGTGCGGTCGAGCTCGCGCAGCTTCGCCGGGTCGTGCACGCCCTTGCGCTCGACGTTGAGGAACGGGCCCTCGATGTGGATGCCGAGAACGCCGGGAACCCGGCTCTCGATCGCGCTGCGCACGGCGGCGATGGCGCGGCCGACCACCTCCAGGTCGTCGCTGATCAGCGTCGGCAGGAAGCCGGTGGTGCCGAAGCGGCGGTGCGCGCGGCCGATGGCGGCGATCGCCTCGACGCTCGGCGAGTCGTTGAAGAGTACGCCGCCGCCCCCGTTCACCTGCGAGTCGATGAAGCCCGGCAGCAGCAGCGCGCCCGCGAGGTCGTGGCGCCGCATCTTGCGCAGCCGGCGGTCCGAGTCGGCCGCGATCTCGCTGATCCGGCCCGCTTCGATCAGCACGGCGCGGCCCTCGGTGAGCCCGACGTCGGCGTGGCCGTCGCCGAGCAGCATCCGCCCGTTGACCAGTGCGACGCTCATCACAGGGTCTCGGTCACTTTCGAGAGGTACGGGGGCCGATCGGGGTCGCGGCCGCGTGCCAGCGCGAGCGCATTCGCCATGCGGTAGAAGCTTTGCACGAACAGCAGCGGCTCGATGACCGGATGCGTCGCCACGGTCGGCAGCACGGTCGTCTGCGGCAGCGCGGCGCCGGCGAGCAGCACCGCGGCGCCGCGCGCGGCGAGCTCGCCGGCGAGCTGTATCACGCCGGCACGAGTCTCGTCGTCCTGCGTGAAGATGAGCAGCGGAAAATGTGCCCGCACCAGCGCCATCGGCCCGTGGCGCAGCTCCGCGGCCGAGAGTGCCTCGGCGTGCAGTCCGCAGGTCTCCTTGAGTTTGAGCGCCGCCTCCTGCGCCACCCCGAGGCCGGGGCCGCGCCCGATCACGTAGAGGTTGTTGACGCCCGCGAGGCGCGTGACTGCCTCACTCCAGTCGAGCTCGAAGGCGCGCTCGAGCTGCCGTGGCGCTTCCGCCAGGGCTGCTGCGAGCACCGCATCACCCGTCCAGCTCGCGAGCAGCTGGACGATGGCGGCGAGCGAGGCGATATAGGACTTGGTAGCGGCGACGCTCAGCTCCGCGCCGGCGCGCAGCGGGATCAGGTCGTCGGCCAGCTGCGCTAGCGGCGAGCTTTCGGCATTCACCAGCGCGATGATGCGTGCGCCGTTGGTGCGCGCGCGGCTCACCGCGGCGAGCAGGTCCGGGCTCGCGCCCGACTGCGAGATCGCGATCATCACGGCGCCGACCATGTCGGGTGCGACCTCGTACACCGAGCTCACCGACGGTGCGGCCGAGGCGGTCAGCAGACCCAAGCGCGTCTCGATCAGGTAGCGCGCGAAGGTGGCGGCGTGATCGGAGCTGCCGCGCGCACAGGTGACCACGGCACGCGGCGGAGCACCCCGCAGCCGCTCCGCGAGGCGCGCCACGCGCTCGGCGTTGGCGGCGAGCTGCGCGCGCACGACGGCCGGCGACTCGGCCGCCTCGCCGTACATGCGGGTGCTCGCGGCGCTGTTACTCACGTGGCGATGCTGAGCTCTGCGACGAAGTCGTAGATGTCGCCACGATAAAAGGACTGTGTGAACTCTACCGCGCGGCCGTCCTGGAGGAAGCCGAGACGCTCGACCAGCAGGCCCGCGTCGCTCTCCTTGGCCTGCAACAGCTCGGCCTGCTCGGCCGTGAACAGCACCGCACGCAGCCGCTGCAGCGCGCGTACCGGACGATTGCCGGCGCGCTCGAGCGCCGTGTAGAGCGAGGACTCGACCGCCTCGAGCGACGGCAGGCAGGAGGCGAGGATGGTGGCGTACTCGAGCGACATCGGTGCGTCGTCGGCGAAGCGTATGCGGTGAAAGCGGTACACCGGCGTGCCGGGACTCGCGCGCAGCGTCAATGCTTCCTCCGGGGTCACGGTGCCGGCGGCCTTGCGCAGCCACACGCTGCGCGGATTGCGCCCGCGCGCGCGCATGTCTTCGGAGAAGGAGGTCAGCTTGGAGAAATTTTTCTCCACGCGCGCGAGCACGAAAGTCCCCGAGCCCTGGCGTCGCACCAGCAGGCCCTCGCCGACCAGCCCCTCGATCGCCTTGCGCACCGTGATGCGCGAGACGCCGAATTCTTCGGCCAGATCGCGCTCGGGCGGCAGTGCATCGTCCGGACCTAACACGCGCGTCTCGATCGCCTGCCGCAGCGCTCGCTGCAGTTGTTGGTAGAGCGGCAGGCTGCTCTGGTCATCGAGTCTGCCGACCGTCTGTGACAGCAGCGTCAAGTTGCTTCTCCGGACGAGACCGCTGGAGAGACTAGGCTACCACTATAGTACCAGTCTGTTGCGAGAAGAATACATATGCGATCACAAGACCCTGTTTTTTCTTGTAAATATGTTGTCGGTTGCATTTGGTATGCAAGGGTATAGCGTTTCTTGCAGAGTGGTACTATATTGGAATGTAACTGGTCCGCTTATGCGGACCACTCATGAGGCGCTCGGCACGCGCGCTTCAGAGGTCTCGTGGGGGATGCGGCATTTTCGCCACGTGCACAGGCTAACGACAAACATCGGGGTGGGTAAATCATGAGAATCGCACGGTCGACCTTGATCGGAACGGCAGTCGCAGTGGCCTTGTTCGGGCGCCACGAGGGGGTGCAGGCACAGCAGGCTACCGCAGCGCCGGCATCGGGCGAGCAGCTCCAGGAAGTGGTGGTTACCGGAATTCGCGCCTCGGTCGAGGAATCGCTGACTCTCAAGAGGAAGGCGACGGCGGGCGTCGAAGTGGTGACCTCCGAAGACATCGCCAAGATGCCGGACAAGAACGTGGCCGACTCGCTCAAGCGCGTCCCCGGAGTGACCGTGAGCTCCGCCGGCGCCACCGAGGGTGGGTTCGACGAGAACGACCGCGTGAGTCTCCGCGGCACCGGTCCCAGCCTGACACAGACGCTGGTCGACGGGCACTACGTGGCCTCCGGCGACTGGTTCGTACTCGACCAGACCGGCACCGTCGGCCGCAGCGTCAGCTATACGCTGCTGCCCTCCGAGCTGGTCAACCAGGTCGTGGTGCAGAAGACCTCCGAGGCCTCGCTCGTCGAAGGCGGCGTCGCGGGCTCGGTCAACATCGTGACGCGCAAGCCGATCGAGGACTTCAGCAAGCCCTTCACGGCGCAGGTCTCCGCCGGTGCCGTGTATGCGGACCTGCCCAGCAAGACCGACCCGCAGTTCAGCGCGCTCGTCAACTGGCGCAACGCGGACTCGACCTTCGGAGTCATGGCGCAGGGCTTCTACGAGGATCGCCACCTGCGGCGCGACGGCACCGAGATCCTCGGCTACGACCAGATCGCACCCGGCAGCGCGATCGCGACCGCCGACCCCGACCTGAGCAACGTGTGGTACCCGCACCTGATCGGATCGGCGTTCTTCGAACAGGAGCGCAAGCGCACCGGCGGCCTGCTGAACGTGGAGCTCAAGCCGAGCGATACGATGAGCTTCGACCTGTCGGGCTTCTACGCCAAGCTCGAGGCGCCGAACTACAACCGCAATTACCTGATGTGGGCGACGCACTTCATCAACTTCGGCGCCGGGCAGGCGCCGAATCCCGGCTATACCGTGGCCAACGGCACGCTGACCAGCGCCACGTTTGCCGCGACCCCTGGGACTCTCTACGGCATCTACGACCAGATCGATCGTCCGGATGCGGTGGCCGATACGGCGTTCGTCAACCTCGATGGTCATTTCAAGGTCGCCGCCAACGTAATGCTCGACGGCCAGATCGGCTGGTCGCAGGGCCACGGCAAGAGCCCGACCCAGAACGTCTCCGAGACCGCGCCCGGCCCGGGAGCCGGCGCGGCCTACACGCTGAACGGGACGTCACGGCCGCCGGACTGGCAGCTCGGCGTGCCGACTCCGATCAACTACTCGCAGCCCTTCCCGCCGGGCAACCCCGGGGCGCTGCCCTTCGGCTGGATCTTCGGCGGCCAGGATATCGACACCGTCGATAAAGAGACCTGGGCGAAGCTCGATGCCACCTGGGACATGAGCGGCGGCGGGGCATGGCAGGATCTGAGGTTCGGAATCCGCTACTCGAAGCACGACCGCACCTCGGTCGGCTCGATTGCGCAGGGCCCGACCTTCGGCTGCAACCCGGTGACTCCGACCTGTCCGCCGGGAGGCGGCACCGATCCGCTGGCGTACCCGACGACGTACTCGAACTACCCGTCGAACTACACCACCTTCGGCAGCAGCATTCCGACCAACATCTGGTTCTGGACGCCGGCGCAGCTGGCCGCCTACAACGGCCCAGGCCTCGTGCAGCGCGATCCGGTCATGCGGGCTTATCCGCCGCAGTGGTTCGAGTTGAGCGAGCCGGACACCTCACTCTATGTGCAGGCGGACTTCAAAGGTGACCAGTGGAGCTCGAACTTCGGGGTGCGGCTCGTGCACACCGTCGAGGACACGATCACCTGGATCCCGCTCGGGTGCTCGGCGACGATCCCGGCGTCGGCGAATCCTTGCCCCGCCAACACACCGAACCTCGTGGTCGGCTCGCTGTTCGGAGCCTTCTCGGGAGTCGAGGTGGACAAGTCCTATGACAACGTTCTGCCGAGCTGGAACCTCCGCTACGACTTCAGCCCGGATCTGGTCGGGCGCCTGGCGGCGGCGCAGACGATGACGCGTCCCGACTATTCGGCACTCTCGAGCACCACGAGTCTCACGCCTCCGGCCAATTACCTGTGCCCGGGAGGCGTGCAGTGCACCGGCAGCGGCTCGGGCAGCAACCCGTACCTCAAGCCGATCGAGTCCAGCAACTTCGACATGGGACTCGAATGGTACTTTGCCCCGCGGTCGCTGCTCTCCGGAACGGTGTTCTTCATGGACCTGGAGAACTACGTCGGCTACGGCACGGAGACCATCAACTATCCGACCTCGGGATCGGCTGCCTCGGGCTTCCCGCCGGGCGTCGTGCCGGTACCCTACGTCCTCACGGTTCCGATCAACACGACCGGCAAGGCGTCGGGCATCGAGCTCGCCTACCAGCAGGCTTTCGGCAACTTCGGCATCGATCTGAACTACACCTACACCGATGCCAAGCAGACCTCGGACGTCCCGACTACCGGCCCCTCGGCCAACGATGATCGCCTGGTGGGTGCCTCCAAGAACGTGTACAACGTGAGCGGCTATTACGAGAACGCGCACTTCAGTGCGCGCGTGTCGTACAACTACCGCTCGGCGTTCTACAGCGGCCTGGATCGCAGCACCGCGTTCACGCAGGACGACACCGGCACGCTCGCGGCCAGCCTCGGCCTGCTCTTCAACGACAACTGGAGCCTGACGCTCGATGGTCAGAACCTCAACAACCCGACGCTGAAGTACTACGCGCTCAACACGGACCAGCCGCGCGCGTTCTACAGGAACGGCAGGCAGTACTACCTGACGCTGCGCGCGAAGTTCTGACCGCGCGTGGGGAATAGCCCGGGGCGGGCCTGCGATGGCCCGCCCCGGCGCGCTCGGCGCCTGTGGCGTAGCCGGCGCGCCGAGGTGCATGATCTGCGCACGACGCGCCTGCAATGACGACCGCCACACTCTTCAATCAGTCCTACAGCCCGCCCGACCCTGCCCCGGACCGGCCGGCGCCCGCGGGCCTGCGCCGCATCGTCATCGTCGGGGGCGGGACGGCAGGCTGGATGACGGCTCTCATCCTGGCGCGCTCCTTCGGCAGCCGCGGCGTGGCCATCACGCTCCTCGAGTCGCCGACCGTCGGCATCGTCGGCGTCGGCGAGGGCTCCACCCCCTGGCTGCGGGGCTTCTTCGACAGCCTGGGGATCGAGGAGTCGGAGTGGATGCCGGCCTGTCACGCCACCTACAAGTGCGGCATCACCTTCGACGGCTGGTCGACGCGGCCTGGGTTCACGCGCTACTTCCATCCCTTCGCCTCGATGCTCGATAACCTGACGATGAGCCAGTTCGTGCACAACGTGGAGGCGCGCATCCAGGGTGCCGATCTGCCCGCGCACCCGGACCGGTTCTTCATCGCCACGCGCCTGGCGCGCGAGCATCGCGCGCCGAAGGCGCCCGAGAGCTTTCCGTTCGATGTCTGGCATGGCTATCACTTCGACGCCGTGCTGCTCGGGCAGTACCTGCACCGGAAGGCACTCGAGCGCGGGGTGCGCTATCAGAGCTGCCACGTGACGCAGGCGAATCTCGCTCCCGACGGCTCGATCGCCTCGGTGAGCACCCGCGAGGGCGAGACGATCGCGGCGGACATATTCGTCGACTGCTCGGGCTTCGCGGGGCTCCTGATCGAGAAGGCACTGCACACGCCCTGGGTCAGCTTCGCGGACAACCTGTTCAACGATGCGGCCGTAGCCCTGCCGACGCCGATCGACGCCTCCATTCCCTGCGAGACGGTGTCGACGGCGCTCAAGCACGGCTGGGCCTGGAAGATCCCGCTCACCAGCCGCTACGGCAATGGCTACGTGTACAGCAGCCGCTTCTGTGACGCGGAAGGCGCCGAGCGCGAGCTGCGCGAGCATCTCGGGCTCCTGGATGCCGACGTGCCGGCGCGCCACCTGAAGATGCGCATCGGACGAGTGACCGAGCACTGGAACCGCAACTGCCTCGCCGTCGGTCTCAGCCAGGGCTTCATCGAGCCGCTCGAGGCGACGGCGCTCCTCTTCATCCAGCAGACCGCTACGACCTTCGCCGAGTTTCTCGACAAGGAGGACCTGAGCGATGCGGCCCACGGGCGCTTCAACGCGCTCGTCAACGCGCACTTCGAAGGCATCCGCGACTACATCGTGACGCACTACAAGACCAATACCCGCACGGACACCGAGTACTGGCGGGCCAACGCGGCGAACCTCAATCTCTCCGACGACCTGAAGAAGCTCTACTCGCTGTGGATGAACGGCAAGAGCATCGTGCCCGCCCTGCGCCAGCAGCTGATCGGTCGTGGCTACCCGGTGTTCTCCTGGTACGCGCTCATGGCCGGCATGGGGGTATTTCCGGACGCGCCGCAGCTGCGCGCGCCGAGCGCAGCCGAGGCCCGCTACAGCCTGGACGAGATCGAGAATCTCATCCGGCGCAGCGCCGTGAACTATCCGGACCACACGAGCACGCTCACGCGCATCCCGCCGCGGCGGCGCGAGCCGGCGCTGCAGGCTTATTTCTGGTAGGGCGCCCGGCAGGCGCGGCGGCCCTCAGGATGCAGCCCCCCGCGGCAATCCGCGAGCTCGAGAGGCGTGACGCCGAGCGCATCCGGCGCGAGGTGCTCGAGGCCGGCGAGCCCGTGGTGCTGCGCGGTCTCGCGAGCGACTGGCCGGCGGTCGCCGCTGCGCGCACCTCACCCGCGGCGCTGCTCGAGTACCTGCGGCGCTTCGAGAGCGGCGCGCCGGTCGATGCGGTGATGACCCCGCCGGAGTTCGCCGGCCGCATCTATTATCGCGAGGGCCTCAACGGCTTCAATTTCGTGCGCAACCGTCTGCCGCTCAGCGCCGTGGCGGAACAGGCGCTGCGCTACGCCGGCCACGCGAACGCGCCCGCGGTCGCAGCGCAGAGCGCTCCAATTCAGGAGAGCCTGCCCGGCTTCACGGCAGCGAATCCGTTGCCGCTCGCCGAGGCTTCCGCGCAGCCGCGCATCTGGCTCGGCAACGCCATCACTACTCCCACCCACCTCGATGAGTGGTTCAACCTCGGCTGCGTCGTCGGCGGACGGCGGCGCTTCACGCTGTTTCCGCCCGAGCAGATTGCGAACCTGTACATCGGACCGCTCGACTACGCGCCAACCGGTGCGCCGATGAGCCTGGTGCAACTGCATGCGCCGGACTTCGCACGCTTTCCGCGCTTCCGCACGGCGCTCGCCGCCGCGCGCAGCGCCGAGCTCGAGCCGGGCGATGCGCTGTTCATTCCGCCGCTGTGGTGGCACAACGTCGAGTCGCTGGACCCCTTCAACGTCTGGGTGAATTACTGGTGGCACGCGAACGGCGCGCCGCTCGGCAGCGATTCCGGCTTCGACAGCCTGCGCCACGCCATCCTCAACATCCGCACGCTCCCGGCACCGGCGCGCGCAGCCTGGCGGGCGCTGTTCGAGCACTACGTCTTCGGCGATCCGCATGATGCGACCGCTCACATCCCGCCGCAGCGGCACGGACTGCTCGGCAAACTGACCCCGGCGGATAGCGAGCGGCTGCGCGAGCAGATCGCCCAGCACCTGAAGACCGGCAAGTGATGCGGGCGCGTCTCAAGCCTGGGTCGGTCGCCGTGCTGGCCGGGCTGTGCGCTGCGGCGGCGCACGCGGACGTGCAGCCGCCGCCCGACCTCATCCCGCTGCCCGCCGAAGTGGCGTCCCAGCCCGGCGCCTTTGCGCTGCGCGCGAGCGTCGAGGTAAGAAGTGCGGGCGACGCGCGGGTGAGGAGTACCGCCGCCTACTTCATCGAGCTGCTGGACTCGAGCCACGGGCTCTCGCTCAGGCTGCGCCCGACGGGCGTCACGCCGATCGCGGACGGCGCGATCACCTTCAGGCTCGACCCCGAAGCCTCGGGGACGAGCCCCGAGAGCTATCAGCTCGAGGTGTCACCCGAGCGCGTAGTGGTGAGCGCGCGCGAGCCGCGCGGCCTGTTCTACGGGGCGGTGACGCTCTGGCAGCTGTGCAGCGCCCGGCGGCTGCGCGATGGTGCGCTGGCGCTGCCCGCGGTGCGCATCGACGACACGCCGCGCTTTCGCTGGCGCGGCCTGATGCTGGATTCGGCGCGCCATTTCCAGAAGCCCGAATTCATCCTGCGCTATCTCGACTGGATGGCGCTGCACAAGCTCAACGTGCTCGGCTGGCACCTGACCGACGATCAGGCCTGGCGGCTCGAGGTGAAGCGCTTCCCGCGCCTCACCGAGGTGGGCGCCTGGCGCGTGCCCGCGGGCGCGGCTGCGCTGCGCGACATCGACCCGGCCACCCATCGGCCGCGCCTCTACGGCGGCTACTACACGCAGGAGGACGTGCGGCGCATCGTGGCCCACGCCGCCGAGCGCAACGTGACGATCGTCCCCGAGATCGAGATGCCGGGGCATGCGACCGCGGCCATCGTGGCGTACCCGAGTCTCGGGGTCCTCGCGACTGCGCCCGCCGCGGTGCCGGCGGATTGGGGCATCTATCCCAATCTCTTCAATGTCGAGGAGTCGACCTTCGACTTCATCGAGCACGTGCTCGATGAGCTCATGGCGCTCTTCCCGGGTGAGTATGTTCATACCGGGGGCGACGAGGCGGTCAAGGACCAATGGCGTGCCTCGGTGCGCATCCAGGCGCGCATGCGCGAGCTGGGTGTGACGGGCGAGGAGGCGTTGCAGGGCTACTTCACGGCACGCATCGGCAAGTACCTGGCCGCTCACGGTCGACGCCAGATCGGCTGGGACGAGATCCTCGAAGGCGGTGTGCCGCCCGATGCGGCCGTGATGTCGTGGCGCGGCGTCGAAGGTGCAATCGTGGCCGCCGCGCGTGGGCACGATACGGTGCTGTCGCCCGCTCCGACGCTCTACCTCGACAACCGCCAGGGCCCGACCCCGGCCGAGCCGCCGGGCCGCGGCAAGGTGATCTCGCTCGAGGACGTCTACCGCTTCGACCCGCTGCCCGGGCCGTTGGCCCGGGACCGCAGCCACGTCCTCGGAATTCAGGCCAACCTCTGGACCGAGCACGTTCGCAGCGAGGCCGATGCGGCCTACATGACCTGGCCGCGGGCGGCGGCGCTTGCCGAGGTGGCCTGGTCGCCTGCCGCGCTCATCAACTGGGAGAGCTTCGAGGCGCGTCTCGCCGCCGAGTTCGTCCGCTATCGCACCCTGGGTCTGCGCTACTCGGACGACGTGTTCGCAGCGCCTCGAAGCGTTGGCACTTACGAACGCCACTTCAGCCAGGACCTCAAGACCTGCTCGGACAAGCTCGTGCTGAATCTCGAGGACGATGCGCCGCTCACAGGCCCCCGTGCCGTGTTTCTCGTGGACATCATGGACCCCTGCTGGATATTTCCGCAGGGTGACCTGACGCATGCGGCCTCGATCACGGCCGCGGTGGGCCAGGTGCCCTTCAACTTCCAGATCGGCAAGGACATCGAGGCCATCCACCTGGATGCCCCACGCACGCCCGCCGGGGAGCTCGAAGTACGCCTCGACCGCTGCGATGGCGCACCGAGCGCAACTTTGCCGCTCGCGCCTGCCGCCGGCAGCGATGCCGTGAGCGTGCTGCCGCCCGCAGCGCTTCCCCGGCAGAGCGGCACGCACTCCCTGTGCTTGCGCTTCACCCAGCGCACGCTCGACCCGCTGTGGACCATCGACTGGGTGCAGCTCTCGCAATGAGCGCGGCGACGACAGCCCCCGGGCAGGGCTCGATCGCACTGTCGGCGCCGCTCGCGGGCTGGAGCGCGCCGCTCGATGAGGCGCCGGACGCGGTGTTCGCGGGAAGGATGCTGGGCGATGGCGTCGCCATCGATCCGACCGCGGGGGTGCTCCACGCCCCGTGCGACGGCGAGCTGGTGCTGCTGGCGCCGTCGCGACACGCGGTGACGCTGCGCACCGCGGGCGGCTGCCAGATCCTCATGCACGTCGGAATCGACACGGTGAATCTCGGCGGCGCCGGCTTCACCGCCGTCGCCGCGCAGGGCGCGCGCGTGCGCACCGGCGAGGTGCTGCTCAATTTCGATCTCGATCTCCTCGCGCGCCGCGCTCGGAGCCTGCTGACGCCGATCATCGTCACGACCGACAGCGGCTTTCGCATCGTGCGGCGCGTCGAGGGGCGCGCAGTCGCAGTCGGCGATCCGCTCATGGAGCTCGTCCCCGGACGAGCTGCCGCGGCCGTTCCAGCCGCGGCTGCGCCTGCCGCGGTGCTCGAGCGCGCCCGCGTGGCCTTCGAGCACGGCATCCATGCACGCCCCGCGGCGCTGCTCGCGGCTGCGCTCAAGAATCTCGCCGCCGACGTACGCCTCGCGGCGCGCGGACGCGAGGCCAACGGGCGCAGCGCCGTCGCGCTCATGGCGCTCGGCGCGCAGTGCGGCGATGAGATCGAAATTCGTGCCACCGGGCCCGATGCGGCGCTGGCGGTGAGGGCGCTCGTCGCGGCTCTTGCGGCCGCGGCGCCCCATGGAGGCTCGTCCGCGGCGCCACGCCCCGCGTCGGCTGCTCCGGCGCCGCTCGCCCGGGCGGATCGAGCCGCCGCTGCCGGCGGCACTTCGGCCGCTCCGGCGGCTGGCGCGGAGATTCCCGGAGTCGTTGCGAGCCGGGGCCTCGCGGTCGGGCGGGCTGTGCAGCTGCGCCGGCCGGAGATCGCGGTCTGCGACTCAGGCGCCGGGCCGGCGGAGGAAACCATCGCTCTCGAGCGCGCCCGCGCGGCGGTCCGCGCCCGCCTCGAGCGGCGCGCCGCGGAGCCCGGTGGGGGCGCGGGTGCACGGGCGGCGGGCGAGATCGCCGTGGCGCACCTCGAGCTGCTCGACGATCCGGAGCTCCTCGCCGCGGCGCGTGTGCGCATCGGGGAGGGCCGCAGCGCCGGCCTGGCATGGCGCGAGACGCTGCGTGCGGCCGCCGCTCAGCTCGCCGCTCTGGCCGATCCGCTCCTGCGCGAGCGCGCCGATGACCTCCTCGACCTGGAGACTCAGGTACTGCTGGCACTCACGGGCGCGGCTACGGCAGGCGCGATCGAGCTCCCGGAGAACTCGGTGGTGATCGCACGTGAGCTCCTGCCATCGCAGCTCGTGGCGCTCGATGCGAGCCGCGTCGTCGGCCTCGCGACCGCGGGAGGAGGGGCGACCTCGCACGTCTCGATCATCGCCGCGGCGATGGAGATTCCGGCGCTGGTGGCGCTCGGCTCATCGGTCCTCGCGCTGCGCGATGGAACGGAGCTCATCGTGGATGCGGAGCGTGGCGTGCTCGAGGTCGAGCCGCCGCCGGCGCGCCTCGCGGCAGCGCGCGCCACGCTCGGCCTGCGGCGCGAGCGCTCGGCCGCGGAGCGCGCCGCCGCGCAACGCGAATGTCGCACGGCCGACGGCGTGCGCATCGAGGTGTTCGCGAACGTGGGGTCCGCGGCGGAAGCGCACGCCGCGGTGCGCAATGGCGCCGAGGGCTGTGGGCTCCTGCGCACCGAGTTCCTGTTCCTCGAGCGCAGCGCACCGCCCGACGAGGCCGAGCAGACGGCGGCCTACCAGAGCATCGCGGACGCGCTCGGGGGACGCCCGCTCACCATACGTACGCTCGATGCGGGCGGCGACAAGCCGATCGCTTACCTGCCTCAGCCTCGGGAGGACAATCCCGCACTCGGGCTGCGCGGTGTGCGCACGAGCCTCGCTCACCCGGCGCTGCTGCGCACGCAGCTGCGCGCCGTACTCGGCGTGCGTCCGCTCGCGAGCTGCCGGATTCTACTGCCCATGATCACCGAGGTGGATGAAGTCACGTCGGTACGCCGGTTGCTCGAGGAGATTTGTGCAGAGCTCGGCCTCGGGCGCGCTCCCGCACTGGGCGTGATGATCGAGACACCGGCGTCCGCGTTACTCGCCGAGCGGCTGGTGGCGGAGGCGGAGTTTCTCTCGATCGGCACCAACGATCTGACCCAGTACACGCTCGCCATGGACCGCGGCCACCCGCAGCTCGCTGCGAGGCTCGACGCGCTGCACCCGGCGGTGCTGCGGCTGATTGCGACGGCCGCGCAGGCGGCGGCAGGCAGCGGGCGCATGGTCGCGGTGTGCGGCGGGCTCGCCTCCGAGCCGCTCGCGGCGCCGCTTCTCGTCGGGCTCGGCGTGCACGAGCTGTCGGCGGTCGGTGCGCTCATCCCGCAGCTCAAAGCGCGCCTGAGCCGCGTGACGGTCGCCGAGTGCCGTGCACTCGCACGCAGCGCCCTGGAGCAGAGCGACGCCGGGGCGGTGCGGGCGCTGGTGCGGCGCACGCTCGGCGTGGATGGGGAGGCGCAGCGGTGAAGGCGTTGCTGGCGAGCCTGCAGCGCGTCGGCGGCGCGCTGATGCTGCCGATCGCCGTACTGCCGATCGCGGGACTGCTGCTGCGGCTCGGTCAGCCGGACCTGCACCTGCCCGGAGCCCTGGCCATGGCCACCGCGGGCGGTGCAATTTTCGCCAACCTGGGACTCCTGTTCGCGATCGGTATCGCGGTGGGACTGGCGCGCGAAAATCATGGCGCGGCCGGGCTCGCGGCCGTCGTGGCATACCTGGTCGCCACCGAAGGCGCCAAGGTATTGATCGCCGTGCCGCCGGAGGTGGTCACGGGGCTCGCCGGTCGCGCACGCGATCTGGCACTTGCCGACTACAAGGCCCACGAGATCGGCAAGCTGAGCGTTCCGGTCGGCATCCTCTGCGGCCTCATCTCAGGGGCGCTCTACAACCGCTTTTACAACATCCAGCTGCCGAGCTATCTCGCTTTCTTCGGCGGGCGGCGCTTCGTGCCGATCGTCAGCGGCCTCGCCGGGCTCATGCTGGCGTTCGCCTTCGGTACCCAGTGGCAGCGTCTCGAGCACGGCATGGACGCGCTCAGCGAGGCGGTGGTGCACGCCGGTGGTGTCGGGCTGTTCGCTTATGGGGTCCTGAATCGCATCCTGATCGTCACCGGGCTGCACCACATCATCAACAACATCGCCTGGCAGCTGCTCGGCGATTTCCACGGGATCACCGGCGACCAGAGGCGCTTCTTCGCAGGCGACCCGAGCGCTGGCGCCTTCATGTCGGGATTCTTCCCGGTGATGATGTTCGGGCTCCCGGCGGCTTGCCTCGCCATGTATCACACGGCACTCCCCGAGCGCCGCCGGGTGGTGGGCGGACTTCTGGGATCGATCGCGCTCACCTCGCTCCTCACGGGCGTCACCGAGCCGGTCGAATTCACCTTCATCTTTCTCGCTCCCCTGTTGTTCGCCGTGCACGCGTTCCTCACCGGCGTCGCCTTCGTCATCATGAAGACGCTCGATGTGCACCTCGGCTTCAGCTTCTCAGCGGGACTCTTTGACTACGTTCTGAATTTCAAGTACGCCACACACCCGCTGCTGCTGCTGCCGGTGGGGGCGCTGTACTTCGCGCTCTACTACTTCCTGTTCCGCCTCGTCATCGTGCGGTTCGATCTGCGCACGCCCGGGCGCGATCCCGGCGAGAGCACGGTCGGCGGGCCCGCCTTGCAGCCCGCGCAGCGCGCACGGGATTACGTCGCCGCTCTCGGGGGGGCCGCCAACATCGTCTCGCTCGATGCCTGCGCCACGCGGCTGCGCCTGCGGGTGGCCGACCAGTCGGCGGTCGATGCGGCGGCGCTCAAGCGCCTCGGGGCGGCAGGGCTGGTGCGCCCCGGGCCCGACGCGCTCCAGGTCGTGGTAGGCCCGGTGGCGGATCAGCTCGCCGGCGAGATGCGCGCCGTGCTGCGCGCAGGAGGCGCCGCCGTCGCAGCTGTCGACGGTGCGACGCCGGGCAGGCCCGTGCCGTCCGCGCCCGCGACAGCCCCGGCCGGAACTCGAGTCGACGCGGCGGGATTGCTGGCCGCGCTCGGCGGCCGCGCCAACGTGCGCGCGGTGGAAGCGGCCGCCGGGCGTATCCGCGTGACCGTGGGCGACCGACGGATCGACCCGGACGCCATCCGCGCGCTCGGCCTGCGCGGGCTGGCACTGCCGGCACCGGGGGTGGCGCATGTCATCACCGGGCCGGGAGCCGACGCAGTGGCAGCCGCTGTCGAGCGGCTGCTTAAGTGAAGCCGCCGCCCACGCTCGCGGAGGAGCGAAAACCCATGGCGGGAAAGTTCAACCGCGAGCGGTATTGCGACGCGGCAAAATTTTTCTTCTGTGGCATTTCCGCGTACCCTTCCGCGATGCGCTCGGAGGGCCTCTGGCTCGGGTTCAACGTCGCACTCGCAGAACTATAATTTTTTGGGGGTCAATAGATGCTGATTCTCACGCGACGAGTCGGCGAGACGGTCATGATCGGCGACGACGTGACCATCACGGTTCTCGGGGTGAAGGGCAACCAGGTGCGCGTCGGCATCAATGCGCCGAAGCATGTCGCCGTACACCGTGAAGAGATCTACGAGCGCATCAAGCGCGAGCAGCAGGCAGGCGGGTCCGAGGGCGGCGGCGGCGCCGATGACCCGGACCAGTCACCGGAGAAAAGCGCGCAGTACGCCTGAGGATCAGCGAAAGCTCGGCAACAGCGAACGAGCGAGCGACTGCACCTCCGGCAGCCGCACGACCCGCAGAGCCTCCTCGATGTCGAGCGCCAGCAGGCGGTCGGTCTTGGCGAACGGGACCTTGAGCCGCAGCGCCCCCTGAGCGGAGCTGAGGCGCGGCGAGGTCTTGAGCGGCGCGCGGAAGTCGACGCCCTGGGCGGCCGCGAGAAACTCGATCGCCGCCACGGTGAGCGTGTTGCGCGTCATGGCGAGGACGCGCCGGGCGCCGTGGGTCGCCATGCTGACGTGATCCTCCTGGTTGGCCGAGGTCGGGATGCTGTCGACGCTCGCCGGATGGCACAGCATGCGGTTCTCGGCGGTGAGTGCCGCGGCCGTTACCTGCGCGAGCATGAACCCGGAATTGACGCCGCTGTCGGCCGCCAGGAACGGCGGCAGCCCGCTCATCTTGGGATCGACCAGCAGCGCCACGCGCCGCTCGGCGATGGAAGCGATCTCGGTGGCCGCGAGCGCCAGGATGTCGGCGGCAAAGGCGACCGGCTCGGCATGGAAGTTGCCGCCCGACAGCACCTCGCCCGACTCGGCAAAGATGAGCGGATTGTCGGTGACGGCATTGGCCTCGGTGGCGAGCGTCGCGGCCTGCTGCGCCATGACATCGAGGCACGCACCCATCACCTGGGGCTGGCAGCGCAGCGAATAGGGATCCTGCACGCGCGGGCAGTCGCGGTGTGACTCGCGGATCTCGCTGCCGGTGAGCAGCTCCCGATACACCTGCGCGACGCGCGCCTGCCCGCTGTGGCCGCGCACGCTGTGTATGCGCGGATCGAAGGGCACATCGCTCCCGGCGAGCGCGTCGACCGACAGCGCGCCGCTCACCACCGCGGCCGCGAACGCGGTCTCGAGCTCAAACAGGCCCGCGAGCGCGAGCGCCGTCGAGACCTGCGTGCCGTTGAGCAGCGCGAGCCCCTCCTTCGGCCCCAGGGTGAGGGGCGCGAGACCCTCCTGCGCCAGGGCTTCCGCGGCGGGCAGCACCTCTCCGTGACGGCGGATCTCGCCGAGGCCGAGCACGCTGAGCGACAGGTGGGCGAGCGGGGCCAGGTCTCCCGAGGCGCCGACCGAGCCCTGCGACGGCACGCAGGGTGTGAGCCCGGCATTGATCAGGCGCTCGAGGAAGCGCACCAGCTCCGTGCTGACACCCGAGAATCCTTGTAGCAGGCTCGCGAGCTTCAGCACCATCGTGAGCCGCACCACCGCCTCATCGAGCAGCGGTCCCACGCCGCAGCTGTGGGAGAGGATGATGTTCCGCTGCAGGAGCGCCCGCTGCGCCGTCGGGATGCGGGTCTGGGCCAGCAGTCCGAAGCCGGTGTTTATGCCGTAGGCCGGGGCCTCGGCCGCGGCGAGCCGCATGGTCGCCGTGTGCGCCGCGGTGACCGCGCCCAGGGCGGCGGTGTCGATCTGCACCGTGAGCGGATGCTCGTACACGCGGCGCAGCTCCGCGAGCTTCAGCGGGCGGGCACCGAGTTTCAGGGGGTCGTGTTCGGCCATCTGAGGACCTCTCCGGCCCGGACCACGGTCCGGCGCGGGTTGAAACCAATCCAGTAGCTGAGCTCCTCCACGGAGCGCACGCTCCACACCACGAAGTCGGCCGCCTTGCCGGCGCTCAGCGTGCCGCGCTCGGCCGCGAGGCCGAGCGCCCGTGCGGCGTGGCGCGTCACCGCGAGCAGGGCCTCCTCCGCGGTGAGCCCGAAGAGCCGCGTCCCCATGCTCATCGCGAGCAGCAGCGAGGTGCCGGGCGCCGAGCCCGGGTTGCAGTCGCTCGCGAGCGCGACCGACGTGCCCGCCGCGCGCAGCTCCGCGAGCGGCGGCTTGCGTGCCTCGGCGAGACAGTAGAACGCCACCGGCAGGAGCACCGCGACGCTGCCGGACCTGGCGAGCGCCGCGGCCTCGGCGGCCCCGGCGTATTCCAGGTGATCGCAGGAGAGCGCGCCGCAACCTGCGGCCATGAGAGTGCCGCCCAGGTTGCTCAGCTGCTCGGCGTGCATCTTGACCGGGATGCCGAGCGCGCGCGCCGCCTCGAACAGGCGCTGCGCCTGCGGGACGCTGAAGGCGATCGATTCACAGAACACGTCCACGGCATCGACCAGTCCCTGCGCCGCGAGCTCCGGCAGCCATCCGTGCGCGATGGTGTCGATGTAGGCGTCGGCCCGGCCGCGGTACTCCGGCGGCAGGGTGTGCGCGGCGAGCAGCGTCGTGCGGACCGTCACCGGAAAGGCGCGCCCGAGGTGGCGCGCCACGCGCAGCATCTTCGCCTCGTCCGCCAGCGTCAGTCCGTAGCCGGACTTGATCTCGAGCGCGGTCACACCCTCGTTGAGGAGGGCCGCGAGGCGCGGTGCGCTCTCATCGAGCAGCTGCTGCTCGCTCGCAGCGCGCACCGCGCGCACGGTGGCGAGGATGCCGCCGCCCGCGCGCGCGATCTCCGCGTAGCTCCTGCCGCGCAAGCGCTCGGCGTATTCGCCGGCGCGGTTGCCGGCGAATACCAGGTGCGTATGGCAGTCGATGAGTCCCGGTGTCACCCAGGCGCCGCCAAGATCGTGGACTTCGGACGCGCCGAGCGCCGCGGGCAGCGCCGCCTCCTCGCCCACCCACTCGAGGCGTGCGCCGCGCGTCACGAGCGCGCCTTGGGTGATGACGCCGAGCGCGGCATCGCAGGTTGCGAGCCGGGCGTTGCGCCAGAGCTTGCAGGCTTCGGCCACCGGGATCCTCAGCGCCCTGTGCCGAGGAACGGAAGATTGAGCCCCCGCTCGCGCGCACAGGCGATCGCCTCCTCGTAACCGGCATCGGCGTGACGCATCACGCCCGTCGCCGGGTCGTTCCACAGAGTGCGCTCGATGCGGCGCGCCGCGGCGGGCGTGCCGTCGCACACGATCACCACGCCGGCATGCTGCGAGTAGCCCATGCCGACGCCGCCGCCGTGATGGATCGACACCCAGGTCGCGCCGCTCGCCGTGTTGAGGAGCGCATTCAGCAGCGGCCAGTCGGCCACGGCGTCTGAGCCGTCGCGCATCGCCTCGGTCTCGCGGTTGGGGCTCGCGACCGAGCCCGAGTCGAGGTGATCGCGGCCGATGACCACGGGCGCCTTGAGCTCGCCGCGCGCCACCATCTCATTGAAGGCGAGACCGAGCCGGTGCCGGTCGCCGAGGCCCACCCAGCAGATGCGCGCCGGCAGTCCCTGGAACTGGATGCGCTCGCGCGCCATGTCGAGCCAGTGATGCAGGTGTCGGTCGTCCGGCAGGAGCTCGCGCACCCGCTGGTCGGTGCGGTAGATGTCTTGCGGGTCGCCCGACAGCGCCGCCCAGCGAAACGGGCCCATGCCGCGGCAGAACAGCGGCCGGATGTACGCCGGGACGAAGCCCGGGAAGTCGAAGGCGTTCTTCAGGCCCTCATCGAAGGCGACCTGACGGATGTTGTTGCCGTAGTCGAAGACCGGGATGCCCTGCTGCTGGAAGGCGAGCATCGCCTCGACGTGCCGCCGCATCGAGGGGCGCGACTCGCGCGTCACCTGTGCGGGGTCCGTAGCGCGCAGGCGATCCCACTTCTCGACCGTCCAGCCCTGCGGGAGATAGCCGTTGACCGGGTCATGGGCCGAGGTCTGGTCCGTTACCGCATCGGGGCGCACCCCGCGGCGCAGGAGCTCGGGCAGCACCTCGCAGGCGTTGCCGAGCAGGCCGACCGAGACGGGTTGGCCCGATTTGCGCGAGCGCTCGAGGAGCTCGAGCGCCTCCCCGAGGCTCTTCGCCTGGACGTCGAGGTAGCGCGTCTCGAGACGCTTGGCGATGCGCTCGGGGCGGCACTCGAGCGCGAGCATCGAGGCGCCGGCCATGGTGGCGGCGAGCGGCTGGGCGCCGCCCATGCCGCCCAGGCCCGCGGTGAGGATCCATTTGCCGGCGAGATTGCCAGCGAAGTGCTGACGCCCCATCTCGACGAAGGTCTCGTAGGTGCCCTGGACGATCCCCTGGCTGCCGATGTAGATCCAGGAGCCCGCGGTCATCTGGCCGAACATCATCAGGCCCTTCTTGTCGAGGGCGTTGAAGTGCTCCCAGTCGGCCCAATGTGCCACCAGGTTCGAATTGGCGATGAGGACGCGCGGCGCGTCCGCGTGCGTGCGGAAAACGCCGACCGGCTTGCCCGACTGGATGAGCAGCGTCTCCTCCTCACCCAGTGCGCGCAGCGCCGTCACGATCTGCTCGAAGCACTGCCAGTTGCGTGCCGCCTTGCCGATCCCGCCGTACACGACGAGCTCCGCGGGGCGCTCGGCGACCTCGGGGTCGAGGTTGTTCATGAGCATGCGCAGCGGCGCTTCGGTGAGCCAGCTGCGGCAGCTCAGGGTGGTGCCGCGCGGCGCGCGCAGCGTCGGCCGGTCGGTGTGGTCGTTCATGGTGGATCCTCGCGACGGCATGCGCTCTTGAAACAGCCGATGGCGCAACCATTCATGATAAAGGTCTGACCGCGGAGCCTGGGAGCCCCCTGCGGCCGGCGATGCGCCGAGAGTTCCCCCGGCCGGCGGGTTCGGGTAGAATGCGCGGCCCTCGCGGGCCTGACGGGAGCCGCGGGGACGGGTGGCTGGTGTCGTCGGGTCGGGCTTAGGTCCGAAGCGGGGCACCCCCGAGGAAAGACGAACGGAAAGCCCCCCAGCGGGGCTTTTTTGTTGTCCGGCCCTCGAGTTTGGGGCGCGGATTTGGCGGGATGGGCCTTGGGGCCCATTTTTGTTTTGGCGAGGGCGAATGGCAGGCACATTGCGCGAGCGGCTCATCGAGCTGATCGAGCCGCTGGTCGGGCGGCTCG
>Ga0335076_10000831_pt1 | contig 29268 bp, 27 predicted proteins | sample Lox_Sample_25_FD_206717 | JGI IMG/M metagenome (GOLD analysis project Ga0335076, IMG submission 206717) | Soil microbial communities from Loxahatchee National Wildlife Refuge, Florida, United States - Lox_Sample_2.5 | ecosystem: Environmental > Terrestrial > Soil > Wetlands | place: USA... | reverse complement strand
AATCGGCCGAGCGAAAATATCTTCGCGGCGGAAACATCCCCCGGCGCAACAATTCTTTGCCGCAGTGCCTCCGCACTTCTTCGCTCCATTGCACCCAGTTCATTTCGCTGATGCCCAGAAAATGCCGCGCGCGGTCGTATGGCGCGAGCCCGAGATAAAACAGCCGGAACAGCACCATGCGCGACGCGCGCTCTGGACCACCCAGCGCCGCTTGGCCCGCAAGCGCAAAGTCCGCCACCCATTCGTTCAACTTCGGACGAATGTCCGGCCGCCAAAGAAACTTTCCCGTATCTTCCCAGTTCAGCGCGCAAACTCCCCGCTTCGTTTCCAGCACTTCGCGCGCCCCGCGGTACACTTCCCAGCAAACGTCGAACGCCAGCTCCGGCTTCACGCTCATGATTCCTCCACCCGGCAACGGCACTCTTGCGCCTTCCCAACGCCACCTAGCCTTTTTCGTCGCCTTGTTCTACGCTCTCCTCTTGATCGTCTTCCGAAGCGGTGCGATCGGGATCTTCGTAATCGCCCGCGCATGCGCTGCATGCGGCCAGACACGTCCCCTGAGCGGCCCTGGTTGCAATTCCAAGATTTGCACACGTTTCCACAGCTGCTTCACCTTTAGTTATTCTTGACATTTATTACTACAGCATTACTATATGCGGCGCTGTTCCCTTTCAGGAGGCCACCCGTGCCCTGCTACAAAACGCAGCCGCCGTGGGAGTTTCTCTTGTCCGCCTCTCGCACCAGCCTGCAAAGCTATGAGCTCTCGCGCCTGAGCCACGCGGCCAACCTGAGAAAGGAGATTTCGGCGCTGCTCGACCAATGGATCGAGGAGAATTCGGCGGCCATGCTCGCGCGCTGGCTGATGGATTATCGCGAGCGCGAAGTGCCGGTCGGGGAGACGCTGCTGTGCAACGCCGCCCGTCCGGAGAGCGGCCATTCTGTGTCCGATAATTTCTTCGCGGATGGCGCGGCTGCGTCGCGCGCAACCCGCGGAGCAAGCTGACCATCGGCTTCTCTTTTTTGAGTCGAAGCCTATTCGCAGTTCCCGAATCGCCGTTCGCTCTTGCCTGTGGGGAGCACGCGAGGCTGCGCCAGGCGAAAATGATCTTGCCTCACCAATCGAGCCCGAAACCGGCGCGCCGTTCGCCGCGATGCTCCGGCATGCCCGCCAACCGTTCCCACCCATTCCGACGATCTCTTGTTCCATTGGCGCTCGCCTCGCTCCGGGCCGTCTTTACCCGGTCTTCTGTCTCGGCTGCTTTATATTTATTAGAAGACACGCTGGGGGAAGGAGCGCGCGAAGAAGAAGCACACTTCTACGAAACTCGCTTTTTGGCAAACGACGATTCTAATAAATCAACGGGAGGAGACTATCGGCTTGTAGGAGCGCTCGCCGGCTGAGGCGTCTCAAGCATTTGTTCCTTGCGGTAGACAAGCGAATTGATGTCGTAAGGCGCCAGTTCAAATCCGTGCCCGTGCGTGATGGCGTCCGTGGGACACGCCTCCACGCAATAACCGCAAAATATGCACCGCGAGTAATCAATATTGTAAACTGAGGCGTAACGCTCTCCCGCCGATATCCGTTTTTCGTCCGTATTTTCCGCGGCTTCGATGTAAATGCAGTTGGCGGGGCAGGCTGCCGCGCAGAGAAAGCATCCCACGCATTTTTCCAGGCCATTTTCATCGCGATGCAGGACGTGGATTCCGCGGTATCTCGGCTGGAAGTGCACCGGTTCATGCGGGTAATTTTCGGTGACGGTCTTCCGGAAAATATTTCGGAACGTCACACCAAATCCCTGAAACATCGTGCGAAACGTATCTGTAACTTCGCGGATAGGAGATGCCATGGGCAGAAGTTTATCAGACGGCTGGGGTCCCGGCAAACTCGGGTTGCTACTTCAGCTTTGCTTTGAGCGCTTCGACGATCTGCTTCCCGTGAAACCGCCCGTTTTCAATAAAGATCTCGCTGGTGTGCCGTCCGCCAATGACCACACCCGCCAGATAAACCCCGGGCACATTACTCTCATGCGTATTCGCATCCATTTCCGGCTTCTTCGTCTCCGCATCGAGCTTCACGCCCAGGCTCTCGATGAAGCCGTAATCCGGGTGATACCCGGTGAGCGCGAACACCTGGCTCGCACGTATCCGCTTGGTGCGTCCGTGCTGGTCCACGATCACTTCGTCCGGAGTGATTTCTTCCACCCGCGCCTCAAATAGCGCTTCGATTTCTTTGGCCTTGATCCGATTTTCGATATCCGGCCGCACCCAGTATTTGATGGTGCCTCCCAAATCCTTTCCCCGGTGGACCAGTGTGACATGCGCCCCGCCGCGCCAAAGATCGAGCGCCGCCTCCGCCGCGGAATTCTTTCCGCCAATCACAACGACGTCCCGATTCCAGAACGCATGAGGTTCCGTGTAGTAATGAGAAACGTGCGGCAGAGTCTCTCCCGGAACGCCCATGCGGTTCGGAAGATCGTAATATCCTGTCGCCACGGCAATTTTTTTTCCGGCGTAGCGTTGTTCTCCGCCTCTCTCGGACTGTGTCACCACTTTAAAGTTTCCGTCCTCGCCTTCCAGCTTGGTGATCGTCTCGTACAACCGGAGCTCGAGCCGGTAATGTTCCGCCGCCTTGCGATAATACTTGAGCGCTTCAACGCGAGTCGGCTTTTCCGCTGCGCACACCAGCGGCAGATCGCCGATCTCCAGCAGTTCCGGCGTGGTGAAAAAGACCATATTCACGGGGTAATGGTAAATGGAGTTGCAAAGGCAGCCTTTGTCTATCACCAGCGGCCGCATTCCCGCCCGCGCGGCTTCGATCGCGCAAGCCAGGCCCGTAGGTCCCGCTCCAAAACAGATCAGATCGTATTTTTCCATGGCGGTTTAGTGTGCCGCGAGACGTGCAGTTTTGCAAATTCCACTGAAATTATTGCATTGCACCCTGGCGCAAAATTTCGTCCAAGCTCCCGGCAAATCCTTCTAGTTCGCGCAGCCGCTCCGGCGTGGCTTCCATTTCCGAATGCTTCCAGACGAACACATCGCCGCTGGTTCGTTTGATTCGAACGCCGAGGTTTCCATCCACCAGAAACGTCGGAGGAGAAAGCAATCTCAGCCCGCCACCTTCAACAGGGGCGAGCAGGGCCGCGCACTCTCCGCGATGAATGCATAGCGCGCTCTCGTAAGGCGGGATCGCGATAGGCCGGAACCCAGCCGCAAAAAGCCGCTTCAGCAGGTCAATCTGCTGTGGGGACAATTCAACCATGGAGGCAGCCGAAGCGCGAAAAATCCACTTCGACGGAGGAAAATCTTAAGCGGCCGTCGAACCCGCTTCTGAGGACGAGCCTTCCAGTTGCGCCAGGATTTCCCGCAGCGTGCTGATCAGCTCGTCGCGCGAAACATGGCTTTTCTTGAATTGGATTCGGAACTTGAACGTTTCGCTTTGTGGCTCGAAGTGAAAAATAAACGGTTGCGGACGTTGCGGCCCGGCCTGTTCTTCCCGCCGCTCGCGCCGCGCTTCATCCCGTGTCAATCCGCCCTGCAGAATTCTCTGGAACATCTCGATCATTTTCTTTTCCGTCGGTTGCCGCGCAATCTGCAGCAAAAGCGATTTCGACACCACGCCATGCTCGATGCACTTCCTCCTTAGTCCCTCCGGAATGCTCCTCAGCGAGAGCGTCTCTGTCACCGACGACCGCGCGCGCCCGATCTTCTTCGCCATGTCTTCATGCGTGTATTCAAACTGGGTCGCCAGCCGGTGCAGCCCATCCGCTTCTTCAAATGGGGTCAAGTCCTTGCGCTGGATGTTTTCGATCAACGCGATTTCCAGCGTCTCCGCATCATCGGCCATTTTCTCGATGCACGGCACTTCGCGCAGGCCCGCTCCGCGCGCCGCATGGTAGCGCCGCTCACCCGAAATAATGTAGAAGCAATCCTCCCGCGGCACATACCGCACCAGCAGCGGCTCCAGCACGCCTTTCTCGCGCACCGACTGCGTCAGTTCCGCCAGATCTCCCAGCGCTTTCCGCGGCTGTTCCGGATTCGGCCGGATATGGTCTACCCGGATCATCCGTCCCACCGCCGCGCCGCTGTAACTCGTCAGTTGCTCGACGTAATGCGCGTCATGCCGCATCTTCAGCGTGATGGGAAGTCCTGCTTTCTTCGACACGTTGGATTACCTCCGCTGCCAGCTTTTTATATTCGATCGCTCCGGGGGATTTTGGGGCGAACGATAAAATCGTTTCCTTGTACGCCGGACTCTCTTCCAGCCGCACGTTTTTGCTGATCTTCGTCTTGAACAGCACTTCGCCAAACACGGTGCGAATCTGGCCGTGCGTATCCTTCGAAATATTCGTTCGTTTGTCGAACAGCGTGATCACCACGCCCAGCACTTTCAGGTTCGGATTCGGCCGCGCGCGAATTCTCTCGTAGGTCTCCAGCAGATCGTCCGTTCCTTCAATCGCAAAATAGGCTGCCTGGATCGGCACCAGAAGGTGCGTCGCCGCCACCAGCGCGTTCACCGTCAGAATCCCCAGCGAAGGCGGCGTATCGAAAACAATGTAATCGTACTCTTTCAATACCGGCGCAAGCGCGTCCTTCAGCCGGTATGGCGCATCGAACTGCCCCGCCAGAACCTGTTCCAGTTTCGCCAGCGCCAATCGCCCCGGCCCCAGAAACAGCATGGGATCTTTGGTCGGCTTGATGACGCTTGCCAGCGCCGCCCGCACGTCGCTCAACACTTCGAACATCGAAACGGAAATTTCTCCGGAATCGTAAAACGCGATCGTGGAATTCGCCTGGGGATCCAGATCAATCAACAGAGTTTTCTTGCCTTTGTGGGCGATCGCTGCCGAGAGATTGATCGCCGTGGTGGTTTTTCCGACTCCTCCCTTTTGATTGGCAATCGTGATGATTGCGGTCATTCGTTTGTGCCTCCGCTCGCGCGAACGCTGGCTCGCGGCGTTCCGGCAACCGCATTCCTAGTAATAGGTGCCGTCCATTAAATTCCCCCTAGGACTAGGGTTACTCTACGTTCCTCCCCCGTCAGAACGCAAGGAAAAAGTGCTGTCCCCGGTCCGCCCCGTGGAAAACCTGCCGTGCTATTCTCTATTTGAGGTCTGCGCCGCCACCTTGATTTTCACGCGGCGCGATCTTTTTTTTCATGATCCCGGGCTCACGGTAGGCCCCGCATCAGATCGGTCTCAACCTTTGGCTGGAAACTCACTCACCAGTGACACGCTCGCCTCCCCAGACCATCCCACCCGCCAGATCCTGCTGCTCATGGCCTTTCGCTTCACGCGCACCCTCAGCGCTGGCATGCTCGCCATCATCTTCCCCTACTATGTTCTGCGGTATCTCAATTATGGTCCTTTGATTCTTGGCTTGCTTTACACCGCTGCCACCCTCGCCACGGCCGCTCTCGCTTTGTTTTTCGGTTATCTTGCCGATTTATGGGGGCGCAAGGGCACGCTCCTTATCGCCGGAATCATTCTTCCCCTCAGCATGCTCCTCGCCTTCGCTTCCGGACGGCTTCCTTTTCTCTTTGCCGCCGCGATGCTCGGCGGCTTTTCCGCCACTGGGGCGCGAGCCTCCGGCAGCGCCGGGGGAGCTGCCCAACCCATCCAGATTGCCGTCATTGCCGACCTCACCACATTGCGCAACCGTACTTTCTATTTCTCCATTTTGACCTTCACCGGTGGCCTCTTCGGCGCCCTTGGCATGCTGATGGCCCGCCTCTTCGACGTGCGCGCCGCCTTTCTTGTCGCCGCGGCCATCAGCGGCGCCGGTGTTCTGTTGATCCTCCCCATGAAGCTAAGCAGCCCGCGCGCGGTAAACTCCGGCCTCAAGAGCCTGAAGACCATCGGCAAATTCTCGCTGACCGGCGCCATCAACGGCATTTCCCAGGGCCTTCTGATGCCCTTCCTGATCCCCTTTTTCCTGATCGTTTATCACGTCCCCCGCCCGCACATGGCCGTCTACGGCTTCTTCAGCGAACTCATCAGTTCCGCAGCTCTCCTGATTGCACCTCACATCGAAAGGAATTTTGGCTTCGTAAAGGGCGTAGCGTACACCCGCGGGCTCGGCGCGCTTCTGCTGCTTCTGCTCCCACTAACCCATGCCTTCAAACTCGCCTTGTTTGTCTATCTCGTCACTCCGGCTCTTCGAGTGATGGCCGTTCCGGCTCAGCAAACCGCTCTCACCGCCATGGTTCGCGATGACGAAATGGGCCGCGCCCTTGGCATGAGCCAGGTGGCCCGCCTGACCGCTTCAAGCGGTGCCGTCGCCTTCACCGGCTACATGTTCGACGTTTCCGATATCGCGCTCCCCTTCTACGCCTACGCCGCGGTGATTGCCTTCAGCCTCGTTCTCTATTTCCATTTCTTCGGTTCCCGGCCGGATCTTCGCCCTGACTAAGTGGACACCCACACCCATTCAAGCCAACCTGATTGTTTTGTAAGTGATTTCAGCCTTGGTGCTTGGATGCTTTCGCTGCCCCGCAACGGCAATTCGTGCGCACACAGCCGTACTGCCCCGATTCGCGCGCCGCGCTGGCTAAAAATCCACTTCCCAAAAATCAAACGGCGGCTCTTGCAACTCGATCCCCAGCTCCCAGCCTGCCCGCCCTTCATGCCCCCGCCAGATCACGATGGCCTCAACTGTTTTCTGATTCACAAGATTCGTGATCTTCACTCGCTGCCCCACCGCAAACCCTTGCGCCACCATCGCCATGCAGCCCTTCGGGCTGATGTCCATGGTGTAGCCTTCCGCGCGGCGTGTCTCCCCACCTTCGTGCCACTTCAGAGCGATCTTTACTCGCGAATTCAGCCTCACGCTTGCCCGGTCATGCTTCATTCTGTCAAGAAAATCCTGTTCGTCTGTCCGCAGCACGCTCTCTCCTTTAGGGCCTCTTGAATATCCAGCTTTCGTTGTCGTTCTGAACGCAGCGAAGAATCCCTCTTCCTCTCCGTGTGGCATTTGCGAGGCGAAGTTCTCTTCCTCTCCGCACGGTCTCCGCAGGGGGAATCTCTATTCTCAAGAGAATTCACTCAATTCGCGGCGCCCCTTCCCCGCCAAAATTGTCTCGATCCGGCACACCCGCCCTTGCCGTCTCAGCCTAGAATCCGCCCCTACCCAGGTCAATGGAACTCTTCTCCCAGGACCTACTTCCAGTTAACTTGGCCGCCTCGCACTGCAGCTCTTGCTCATTGTCGCCACCACCAGTCCGTGTCCTGGTCAAGGTAAACTACACCTGAGACATCGCATGCGCATTCCCCGCGCCGTCAAGTGGCTCACCTCTCTTCTCCTTCTGGCCGCGCTCGGCCTGGCAGGCTGGATCGCTTACCGCACCTGGCCCCGCAAGCTTCCGCCTCCTCCACCGATGGCCTTCCAGAAGGTCTTCTTTTCGCACGGTCAGTTGGGAATCGCGCTTCCCGCTGACGCCCTGATCGCCAATCTCGGCCCCTATGGCGACGCTCTGAACACCTACCTCTACCTCGACCTCATCCGCAGCTTCAAATCCATTGACTCCACTCGCGTCATGGCCTGTTCGCCTCCCACCGATCCGCAAGGTCCCCGCAACCTCTATCTCGCCGTGGACAACAACCTTCTCGTTTCAATTCCCTATCTCGATTCCATCAGCCTCGAAAATCCCATCCACGGCTACACGCTGCACACCTGGACCCGCAACGATCTCAACCGCTGCCTCGACCAGACCGTCCGCTTTGACGCTTCCTTCCGCCTCCCCGTTTTCGACCCCCTCCCGGAAATTCCCGACTCTCAACTCATCCCCCCGCTCGCCGAATTCCTGGTCTTCAAATCCGCCACGGACCGCCGTGTCCTCGATCGCGTCGATCCTCCCCCTCCGGTCCTCAATCCCGACCAGGCCGCCGAACTCGCCGAAGACATCATCGTCGTCGCGCGATTCTACGGCCTTCCTCTCGACTATTTCCTCGGCATCGGCGCCGTCGAAAACAACTACATGGATGTTCGCGGCGATCTCGAGCACACTGTGTGGAAGCGTCGTCCGCAGCGCGGCGATGTCGTACTCAAGCGCCGTCGCCGGCGCGTTCTGGTTCTCAACTATTCTCTTGGAGTCTGGCAAATCACCCGCGAAACTCTTCGCCGCGCCCAAACGCTCTATCTCGAAGACCGCAAGCCGCGCGATTACGCCCCGCTTCCCGAACGTCTCCAGCCCCAGGTCAATGCCGATCCCGACGACATTCGTCCCGAAACGCTCACCACCTACGCTGGTCTCTTACTGCGTCATTTGCTCGACCATTTCAACGGCAACATCATCCAGGCCGTCGGTGCCTACAACGGGGGCGTGGACAAGCCCAATACCGCCTACGCCGACTCCGTCCGCACCGTCGCTTTCTATGCCCGCCGCGTCATCACCCACTCCGTCGCCCTGTCCCCTCGCCAAAACCCATAAGGGCGTCGGTCCGGGATCGTGTAGTCCATGCAAGGGGCGTGCTAGCATGAAAACCCACTGGGGGATGGCGAGCGAGTACCCCTCCCCTCGCAAGTTATCAGGGAATATTATTAGTTTATGCGACAAACCCTCAGAGTTGTGGGCATCGGTTTTCTATCTCTCGTATCTTTGGAAACCTTGGTTGGCATCCTGGATTGGGTGGCAAGATGGGATTGGTTCAGCAGCGTAATACTAAATCATCCACATTTTGCCGTGTTTGTGCGCACTCCATTTTCTTACTTGGCTCTTATTTTGATGGGCTTTGCATTTCTCTGGGCCGAAAGGGAGATCAAAGAGCCAAAGCTGGTTGGCAGATATACGAACTCAAGAACAATCCCTGACTTAAAAACGGCTACGATGAAGATGCTGTTTGATTCAGAACGAAAAGCTCCCGGATGGGACGATGCTCGGTGTGATTGGGATTGGTTTGTTGAAATTCAGATGGCAAATGCCTCTGAGACGCCGACCACCGTGGATCAGCTAAAAGTCAAGATCACAGTGGGACCAAAATGGGGAAAGAAGCGTCTAGCAGAATTCTACCATTTGGAAGATTTGGACAGATTCGAAATTGATTTCCATTATGGCGGCGCCGGGAAACAGCAAAATAAGCCGCATGTGGGCGAGCGCATTCAGCCGATACCCAGCTTTATGGAGCGAATTCGGGACAGACCCCTAGAATCGGAAATAAATCATCGCGGTTGGCTGCATTTCAAAGTGAAGCAGATAAGTCAGCGTGAAATTAACACGGGAGAGATGAGATTAGACATTTGGCTGATTGACGCGTTGCAGAGAAGACACAAAATACAATTTGAGAAGAATAGCGACAGGAAATGGGAATCAGATTTTTACATCACCGGCAAGACGCGATAGCGCTGGCGGCGGCTTTGCTTCTAGTGCGGAGGCGGTTGAAGGCTTCCTCGCCAGCAATGGGCTTAACGCGGCCGCTGTTGATTTCGTCGTAGCGGGCGTCGAGCATGCCGCGTACTTGGCTCAACTCCGCCAGGTATCCGATCATGGCGTCCTCGACGAGTTCATCGGGAGCGCGGCCGGTGGTTTTGGCAAGCTCCAGCAAGCGGGATTCCGTTTCTGGCTTGAGGTGCACTACCATGTCAGTGAGTTTAGAGAGGGGGCCTTGAACTGTCAAAGCGATATTGCAGTGGATGGCCTAGTCCCCGCACCTTCAAGTGTCGAACCGGGCTTTCAGTCCAGAGGGCCGACTCTCCCCAAAACCAGCGCGTCGTACTATCGCGCCAGATACTACGATCCCTCGACAGGCAGGTTTCTCTCCGAAGACCCGGCGCGGCTAGAACCAAATGCGTTCGCATACGCGGCGAACTCGCCAGTAAACTTTACCGATCCAACTGGCCTGACGAAAGGAATTCCCACAGATTGCGAGGAACTGCGCAAGTATATTGAGAAACTTTATCGGATATTTATTGCGAAGGAAGACCAATACGATCCCGAGGAAGATGGAAGTGGCATGATTCCTAAGCGCGGCGGAGGATTCCACGCTCCTGGAATACACTACCAGAATTTGATTTTTCTACAGTTGAAACTCTTGAAAGCACTGAAGCAGTGGGATGACACATGCGGTGGTCGCAATAATCCTCCCCCAGTGTGTGACCCAGAAAGAGTAAAGCAGCCTATACCAGCGCCGGTTTTTCGGAAGCCAACTGTTGCTGAAGCGACCGGGGCAGCAGCGGCAGCCTACATCCTGTATCGAGTTCTAAGGTTCCTTCCGTCGCTTTATCCGCCGCTTTGGTGGACAATTCCGGAGAATTTGGCCCTGCCTTAGGGCGGAGGTTTTAGAGTAGTGCTCAATGATTGCAAAAAGATTTTTGATGCAGTGGTTGCACGTGATCTTGCTGCTTTAAAAATACTCCTGAACTCAGAGAACTGCGTCGAAGAACGAGACGAGTTGGGAAGGACACCACTTATGCGGGCGTCCCTTCTTGGTTACGACGAAATCGCCGAGGAGGTCTTGCAGCATGCTCCACGGATGGATTCGGTAGATGAGGATGGAGATACGGCGTTGATCCTCGCTACAACAGTGGATCGAGGCTCGATTGTTCGGATGCTTCTCCGGAGGGGCTCTGAGGTCAATCAATGCAATAAGACCACGGGTGAAACGCCGCTAATGGCGGCTGCGTATTCCGCTGGTGCGTCATGTGTCAAAGAGCTGCTAGACTCGGGAGCAGATCCTAATCTGCAGAATAAGCACGGCGTTACTGCACTCATGCGGTCAGCAATGAGTGGTCGCTTCGACTCCGCACGGGTTCTCGTTCAGTACAACGTATTGATCGATGCACGGGACAAGAATGGTAGAACAGCGCTCTTCCACGCAATTGCGAAGAGGAAGATCGAAATCGCGGAGCTTCTAAGGGACCACGGCGCTGATCCAGATTTGAGAGATAATGACGGTCAGTCGCCACGGATGATGGCCGCTCAAACCGAAGACCGAAGCCTAAGTTCGGTGTTTGATAGGAGCTGAGGGGCAACAATTCGCCAGCAATGACGTGCGGAGGCTAGGCTAGCCTATACAACACCCTTGCTCTCTACACTTCCACTTCGTCGGCGGATATGGCAGGAGCCTTGGCGCAGACCTACACTTTCGACTCATTTGGGAAGCAAACGGCCTCCAGCGGCTCGCTGACCAGCCCCTTCCAGTACACGGGGCGCGAATTCGACCCCGAAACGGGCCTATATTACTATCGCGCCAGATACTACGATCCTTGCTTAAAGGAAAATGCTCCCAAAGTTCCACTCCGCTCCTCCGGAGGCCAGAGATCTTCTCGCTCCCGCATCCCATTTCCCGTCTCAGCAAACGCCGTCGAACCTCCTGAATTGCCTCTCAACCCCGATTAACTGCCATTCGCTGTAAAGTACTTACCCGTTAGTTCCCTTTCCTGCTACCATTCCTCATGTTCGCCCGCCACCGCCCGCTCCCGGCTCGCTATCCCCGTGATCTCCGCGCTGCCTCTGCCTACTCTGCGTTCGATACTCAGTTCGCTTCCTCCTCCTTCCCCATCTCCCCTCTGTCTTCTCGAATCGCTAAATCCTTTCCTTGCCACACATCCAGCGTAATCGCCCGTAACTCCTTTCCCTGCCGCACATCCGAAAACAAAGGACTTATAACCCTAGTGTTTGCCACACATCCGAAAAACCAGGGGTGGGGTCCACAAATTGTTAACCGACCCGGCCTCTCCTCAGCTTGCTCCCTCCTCTCGCACCCCGTACACTTTTGCAAACCAGACCGTCCCATGTCCTTCACACAAAATCTTCGCGAGGAATTTCGCCCCACTGTGCGCCTCGCACTTCCGCTCGTGCTCGCCGAGCTGGGCTGGATGGCCATGGGCATCGTGGATACCATGATGGTCGGCCGGCTTCCGAACGCCGCGGAAGCCATGGGCGCCGTCAGCCTGGGCGGAGTTCTCGTCAACACGCTGGCCTTCTTCGGTGGTGGCCTCCTCATTGGCCTGGACACGCTCGTCTCTCAAGCCTTCGGCGCGGGGAAACGCGAGGACTGCCATCGCTCGTTAATCACCGGAATCTACCTGAGCCTTGTACTCACGCCGTTTCTCATGGCTCCAGTCTGGCTGTTCGGCCCGCTTCTCCGTGCTTTCCGTGTTGCCCCGGATGTCATTGCGCTCACGGTTCCCTATTCCAAGGCCATGGCCTGGGGCACGCTCCCGCTGCTTCTTTATTTCGGCGTCCGGCGCTGTATGCAAGGTATGAACATCGTGCGGCCGATTGCCTTCGCGCAGGTCACCGGCAACCTCATCAACGCGGTCGGCAACTGGATTCTGATCTACGGCAAATGGGGAGCTCCGGCGATGGGGGCCGTAGGTTCCGGATGGTCCACCGCCTGGGCCAGGATTTACCTCGCGGCGGTTCTCGTCGGCTATCTCCTGTGGTACGACCGGCGGCACCGCACGCAGCTCTTGCAAACGCCTATTCAACCCGACCTGGCCCGCATCAAGCGTCTCGTCGCCCTTGGATTTCCCGCTGCCATGCAGCTCACCGTCGAGATCGGCGTTTTTGCCGTTATCACCGCGCTGATCGGGCGGCTTGGCGCCGTCGCGCTTGCCAGCCACCAGATCGCCATGAACACCGTTTCATTCACATATATGGTGCCGCTGGGAATCTCTTCGGCTGCGGCGGTGCGCGTCGGGCAAGCCATTGGGCGCAAGGACGTTCGCGGCGCGGGCGCTGCTGGAAACACCGCCATTTTCCTGGGCGCTTCGTTCATGTCCCTTTGCGGCGTCGCCTTGCTGGTCTTTCCCCGCGCGATCGCGCGTATTTACACCCCGGACGAACTGGTGATCAAAAGCACCGTACTGCTTCTCGCGGCGGGCGCCGCGTTCCAGCTCTTCGATGGAATCCAGACCGTCGCGACCGGCGCGCTTCGCGGCACCGGCGACACTCGTACTCCCATGTTGTGCCATTTCACGGCATATTGGCTGATCGGTTTGCCGCTGGGGATCTGGCTCTGCTTTCACCGCGGCTGGGGTGTGCTGGGGCTCTGGATTGGCTTCAGTGTGGCTCTGATCCTGATCGGGATCGTCCTGCTCTTCACCTGGCGCCGTACGGTTCGGCGCCTCAAGGTCTGACGCCAACGGCTTCCTGCAAACTACATCTTGTAGCGGCCCAAATCCTCATCCGGAAGACCTTCGAGGTAGTTTCGCAACTGCTCGCTATTGGTGCGCTCCGCGAGCGCAGAAGTCACTTTCGAGTTTTTCAAAACCTGCTCGTCCACAAAAATCGGACAATCCACGCGAAGAGCCAGCGCCAGCGCATCGCTCGGCCGCGAATCAATGGTCATCATTTCGCCTTCGCGCTCCACCCAGATCAGCGCGTAAAACGTGTCATCTTTCAGATCGCTCACCACTATCTTGTCCACGCGCACGTCCAGGCCCAGGAAGACATTCTTCAGCAGGTCGTGCGTCATCGGCCGGGGCGTCTGCACTTTCTCGATTTCCAGAGCGATGGCATTCGCTTCAGGGACGCCCACCCAGATGGGAAGAATGGTGTTACCGTGCACGTCTTTAAGGACTACGATCGGCATGTTCGTCACGGGGTCAATCATCAGGCCGCGGATTCTCATCTCGATTTCCATCGCGTCCTCCCCATACACAAATACCTTCTCTACTCGCATTTTTATCATCATGCAAGCCGGGATACAACAGACTCGATGCTGAAATTGTCGGACGCTAAACGACGTGTTCGCCGGCCAGGCTGTTGGGTCCGGCCGCGAGCACTTTCACGCGTATGTATTTGCCCAGAAGTCCATTGTGTGAGGAAGTCAGATTCATCACGCGATGGCAGGAAGTGTGCCCGGCCCACTGGTTTTCCCGCCGCGACTTCCCTTCCACCATCACTTCGAAAATCTTGCCGATCAATTTCTCATTTCCGGCCGTCTGAATATCCCTCTGTTTCGCTTGCAGCTCCGCCAGTCTTCGGCCCTTTTCCTCTTCCGGAATCGCATCCGTCATGGCTTGCGCCGGAGTGTTGGGCCGCGGCGAATATTTGAATGAAAAAATTCCTTCGTACTTCACTTCGTCCAGCAGGCTCAGCGTTTCTTCAAAATCCTTTTGCGTTTCGCCTGGAAATCCCACAATGATGTCCGAGGTAATTGCGATCGGCCGCTTCGCCTCGCGTATCATGGCAATCTTTTCCAGGTACTCTGCACGCGAGTACGTCCGCTGCATCGCCCGCAACACTTTCGTGGATCCGCACTGCACCGGCAAGTGCACGTGATTGCAGACGGTCTCGTTGGCTTCGATCGCCTCCACGATGTCCGGCGTGAAATCCTTTGGATGGGAAGTGGTGAAGCGCACGCGCCGGATTCCCGGCAACTCCGCCGCGGCCAGCAGGAGTTCCGAAAAGCGCATTTTCCGTGGCGAGGGATCGGCGTAGGAATTCACGGTTTGTCCGAGAAATTGCACTTCGGAGTAACCGAGATCGGCGAGCTGGCGCAGTTCACGGAGGACCGAATCGCTGGCGCGGCTGCGCTCCGGCCCACGCGTGTGCGGCACCACACAGTAGGTGCAGGCTTTGTCGCAGCCTTCGATGATGGTCAGATAAGCGCGCCAGGGATTGTCCCGCCGCGTCATTTCCGTTTCAAAGGTTTCGTCCGTGTCGGTATCGAGACCGGTAACGCGGCGATTTCCATTTTCGAGCTGTGCAAGAAGTTCCGGAAGTTTGCGATAGCTGGCCGATCCGCAAACCAGACTCACCCACGGAGCGCGTTCGAAAATCTCTTCGCCCTCCTGCTGCGCAACGCAGCCGAGGACGCCGATCATCTTGCCTTCGCTGCGAGCGCCACGGAATTCACCGAGGCGCGAAAATACCTTGTGCGCCGCTTTTTCGCGGATGCTGCACGTGTTGTACAAAATCAGCGAGGCGGCATCCGGGGAATCCACCTGGCGGTAGCCGCGCGAAAGCAGAACCCCTGCGACTTTTTCCGAGTCGTGCTCGTTCATCTGGCAACCAAACGTTTCCAGAAAAAACGTGGCGCGGGCGGCATCTTCGGCGGAGCCGGGGACAAACGGACGGGCGACCGGCCGCGGCTGACCGGCGAGCGAATCCAATCCGATATCAAACGCCTTGCTCATGCTTGGGACGCCAGTTTAACACAGGCCATGCGCCCGGCCCTGGATCGGCGCCGATCGAAGCGGCGCGGACCGAGGCTCGTGTGCAAATAAGCAGCATTTTTACTTGACGTTTCGTTGATTCCACTTTCGGCCTATGCTACGTTGCTGAAGTCTGTAAAATTTTGTCCGAACTGAGGAAAAAACAATTCATCTGCTCACTGTTTTTCTGATTGCCGACCTCGGAACCCTATTAAACCAGACCGGCTGGGTGGCCCGCGGCGTCCTTGCAATTCTCCTGCTTTTTTCGGTGATTTCATGGGGCATGATCTTCCAGAAGCTCAGCCTCTTCGGCCGAATCCGAAGGGACAGCGATCAATTCCTTCGCATCTTCCGCGCCACACGCGGCGTTGCCAATCCACAAGCCCTGGTTTCGGCGGGTTCCCCTTTCGCGTCCGTCTACGCGGCGGGCTATCGCGAGCTGCAATCGCAAGTTGGCGGCGCGACCGGCAACCCTTCCCCGCCAAAACTCAAAAGCCTACCGGCAGTCACGGTCAACATGCAGCTTGCCTCCGCGGAAGAAGTACGGAGGGCCGAAAAAGGAATGGCCTGGCTGGCGACCACGGGATCCGTCAGTCCTTTTATCGGACTTTTCGGAACCGTGTGGGGAATCATTGACGCGTTCTCGGGTTTGGGGGCGGCAGGCGCCGCGAGCCTTCGCGCCGTCGCGCCGGGTATCGCGGAGGCGCTGATCACCACCGCCGCGGGACTTTTCGCAGCCATTCCCGCCGTTATTTTCTATAATCAATTTCTGGGAAACATCCGCGATCTGGCGCAGCGGCTGGATACCTTTGCCCTGGAAGTCGCCGCGCAGATCGAGAAGACGTTCAACTGATCGAGGCCGCCCGTCGGGCGCATCTAATCTCTATGCCGCAACTCGCCAAACAAACACAGACCTCGCTTTCTGACATCAACATGGTGCCGTTCATTGACGTCGTGTTGGTGCTGCTGATTATTTTCATGATTACCGCGCCGATTCTTCAGTCCGGGATCGAAGTGGAAGTGCCGAAGACGCACACGGTCAAAGAAATCACCGAAGAGCGCCTGGTGGTCACGATAGACAAATCGCAGCGCATTTATCTTGGCAACATGCCCGTGAACATCCACCAACTGGGATCGAAGGTTCAATCGCAACTGAAGAAACCGCAGGACGCTGTGTTTCTCCGCTGCGATGAGGCAGTGCCCTTTAACATTTTTGCATCCGTCGTGGATGCGCTCCGCGTGTCGGGAATTTCAAACATCAGTATCGTGACGGAGCCATTGAACGAACGATCGCGCACACGCTGAACCATGACCACCGCCGTCGCCAATCCGCCTGATTTCGGCCTGCGGCGCTTCCTTGTGTATTCCGGAATCCTTCACGCGCTTCTTATCGTCTGGATCGCGCTTGCAGCGGTTGGCCTCTTCAAAGGGCCGGAGTGGACGGGAGCGGGCGGTGGCGGGGACAGCGTGAAGGTGAGCCTAGTGAGCAGCGCGGGCCTTCCGATGCCGCAACCGCCAGCAGTCACAGAAAGCAAGACGGTTGATCCGACCAAGAGCCTTTACAAAGAAGAGGAAGTAAAGCCACCGCCGGAACCTCCCAAGCCCGAGGAAAAGATCCAGCAATTTAAGCACGAAAAGCCTCTTCCTCCATCCCGCAAGTCCCGAATCATGGAGAATAAGACTCCCATTCCAGACAACGCAGTTCCTGGACCATCCAGCGGAGCGCCGAAGGTTCCCACGGGCTATCAGTCTGTACAGGGGAGCGGCCAAGGTCCCATCTCTGCGCAATCACAGGGCGGAGGGGATTTCGCGTCGCGCTATTCCTGGTACATCGAAGCGGTAAAGCGCCGGATTCAGGGCAACTGGCTACAGAACACGATTGATCCAGCAGTTCGAGCGGGGCGCACCGCTCATGCCGTGGTGCAATTTACGATCGAGCGCGACGGCACCGTCAAGGACATTCACGTCACGCAGGGCAGCGGGAATTACTCGATGGACAATTCCGGACTGCGTGCTGTTATTGCGTCAAATCCGATGCCGGCGCTGCCAAACGACTACTCAGGTTCTTATGTCACCGTTGTTTTTGATTTTGATCTTTCATTGAATCAATGAAACGCCCAGCCATGCACGTGCCGTCCAAACTTTGAGTCCGGGAGGTTCTGTTGTCTGCTCGCCTAAACCGCACTTCGTTCATTCTTTCTGTTCTTCTCATCGCGTTCGCTTCCGTTCCCACGGCGTATGGCCAGGCGTGGTTCCGCACGGGAACCGGGTTGGGGGTTGAAAAGCCGCGGGTTGCCGTGGCGGACTTTGCGCCGCGCGAAGCAACCACCAAAGATCATGCCGCCTTGTTCACCCAGGTTGTGCGCGACGACCTGACCTACAGCGGGATTCTCGATCTGGTCAGCCCAAGCTTTTATCCCGCGCAACAGCCGAGCGTGCCCTCGGAATTGCGGTTCCTGGACTGGACAGCGACCCCGTTGAACGCGCAGTACACGGCGTTCGGCAATCTCTCCGAGAATGGCACGGAAGTGGCGATTCAGGCATGGCTCTATGACGTCACCAACCCTTCTTCGCAACCGGTCGTGGGCAAGGTGTATCGCGGAGCTCCCACGGACGACCAAGTTCGGCTGTTTGCACATCAATTCGCCGACGAGATCGTTATGCGGCTTTCTGGCGGGCTCCCCGGCATCGCTTCGACGCACATCGCATTTGTCCGCGGACCTGAAGGTCGCAAAGAGATTTGGGAAGTGGATTACGACGGCAATAACCAGCACCAACTGACGCATTTGAACACGATTTCACTCACGCCGCGGTGGTCTCCGGATGCATCGCGAATTGCGTTCACTTGTTTCAAGCCGGGTCCGCAAATCTGTATGTATTCGATGGATCTGAACAAGGTTGTAGCCTTCCCGCGATACGGCGGCACGAACAGCGCCCCCACGTGGGCGCCGGACGGCACGCAGATCATGTTTTCGTCGTCCATGAACGGCAACCCGGAACTGTACGTGGTCAACGCTGACGGGGGACGCCCGAAGCGCATTACTTACTCTTCCGGCGCGAGCACTTCGCCAACCTGGAATCCGAAGACCGGGCAAACCGTGGTTTTTGTGAGCGACCGCAGCGGATTGCCCAAACTCTATATGATGAATTCGGACGGCACCAACACAGTTCCGCTCGATCTGCCGGATAAAGGCTACCTGATTGATCCGGCGTGGTCGCCGAACGGCCAATTGATTGCATTTAGCTGGCGTCGGCCCGACGGAAACTACGACATCTATCTCATGGACGTGGGTTCGCGAGACATTTTGCAGATCACGCGCGATTCGGGAAGAAATGAGCGTCCCAGCTGGGCGCCCGACGGACGGCATATCGTTTTCGAATCCACGCGGACGGGCACACGGGAGATCTGGACCATGCTGGCCGACGGTACAGAAACGCGCCAGTTAACTACTACGGGACACAACGAGAGCCCGAACTGGTCGCCGCGATAAATTTGACGCTGCACGATGTATAATATATCGTGTTACGAGATTTCGCCCGGACCCAGCCCGCTGGTGGTTTATCTTGACTTGGTGGGAGAAGTCGGGGGAAGTCTATCCGTCAAGGAGGAAAAGGAATGAGAGAGGCCACACGACCTGTCCATCGTGTTTGTTTAGTCGCCGCTTTTGCCGCGGCAATGCTGGCGATCGGATGCGCCAAGAAGGAAACTCCACCACCGCCACCACCACCACCGCCACCACCGGCAGCTCGACCGACGGTGACGCTGCAAGCCAACCCCACAGCCATCAAGAAGGGCGAAAGCTCGACCCTGACATGGTCCTCGACCAACGCTACGCAGTTGACGATTGCTCCTGACGTCGGCGCCGTGGCTCCCGAAGGCAACACGACCGTGTCACCAGCGGATTCCACGACGTACACGGTGACGGCCAGCGGTCCTGGAGGATCTGCCGACGCCAGTGTCCGCGTGACCGTGGAAGCTCCACCTCCACCGCCGCCTCCCCCTGCAGAGAAGACCTGGCAGGAGCTATTCACGCAGGAGGTGCAGGACGCGTACTTCGATTACGACAAAGCGGATATTCGTCCTGACGCCCGTGAAGCCCTCGGCAAGACGGCGGACTTCCTCCGCAAGTATCCGGAGGCGAAGGTTACCATCGAGGGGCACTGCGACGAGCGTGGCTCGACGGAATACAACCTGGCGCTTGGCGACCGGCGCGCCCATGCCGTGAAGGAGTATCTGGTTTCGCTGGGAATTTCCGCGGACCGGATGAACACCATCAGCTACGGCAAGGAGAAGCCGTTCTGTGACGAGCACAACGAGGCATGCTGGCAGCAGAACCGGCGCGGCCACTTCATTCCCCAGCAGTAAGGGGAGCTTGACGGCGCACTTGAAACCACCAGCCTACTGACGGATAGGCAACAAACAGAGCCGCGCGGAGGAGGAGAACCCACCATTCTCTTGCCACCGCGCGGCTCTCTCGTTAGAGTGAGGATGTAGTTCCAGCCCGTATGCCGGCTGCTTTTAAGCCGCCCAGGAAAAACAGGAGGAAGTTCCATGCAATTTCGGAATATTGCGAAGTTCGGAGCAGCGATGCTTGCCGGCGCGATTGCGGGCAGTCTGGCCGGGCCGCGGCCGGCGGAGGCTGTTGCGCGGGAGATTATCGAGCTGCAGCGCGACGTCACGACCCTGTTGCAGGGACAGAAAGACCTGTCCACGCAGATGACGCAGGACCATACGGTCATCAAGACGGTGGTTCAGCAGGGCAGCGACAACGTGGACAAGCTGAACACCACGATGGGCTCGCTGCAAAAATCGGTGCAGGACGTTCAGGCGAACTCGGGCGCGCGGCTGGACACGATGTCCACGCAGCTCCAGGGTTTGTCGGACAATCTGGAAGAGATCAAGTCGCGGATCGGCAAGCTGAATCAACAGCTGGTGGACTTGCAGAGCTCCGTGCAAGGCATTGACGCCAAGCTCTCGGGCAACGCTCCTGCTGGCGGCGCGCCTCCAAGCGCCAGCGCCTCGCCCAATTCCGGGCTGAATCCCTCTACTAGCCCAGCCGCTACGGGAAGCTCGAGCGTGGTTCCGGCAGGAGCCCCTAACGCCGACACACTGTACTCAAATGGTCTGCGCGATATCACGAGCGGAAAGTACGATCTGGCGCGTTCCGAGTTCACGGACTATCTGAAATATTATGGGGACACGGATCTGGCGTCGAATGCGCAATTTTATCTTGGGGAGATCGCATACGCCCAGAAGCGGTTCAGCGAGGCGGTGACGGAATACGACAAGGTGCTCAACAATTATCCCAAGAGCTTCAAACTGGCCCCGGCACTCTTCAAGAAGGGGATGGCGCTTCTGGAGCTGGGCCAGAAGACCTCTGGGGTGCGGCAGTTGAGGGAAGTGGTGAAACGTTACCCGGGAACGGAAGAAGAGCGCCGCGCGCGCGCGAAACTGAAGGAACTTGGCGTCACGGTGTCAGCGAGCGACTAGCCCGCCTCGATTCCCGCCGGTTCCCAGCGCTCTCCTCCCCGCTGTTTATCCCCGCTCTACGCTATCCAGCTAATTGGCCGGAACTTGCGCTGTTTGCGAAGCATCCGCGCTAAAGAGGGTAACTTCCACGCGGCGATTTTTGGAGCGTTCATCCCGGGTTTTCTGATCGTTGACTGGCTTATCTTCACCGAGGCCAACGATCTGAATGCGGTAAACCGGAATGTTTTTCTCCGCCACGAGATAGGTCTGAACGGCCTGCGCGCGGCGGCGGCTGAGTTCCAGATTGTATTCCGCGGTACCGGTCTTGTCCGTAAAGCCCTGAATCGCAATGAAGTAGCGCTTCAGGGCCCCCATCTGCCCTCCGGTCAACTGATCGAGCGCCTGCTTGGCGTCCGGCTCGAGCTTGTCCGAATTGAATTTGAAGAGCACGGTCGCTTCGCCGGCGGACTTGTAGTCATCCAGATTGGCAATGCGGTCGTTCAGTTCGTTACGCAGGTCGGTCCGGACCGTGTCCGCCTTCTTGGAGGCAGCATCGGCCCTGGTCAGCGCGTCACCGGCGCGGGCGTCAGCCGAGTCTGCTTTTTCCGCCGTGGCGTTCAGCTTGACTTCGTCGGTTTCCAACTGCTTTTGGGTACCCTGTTGATTCTTGTCCACATCATTGAGCCTGGCGTGAACAGGGTCCACCTGTTGCGCCACGTACTTTTTCGTTGCGCAGCCTGCCAGAAGCAAGAGACCCGCTGCGAAGGTCACTGGAATGGCCCATTTCATAGTTTCGATCCTCCACGCACAGTATTAGAAAAACCCCCTGAATGTTTCGGCCGCCGTTGGGCGGGACAGCGTCGAACTGGTTGGAAGTCTGCTGGGAGGACTTCGCGATTCCTGCTTCTGCCGGGACAATACGTCTGCATCAGCAGTGAATCTATCTTAATCGAGATTGCTTCGTGACGCCACCCTCGGAATAAAAAAGCGGGGACGGCTGGATGCCGCCCCCGCGCTTCTTTCCGTTGTGCTCTGTGCTCTGGACTCTTGAGTGGCCCCTAGGCTCCAGTTTCCCTTACATCTTCCTTGGCCAATATTTCCGCATCCTTCGCCACGCTCTTTGCGTTGGCGTCGGGCTTCAAAAGTTTAATCGTTTTCACGAGATTGAGGGGTTTGTCCGTGTCCGCCATGCGGCACGAGGAGGTGTCCACTCCTGTCTTGATGCCCGTGGCATTTGCGCGGACGCAGGCGAAATCCAGTCCGAGGCTGTGGCTCGCATGGAGCGCCGCCAGGCAATCTGCCAGTTCCTTGAAATCCACGCAAAGGTCTTTCACGTTGGAGTTCGCAGCCACGATCCCCTGGGCCTGCAGCCTGTCGTTCAGTTTCTTGGTCTGGTCGCTATTTGCATCCTGTGAATCGCCGGTTTTCTTGGGTTCCTTTTTGAGCCAGTGAATCGGGTTGTAGGAATGCGAGCTCTCCGAGGAGGACGCCACGGCAGCGGTTGCTCCTGCTCCCGCCGGGCCTTGCGCCGCCGCCTGCCTCACTCCGAGGGTCACCCCCGTGACCATGATTGCCATAACCAGTAAGCATTTCTTCATGAAATTTCCCTCCGTTCCTTCCGCGCGGGATCCGGCCAGGGTCCACGGCACGGCAGGATTGGGCTTAGACATGAGCCACGCACTCCAATTAGCCATGCGGTTGCGAGTGCGGCCAGTCTTCCCGGGAAAGTACTCCCCCAATCGGTCACGTTGTCCTTTCGAACAGGTGGCCGTGGGAGGTTACCAGGATTGCCGGTACTGGATTCCGAGATCGTCCGACGCCGAGAAGCAGGCTGGTGCTAAGAATGCCTTAATCATCGATGGGACTTAGTGGAATTACACTTGCTTTCCTTTTTGCAGTTGTTAAAGTAAGCGTACTCCCTTCCAAAACTCAGCCCGCACATTCTCCTACCCGGGCGCCCGGAGTCGGATATGAAAGTTCGCTCTGCACTGTTTGATCGGCGCGGCGCGCCACGACATTTTTTGCACATCCCGTTGCGTGTACGGCTGTGGAAGTCGCCCTTGCCGGAACATGAGAGCGTTTCGCAGAATCTTTCAGCCATGGGTGCTTTCTTCGCGACGGAACTGCCGGTCGAAATCGGAACCGTCGTGGAGATTCGGCTGCCCATGCCGCAGGAAATCACGGGAGAACCGCTTGCGGAATGGCGATGTTCCGGCCACGTGGTCCGCGTATGTTCGGAAAATCCTCACCTGAGGCCCGGAGTGGCAATCCAGTTCGATTGCTACGAGATTGCGCGCGGATGCGCACCGTTGAGAACGGACGCGGTGACGTGAGCTGCGTTTCGGATTGTGCTCGCACTTGCCGGAAGGACAATGAGGATGAAGCGCGCGCTGGTTGTGGATGATCAACCGGAGATCTGTGAACTGCTGGCTCAGACTTTGCAATCCGCCGGCCTTGAGACGCTCACCTTGCAGGCAAGCGGAGATGCGCCGGAGTTTCTGACCGAGAACAAATTCGACGTCGTGTTCCTCGATTTGCACATGCCCAACCTCGATGGCATTGACCTCCTGCGTCACATTCGCAAGTCCCTGAACAATCAAACCACACCTGTCATTCTTCTGAGCGACGATCAGCGGCCCAGCGCTCTCTCCGTCGCGTTTGACGCCGGGGCCAGCTTTTTTCTCTACAAGCCGCTCGATAAGGAGCGTGTGCTGAAAATTCTTCGGGCTGCTCAAAGCGCGTTGGATTACCGGCAACGGCAAACGAGGCGGGTGAAATTGCGCGCCCCAGTTCAAATTCGATGGGGAGCGGAGGTAATGGAAGGGGAGACCGTTGATATGAGCATGAGCGGCGTATTGCTCAAGTGTTCCAGGCTGATTCCCGTCGGCTCTCCCGTGAACCTCAAACTTTATCTCGCCCCGAACGGCCGGCCGGTAACCACACAAGGCTCGGTGGTTCGCCTCGAGCAGGAGAATCGTATCGGCATCCGCCTGAACAATCTCGCCATGCAGGACAGCATGCAACTCCAGGAATTTCTGCTTCCGTTGATCTCCGTGGATTGATTGTCTTTCACTCCGAGCGGCAATTTCCATTTCTTTCGCAGTCATGTTATTGTCCAATTCTTAATGGAACGGATGGCGCCGGCCGCACCACACCGTCGTGCCTTGGAACCGCAGCCGGCAATCAAAATATTCCCGGGAGCAGGAGAAGGCTATGTCGGTCAATAAGGTGATTCTCGTGGGGCGTCTCGGGCGCGATCCGGAGACCCGCTATACGGGCGGCGGGCAGGCCGTGGCCAATTTTTCGGTCGCCACCGACGAGTCCTACCGCGACCGCAACGGCGAACGCCAGAAGCGAACGGAGTGGCACAAGATTGTGGTTTGGGGCAAGCAGGCCGAAATCGCTCAGCAGTATTTGAAAAAAGGCTCGCTGGTCTTCATTGAAGGGCGCATCCAATCCCGAGAATGGCAGGACAAAGAAGGCCAGAAGCGCACAAGTTTTGAGATTGTCGCCAATAACTTCCGCATGCTGGGCGGGCGGGGAGATGCTGCAGCTGCGACCGCAGGCGGAGGATCACCACGAGCCGGCGAAGAGTTCGATCAATCCTCTCATGTGGAAGACTCCACGGGCACATCCGGCGGGCCGGAAATCTCCGACGAGGACATACCCTTCTGATCGACGAAGGCCTGTCTTTCCGCAACCCTTATCAGTTTGGTACATAGGCCTCTCGAGCGTCCAGGCACTGAAATTCCGCCGCAACATGGTAGTTCTGCTTGATCTCCTGAACCATCCCCGGGGTGAAGCGCGCATCGGGTCCTATGTACTTGCCGGCGTAGTTTTCGAGCAGGATCACGTCGAATTTCTTATCGTGAATCCGCTGCCGGACCACCTCATCGGACCATCCGGCGTGCAGCACAAGCTGGGAGAATACATAAGGGTTGGATACCTGCACCGGCTTGCCGGTGAGCAAGACCGCCCCCACGTTGTCCGTGAGCACCGCGTTGCCATGAGATCTCAGAAATTGATCGAGCTTTACGCACGATGCAGGGTCATCCAGAGGATCCAGCGGGATGCGATACAGTGCAAACGGAATCAGCATGGCCAGGTAGGTTCCTGCCAGGACTACCGCCGATGCGGCTGCCAACTTCCTTTCACCGAACCACGCGCTCACATACCGCCAACCATACCCGGCGCAGAAGCACAGGGCGGCATAGAGCTCCAGGAGATGGTTGGTATTCGACCCTGCTTTCCCGCTCGTTGCGGCCCCGACTCCAGCCATGAGGAAGTACAAAACTGGCAGGGCCGCTTCCCTCTTCCTCAGGTCCACAATTAAGGCCAAAAGCGATAGTCCAGCCAGGAAGGGAAACGTTCTGGCGACTCGCTCAAGATAAACGAGATAAACTATGAGCCTGTAGGCATCCGGATGCGTTCCAAATTGGGCAAAAGCAAAGTGTCCTCCGGACCACCACTGCGCCAGCGCGAAACCTGTGCCCGCTAGAATCGAGCCTGCCACCAGGCATTGCCATATCTGCTTCCAATCTCGCCTCGAGATTAGATAGAGGCCGCATGCCGCCGGCGCCGCCAATAAGGAGACTTTGACAAAGAGCGCCGCGACGAAAAGGATCACCGCGATCAAGGGCCCCGTCCTGCCACGTAAGCAAAAGAACACTGTGAGCCCCATCAGGGCCAGGGCCAAGCCAAGCCAATCCACCCGGCAGCTCACGACCCAGTTTCGCGCGCTGTTATTGCACAAGAAAAGCGCCGCAAACCCCAGGCTAATCGGCCAGGCAGCGCCTACGCGCCGTAGCAAAAGCACAAGGCAGGCCACAATTATGACGGCGCAGAAAATGGACTCCACTCGCGGGGCAAAAAAGGAGACTCCGAAAGCCTTCACCAGCGCAGCGGTCACAAGATAGGCGATCGGACCGTAGGGGTTGATGATGATGGGCCAGCTATGAGGATCAGGATAAGGAGTCAGCCCTTGGGTGATTCGCAGCCCGGCATTCAGGATATTCCCTTCCTCATAGTCAAGTTCAAAGGGAAAGTGGGCCACCCGCAGGGCCAGTACAACTGCATAGACGGCGCAGCACAGCGCGGCGGCTGCGAAGAACCATGCCAGGTGATTCTCCCATTTTTTTGAGGCTTCGACTCTATCCACCATGCCTCGCGCGCGACCGCACCAGTCCGCGTGCCGCTCCGAGACAGATTAGCCTATGAGACCGCGGGTTCCGACTCCGGATACGCCTGAAGTTTCCGCTGGCGCAACGATTCGGGAATTCAACTCACCAAAGAAGCTTGAGGCCGAATTGAATTTGGCGGGAAGTTGTAGCGGTGCTCGTGATCGCACCAGCCGTGCCGGAAACACCGGTGAGATTGCTTGCCGTCGGCGGCGTAAAAAGGATCAGGTTCGGCGTGTTGAAATTGGAGCGATTCAAGAGATTGAAGATTTCTGCCCTGAATTGCAGGCTCATACGCTCGTGGATGGTTGTATCCTTAAGCACAGAAAAATCCCATGTGGCGAGCCCCGGACTGAAAAAAGTGTCTCTTCCGGCGTTTCCGTAAAACCCGCCCGCCGAGGGCGGCGCAATAAAAGCAGTGGTATTGAACCACTGGTTCGGGTTACCCGTAACAACCGTCCCTGTAAAGGCGGGGTTCAAAAAAGGACGTACGGGATTTCGCGTATCACCATTATTCGAAGGGTTGTAGCTCAACTGCGGGGTAAGCGGAAACCCCGACTGAGCCGTGAAGATGCTGGCTACGGACCAACCAGTCGCCAGCGCATTTTCCCAACCCTCCATTCCGTTTGCGAAGGCTTGTCCTTTGCCGAAAGGAAGAGCATAAATCGCATGGATCACCGCGATATGCCTCGCATCGTAAGTCGCCAAGCCCTTGTCTGCCTTCAAGTTTAGCGGATTGGAAGCCAACCCCGGGGCGTTGCCTGCGGTGGTCTGGTTCAGCGAATCTCCGTCGTCCAGTGCCTTTGAAAAGGTGTACACCCCACGCAATGTTAGGCCGCCCCGCAACCGGCGCCTGAGATCCACTTGGAGCGCGTGATATGAACTTGTCCCCTCGGAAAACCAGGTCCAGGTATTTGCCAAAGCCGGATTCGCCCGCGGAGTTCCTGCGGGGATGTAATACGTCCTAGCGGGAACCGGAGCCCCTGCCAAAGGAGACCCGATGGGAAACCCAACTGCCGGAGAATTCGACGCAGATGTCGGCTGGCTGGGATCGTACGTAGGGTAAACCGCCGGGCAGGGAGAAGCGGGGCAGATCGTGGGAATAGGTTCGTTCCCGTCAATCCCAATCAGTTCGTGGTAACCGTGCGAACCGACGTAACCTACGGTTAGAGCTGTGTTTGGCGACAGTTCCCGCTCAACTCGAAGAGACCAGGAGACCAACGTCGGCGTCTCCATGTCCGGCTGCACGCCTCCCGGAACCAACTTTGCGCTCGCAGGTACAGCTGCGGCAGGATCAATCGGCAGCGACGCCACAGGAAGAGAGGCGATGCTGTAGGAGGGATTGTAAGGTGCATTTTGATCGGCGCGATAGCCCAGCGCGTCTTGCAGATCGTTGTATATCCCAAAACCCGCGCGCAATACGGTTTTCGCGCCAAAGGGGCTCCACGCTGCGCCCACTCGCGGTTGCGGCAGGAATTTCGCATTGTTGACTGTGAAAAACGAACCTCCGATTCGTGGTTCTGTGGAAATCACCCCATCCGTAAAGGTGTAGTTTGACGCCCGGCCATGAGCTTCGTTCCAACCTGTTGAGAACTCGCCCCGAAACCCAAGAGAAAGAGTCAGCTTCGGGCTGATTCGAATGACATCCTCCGCATACCCGGCCCCAAACAATGAACGCCAATTCAACTCCGTGGGAGCCGGATCATAAAGAAAGCTATTGATCGTGCCACTCAGAAACTGCGTCAAACTGGAGAATGTCGCTTGCCCGTACTGGCTAAGCGCCAGCATCTCATTGGATTGCAGTCTCTGAAACCAGACTCCAATGTTCAATTGATGACGCCCTCGCGTCAGCGTCACGCGGTCCTCATAAGTAAAGAGATTACGGTGGACATGTAGATTGCTCCCATTGTTGCTGCCAGCCAGTCCGATGGACGCCTGGGGATTCGAGGCTGCGCTTCCTCCGACAACCAAAGCTCCCGGCGGCAAGCCTTCCAGGAAGCCTTGAACACTGGCCGCGGGCGTGCCTGGCGTTGGCTCGCCCGTAAAAAAGTAACCCGCGCGGGAAAAGCCGAAGCGCGCGGTGTTCAGCAGCGTCGGCGAAAACGTATGGGTTTCCTCCAGACTTAGGACCTGCTCGCGGAGCGTGACAATGTCGGTGCTGTAGGGATTTACCGGGGTGGCGGTCACGTCCTGGCCATCGTCTATGGTGTAAACCGCCGCGAGCGAGTCACTGCTTGAGAAAATATGATCCAGGCGCGTGGTTCCGAAATCCTCGCGAATGGTTTGCAACGGGCTGCTGAATACTTCTGCGATGCCATTGAAATCCGGCGCACCCACCGGCGCCACCGGCCATAGGTTCAAAAGTGGTTGGACACTTGGAACCGCCGCTGCCCGGGACGCCGCGTCCGGAACAAACGCCAAGGAAGTCTGGTGCAGGCTCTGGCGAAATCCCTCATAATTGCTGAAAATAAAGGTCTTGTCCTCTCGAATTGGCCCTCCGCCGGAGACTCCGAATTGATTGCGCTGAAACGGTGGCGCCGATCCCTGGTCGAAATAATTCGGCGCGTCCAACGCGCTGTTTCTCAAAAATTCGAAGGCCGCTCCGTGCCACGCATTGGTTCCGGAGCGCGTCACAATGACGACCTGGGCCCCCGGCCGTTTTCCATATTCGGCTCCGTAGGAATCGCGCTCTACATTGAACTCGCGCACGGCATCCACACCCAACAACATGCCGCTCGTTCCTCCCGGCTGCATGTTGTTTTCGGCCGCTCCCGTGTACTCAATTCCATTCAACAGAAATTCGTTTTGCTGTGGCCGGTTTCCCGAGACGGCAAAGTTGTTGCCGGTACTCGAGTTCGATATTCCTGTGCCGCCCGTTTTTTGCGAGGTGAAATTCACGATGCCAGGATTCAGTGTCAGCAGCAGGTCATAGCTCCGCCCGTTTAGGGGCAGTTCCCTCACCTGGCGCTCCCCGACCAAACCCGAAATGTCCGTGGTCGCGGTGCTCACCATCGGCGCGTCCTCCGTCACGCTGACGCGCGCATGGACGGATCCTACTTTCAACCGAAAATCCACCTCTGCTTCCGCCCCCACATCCAAATGGATTCCGCTCCTCGCCGTTTCCTCGAATCCGGCTTTAACGACCGTGAGTTGGTACTCTCCAACTCCAAGTGCCAGGATCGCGTAATGCCCCGCGCCATCCGTTATCGCGGTGCGAAGCGCTCCAGTCTCCAGATTTCTTGCCGACACGCTTGCGGCAGCGACCATCGCGCCCGAACTGTCTGTGACCGTTCCGCCGATACTGCCTGACATTTGCGAAAAAACCCCGCGGCTGCCGGCGAGCATTGCCATCAGTGCGAAAATTAACCGGGGCAGTATTCCGGCCCAATTGGACAATGTTGTACGCGAATTCATCTGCCATACCCCCTCGCCGGTCTGCCCCTGCCGCGAACCCAGACGCCGGGCAGGCGATTCGCCCGGGCAGGATAGACAATTCAATACGCATCGTATCGTTAAGTCAAATCG
>Ga0335076_10000830_pt1 | contig 29282 bp, 28 predicted proteins | sample Lox_Sample_25_FD_206717 | JGI IMG/M metagenome (GOLD analysis project Ga0335076, IMG submission 206717) | Soil microbial communities from Loxahatchee National Wildlife Refuge, Florida, United States - Lox_Sample_2.5 | ecosystem: Environmental > Terrestrial > Soil > Wetlands | place: USA... | reverse complement strand
AGGACGACATGATGATGACGAAGACGAACAGGTTATCGACGGACAGGCTCTTTTCCACGATGTAGCCGGCGAAGAACTGGGCCGCGTACCCCCACCCCTCCAGGCCCGCAAAGGCCACGCCGAAGCCCGCCGCCACGGCCACGAAGAACACCGACCACCCGGCGGCCTCACCGAAGCCGACGGCATGCGGCCGCACCGTGGCGAGCAGCAGGTCGAGCCCGAACAGCGCCAGCACGGTGCCGAGCAGGACCGCCCAGTCGGCCACGGTGACGTTCATGCCGGTCCTCCTGATCGCGCCGGCCGTCGCGGCGCCGCGCCCCTCAACATGACTGCCAACCTGCGGTGACAGGTCCCGCAGGTCATGCCACGGGGCGGGAATGCTGCGGCTGACCTCCGCCTGTTCCTCGCCGAGGCACCCGGCCGGCTGCGCCGTAAGCTGCCCGACCCCGCTCGCAGGGACGGCGATGTGGGAACGTGCCTGTCCGGCCGGGCGCGTGAGGAGGCCATCTCCAGGCATCGCGGCGTGCGGATGACTTCGCCGTCGGCGGGGGCACCCGGTGCAGGAGACCACCCGCAGCATCCCGACGCCTGTCCACGCCGATGCCCCGTTCAGGTTCCGCGGCTTGCGGCCGGGAGATCGCTGGTGCGTGACCGCGGCCAGCTGGCCGCGGGCGCACCGTACGGGGCCGCCCCGGTGGTGCTCGCCTCCACGCGCCAGCGCTCGGGCTCGTCCCGCAGGGGATCCTCGGGCAACACTGCATCGACGTCTCCGCCAACTGGGCGCATAGACGAATAGCAGATATTTGACCGAACGAAGCCGCATGCGTGCCGTCCCCCGCGCGGTCAGCCACCCTGGCCGGACGCCCCGCCCTGCCCCAGCACGAGCCGGGCGAACCCCTCAGACGCCTGACGCCGGAGGAGCAGGCCGCGGCGAGCCGGCCGACACGGAACATCCCGGTAACCACCGCTACCGCCGCCAGGTCGATCAGCCAGGAGGCACCGACGCCGAGAGCCGCCAGCGCGAACGCCCGGGTCTCCGCCGAGATGGACAGGTAACGGCCGGCGACCGCGGTGACGGCCAGCACCGCGAGGCCGAGCATCGCCATCATGGCAAATGCGAATATCATGCCCTCTCCTTTGGACGGGAATCTGCCTTATCGCCGCCGCGGCGGCGGTGGCTGGGTTGCACTAGATCTGCCGCTGGTGGACGCACGGTGCCGGCCGTGTGGTGACCCGATGAAGACCCATGACCCGCGGGCGGTGGTGCGGTCGCTGGCCGACGGCGGCAGCTACGAAGACCCACCACGGGCGGCCCGCTGACCGGCGATGCGCTGGCCGCGAACGTGGCCACGCTGCTGGCTGGTTTCCCTTACCCGCATTTCGACCTGGTGAGCGTGGCGGCCCCGGCATCCCTCAGTGTCGGCCGGCCTGCTCGTCCGGCCAGAGACCCGGTGACAGGCGACCTATCCAGTACTGGCCCGCGGCGTGACCATCCTGGGCCGGGCTCGGGCGGCCGCCGGCTTTGACTACTTCGCCATCCCGGTCGGCGTGCCTCGTGCGAAACCTTCTCCATATCTCGCACACACGGTCTGCACCCCGGCTTCACGAGGTAGGGGTGTGCTAACAGCATAGAGGGCGGCCACCGTTCGCAACCGGGAGGCCGTTCCTAGGTGGTAGCAGGTGGTGCCCGCGCTCGCGGCGAGTAGTTCGCCGTCGTCCGGTCCTGGGAAGCGACCGGTAACGCCGGCGGGCGGGCAGCGGTCCTGAGTCCGTATCCGTGATCAGCAGGCACCGCTCACTCTGGACTACAACCGAAGGGAGATCAGCGTATGGCGTTCGTGCAGATCGTCCAGTTCCGCACCTCCGACATTGAGAGGGCGCGCCAGGTCGACGATGAGTGGTGGCGCGCTACGGAGGGCAGGCGTACCGTGCGCCGGGAAGTGCTTGCCCGTGACCGCTCTGACCCTAGCCGCTGCTTCGCTGTTGTGTTCTTCGACTCCTATGAGTCAGCGATGGAGAATTCCAGCCTGCCGGAGACCAAGGCATCGGCGGAGCAGTACATGCAGATGTCCGATGGGCCGCCGGTGTTCTACGACCTGGACGTCGTTGAGGACCGGGCGTAGGGCCGACAGCCCGCTGCGCGGACGCCGCTGAGCTGCGGCCGAGGTAGCCTCCGGGCGGATGAACGGCGCCGCGGATCGCCACCCTCCCCCGCCCTGGGGGGCCACCGGTTCGACCTGAGGTACGGCATGCCGCGCCTGACGCACGACCAGTTCATGACCAGCATCGAGCTCTACGGCCACCAGGTCATACCCCGCGTCCGCCAGCTGCTCGGCTGACCCGCCGGCTCCACATCGTCTGCACACCATCTGCGTCCAGGCTGCAGGGGTCAGGAGTGTGCTGGGGGGGCTGGCGTCTTGGGCGGGCAGCAGAGACGAGGTGGAGCCGTGGTGACGCAGGACAACCGCCGCGCCGTACCGGTGATCTTCGGTCATGCCGTCGCGGAGTTCGATGCCCGCGTCCGGCAGATCGGCGATCACCAGTGGCAGGCCGCGACCCCGGATGAGAACTGGACCGTCCGCGACCTGGTCAATCACGTCGTCGGCGAGGATTTGTGGGCGCCGCTGCTGCTGGCCGGATCCACCATCGCCGAGGTAGGCGACCGCTTTGACGGCGATGTGCTCGGTGCCGGGCCCAGGGCCGCCTGGACGGCGGCGTCCGCCGCGGCGGTGCAGGCCGTCGAAGCCGGCGGCGCGATGGACCGGATCGTCCACCTGTCGTCCGGCGATGTCCCCGGCAGCGAGTACGCGCTGCAGTTGTTCGCCGACCACCTGATCCACGCGTGGGACCTGGCCCGCGCGATCGGCGCGGACGAGCGCCTGGACCCCGGGCTCGTCACATCCTGCGTCAGCTGGTTCGACGCGGTCGAGGACGCCTACCGCCGTGCGGGCGCGATCGCCGCGCGGCCGCCGGTGCCCGGCGATGCGAGCGCCCAGGCGGTGCTGCTGGCCCGTTTCGGCCGGCGTGCCTGACCGGGGCCGGCCGTGACCGCGGGATACGACGTGATCGTGGCCGGCGGCGGGTCCGCTGGCTGCGTGGCCGCGACCCGCCTCAGCGGCGACGAGCGCTGCCGGGTGCTGCTGGTCGAGGCCGGCCCGGACTACCCGGCGGTTGCCGGCCTGCCGGCTGACATCGCCGATGGATCGATGCCGGCCACCAGCCATGACTGGGGTTTCACGGCCGAGCCAGACGAGCCGGGCCGTTCGGTACCCCTGCCCCGGGGATGCCTGACCGGCGGCTGCTCGGCGACCGGCGCGTGTTTCGCGCTGCGGGGATGGCCGCAGGACTACGACCGGTGGGCGACCCCGGGCAACCCGGGCTGGTCGTTCTTCGAACTGCTGCCGGTCTTTCGTGCCATCGAGTCCGACGCCGATGTCGGCGGCCGCTGGCACGGCAGCGACGGGCCGGTCCCCATCCGGCGGCCCTCGGCCGGTGAGCTGTCGCCGCTGCAGCACGCCTTCGCCGACCCGCTGTCGCCGCTGGTCACCCGCTGGCCCGCGACCACAACAAGCCCGGCGGGGTGGGGGTCGGCCCGGCGCCCCGGACCGTACGCGACGGCCTGCGGATGAGCACGGCGCTGACCCACCTGGCGGCGGCGCGGGGCCGGCCCAACCTCACCATCCGGGCCGGCACCGCGGTGGACCGGGTGACACTGCGCGGAACCAGGGCGCGCGGGATCCGGACCGCCGGCGGGGAGATCATCGAGGCTGATGCGGTCGTGGTGACGGCCGGCGCCTACGCCAGCCCGGCCATCTTGATGCGCTCGGGCATTGCTGCTGTCGGCGGTGTCGCGGCCGGTCGGCGCAGAGGCAAGGTGAATTGCGTCAGTTCTGCGAGGGGGCTCGGGTGACGGGGATGGGCGCCGACGCTGCGAATGCAGGTGCCCGTTGTGTGGCCGGCCCGAACCTGAGGATGATGACTGCCGCCTTGGCGAACGCGGCGGGCATCAGCGCGAAGCTGATGATGGTAAGCGGAAGGATGTTGAAAGTCAGTGGCTCGCGCCGACGACCAGGACGCCACCGGGCAGGAGCTATGAAAGGTAGCGGTAATCGCTCGAATGCCCCGCGGAGCCCCCGGCGACCCAACTGGGGTCGACTGCTCAGCTGGTCCCCGTCCGCGCGATCGGCATGTTCCGGCCGGACCCCGAGTCGTCGAAGAGCACGAGCCCGTTGTACAGCAAGCTCCGGCCCTGTTACGGATGGGCGGCCACCATGCGGAACTAAGGGCAGCAGCACGGGCTGGTGCTGTCGCGGAGGGGCACCGGGGGGGTGGTGCCGGACTATTGAAAATGCAAATTCTGCGATTCCGGCCAAGGTGGCGACGCGCCGGACATCTGGTTGTTCCAAGCAGGAACCGCCGGGTCCATGCGCAGGACCGCACTCAGGTTCAATCCCTACAGGCACCGCGGAACAGTGCGGCAAGTGCCGCAAACCGGGTTGGCAGCGCCACCGGCAGGCAAGGTATGAGGTATGAGGAGGGGAAGGGCTCCCGGAGAGTCCGCCCCGTCATCGAGCACGCTTAAGAGGCGCGTCCCCGGCAGGGCGCCGACCGCATCCCACCAGCACATCGTCGACGAGGCCGCGGTGGCATCGGCCGCCGCTGATACCCACGCCCCGCGGCCGCTGGGCCGGGCGCATATTCGGGGCGTGGACCTGGCTCGCGGTGTCGCGGTGCTGGGTATGTTCGCCGCGCACGTCGGCCCGGACCCTGACCAGCCCACCAGTCAACTGCTGGGCGTCTTCCACGGCCGGTCGGCAGCGCTATTTATCTTCCTCGCGGGGGTGTCTCTAGCGCTGATCTCGGGCGGCTCGACCCAATCAGCCCGCCCGGCGGTACGCCGGTCACGCATCAAAATCGCGACTAGGGCGGGCGCGCTGCTCATCTTGGGGCTATTGCTGACCTCACTAGATAGCAGCGTCGACGTGATACTTCCCGTCTACGCCGTGCTCTTCCTGCTGGCCCTGCCGCTGTTGCGACTACGCCCACGGACGTTGGCCCTGCTGGCCAGCACGCTCGCCATCAGCGGCCCGATGCTGTCGTACCTCATCCGAGATTGGCTGCACCTGACGCCGGGATCGACACCATCAGTACCAGGACCGTCGGCGTTGTTGTCCTCCGCAGGCGGAGTGACGAGCCTGGTGATCAACGGAGCCTACCCTGTCATGACGGTGCTCCCGTTCATGCTCGCCGGAATGGGCGTCGGGCGCCTGGACCTGTGTGCCCCATCGGTACATCGCCGACTGCTCGGCGTCGGCGTTGTCTTGTCCGCGGCCGGCTACGGAGGTGCCGCACTCGCCCTGCGCGCCGGGGACCTGGCCGCCGACATCGGTTCGGGTTCGGCCGCCCTTGGCCACCAGCAGCTCCACGATGTGGCTACTGCTGAAGCGGGCACGGTCCCGACGACCTCGTGGGCGTGGTTGCTCACCGCGGGACCGCACTCGGGGACGCCGATGGAAATCATCGGTGCGACCGGGTGGGCGCTCGCCGTCCTCGGCGCGGCGTTGATGATCGGGCACCGGGCAGACCGCGTTCTTCATCCAATCAGCGCGGTCGGCAGGATGCCGCTTACCGCCTACACCGCCCATGTGATCGCGATCTGGCTAATCCAAGCCGTCGGCGGGGACTACCCGGCAGGCTGGGTCACCCTCGCCGCCTTCACCGTGGCAGCCATGGCACTTGCTCTCACGTGGCTGCACTTCTTCCGCAGCGGCCCGCTCGAGCGGATCCTCCGATCCGCATCGAACACCGCCAGCAAGCTGGCAAGCGCGTAACTGCCGGACCGTCGAACCGTCCGCTTGTAGCCCAGCCCGGGTCTCCCTCGCCGTCTGCGCGATCAGCAATGCGATCCGGGCGTCAGCCGAGCCAGGACGTCGATCACGTGCCAGCAGCGCCATCCAGCCGGTCAGGCGAACGAAGATCAGGTAGAGCATCCGCGCCCTCACAAGCCCGCGATACTGCCAGCCCTGGGACCACTGCGGCAGCCATACTCGCAGGTCAGCAACGTATGCCTCGTTTTGGAACCCACAGGGTGCACGTTCTCCATATCATCTCCACCGGCTCTACGCCGGTACTTCACGTCCGGAAACTGGTCTGGGGCTGAGAGGGGGGACCTTGTGCTTTCACCTTTGAGTCCCGCTTTGTCAGTGGGCGACCGCTTGGCAACGCTGACGCCTGCCTGGGTCGGGCGTGACGGCTTGACCCGGCTGCGCGGGTATGCGCAGGACCACTGCCTTAAGCCGACCGCGTCCAGCGGAGGCGGAACCCGTGGCGGTCATATCGCGGACTGCGGGTGTGAGCCGCCCGCCCGTGCCTGCTTCGTCGCGCTCGGTCCTGACCGGGACCGGGCCGATGCTGCCGGGGCAAGGGCGGGGATCGGTGCACCCGGGGCGGCCTGGCCCGCCTGGGTGGCAGGTACCTGCTCTCGTCTGGTCATGCGCCGACGAGGGATGAGGAGAGCATCGTGTCAGTCATATCTGTGCCGCAGGCCTTCAACGAGGAACAGCTGTATGTAGACCTCCGGCCTGTCTCCGGGTATCCGCTGTTCCTGAAGTGCGAGGGCTTCAACTTCGCGGGGTCGATCAAGCTGAAGGCCGCGGCGGAAATGGTGGAGGCCGCGGGCCGGGACGGGGTGTTGAGGCCCGAATCGGTCCTGATCGAGTCCTCGTCGGGGAACCTCGGCGTGGCGCTGAGCATGATCTCGGCGAGCAAGGGCTACCAGTTCCTGTGCGTGACCGACTCCCGGTGCAACTTGTCGACCAGGCTGCTGATGGAGGCGCTGGGCAGCGAGGTCCACGTCGTCACCAAGCCGGATGCGGTCGGCGGTTTCCTCGGCGCGCGGCTCAACTACGTCCATGCACTTTGCGCCTCGGATGACCGGTACGTCTGGCTCAATCAGTACGCCAATCCGGGCAACTGGAAGGCGCACTACCGCACTACGGCGCCAGCCATCGCCCGCCAGTTCCCGCGGCTGGACGTGCTGTTCGTCGGGGCCGGCACCACCGGGACGTTGATGGGCTGCGCGCGTTACTTCCAGAAGTGGCACCGTCCGGTGCGGATCGTCGCGGTGGACAGCGTCGGCTCGGTGACGTTCGGCGGGCCGCCGGGCCGCCGGATGATCCCCGGCCTGGGCGCGAGCGTGCGCCCGCCGCTGCTGGAGGAGTCCTATGTGGACGAGGTGGTAAGGGTCGAGGAGGCAGCCGCCATCCAGGCTTGTTATCGCCTGGCCAGGCGCGGGTTCCTGTTCGGCGGCTCCACCGGCACGGTGGTCAGCGGCGCGATGAGATGGCTGGCTCGGCATGACGCACGCGAGCTCACCGCGGTGGCCATCGCCCCAGACCTGGGCGAGCGTTACCTCGACACGATCTACCAGGCCAACTGGGTCGAGGCCATCTACGGCAAGAACGTGCTCCGGCCGGGCTCGGATATGCCCGTCCAAGCCGGTCGCCGGACTGCCTCCTGAACCGGGGAGTCACGAGATGAGACATGCGGTTGAGGCCGTAACCGCCGATCCTGCGGACACCGAGGGCAGCCTGGCTGAGGTGCTGGCCGATGTGATGCGGGTGGAGCGGGTGCCTGTCGACAGCAACTTCTTCGAGCACCTGGGTGCCGACTCCCTGGTGATGGCCAAATTCTGCGCACGGCTTAGGAAGCGGGAGGACCTGCCGTCGGTATCGATAAAGGATATCTACCGGCATCCGACCATCAGGAGCCTTGCAGCGGCGTTCGCGGACGTCGTGCCCGCGCCGGCTCGGGCCGAGGCGCCGGCTCGGGCCGAGCCGGTGATGTCGGCCAGCACGCGCCAGTACATCGTGTGCGGAACGCTTCAGTTCCTGTTTTTCCTCGGGTACGTCTGGGTGGCCGCGCTGATCGGCGCGCGCGCCTTCGCGTGGATATCTGCCGGTTCGGGCCTAGCCGATATCTATCTTCGGTCGGTCCTGTTCGGAGGGGCGGCATTCGTGGCGCTGTGCGCCCTTCCCATCCTGGCCAAGTGGGTGCTGATCGGCCGGTGGAAATCCGGGCAGATCCGCATCTGGAGCCTGGCCTACGTGCGCTTCTGGATCGTCAGGACCCTGATCCGGTCCAGTCCCCTAAACCTCCTGATCCCCGGTTCGCCGCTGTACGTGCTCTACCTGAGGACGCTCGGCGCCAAGGTAGGGCGGGGCACCGTGATCTTCTCCCGTCACGTGCCCGTGTGCACTGACCTGCTCACCATCGGCCCGGACACCGTCATCCGCAAGGACGCGTTCTTCAACTGCTACCGGGCGCACGCGGGCTGGATCCAGACCGGTCCGGTCACGCTCGGCCGGCAGGCGTTCATCGGAGAGAAGAGCGTGCTGGACATCAGCACGTCGATGGGCGACCTGTCGCAGCTCGGTCACGCCTCTGCGCTGCACAGCGGCCAGGCGGTACCCGTCGGTGAGCGCTGGCACGGGTCTCCGGCCCAGCGCACGGACGTGCACTACGTGAGGATCCCGTCGGTGCGGTGCAGCACGCGGCGCCGGGTCTGGTTCTGCGTCGAGACCTTGCTCTGCATGTTCTTCCTGTACCTGCCGCTGATCGAAGGAGGCGCAGCCCTGCTGGTGACCGCGGTGCCGATGCTGGGCAAGGTGCTGGATCCGCGCGCGGACGCGACCGCATCGCCGGCCCTCTACGTCGACGCGCTTTGCGTCTCCCTAATAGTCTTTGTCGGTCTCGTGCTGGCCGGCTTGCTATTCATAGCCGCGGTCCCCCGCCTGCTGAACCTCTTCATCAGGCCGGATACCGTCTATCCGCTGTACGGCTTCCGCGACCGGATCCACCGGGCGATCGCGCGGATGACCGGCATCAAGTTCTTCACCCGCTTGTTCGGGGACAGCTCGTACATCGTCTACTACCTGCGCTGGCTCGGGTACGACCTCGGCGAGGTGGAGCAGACCGGCTCGAACTTCGGCACCGAGGTGGGGCATGAGAGCCCGTACCTGAGCACGATCGGCAGCGGGACGATGGTCGCCGACGGACTGTCGATGATGAACGCCGACTTCTCGAGCACGTCGTTCCGGGTGTCCCGGGTCTCGATCGGGCCGAATAACTTCATCGGGAACAATATCGCCTATCCCGCCGGGGGCAGGACGGGCCAGAACTGCCTCCTGGCGACCAAGGCGATGATCCCGCTGGACGGGAAGGTGCATGAAGGCGTCGGCCTGCTCGGCTCGCCCTGCTTCGAGATCCCGCGGTCGGTGGAGCGCGACAGCCGGTTCGACCATCTCCGGACCGGCGAGCAGCTGCACCAGCGTCTGGTCGCGAAGAACTGGTACAACCTGCGGACGATGGGCGTCTTCCTTGCCGGGCGGTGGCTGCACATCTTCCTCGCCACGGCCGTCGTGCTGGCCGCCGTGGATGCTTACGGTGGGTTCGCGCAGGCCGAGCTGGCGGCCCTGCTGGCGCTCAGCATCCTGGTAACGCCCGCCTACTTCGTGCTGGTGGAGCGCGGCATCAGGAGATTCCGCAGGCTGGAGCCGAAGTACTGCTCGATCTACGACCCGTACTTCTGGCGGCACGAGCGCCTGTGGAAAGTTCCCGGCGAGGCCTACCTGCACATGTTCGACGGCACCCCGTTCAAAAACGTGGTCTGGCGGGGGCTGGGGGTCCGGATCGGCAAGAGGGTCTTTGACGACGGCTGCTACCTGACGGAGCGGACCCTGACCACCATCGGCGACGACTGCATGCTTAACGCGGGAAGCAAGATCCAGTGCCACTCGCAGGAAGACGGCACGTTCAAGTCCGACCGGACCACGATCGGCGTCGGCTGCACCCTCGGTGTCGGCGCGATGGTCCACTACGGCATCACGATGGGTGACGGCTCGGCGCTCGCCGCCGACTCCTTCCTGATGAAAGGCGAGGAAGTACCGCGGTACGCCCGGTGGGGCGGCAATCCGGCAAGGGAGATCTGACATGACCATCATCAGCATGCCTGACACCACTGAGGCCAGCCGCCGGTACTGGCGCGGCGTGCTTCTGGCAGGCGGGCTCACCGCGATCCCGCGGTGGACCCTCGACCCCGCACCTGGCGTCACCACCCGTGATGCGGCGATTCCTGATCACCTGGTCGCCACATTGCGTGAGAGAGCGGCCAAGCTCGCCGTACCCCTCAGCTCGGTGCTGCTGGCCGCGCACGCCAAGGTGCTCGCCGCCATGTCCGGCGAGCGCGACATCGTCACCGGCTACCTCACCATGCCACGCGGCCGACCGCTGCCCTGCCGCCTGGCGATCGGGTCCGGCTCGTGGCGGACCGTCCTGCTTGACACCCACCGGGCCGAGCGGGAACTGCTGTCACGCCGGGAATTCCCCGTCCACGATCTGCAGGGCGAGCTTCGCCTGCCCGGGCAGCTGTTCGAGACCGTATTTGATCCTGCCGGTTATGACGGCCCGCTGACCGCAGGCACCGTGCTGCAGGTAAGCATCTGGCGGGCGCAGCGCAGTCATCTGGTGCATCGGCTGAGATACCGGACCGACGTGCTCGACGCCGGCTGCGCCGCCCGGATCGCGGGTTATCACCTCACGGCGCTCGAGCTGATCGCCGCCGATCCTGAGGCCGAGCACGGCCGGCAGTCGCTGCTATCCGCCGAAGAGCTCCGCTTCCAGCTCGAAGGGCTCGCTGGACGGCCCCGCGAGCTGCCGGACCGCCGAGCACACGAGCTGTTCGAGCAGCAGGTGAGGGCACACCCGGACGCCATCGCGGCGATCTGCGGCGGCCATCAGTGGACCTACGCCGAGCTGAACGCTCGCGCGAACCGGCTAGCACGAGCGCTGCTGGCCCGGGGACTTCGCCGAGAGAGCGTCGTCGCGGTGGTAACCGAGCGAAACCTGGACTGGACGGCGGCCGTCCTCGCGGTGCTGAAGGCCGGCGGCGTGTACCTGCCCATCGAGCCGCACTTCCCGGCCGATCGCATCGCGATCATGCTGGCCCGGGCCGGATGCGAACTCGTGCTGACCGAACCCGGCAGCACCGGCACGCTGGCTCAGGCCCTTGATTCGCGACCCGGGATCCAGACGCTGTTCACCCGGGCGGGCTGCCAGGAGAACCATGCCGACGGTGACCTCGGCGTCGAGATTACGCCGGACCAGCTCGCCTACATCTACTTCACCTCCGGCTCCACCGGCGAGCCCAAGGGGGCGATGTGCGAGCATGCCGGCATGCTCAACCACCTTCATGCCAAGATCGACGACTTCGAGATCGGTGAGGGGCAGGTGGTCGCCCAGACCGCCCCGCAGTGCTTCGACATCTCGTTGTGGCAGCTGATTGCCGCCCTGCTAGCCGGCGGGCGGACCCTGCTGGTCGAGCAGCAAGTCATCCTGGACGTCCGGCGGTTCCTCGACACGATCACCGACCGCCGGGTCGCCGTCCTCCAGGTCGTGCCGTCGTACCTCGAGGTGGTGCTGTCCTACTTGGAGCAGCACCCCCGGGACCTGCCAGACCTGCGATACGTGTCGGTCACTGGCGAGGCGCTGAAGAAGGAACTCGCGGAGCGCTGGTTCGCGATCAAGCCCGGGATCAAGCTGGTCAACGCGTACGGGCTGACCGAAACCTCGGACGACACCAACCATGAGGTCATGGACAGGCCGCCGGAGGGGGAACGGGTCCCGCTAGGCCGCCCCGTCAGCAACGTGCATGTCTACGTCGTCAACGAGCACCTGTCACCGGTGCCGCTCGGGGCGCCCGGCCTGATCGCCTTCTCCGGAGTCTGCGTGGGCCGCGGGTACATCAACGATCCGGACCGCACCCGGCTGGTCTACCTGGCCGATCCCCACCGCGAGGGCCAGAGGCTCTACCTGGGCGGTGACTACGGCCGCTGGCGGCCGGACGGCAAGCTGGAGTTCCTGGGCCGCCGGGACTCCCAGGTCAAGATCAGCGGCTTCCGCATCGAGATCGGCGAGATCGAGAACACCCTGCTGCGGGCGCCAGGCGTCCGCGACGGCGCCGTCGTGGCCGCCGGGCAGCCCGGCCAGGGCCAGCGCCTGGTGGCCTTCTACTCCGGCCCTCGGCCACTCGAGGCCAGCGCGCTGCGGAACCGGCTGGGTGAATCGCTGCCAGGGTATATGGTCCCGTCGTCCTTCCACTGGCGGGACAGCCTGCCGCTGACCGCCAACAGCAAGATTGACAGGAAAACGCTGACGGCGCTCGCCACCGGGCTCGACGCCGGGCAGGGCTACCACGCGCCCAGCACGCCCACCGAGCAATGGCTCGCGGCCACGTGGGCCAAGGTCCTCGGCGTCCCGCAGGACCAGATCGGTCGGCATGACAACTTCTTCGACCGCGGCGGCACGTCGCTATCGGCCGTGAAGCTGGCGATCACCCTCGACCGCGGAGTGTCGCTCCAGGATCTAACCCGTCACCCGGTCCTGGCCGACCTGGCCGGGCTGATCGACGGGACATCCGAACGGCGTTCCGGGCTCCTCCACTTGCTGCTGGAACCGGACGGCAGGCCGGACGCTGCCCTGGTGTGCTTCCCGTACGCCGGCGGCAACGCGGTGAACTTCCAGTCCATGGCCAGCGCCCTGCGCGGTAGCCACCTGGCCGTGTACGCCGTCGACCTGCCCGGACACGATCTGACCGCCGAGAACGAGCCGTTCGCGCCGATGGACCGGGTGGTCGAGCAGGTCGTCGCCGAGATCACCCAGCGCGGCCTGACCAGCCTACTGCTCTGGGGCCACTCTTCGGGCGCGGCCTTCGCCATGGCGACGGCCAGGACGCTGTCCGAGCACGGGGTGGACGTCCAGCGGGTGTTCGTCGCCGCGCAGCTGCCCGGCGATGCCGCCCGCCGACGCGCCAGCGCGGTGGAGCTGACCGGGCGGAGCAACGCCGAGATCGCCGCGGACCTGTACACCGACGGCGGCTACACGGAGCTCGGCGAGCTGGACGGGCCGCGGGCCGAGCAGATCGGCGCGGCCTACCGGCACGACTGCATGTCCGCGCACCGGTACATGGCTGACACCCTGGACAGCCCGCCGACGGCCAAGCTGCCCGCGCCGGTCACCGTGGTGGTGGCCGCGGACGACCCGTATACGGCGGATTTCCCGCACCGGTACCGCGACTGGCTGCTGCTGGCCGACCAGGTCGGCCTGTACGAGCTCCCCGACGGGGGCCACTACTTCCTGCGCACCCGTCCCGCCGACGCGGCACAAGCCGTACTGCGGACGGCGGGCTTGCCTGCCTCTTCTTAAGGAGTACATCCACATGTCGCACTCATCGTTCGCATCGTCGCTAGACGTCAGCCCGCAGCCAGGCAGGCCCCCGGTGCTGCACACGGAGGCCGCCGGCGGTGACGTCGGCACGTGGGCGGCCGCGCACCGCGACGAGCTGCGCGCCGGGGTGGCCGAGCACGGCTGCATCCTGGTCCGCGGTCTCGGGCTGCGCGACGCGACCGAGACGGGCGCCGTCTTCCGCCGGCTGGCGACCAGCCTGATGACGGAGAGGGAGGCCTTCGCGTCCCGGCAGGCCTACCCCGGCGGCCTGTACTCGTCATCGAAGTGGCCACCGAACCAGCAGATGTGCATGCATCACGAGCTGAGCTACACGCTTGAGTTTCCCGGCCTGATGCTGTTCGCCTGCCTCAGCGCTCCGGCCAGCGGCGGGGCGACCGGGGTGGCCGACTCGCCGGCGGTTCTCGGCGCCCTGCCCGCCGAACTGGTCCAGCGGTTCGAGCGGGAGGGCTGGATGCTCACCCGCAACTACAGCGACAACTTCGGGGCCGGTCTGGAGGAGGCGTTCGGCACCGACGACCGCGGCGCCGTTGAGGCATACTGCCGCGCCAACGGGATTGAGTTCGAGTGGCACCCCGACGGCGTGCTGCGCACCAGGCAGCGCCGCAGCGCCGTGGTGCGCCATCCACTCACCGGCCAGCGCTGCTGGTTCAACCAAATCGCCTTCCTCAACGAGTGGACGATCGACCCCGAGGTGCGTGAATACCTGGTGGACCTCTACGGCGAGCATGGGCTGCCGTTCAACACCCGCTTCGGCGGCGGCGATCCGATCGGAGAGGACGTCGTCCAGCTGATCAACCAGACTTACGAGGCCCACACCGGCCGCGAGCCGTGGCAAGCCGGCGACGTGCTGCTGGTGGACAACATCCGCACCGCACACAGCCGGGAGCCCTATTCGGGTCCGCGCGAGGTGCACGTCGGGATGGCCGACCCGGTGCACCTAGCCGACTGCGCGCCAACCATCGAGGTGGCCGTCCGATGACCGCGCTTGATTCCGCCGCCGGACCGGAAGTGCCAGCGCCGGTCACCGTGCCGCCGTTCGCGGTCGTCTCCGGCGCCCAGGTCCAGCGCGCGCTGCAGGGACGCCAACAACAGATCGTGGAGCTGGTCGAGGCCACTTACCGGAGGCACAGTGCCGGTGATTCGGTGAACCCCCCGTCGTACTTCTTGCGCTTCCCGGACCGGCCGTCGGCCCGGATCATCGCGCTGCCCGCCTCCATCGGCGGGCCGTTCCGGGTAGACGGCCTGAAGTGGATCTCCAGCTTTCCGGACAACGTCGTGGCCGGCATGCCAAGGGCCTCGGCGGTGCTGATCCTCAACGATCACGACACCGGCTACCCGTTCGCCTGCCTGGAGAGCTCGATCATCAGTGCCGCCAGGACCGCCGCCCTGGCCGCCTCCGCAGCCGACTGGCTCAGCCGCGCAAGGCGCCGCCCGGCCCGGGTGGGTTTCTTCGGTGCGGGTGTGATCGCCCGCTACATCGATACCTTCCTGACCGCCACCGGCTGGTCATTCGACGAGGTCGGCGTGCATGACCTGTCCGCCGACAGCGCGGCGGGTTTCCGCGGGTACCTGGAGCAGTCGGGCACCGCCGGCCGGATCACCGTGCATGACCGCGCCGAGCAGCTGGTCCGCTCCAGCGATCTGGTGGTCTTCGCCACGGTCGCCGCGCAGCCGCACGTCAGCGACCTGTCATGGTTCGAGCACAACCCGCTGGTGCTTCACGTCTCGCTGCGCGACCTCGCACCGGAGATCCTGCTCGCCTCGGCCAATATCGTCGACGACGTAGAGCACTGCCTGAAGGCCGCCACGTCGCCGCACCTGGCCGAGCAGCTGACCGGGAGCCGGGACTTCCTGGCCGGGACACTGGACGACGTGATGGCCGGCCGGGTGACGGTCCCAGCGGACCGGCCGGTGGTGTTCTCGCCGTTCGGCCTTGGAGTGCTCGACCTGGCGGTGGGCAGGTACGTCTACGACGAGATAGCCCGCTCCGGCGAACTGCACATCATCGAGGACTTCTTCCACGAGCTGCGCCGGTACGGATGAGCAGGTCAGAGGTTATCGGTCGGGACCTTCGGCGGAAGAAGCCCCGCCGCGTGGAACACCGCAGCGGCGAACAGCAGAGCCAGGCCGAAGAAGATGGTCCGTGCGGCGATGCGTAGAGCACCGATGGCCAATGCCAGTTGAACAGGTACTGGAAGCCTTGAATCGCACTCGGGTCGATCCGGCGGACGACGGTGAGCTGCACCAGATGCACGGTCATCGTGAAGCCCGCCACCAGCAGCATCCACCCCGGAGCAGTCATGCTGTAGGTCGTGGTGCCCTCGGGCGCACAGGCATGAATGACCACCGCCAGCAGCACCAGGACCGGCGCCATGACGAGGACCACGACCTCCATGATGGCCAGGTAGGGGTTTCGAGAGGCTTGCTGAGGTTCCGCATGGCGGCAAAGCCGACCACCACGGTCACGGCATAGGCGACCCCGCAGGCGAACAGCGCCCGTGCCGACCACATGCCGATCCAACGATCCGTCTTGTTGCCTCCCAAGCCCGCCGCGGTTCCCGTGCCCCGAGATCCGTCCAGTCCCGGCTCCCCTGGCCTGCGTTCGAGAATCCTCATGTGGGCCACCTCCCATGCAAGCGCAGCCAGCAGCGATCGGCACTGGTTCGTCATGCGCCCGACGTCTGACACGGGGCCGATAGGCAATTGACGCGTAACCTGACCAGCCGCAGGCAGGGCCGAACGACCCCTTACCAGGACGCCTGACCTGGCCTCCCGGCCCCATGCCCTGCCGTGGCGATGAGCTGCTGACGTGCGCTCGGAGCTGGACAGCGCGTAAGGAAGGGTGCGCAGCCCTCCGATGACGGCTTCCCACAGCCGCTGGTGGCGGCATGACACCTTCACAGCATCCCTGTTGGCTGGCGACACGATCAAGAGAACGCCGAACGCGACCGCCGGTTTCCAACCTGGCGCAGGCATACGCGGGAGAGTAAAGGGGTTCCGTGACCGAGCCGAAGGTCACACCCTGCATGCGCCGGGCGCCGCGCTGCACTACGACGTCCCGTGCAACGATGCGGCTACCCAGCCGGTCCTGCTGCTCATCGGGTCGCCGACGGACGCCACCGGATCGCCACCCTGGCCGGGCATTGCGCCGACTGGGCGGTCGTGACCTGCAACCCTCGCAGGGCCGGGCGCAGCAAACGCACCGGGGCGCCGCCGATTCCCGGCGGGCCGCGGCGCGTCGGCAGCGGTGGCCTGGGCGTCGGCGACCGCCGCCTCGCCGGGGTCAGCGCAACGTCGGCCCGCCGTTCTCAGGCAGCAGGCCGGCGTCACGGAGCATGGCCCGGGCCCGGTCCACGGTGCGCTCCCGGGCGATCAGGTCGTACCGGCTGGCCGCCAGCCTGCGCACGGAGCTGAAGTCACGCTGGCCGCGCGTCCCGGCGTGCGCCACGAACCCGAAGACCGCGCCCCACAAGGCGCCGAATCCGGCGGCCACCGCGACAACGCCGAGCCATGCGTGCCCGGTCGTGAACAGCGCGAGCAAGGCGCCGATCAGCAGGCCCGCCCACAGGCCGCTCAGCGCGCCGGCGCCCGCGGCGCGCGCGGTGGTCACCCGCCCCGTCACCCGCTCGATCAGCCGTAGGTCGGTGCCGACGATGTCGAGCTTGCCGACCGGGAAGCCGTCGTCGGAAAGCCGGTCGACCGCGCGCTGGGCGGCCTCGTAGTCGTCGAACCGGGCCACCGTGTTCCAGGCGGCACTGATCGGGTTCAGCATCGGTATGTTCCTCAGCATGGGCCATCCTTCCCTCGGGTGTGACGGCACCAGGGTCGGCCGGGCGTGTGCAGGGACGGCGGGCAACTGATGTAGCGCCGATGGAGGCTTCCTTCATCGCGGCTGCAGCACCGTTACAGCCGTCTTCCTCGTCGCCGCGTTACACATGAGCCGCCTGACGTATGAGGAGGCAGAAGTAGCACGTGATGGCGTCGGTGGTCGTTGTCGAACGACCTGTGGCTCCGCAGCCCGGGCAGGGTCAGCGTGAGCCGGGTGCCGTGTCCGGCCGCCGGCCGGACGCGGCATGCTGCCGGGCCGCTGCAGCCAGAACATCATTCTCGTCCTGCAGCCTGGCCAGCTCAGCTTCGAGGTCGCGCACCCGTCGCCTGAGGCGGCGCATCTCCGACAGCATGCCCGGATCCGGCCCGCCGACGTGCCCGAGTAGCGCCTTCGCCATGGCCGCGGCGGGCCCTAATTCCGCTGCCGTACTGCATTCGGGGCGGTCTCCCGGCGGCCGGGTTGCCTGATCGGCCGGTTCCGGGCTGTCCGCGCGGCGATCCCGCGCCTGCACGTGGCCCTCGCGGAAATGCCACTCGAGGAGCGGATCGGGATAGCACGAGATGCAGGCGGCACGGGTGTCGTGCAGCGCGGGCCGCCAGGTCTCGGGCCGATGCCAGTCGAAAGGCGGTTCCCCGGAACGGGAGCCGGCCCGTACTGGCAGCCCGCGCGCTTCAAGGCAGCTGGCGACCCGGCGTCCGGTCTTTCCGTGCCCCCGAGGGCGAGGATGGCCCGGACATGAATCTGTCCGCTGCCGTTCATGCAGATCACGCCTTCCGAGTCGGCTCGGGTTGCCTAACCTTCAGTCCAGGACAGTCACGTGCAGGCGCGGCGAAGGCCGCGTGAAAGCCGGATGAAGGCAGATTTTCTCGTCGCCGGCTCAGGTACCGGGCTGGAGCGTGCGGCCGCCGCGGCGTGCCGGTCACCAACCTCCATCCGGGTTCCATGCCCGGCACATACCAGATCCTCGCCCCTGGCCTAGAAACGAGCTACGGCCCGGAAAGCAGGCCGCCGACAACGTAGCCCCAGGTGATCGTCATGACAGCAAACCAGGACCCGCGTCCCCAGCACCGGCCCGGCGCCGGCGAGCCATCGATGCACACGCTGAGAACCGCGCTCCGCGCCCTCCGCAACGCGCACGATGAGCAGATGCGCATGTGGGAGGCCTTCTACCGGGTCAGCACCTGGGACACCCGCCCGGATGCCCTCGTCTTGAAGCCCAGTCCTGCCCGAACAGGCTCGGATCCAAGCTCCGCGGCCGATGCCAGCGGAGGCCGGGCAGCCTGACAGCTGACCCGGCACGGCACAGGAAGCCAGACCCGCCGACGGCCACCGTCAGCATCCGGGGCCAGGTAAGCGGCGAAACGGCTGACGGCGGATGTCGGCGTGTTGACGGGGGCGAGCACTCGAAGGCTCCTTGCCGCGCGCGGCTATCACCGAATTCGCGGGAACCGTCGCGATCATTCTCCACGCGTGGCCCAGGTCGGCCGGCCCAGCTGGCAAGGGCTCGCGTCAATGACGTGCGTATGCCCGGTTTCCCACCGCGATGCCGATCTCGGCAGCACCGCGCCGATCACGATCTGCAGCGGCGAGCCGACGGCCGCCGTGCCCAGGGAGAGGGAGATGCCCAGCGCAGTGCGCACGTACCGGCCCCGGCGACGAGCGTCCCCTCTGTCAGGGGACATGAGAACTGCCGGGAGCGGCCGCGGCGCTGTGGACAGCAGTCTGGGCGAGGGCTATCGCAGCCGGGCTTCCGGATCCTCCTCGGGGCATCGTGCTTCCTGCGGATCAGGGCGGTTGTCCTTGTGGTCCGTCCGCCTGCGACGCCGCCGTGGCATCGGGTCGGCTAGATCGGAGGAAGGCGGGAAAGGCCGTCCCGGGCCGCGCCGGGAGGCACGGTCCGAGCGAAGCAAGAGGATGCAGACGATGGCCAGCGCGACGGCGAACGCGATCCATGGTGCCGCCACGATCAGGTCGCTTCCGGTCATGTGGTCTGCTCCAACTGCTGATGCCGACATGGTAAGTGCACCCGGCGGTGATGCCGGTCCGGTGAAGCCGTCATGGTGACTGTGTGGAGACGGCCGGACGCCCGCCTCGCGAGATTGCATACCGGGCCGTGTCCGAGATGACGCGCCTGGCTAGGCGCGGATCGGTGCGGGATCATGGTCATGTCTGGGTCGGCCTGGCGGGCCGGCATGGGAGGCGGGTGAGGGGCAGTGGCGGCGACGGTGCTGGTCGTGGAGGATGAGCGTAAGCTGCGCGAGCTTGTGCGATCCTATCTGGAGCGAGCCGGGTTCACCGTGTTGTCGGCCGGGTTGGGGCCGAGGCGATCAGCCTGGCGGCCGGCGCGTCGCCGGACCTGGTGGTGCTCGATCTCGGCTTGCCTGACGTGCCCGGCGAAGCGGTGGCGCGCGAGCTGCGGGCGGCGGGCACACCTATCTTGATGCTGACCGCCAGGAGCGCCGAGGAGGACCGCATCCGCGGGCTTGAGCTCGGCGCCGATGACTACGTGACCAAGCCGTTCAGCCCGCGGGAGCTGGTGCTGCGGGTCCAGGCGATCCTGCGCCGCGGCGGCCCGGCAGCCGGGCAGGGCGTGACCAGTTACGGCCGGGGCGTGCTGGTCATTGACGAGCCGCGGCGGGCGGTGACGGTGCGCGGCCGGGAGGTCCTTCTCACCCCGACCGAGTGGGGCATCCTGGCCGCGCTGGCGACCGTGCCGGGCCGGGTGTACTCGCGGTTTGAGCTGATCAACCGGGTGCGGGGGTATGAGTTCGAAGGGTACGAGCGCACCGTGGACTCGCACGTGAAGAACCTGCGCCGCAAGATCGAAGACGACCCCGGCAATCCCGGCATCGTGCAGACCGTTCTGGGGGGCGGGTACCGGCTCGGGCTGGCCCGCGATGACTGACGAAGCCGGCCCGTCGCCGGGGGGACGCGGGGGCGCGCTGGCGCTGCGGCTCGCACTGGCGTTCGTCGCCGTCGCACTGGCGGCGGTCGCGCTGCTGGCCGGGCTCACTGCGGCGTTCGCCTCCTCGGACGTCTCGTCGCTGGCCGGCCAGCAGCGCGGGGAGCTGACCGGGGCGATCGCGGTGGCGGCCGGGGCGGTATGGGAACGGAACGATACCTGGGCCGGGGCCGACCTCGCCCCCGTCCTTGACCTTGCCGCGCGCACCGGCACGGACGTCCAGATCCGCGATGCGGCCGGCCGCGCCGTCGCCTCCTCACCCGGCTTCGCCGTGCAGGCAGGCCCGCAGGCCAGCGCGCCGGTGGTGGTCCACGGCCAGCGGGTGGGCATGGTCGTGGCCCGGTCCACCGGGTCGGGGCTGAATGCCGCCGACCGCGTGCTGCAGGCCGCGCTGCTGCGGGCCATCGCCGGGGCGGCCGGGCTGGCGGCGCTGCTGGCTCTGGTCACCGCCTTGGTCGCGGCGCGGCGGATCACCCGGCCGGTCGCCCTGCTGATCGCGGTGACCCGGGCCATGGCGGCCGGGGACCGGGCTGCCCGGATGGGGGAGATCGGCGCGGCGGGGGAGCTGCGGGAGCTGGCGGGGGCGTTCGACCAGATGGCCGGGACGCTGGAACGGCAGGAGCAGATCCGCCGGGACCTGGTCGCTGACCTCTCTCATGAGCTGCGCACCCCGATCGCGATCCTGCAGGCCGGCCACGAGGCCCTGCTCGACGGGGCGGCCGAGCCGACTGCGGCCGAGCTGGGCTCACTGCGCGATGAGGTGCTGCGCCTCGCGCGGATGGTCGGTGACCTGCAGACGCTGGCCGCGGCCGATGCCGCCGCGCTGCACCTGGCGCGGCGCCGCTGCGACCTGGCCGGCATCGCCGCCGACGCGGCCGGCAGCCTGGCCCGCCGGTTCGAGACGGCCGGCATCACCGTGGACCAGCAGCTGTCCGAAGCCCCGGTGCTGGCCGACCCGCGCTGGCTGCACCAGGTGATCACCAACCTGCTGACCAACGCGCTGAAGTTCACCCCGGCCGGCGGCCGCGTCACCATCTCCACCAGGCGGGCCGGCCCGGACGCGGTGCTGCAGGTCACCGACACCGGCGTGGGCATCCCGGCCGGGGACCTGCCGCGCATCTTCGACCGGTTCTGGCGCGGCCAGCAGGCGGCGCAGGTTTCCGGCAGCGGCATCGGCCTGACCATCGCCGCCGAACTGGCCCAGGCCCACGGCGGCCGCCTGGCCGCCACCAGCCACCCGGGACGCGGCACCCAGATGACGCTCACCCTGCCCGTCGCCCGACAGGTCCAGCGGCCCCACAGTTGAAGCGCGGGTTCGGTCGCCCTGGGTGGTTCCACCCGTCTCGGCGGGACGCGCGGGGTTCTCCACACCATCGCCATCGCCACGGCACTGCGTCTACATGGCGCCCAGGTTCTCTGGTACCGGCGAGGAGTGTGACCGGGCCTCGGGACCGGGGCGCATCCGGTATCGGGGCTTATAGAGAAGTCCTCACGCAGCAGCCGGGCCGTGCGCAGCACGACGTGCTGCGGCGGGGGCAGCGTGTCCGCGCCGAGCAGCTGGGCGATCTCCAGCAGCGTCGTCTCCTGCTGCAGCATGCCCAGCGCCCATTCGCGCTGCTGGGGCCAGGACGGGGCCACTTCGCTGCCGAACCATCCGTCGAGCTGGTACAGGGTGTAGCTGCGCTGCCAGCCGACGGCGGGGAAGTGCCGGGCGCGGGCCAGATCACGGTCCAGCGCCCAGAAGGCGCCGGTCATCCGCAGCGTGTGCTGGGTCATCGGCTCGGAGAAGTCCCCTCCGGGCGGCGACACCGCGCCGATGATGGTCACCGACCCGCTGCGCTGGCCGCTGCCCAGGCAGGTGACCGCGCCGGCCCGCTCGTAGAACCCGGCCAGCCGGGTGGCGAGATAGGCGGGATAGCCCTCCTCGGCGGGCATCTCGCCGAGGCGGCTGGAGACCTCCCGCAGCGCCTCGCCCCACCGGCTGGTGCTGTCGGCCAGCAGCACCACGTGCAGGCCCTGGTCACGGAAATACTCGGCGATGGTGGCCCCGGCGTAGATGCTGGCCTCCCGGGCCGCGACCGGCATGTTGCTGGTGTTGGCCACCAGCACGGTGCGGTCCATCAGGCTCCCGCCGGTGCGCGGGTCGGCCAGCCGGGGGAATTCCTCCAGCACCTCGGTCAGCTCGTTGCCCCGCTCGCCGCAGCCGACGTAGACCACCACGTCGGCGTCGGACCACTTGGCGATCTGCTGCTCCAGGACGGTCTTGCCGGTGCCGAACCCGCCCGGGATGGTCGCCGTGCCGCCGCGCGCCACCGGGAACAGGGTGTCGATGACCCGCTGCCCGGCCACCAGCGGCCGCACCGGATCCAGCCTGCCGGCCACCGGCCGCGGCTGCCGCACCGGCCAGCGGTGCAGCATCGCCAGCGGCATGCCGTCGATGTCGGCCACGGCGGCGGTGACGGCGGCCGGTCCCGGCCGGACCGCAGTGACGGTGCCGGATACCCCGGGCGGCACCAGCACCGGATGGCCGTGACCGCGGTCGTCGCCGGCGGTGCCGAGCAGGTCGCCGGGGCCGACCCGGTCGCCCGCGGCCACCGCGGGCCGGAACGCGAAACGACGCCTGTGGTCAAGGGTGGGCAGGCAGGCGCCGCGGGACAGGAACGGCCGGGTAGCGCCGCCCTCCCGGGGGGCGGCGAGCGCGGTGAGCGGCCGGCCGGTGCCGTCGATGACGCTGCCGAGCAGGCCAGGGCCGAGCTCGACACTGAGCGGCCCGCCGGTCCCGGTGGCGGGATCACCGGCGCGCAGGCCGCTGGTCAGCTCGTAGACCTGGGCGACGGCCTCACCCCCGGTGAGCCGGATGATCTCGCCGGGCAGCTGGCGGCCGCCCACCAGCACCATGTCGAACAGCCGCGCCCGGCGCAGCCCGCGGATGCCGACGACCGAGCCGGCGACCCGCACGACGGTCCCCCGGGCGCCGGTGCCGTCCGGCTGCGCGCCATCAGCGCAGCCAGCCAGCGCAGGCGGAACGAACTGTCTGGTCCTCACCGGTTGCCTCCCATCGGGTCGAAGGTGAACTCATAGCCCACTGCCCGGGCCAGCAGGTCGCGCAGGCTCTCGCCGACCGGCGCAGATCCGCCATGGGCCTGGCCGTCCGGCAGCGCGACGACCAGGATGGCCTCCAGCTGGCTGACCCGGCGGTGCCAGCGCCCGCCCAGCTCGCGCAGGTACGGGGGGTACACCGCGACAACGCCCGGCTGACCGCCGATCAGCTGGTTCAGCACGTCCCCGGCTGCCGCGGCGGTCCCGGCCTGCTCGGTGCGGACGCCGGCCAGGCGGTAGCCATCGGCGAGTTCCGCGGGGACGATCACGGTGACCTGCGGCCTGCTCATCGTCTTGTGGTCCTTTCTGTCTCTGTGGTTCGCCATGGCGGCTAGGCCGGGGTGATCAGATGCTGCTGGGCGGTGTCGTGGCCGATGGCGCCGGCGGCGGCCTGCGCCAGCAGCCGGATGTTCCGGGTCTGCGCCTGGTGCGCCAGCACATGGTGCAAGACCGGTGCGGCGCCCAGCGGATCGGCGCGGCCAGCACCGCAAGCTCCGCGCGCAGCCGTCCGGTGTGAAGGCGGACCTCCAGCGTGGCCAGGCCGGCCCCGTCCGCCCAGGCCGCCAGCGGGGAGTTCCAGCGGCCAGGCGCCGCGGCGGTCGCGGCGAGGACATCGGCCCGCGCCGGCGCACGCCGTATCGCGGTGAGCAGCCCACCGGGCACCGTCCCTCCCGGCAGGTACGGCGACTCGGTGTTCCCCGTGGCCTGCCCGTTCGCCGCCTCGCGGAGCCGCAGAGCCAGAAGCAGGTTCAGATCATCGGTTTCCCGCCGAAGCGCGGCCGCCACCGGCTCGGCCGCCGCGCCCGCGGCGGTCAGCACCCGGAGCTGGTGCGCCCGGGCGGCACTGGCCACCGCGTGCTCCACCGCGGCGAGGCTGGTATCGACCTCGTACCGGCGTGCCGCCGCGAGCAGCACGGCGGCGCTGTCCGGGTCGGGAAGCCGGCTGCCTGCGAGCAGCCGGGCCGCTGCGGGCAGGTCGGGCTGGGCTCCCGCTTCCCCGGCGGTGCGCGGGTCGAGTCTGCCGGCCAGCATCAGCGCGTTGCGCGCCGCGTCTCCCGCGCGGCGGTGATGGGCTGCCCGCAGCAGCGCGACGACATTGCCGACGTCGAAACGGCCGAACAGCGCGGCCACCACGTTCCCGGCGCGGCCGCGGTAGAACCCGGGCACATCGGCCAGCGCCGCACCCGGGTGATTGTCCGCCACCCGGTACAGCAGCGCGAGCCCCCCGCCCGATGCGCCCGCGGCGGCCTCGGCCTGCGGCCGGTAGCAGGTTGCCGCCAGGGCGGTGAGCAGGCCGGGCAGGTCGCGGCCGAGCAGCGTGGCGTAGTGCTCGCGGCGCAGCAGCGCGGCCCGCCGCGCCCGCAGCCTTGTGTTCCCGTAGTCGTATCCGGTCACGCCGGCACCGCCTCGGCTTCGCCAGTCCCGGCTGCTCGTCCTGCCCGGCCGTCCTGGAGCAGCGCACCGATCAGCGCACGCAGCTCGGTCTCGGCCGCGGCGAGCCGCGCCCCCACCGTGTTGATGGCGGTCGCGCCCGCGCCGTCGGCGACCTCAGCGCCGCCCCCGCAGCCCAACACCGGCTCGGCTCGCAGCTGGTCTTCGCCCTGCAGCAGCCGCCGGGCCAGGGGCTCATCGGCCGGGTCGACCCGCACCACGGCGGCGGCCGCGAGCACGGCCCGCGCCTCGGCGATCAGCGCAGCCAGGATCTCCGGGTAATCACCGCGGCCGCGGACCGCGCGCAGCTGGTCCCGGACGTCGCTGAGGATCTGCTGGCAGGCGGCCTCCTGCGCCTGCCGTACCTGTCCGCTGGCCGCGGCGCGCGCTGCGGCCAGCCGCGCCGAGCCTGCCTGGCGCTCCTCGTACTCGGCGGCCGCGACCGCGGCCGCCGCAACCTCACCGGCCTGCCGCTTCGCGTCGGCGAGGATCGCCTCGGCCGCCGCCGAGTTCTCCGCACGCAGCCGTGCCGCCTCGGCGGCCGCCTCGGCCTCGATCGCGGCGAGCAGGTCCCGCAGCGCCATCATCCGCCCCGCAGCAGGACCAGGATCATCGCAGCGACCGCGAACCCGAGGATCACCAATGTCTCCGGGATCGCGACCAGAAGGATCTCCCGGCCGGTCAGTTCCGGCTTCTCGGCGATCGCTCCGGCCGCGGCGGATCCGATCTTGGCCTGCGCGATGCCAGTGGCCAGCGCGGCAAGCCCGATCGCGAGCGCCGCGCCGATGGCGATGAGGCCCAGTTGCATGATCTTCTCCCATCTCTTTCGTTAGTGCGTGATCAGGCAAGACTAGGTTCCGGCCGGCGGCCGAACGGCTTGAACGCCTGGCCGCCGCCTTCGTAGAAGCTGCTGAAGAACTCCACGTAGTGCAGGCGCAGCGCCTGCACCATCGGGCTGAACGCGGCGAGCGCCAGGTTGAGCAGATGCAGCAGCGCCGCGACGAACACACCCAGCAGCAGGGGCACCGAAACCGCCAGTTCGTTCGCCACCCCCGCCAGGTACACCGACGCCAGCCCGACCGCGGCGAGCCGCAGGTAGGACAGCACGTGCCCGAACGTGCCGAGCAGCTCCAGCGGCCCGGTGAGCAGGCCCATCAGGCCGCGGGCGGATATGGCCACCACGAACGTCACCGCCACGATTGCCATCGCCGGGGTCCGCACCTGGCCGGGCAGAACGTCGACCGCGGTGGCCGCGATCGCGGCCAGGCCGCACAGCAAGAAGAACGTCCCTGCCCGTTCGAGCAGCGTGCGCGGCTGCCGCAGCCGCCGGGCCTGGCGCATGCCAAGCAGCAGGCCGAGCAGGACATGCGTGACACCGATGCCGACCGCCAGCAGCAGCAGCGATCCCAGCGCCTCCGGTCCGCCCCGGTAGGACCACAGCGCGGGCAGGCCGAGCTTGTGGCCGAGGCTGCCCAGGGCTTCGCCGTACAGCAGCCCGAACAGCATCGCCCAGGCCCCGCCCGCGCGCAGGATGCTGCCGACATCGCGCAGCACCGGGCGGTTGCGGCCCCGGCGGCGCAGCACCGCGCCGAGCCCCGCCAGCACCGCCCCGTACACCAGGTCGCCGACCATGACGCCGAACAGGAACGGCAAGACCGCCGCGGTCAGCGTGCTCGGGTCGAGCGAACCGCTGCGCGGCAGCCCGAAGAACGAAACGAGCCGCTGGTACGGGCGGACCGGCGGCGGGTTGTCCAGCAGCACCGGTGCGGGTCCCGCCACGCCCGCATCGAGTTCGGCGACGATGACACCAGGGTCCACCCCTTCGAGCCCGGTGCGCAGCGCGTCGATATCGCGCCGCGGCAGCCAGCCGGTCAGCGATGCCGTGTGTGAGGTCCGGCCGGCCAGCGCCGCCGCCTCCAGGCGGTCCAGCTCGGCGGCTACCGCCGATCGCCGCCGCCGCCAGCCGGGGGCAAGCTCGGCCGTGCGGTCCGCCAGGCAGTCCCACGCCCGGGCCAGGGCGCCCGGGAGAGCCGACAGCCGCGCGCCGAACTCCGTGACCGCGTGCGCCAGTGACATCTGCTCATAGCCCGACGGCAGCGGCACGTGCCGGATATGCTCGCGGGCCAGCAGCCTCCGCAGCTCGGCCACGATCGCATGCGGCGCCACCAGCACGCAGCCCACCGTCTGCTCTCCGGCCGGCGCGCCCGCCAGGTGAAAGCGGTCGCCGGCGGCTGCCCGCAGCGCGCCGCGCAAAGTGCCGAGGATCCCGGCGTGCGGTGTGTCGAGGACCAGGACGACGGTGGCCAGGCCGAGCCGGGTCAGGTCACGCTCATCGAGCAGCGAAAGCTCCGGCTCCAGCGGCACCAGCACCGAAAGCGCCTCATGGTGGCGGCGGACCGCTTCGTGCTCGGCTTGCAGCGACCCGATCCGGTCGAGCAGCGGCCCCAGGCCGGGGCCGAGCCTGTCCAGCCGCTCCGGCGGGACCGCCACGGTGGCGGGCCGCAGCCAGTCCTGGCCGGCCACCGCGTTGGCAGCTGTCTCGGCCAGGCCGAGCAGCGCGTCGAGATCGGCGGCGTCGGTGCGCAGCTCCGCCGTCCGGCTCGCGTCACCCGGGTCGGCCGGCGCCATGCCAGGGTCCTGGCCGGCTGTGCCGGTCAGCTGGACCATGCCCAGCCGGTGCAGCACGGCGATCACCGCGCGCAGCTGCCGCCGCGGAGCCGCGATCTGCACCGGCGTCATCGGGACGAGCATCGGGTCTCCTCCGTCAGCACGAACGCGAGGGCAAGCCGCACGGCCAGGTCATGGCGGTCCCGCGCGGCCCGCTGGATTCGGCCGATCTCCGCGGCAGCCGTGGCGTCCTTCCGTTCCACTTCGGCGGTCACGGCAGCGCGCACTTCCTTCCGCCGCCGCCCGGCCAGTTCTGCCGCCCGTGCCGACGCTTCGGCCAGCAGCGCGGCCGCGCGGTGCCGCGCGGCCTCCTGTTCAGCCTGGCTGGTTTCTTCGGCGGCCACGCGGGCGGCTGCGGCCTCCTCGGCCCGGCGGATCGCGGCCATCGCATCCGTGGCCGCCTCCAGCGGCATCGACGACCCCCTCCGCCCGCTGCGGCCGCTGAGGATCCTCACGCCGGCCACCCGCTCTCGCGGCGGCGTGTGACCCGCACCCGGTCCTCCAGGGCCCGCTGCTCCAGCGTTGCGGCGATGTAACGCTGCTCGGCGGCAAGCCGCGGGATCACCACCTGCTCCAGCGCATTGACCTGGCGGGTGGTGCGCGCCACCTCGGCGCTGAGCCGACGCAAATTGAGTTCGGCCGCGGCCAGGTCAAGCAGCGCGTCAAGCTCCGCCTCAAACGACTCGGCGGCGAGGTCTATCGCCGCCGTCGACGCGGTCAGCGCATAGCCACGCCCGGTGCGGGCCCGGGACGCGCGGCCGGCCTGGAGCTCGATCACCCGCACGCCGGCGACGCTGCGCGAACTCACCTCCGCAGGGACCGTCCCGCTCGCGGCGATGGCCGCGGAGGCCACCGCCTGCGGGCCGTCCACCACCGCCTGGCCCAGAGCCCGCCTCGCGACGGCAGCGATCCGCTCCAGCTCCGCGCGCTTGTCAGCGACCTCAAGCCCCAGGCGGCGGAGCTCGGCGATCAGCGCAGCGCGCTTCTGCTCCAGCAGCGTATGGCCGCGCCGCGCAATGGCCTCCTGGGACCTGTGCGCCAGCAACTCGCTGCGGGTGGCTATCACCTAGCTCATGCGTCTCCTCCCCGCCTGCCCGTCCACTCGGGCGGTCGGTGTTACAGCTCCCATGTAAGCCAGCGCGGTTGGAAGTAACGTGCGGTACTTGTGGCGGTCAGATGGAGGCGAGACCGGCCTGGGAAGCCGCCGCTGAGTTCCAAGCCGTGGCCACCGGTGCTCGCACGAAGCAGCGGCCTGCCAGAAGATGACGATGCGGCCGGTGACGTGCAGCGTGCTGAGCAGTCCGGCTGCTGTCAGCGCCGCGGTCGCGGCGATCGCCGTACGCCCCACCAGCGGCGGGCCGGTGACGGGCCGCGGCGAGATTGATGGCCCCCACTGGGCGGGACAGGCCGGCGTGCCGAACATGCCGGCGGTTCCGCCGGCCTTCATCGGCTCTCCATCGGGGCACCACGGCGCCTGCACATGCCAGGGATTGCATCAAACGTATTGGTAGTTGTGCCGGAGCCGCGCCGCCCGCGAAGGAGGCACCGCGATGAAAGCTCGCGATCATGCTCCTCCGGGATCCGCTGGGTCCTGCGCACTTCCCGATATGGCGGCGGCGAGGCCATCGAGATCCGCCAGGTATAAGAGGCCACGGAAATCCCCGAAGAGATGCTCTCGCCTGAGCTTGGCTACGCGCGAGAGATTGCCGCGTGACCAGGCGGTGAAGACCTCGCCGTTCTAGCCCCGGGCCCGCCCCCGGGTGAGATGCGGGCGGCGGCAACGATGACCGCCGCCCGCGTCTTTCATGCGGAGGAGAAGCGGGCCGATTAGCGTACCTCCACATTCACGGGCGCCCACGGCTGACCGGGGTGGTTCTATTCGTTGCTGAGTCGGCATGGCCGTTACGGATCATTGCGATGCTCGCCTCCACATCATTCACATCGCGGTTGCACCTTCCGTCCAAGCCGCGCTGCTTGGCTGGCCGCCAAGAA
>Ga0335076_10000828_pt1 | contig 29305 bp, 18 predicted proteins | sample Lox_Sample_25_FD_206717 | JGI IMG/M metagenome (GOLD analysis project Ga0335076, IMG submission 206717) | Soil microbial communities from Loxahatchee National Wildlife Refuge, Florida, United States - Lox_Sample_2.5 | ecosystem: Environmental > Terrestrial > Soil > Wetlands | place: USA... | reverse complement strand
GGCGGTTTCCGCCGCTGCCCTTTTTTTTGGCGGGGATGTGCTGTTCTGTGCTGCCGGCGGCCACAAGCGCCGAGTGAGCCAGGCCCCACAATCTGATGAGGGGGCCGGCGCTGCGTAGCGAGTCGGGAGGAAATTTCAGTGCCGTGCGGTGGGCGGCCGGGCGAGTTAAAAACTCGCCGCAGGGTCGAGAACACGGTTCGCGCCCGAACTGCATATGCAATCTCACCGTGTAGGTCGGATGATTGCGGAGGCCGACCAGGCCGACTGCCAGTCGGCCGCAGGCTGCCAGCCTGCCCCACAAGAGGCGCAGACTGCCGCAAGCGGGACATGCCGTCAGCAGACCTGCACGGTTTCGATCCCGAGCATTAGCCCGAGCTTCCGGATCCTGGCCGCAATATGACCGATACCGGCGGCGCAGTGGTGCGCCGGACCCTGCGCGTTCCAGGTGTTGATAAACTCGCGCGCGCCGGGACGGAAGCGGTAGCGGCTGTTGGTATTGCCGATTTCGAGGATGGGTCCGGGCACCGATTCGCCTTCCGCGGTCAGCAGTTTGATGCGTGCTTGGTCTTCGACCACGGAAAGCAAGGTCACGGGTCCGTGTTTGATGCTCATCTCAACCGAGAGGCCGCGGCCGACTTTTCCGTGATACACGCTCAGAGGCCGCACCTTGGTCTTGCCTTCCGCAATGGCGACGTGGCCCGGGCCGTCGTGGCCCATCAGAATCACGTCATCCCGATAATCGGTCCCATAGTATTCGGTGAACGATCCGCCGACGCCGAACGCGTCGAGGATCTTCATTGCCTGCAAGTTCTTGACTTCGTACTCGCCGGCGACCGGGATGCCGCGAGCCGTGAGCAGGCTGGTCCCGAGAATGATGGAACTGATGGCGTCTTCATTGGCGGGATTTCCCGACCCCGAGTAGTAGTAGGCCAGAGAGCCGAGGCGATGGTCCGCCACAAGGCGATCGAGCGCAATCGAACTCCGCGCGGCCCGTTCGAGTTCCACCGGCGGGCAATCCGGCTGAATATCGAACATCTCGTGAAAACGGGAGACTCGGGCTTGGATATCGGCGGTGGACGCCTGTTCGCGCAGGGCGGCCAACTCATCCACTTCGAGCATCTCGATGTGTCCGCCAAAGGTGGCCAATTGCAGCGTGAGATCGGTGTAGACGTCGAGCATGCCGCCGTAATAGTGGCCCATCAGCCCCATGCGGTTGTGCTCCATCGCGCGGACCACGCGAGCCGCCGCCAGCCATTCCTCGAGCTCGTTCCAGGCCGGATCGTCATCGTCCAGCGTCCCCGTAAGAGGAAAGAACGGGATGCCGCAGCGGCGGAAGACATTCGCGATCTCGGGCACGGGACAGGCCTGGCACCAGGCCAGCCACTCGCCGGTCATGCGGCTGCGATCCCGCATCGCGTTGAACGAGGCGTAGTCGATGGCGTCTCCGGGCGAGAGATTGAGGAGGATCACCGGAACCTTGGCGCGCCTCACGACGGGCAGCACGGTCGAGGAGAGCGCATAGGTGGTGACGTGCAGGAAAAGCAGATCGAGATCGGCGCTGCGGGCGGCGTGGCCGGCCTCCAGCGCCTTTTCGGGAGTATCGACCATGCCGAAGTTGACGACTTCGGCTCCGCTTTGGGCGATGCGGCCGGCGACCCGCGCCGCGTAGCCGTTCAGACGATCGAGCAGTCCTGGGAATTGCGGCCAATATGCGTCGAGTCCGATGGCGAAAAGGCCGGCACGCACAGCGGAGCCCGCGTTGTGGGGCTGGGCCGTCAAATCGACAACTCCTCGTCGAAACAGACCGCGACTTTACCACAGCGGCCCGATGCCATCAGCGAGTAGGCTTCTCCGACGCGGTCGAGTCCGAAGCGGTGCGTCACCAGGTCGGCCGGATGCAGGCTCCAGCGCACCAACAGCTCCACCAGTTCTTCCATGCGCCAGGTGGAGGTCACCCACGAGCCGTAGATGGTTTTCTGGTCGTGGATGATGTCCGGCGACGGGTTGAACTCGACGCGTCCACCTTCGCCGAGGAAGACGATGCGCCCCCATTTTCGCGTGGCGCGAATGGCGGTGGCGCGCGCGTGGTCGTTGGCGGAGCAATCCACGGCGCGCTCCACGCCATGGCCTTCGGTGAGGTCCAAAACCTGGCCGACGTTTTCGGGTCCGGCGGTGAGCACGACGTTACACAGATTGAGTTCGGTCGCGAGCTGAAGCCGCTCCGGGATCACGTCGCTGCCGATGATTTGGGTTGCACCCATTTTGCGGCACAGCGCGGCGGCGGCCAACCCGACCGGCCCGAGACCCGTGATCAGCACGCGATCGGCGCCTGAGATGCCGATCTTTTGCAGGCCTTCGTAGACGGTGCCGAAGCCGCACGCCACCTGTGCGCCATCAAGGTACGACAACTCGTCCGGAAGCGCGATCAGGTCCTTCTCCTCGGCGAGCAGGTAATCGGCCATGCCGCCGTCGCGCTGCCAGCCATAGGCGCGGCGATACTTCGTGCTGGTGCAGGAGATCATGTATCCGCGCCGGCAATCGTTGCAGACGCCGCACCCGGAGATGTGATAGACAATCACCCGGTCGCCCGGTTGGAAGCGGCGGCAGCCAGGGCCGACGCGGACGATCTGGCCCGCTGGTTCGTGCCCGGCAATGAATCCCTGATAGCCCTCGGGGCCTTTGCCCAGATGCTCGTGATAGATACAGCGGATATCGGAGCCGCAAATGGTGGAGGCCTTCATTCGCAGCAACACTTCACCGTGTCCCGGTTCGGGCACGGGGGCTTCACGCAACTCAACGGTGCTGTTGCCCGGCAAATAGGCGCCTGTCATTGTTCGTGGCAGCGTTTCAGGCATGTGGTGTCCTCTACGGAGGCGTGATTTCGCCGTTCACGTCCCAAAGATCTTCCCAGCTTTGTCCCGCTTTCCAGAGGAAGACCTGTCCCTTGACCAACCTGCAGTTGCGATCGATGGCGGCGATACGGGCCATCTCTCCGTCGCTGAGGGGATCGCGGCAGACGGCTTCGAGATTGGCGGTGTAATTGTCGCGTTTGACTGACATCGGGATCGGCACGTGGCCGCGCGCGACGGCCCACTTGAGGCAGACGGCCGCCGGATGCACACCGTGACTGCGCGCGATCTCGACAATCACCGGGTCGTGCATGTCGACGGTGTCCTCGGGGGTCATATCGCGCTGCGGGCGGTTGGGCGAGCCCAGCGGACAGTAGCCGACCGGGAGAATGCCGTGGGAGACGACGAAATCGAACAATTCCGGCTGCTGGAAGTGCGGGTGCAATTCCATTTCGTTGACGGCCGGCTGGATGCGCGCGTCGCGCAGCAGCAGGCGGAGCTTGGGAATCGTCATATTCGAGGTCCCGATATGGCGAACCAGCCCTATGTCGACCATGCGCTCCATCTCGCGCCACGTCGACATGTAGCTTTCATGTACATAGGGGCGGGCGTCCTTGGCCCGCGATTCCACGCTGCAGCCAGGCGGGTGCCAGTTGGGAAACGGCCAGTGAACAAGGTAGAGATCGAGGTACTCTACCTGCAGGTCGGCGAGCGATTTGCGGCAGGCTTCCTCCACCCGGCCGTGCATATCGTTCCAAAGCTTCGACGTGATCCAGATGGAGTCGCGCGCGACTCCGGACTGGAGCAACTCGCGAAAGACTCCACCGATCCGGGCTTCGTTGCCGTAAACGGCGGCGCAATCGAAGTGGCGGTACCCGACGTCAAACGCGCCGCGGACCGCGCTGGCGACTGCTTCGGGAGAGGCGTGATCGGAGCCGAACGTGCCGAGACCGATCGCGGGCATTTTTGCCCCGGTATACAACTGGCGCAGAGGAACGGGGGCTGCGGCGGAGAGCATTGTAGTTTGACCTGTGGCGCTAAAGAGCCACGATAGCGGGCGACCCCCGGGCTGTCAAGGCAGATCGCCCGAATCAGCCAAGCCGCTTGACGCGCGCCAAGGCCGTCTTTATACTTTCCTTAAATAGAAAGCTACGGTTGCATAAATATGCGACCGATTCCCAAGCGGGAAGCAGGAGGTCCTCGTGAGACGGTTCGTTGTGATGTTGCTCACCTTGGCGGCATGTCTGGGGGCGCAGGAATTTCGCGGTACTCTGACCGGCAGAGTCACCGATCCATCCGGCGCCGGCGTGCCAAACGCAAAAATCGTAGTCACCCAAACCGAAACCAACTCTCGATCGCAAACCGTATCCGGTCCGGACGGCAATTACACCGTGCCGTTTCTGGCGCCGGGCGTTTACGACATCTCGGTAGAAGCCAGCGGGTTTTCCAAGTTTGTGCAGAAAGGCGTCCGGGTCTCGGCCGTGGAGATGGTGACGGTGAACCCGGCGCTGCAGGTCGGCGCTACCACTCAGGAACTTCAGGTTACCGCCGATGCGCCGCCCCTGGAGACCGCGACGGCCTCGCAAGGCCAAGTGATCACCACGCAGGCGGCCGAGGATCTTCCGGTGAATGGCCGCAGCCCCATCGAGCTGGCGCGCACCGCGTACGGCGTCATCCCCAAGGAAAAGCACGCGCTCACCGAGGTGCGGCCTTTCGATAACTCCGGAGCCGGCGATTTCTCTCTCGGCGGCGCCAATTCGAACTCCAACGAATATCTACTGAACGGCGTTCCTAACATGGTCAACGGCAGCCGCACGGTCGCCTACAGCCCGCTGCTGGACGCCGTCGACGAAGTCCGTGTGGACGAATTTCAGACCGACGCGGTTTACGGAGACACACTCGGCGGCACAGTCAATATCACCACCAAGAGCGGCACCAATCAATTTCATGGTGCGCTGCTGGAGTTTAACGAGACTTCGGCTCTGGCTGCTCAGCCCTTCTTTCTGAACGCGGCGGGGACGAAGCAGGCCGTCACGCGGCAGAACGACTACGGCGGGACCATCGGCGGTCCGGTGTGGATTCCGAAGCTGTTCAACGGCAAGAACAAGCTTTTCTTCCTGTTCGCTTATGAGGGCTTCCGCGATTCCACGCCCGCCAGTTCGACGAGCGCTGTTCCCACAGCCGCCGAGCGGACCGGCAATTTCTCATCGCTGCTCGCGCTGGGATCGAATTATCAGCTTTACGATCCCACTTCGGCGGTGCTTTCCTCCGGCAAAATCACGCGCAGCCCGATTCCGAACAACGTCATTCCGCAGTCCCAGCTCAATCCCATCGCGCTCAAGTATCTACAATATCTGCCGCAGCCGAACCAGCCGGGCAAGAGCGATGGCGAGAATAACTATATTGTCAACGACCCCACCACCGACAAATATGTGTCCTATATGGGCCGGACGGACTTCAATATCAGCGACAAAGACAAGATCTTTTTCGACTACCACACCAGCTATTACACCAATGGGAGCGCCGATATCTTCCAGACCCTGGCCTCGGGCCAGGCCAGCAATCTGAATCTATTGGGTAGCGTACTGGATAATGTCCACATCTTTTCGCCCACCTTGATCCTGGATTCGCGGCTCGGTTTCAGCCGCAGCTACACCAGCAGTTCCATCAAGAGCGACGGCTTCGATCCGACCCAGTTAGGCTTCCCCTCGTATATCCTCGCGAATTCGACGCTGCCGGCCATGCCGCGCGTCGCGTTTTCCGATGCCTTCGCGGGGCTGAGCACCAGTCCGGGATCGGTCTCAATCTTCGATACCCTGCAACTGTTCAACACCTTTACGAAAATCTGGGGCAAGCACACCATGCGCTTCGGCGCCGATCTTCGACGTGAGCGATACAGCACTCTCAATCCGGGCTACGCCGCCGGTACTTTCACGTTTGGGACCACGTGGGTTACAGCGTCGAGCACCGCGTCGGCGCCGCCTTTCGGCGGGTCGATGGCTTCGTTCCTGCTCGGACTTCCCACCAGCGGCGAGTACGACGTCAACGAACCCAACACCAGCTCCAATTACTACACCGGGTTCTTCTTCCAGGACGATTGGAAGCTGACCCACAATCTCACCTTGAATCTCGGCTTGCGGGCGGAATATGAAACCGCGGTGGTGGAAAGCAACAACCGGGAAGTGGTCGGATTCAATCCTGCGGCGACCAACCAGGTGACGCAAGTGGCCGAAGCGGCTTATGCCAAGAATCCGATCGCGCAACTGCCGGTAGCGCAGTTTCTGCCGACCGGCGGTCTGCAGTATGCCACCTCCGGTAATCGGAGCGGGTACACGACGCCATCCATCTTTCTGGCGCCGCGGGCCGGCTTGAGCTGGGCTCCGACTGCTCTCCACGACAAGACCGTCGTCCGCGTGGGATTCGGCATGTTCAACAACCCGTACGGCGCGTACACCAACGGCCCGTTTACCGGCTATACGGAAGCCAACGCGCTTGTGCCGACGAACAACAGCTACCTGACTCCGTATGCCACGCTCTCCGACCCGTTCCCGGGAGCCAGTATCCTGCAGCCGACTGGCTCGTCGCTGGGGGTGAATACGTACCTCGGCAACAGCATCAGCTACTTCTACCCGCATTTCAAAGACCCGTACAGCATCCGCTGGAGCGCCGACGTTCAGCATACGTTCGCCACCGACTGGGTGGTGGACGTCGGTTACATCGGCAACCACCAGGTGGATCTGACCAACACCAACGCTCTGGGTCCCGCGCCTGTAATTCCCTTCCTGAGCCGCCAGCTTTGGAAGGACAACACCGTAACGGCGGCATTGAGCGCGGTGGTGCCCAATCCGCTGTCCGGCTTGTTGCCCGGCTCCAGTCTGAACGGCACCACTACCTCAGTGAACACGCTGCTCAATGCGTTTCCGGAGTTCACCGGCGTTTCGGAAGCTGACGTTCCGGGCGGAATCGGCTGGTTCCATATGCTGGCGATCCGGGTTACCAAGCGCTTCTCGCATGGTCTGCAGGTGAACGTCAATTACGAGCATTCGCGGCTGCTGGAAGACAGCGGTCCACTTAACAGCGGCGACAACAAACTGTGGTACGGCGTCCCCAGCGCCGACTTCCCCGACCATTTTGTGCTGTCGGGAAGTTACAATCTTCCATTCGGGAAGGGCGCGCACTTCCTGCCGAACGCCAGTGGTCTGGTCAATGCACTGGCCGGCGGATGGGTGCTCAACTCCATCTACGTGTGGGAGTCCGGCGCGGCCTTAAGTTGGGGTAACGTGATCTACTTCGGCGGGAATCTGAACTATCAGGCCAGAAACCTCACGACGGCGTTCAACACGGCGGCCTTCGACACCAATTCGGCAGACCAGCCGAATTCGTACAACTACCGCCAGTTCCCGACCAGCTTCAACAACCTGCGTTCCGACGCCACCAACAATGCCGACATTTCCATGTTGAAGAATTTCACCCTTCATGAGAGATTGCGGCTGCAATACCGTTTCGAAGCTTTCAACGCTCTGAACCGGCCCCAGTTTTCGGCGGCCAACCTGTCGCCGACGTCCAAGGCGTTCGCCACCATCACCGGCCAGGCGAACTCTTCGCGCGTAATCCAGATGGGGCTGCGATTGACCTTCTAAAAGCATGAAGCAAACGGCCGAGAGTTCACCCGCAATCCTGAGAGACCTGGCCCGCCAGGTGCGCCGCCGCAGTGTGCAGATGGTCCACTCGGCGGGCCTCGGTCATCCAGGCGGTGATCTTTCGGCCGCCGACATTCTGGTGACGCTCTACTTCGGCACGTTGAACGTGGATCCGGAGGAACCGGACGCGGCGTGGCGCGACCGGTTCATCATGAGCAAGGGACATTGTTGCGCGTCGCTCTATTCCACGCTGGCGCTGAAAGGGTTTTTCCCGGAGCAGGAGTTGAATGGCTTCATGGCGCCGCTGTCGCGTCTGAGCGGACACCCCAACCGCACCGAGCTTCCCGGCGTGGAGGCCAATACCGGTCCGCTGGGGCATGGGCTGCCGATCGCGGTAGGCGCCGCTCTGGCGGGGAAGATGGATAGCGCGGCCTGGAGGACGTTTGTTCTGACAGGAGACGGTGAGTTACAGGAAGGAAGCAACTGGGAAGCCATCATGGCGGCGGCCCATTATCATCTCGACAATCTGGTGCTCATCGTGGATCGCAACCGCATTCAACAAGGCGGGCCGACCGAATCGATTCTGGCGGTCGAACCTCTGGCCGCCAAATTCCAGGCATTTGGGTGGGCGGTCCGCGAAGTGGATGGCCACGATTGCGCGGCGTTGCTGGATGTTTTTCACGCCACGCCGTTTGCGGCCGGCCATCCCAGTTGCATACTGGCGAAAACGATCAAGGGGAAGGGCGTTTCCTTCATGGAGGATCGCGCGGAATGGCATCACGGAGTGCCGAATGACGCGCAATTAGCGGTTGCTCTAGGGGAACTTGGTCCGGAAATCCATGGGTGAAGGTTTCGATTGCCGGATCGCGTTCGCCGAAACGCTGGAATGCCTGGCCGCCCAGGATCCGCGTATCGTCGCCGTGGTCAACGACTCGCTTGGATCGACGCGCCTGGTGCGATTCTCCCAGCGTTTCCCGGCGCGCCTGATCAATGCCGGAATCGCGGAACAGAACATGGTGGGGATCGGGGCCGGCCTGGCGAACGGTGGAAAGGTTCCGTTTGTCTGCGCGGCATCGTGTTTTCTGACCGCGCGGGCGTTGGAGCAGGTCAAGGTGGACGTCGCCTATTCCCGCGCTAACGTCAAGCTATGCGGCATGTCGAGCGGTTTGGCCTACGGACAACTCGGCCCGACGCATCACTCGATCGAAGACCTCGCCTGGACTCGCGCCATCGCCAACCTTACGGTGATCGTGCCGGCCGATCCGATTGAAACCGAACAGGCGGTGCGCGCCATCGCGGCTGAAGACGGCCCCGTGTTTCTACGGCTCAGCCGGATGCCGGTTCCTGAGGTTCACCCCGCCGATTACCGCTTCCGGATTGGCTCCGCGGCAGTACTCAAGCCGGGAAGTGACGTCACCCTGATCGCCAACGGCACCATGGTCTGCCGCGCGCTGAAGGCCGCGTCCTTGCTGGACGAAGCCGGCGTTTCGGCACGCGTCATCAACCTGGCGACATTGCAGCCTCTCGATCGCGAAGTCATTTTGGAAGCCGCGGAATGCACGGCTGGAATCGTCACGGTTGAGGAGCATTCGATTCACGGAGGGCTTGGCGGCGCCGTGGCCGAAGTGACGGCGACCGGGCGTCCGGTGCCGATGCGCATTCTCGGAATTCCGGCCAGCTTCGCACCGACGGGTTCGGCGGAGTGGCTGTTGGAGCATTTCTCTTTGACGCCGCAGGGCATTTTCTCCGCCGCTCTGGAATTGCTGGAGACTCGAGTGAGAGGATAATGCCGCGCTCCGTGCTCGCGATCGACCAGGGCACGACCAATACCAAAGCGGTGCTGGTCAGTGAGACGGGAGATGTGCTGGCAACGGCGTCGCGGGCGGTTCCCATTCGCTACCCGCAGCCGGGTTGGGTGGAGCAGGATGCCGTGGAATTGTGGCGCAGCGTTCTCGAGGCGGCGGCGGAATGCCTGGCGAAGGCGGGATGCGCGGCGCCGGACGCCATCGGTATCAGCAATCAGCGCGAAAGTGCCGTCGCCTGGGATCGGCGCAGCGGCGAGCCGGTGGGACCTTGCGTGTCGTGGCAATGCCGGCGGACGGCGCCATTCTGCGCGGAACTGCGGCGAAACGGCCACGAAGCGATGCTCGTCGAGCGGACGGGTCTGGCAGTCGATCCCGTATGCTCGGCCAGCAAAATGCGCTGGCTGCTCGATTACACGCCCGATGGCTGCCGGCGCGCGGCGAACGGCGAGATCGCGCTGGGGACAGTTGATAGCTGGCTGTTGTGGAACCTCACCGGCGGAGTGGCGCATGCCTGCGATCTGACGAACGCGTCGCGCACACAGCTCCTGAATCTGAATCGGCTGGGTTGGGATGCGGAGCTGCTAGCATTGTTCGGAATACCGGAGGCGGCGCTGCCGGCGCTCGACGAATCGAGTCACATTTACGGGGAGACCGGACCGTGCGGGGCCATTCCCGCCGGTCTTCCGATCGGCGCGCTGGCCGGAGATTCCCACGCCGCGCTTTTCGGCCATGCGATTTTTACTCCCGGCGCGGTGAAAGCAACATACGGAACCGGCAGTTCGCTCATGACCATTACGCGCGCGCCGTCATGGTCGCGCGGCCTCGCGACGACCGTCGCGTGGTCTTGCAAGGGAAACACCCAGTACGGGCTCGAAGGCAATATTTTCGCGACCGGCGGGGCGGTGCAATGGGTCGGCGACTTCCTCGGACTACCCAATCCCGCCGTCGACGCGGCCAAACTGGCGGCCACCGTCTCCGATACGGCGGGTGTTTATCTGGTCCCGGCCTTCACCGGGCTCGGCGCGCCGTATTGGAATGACGGGGCGCGGGGGACGCTGAGCGGATTGAGCCGCGGGACTTCGGCCGCGCACGCGGCGCGCGCCGCCGTGGAAGCCGTCGCCTTTCAGATCTCGGACGTCTTTCAAGCGATGGAAGCAGCCGCGAAGCAGTCGATTCCGGAGTTGCTGGCGGATGGCGGCGCGACGCACAATGAGTTCCTGATGCAGTTTCAGGCTGATATCCTGGATCGCACGGTGGTGGCCAGCGGGAACGCGGACGTGTCGGCGATCGGCGCGGCCTGGCTGGCTGGTTTAGCTACCGGTGTCTGGAAATCGCTCGACACGCTGTCGGCGCTTCCCAGAACGGTGCGGCGGTTCGATCCCTCGATGGCCCCCGCGCGTCGCCAGCGGCTGCTTTCCGGCTGGCGAGACGCGGTGCGGCAGGCGCTGACCGCTGCTTCGGCCCCGCCGGGAATGGAAACGTAAGACATGGCGCGAATAGACGAGCTGCGGCTGATGAGCAAAGTTGCGCGGATGTATTATGAGCAAGGACTGCGGCAGACCGAGATCATGAACCGGCTGAGCGTGTCGCAGTCGACGATCTCGCGGCTCCTCAAGCGCGCAGAAAAATCGGGAATCGTGCGGATCACCGTCAGCGTGCCATCCGGCGTCAATCCCGAACTGGAGGAAGCGCTGCAGGAACGGTTCGGGCTGCGCGAGGCGATCGTGGTCGATTCCATGGATGACGATGAGCAGATCGTGCGCGATCTGGGTCCCGCCGCCGCCTATTATGTGGAGACCACGTTGAGACCGGCCGATGTAGTCGGGCTTTCCTCGTGGAGCGCCGCGCTGCTTTCGATGGTGGATTCTATGCGTCCCAACCCGCGTAGCGTGGGAGTGCGCGTCATGCAAATTCTGGGGGGCGTCGGAAATCCGGGGGCCGAAGTCCACGCCACGCATCTCACGCGGCGCTTCGCCAACCTGGTGGGCGGCACGGCCACGCTACTGCCGGCGCCGGGAGTAGTGGGATCGCCCGATGCCAAGCAGGTGCTCATGAAGGACCGCTACGTCGACGAGGCGCTGCGGCTCATGAACACGGTGACGCTGGCGCTGGTGGGCATCGGCTCGGTGGAGCCTTCGCGCATGCTGGCGGAAAGCGGCAACGTCTTTTCGCCAAAGGAACTCCAGGCGCTGAGCGCGCAGGGCGCGGTGGGCGATATCTGCCTGAGGTTCTTCGACAAGATCGGCACGCCTGTGCAGACGCCGCTGGATAAGCGGGTGATCGGCATGGGCCTGGACCAGTTGCGGAAAGTGCAGCGCGTGGTCGGTGTGGCGGGCGGCCGGCGTAAGGTGGTCGCCATTCGCGGCGCTCTGCAGGGCCGGCTGATCACCATCCTGGTCACGGATCGCCACACGGCACAGCGGCTGTTAGCGGAAGACGCAACCAGCGCTCCGCCGTCCAATAGGAACCGCGTGGCCAATCGGATCGTGCGGGAAAGGACGCCCTTGCACGTATGAACGAGCGCGTCTGGATCGCGGCGGTTGGCGGCATGTTGATCGGCTGCACGCTGGCTTCCTGCCGGATGCCCTGGACCATCCGCCCAATCGCGGCGGGGGAAGAGAAGGGCGGCGCCGGCCGCCCGTTCGATCCGACCGCGTATGTGGATTCGATCTGGGACACGAAGGTGGTTCGGGCGGCTGCCAATGCGCCGGATTTTGCGCAGGCAAAAAGCATTGGCCGCGCGACGCTGGTGAAGGGCACGGGCCGCGTGCTGCGCATCGATACGGCGCGCGGAGAGGCGCTGCTCGATATCGCCCCCTATGACGGCAAACCCGATGCCGCGCTGGCAACCGGCCCGATCCGCGGCACCGCATTGCGGGATGCGCTGCCCTTCATCCAGTTCAGCCAGTTCCTCAACCAGGTGGATTTCGCGCACGCCGCGAATGCCTTGGACGATCGCGCCACAAGCGCGGCCGCGGGATCGGTAAAGGGTCTCACGGCCGGCGCGGTCCTTTCCTTTGCCGGCGCATTAGACCCGGCTGGCGATCCGCCGGAAATCGTGCCGGTGACTCTCACGCGGGAGCCGTCGCGGCCATGAGCCCTTCTCCCGTACTGGCGGCCCGCGGGGTCTCCAAGCAGTTCCCCGGCACGCTGGCGTTGGATCGCGTCGATTTCCCGGCGCCGGCGGGACAGGTGACGGCGCTGGTGGGTGAGAACGGCGCGGGAAAATCCACGCTGATGCAGATCCTCGCGGGCATCGACCAGCCCACCGGGGGCCGACTGGAACTAGATGGCCGGCCGGTTGAGTTCGCCTCTTCGCGCGAAGCGGCCGCGCGGGGAGTTGCGATGATCCATCAGGAACTCAGCCTGCTTCCCGAGATGAGCGTCGCCGACAACATTTTCCTCGGGCACGAATTGTCGCGCCGCGGCGTGCTCGACCGCGCCGCGGAGGAACGGCGGACGACCGAGCTGTTGGACCGCCTGGAGCAAGCCATCCATCCGCGAACGCCAGCCGGCAGTCTTCCGCTCGGCCAGCAGCAGGCCATCGAAATCGCGCGCGCCATGGCGCGGGACGCGCGGGTCCTGATCATGGATGAACCGACTTCGGCGCTGAGCGCGGCGGAAGTCGACGTCCTCTTCCGTGTGATCCGCGATTTGAAATCGCGTGGGGTAGCGATCGTCTACATCACGCATCACCTGGAGGAACTGCTGGACATCAGCGACAGCGTCACGGTGCTGCGGGATGGCCGCGTGGTGGCCGAAGCTGCATGCGAGTCGGTTCGTCTGGACTGGATTGTCGAGAAGATGACCGGCGGAATCGCCGCAAGCGAGGCGAAAACGCCGCGGGCGGTGGGCGCGCCGGTCTTCTCGGCTCGAAATCTCTCCCTCGGACGCGATGTGCGCAATGTCTCCTTCGAAGTGGGCGCGGGAGAGATCGTCGGGTTTTATGGTTTGCTGGGCGCCGGCCGCACGCCCCTGTTCGAAGCTATCGCCGGTCTGCGCGTGGAAGATTCGGGCGAATTGCGGCTGGGCGGGCGCGATTTGGGCGGACTCTCGATTGCGGCGCGCCTCCGGGCCGGCATCGCGCTGGTGCCGGAGAGCCGCCAGCGCGATGCGATCGTGCCGGCGCTTTCGGTGCGAGAGAACATCCTGCTCGCCAGCCGGGGCGGCATGTATGTTTCGGCCGCCAAAGAACGCGCCAAGGCGGCGGAGTTGGTAATGAAGCTGCGCATCCGGACTGCCGATGCGGAGAATCCAATCACCAGTCTAAGCGGCGGCAATCAGCAGAAAGTGGTGTTGGCGCGCTACCTGCTGACGTCGCCGAAGCTATTTCTTCTGGACGAGCCGACCTGCGGCGTCGATATCGGCGCGCGCGCCGAGATTTACGAAATCATACGGCGGCTGGCGGCCGAAGGAATGGCGGTGCTGTTCGCCTCGTGCGACTTACAGGAGATCATGACGTTGGCGACGCGCATCCTGGTGATGGCTTCGGGGCGGATTACGGGAGTATTCACCGCATCCGAGGCGTCCGAGGAGGCGTTGGTGGCCGCCTCGTCGCCGCTTGCCGCGGGAGGATCTCGTGGCCAACGCTGAGGCGACGCGAAATCCCGTGGCCGCCGTGGCGCCGCGCGGTTTCGGCGGAAAGGCCGGCGCGCTGCTCTTTCGCGGCCGCGCGCTCGTCGCGCTATTCGCGCTGCTGATAACGTTCTCGATTCTCTCGCCCGCGTTTCTCAGCGCGGCGAACCTCACCATCCTGCTGAAACATGTCGCCATCAACGCCATCATGGCCGTCGGGATGACCTTCGTGATTCTCAGCGGAGGCATCGATCTCTCGGTGGGGTCGATTGCGGGGCTCTCGGGAATGATCGCGGGCTTGCTCATCGATCAGGGAATCGTGCTGCGATCCTTCGGCGTCGTGGTGTATTTCGATGTGTGGCTGGTGATCCTGCTGGCCGCGCTCGCGGGAGCGGCGGTCGGCGCGGTGAATGGCCTGCTGGTGTCGCGGCTGTCGGTGGCGCCGTTCATCGCCACGCTCGGGACCATGTACGCGGCTCGTGGCGCGGCGCTGCTGATTTCCGGAGGGGCCACGTTTCCGAACCTGGCGGGCCGGCCCGAGCTGCATAATACCGGTTTCGCGATCCTCGGCTCGGAGACCCTGCTGCATATTCCGGTGCCGATCTGGCTGATGTTGTTCTTCGGTGTGGGTGGCGCATTTCTGGCGGCGCGGACTCCTTTCGGCCGCCACGTTTATGCCGTCGGCGGCAACGAACGGGCGGCGTTGCTCTCGGGAATCCGCGTCAAGCGCGTTCAATTGTTGGTTTACATCCTCTCCGGCTGCTGCTCTGCCATCGTTGGAATGATCATCGCGTCGCAGCTTGGCGCCAGCCATCCGGCTACCGGAGAATCGTTCGAATTGAACGCCATCGCGGCGGTGGTGTTGGGCGGGACGTCGCTGATGGGCGGGCGCGGCGGCATCGGTGGGACCATCATCGGTGCGCTGGTGATCGGGGCGTTGGCGGATGGCCTGGTTTTGATGGGTGTGTCGGAGTTCTGGCAGATCGTCATCAAGGGCGTGGTGATTGTGGTTGCGGTGGTTCTCGATCAGATGCAGAGGAGGTTCCGATGGTGAAGGCGATCGCCGCTTTTCTGCTGCTTCTTTGCTGCGGCTGCGGGTCGCGCGGCCCCGCGAAGCGGACCGTTGCCATCATCACGCCGTCGCACGAGAATCCGTTTTTTAAGGCCGAGGCCGACAATGCCGCCGCTCGCGCGCAGGAGTTGGGGTACACGACGCTGGTTTATACGCACGACGACGACGCCCACAAGCAGGATGAGCTGTTTGACAGCGTCATCGCCAACCGCGTGGCGGCGATCATCCTCGACAATGCCGGAGCCGACGCCTCCATCGAGGCCGTGCGCAAAGCCAAGGCCGCAGGTATTCCCTGTTTCCTGATCGACCGCGAAGTCAACGCCAACGGCATCGCGGCGGCGCAAATTGTATCGAACAATTACCAGGGCGCGATGCTCGGCGCTCAGGAATTCGTCCGGCTGCTTGGTGGAAAGGGCGCCTATGTGGAGTTGCTAGGTCGCGAATCCGACACCAATGCGGGAATTCGCACACAGGGATATCACGACGTCCTCGAGCGCTCTCCGGGGCTGAAGCAGGTGGCGAAGCAGAGCGCCAACTGGAGCCAGACCGAGGCATTTCAGAAGATGGAGACCATAATGCAGGCGGCGCACGACATCAAGGGTGTGATCGCCGGCAACGACACCATGGCACTGGGTGCTTCGGCTGCCTTGAAGGCCGCGGGCATGAGCAAAGTGATCGTGGTGGGGTTCGATGGCAGTCCCGATGTGCTCGCGGCCATCCGCGCGGGCGACATCGCGGCGACGGTTCTGCAGCCGGCGGCGCGAATCTCGCGGCTGGCGGTGGACGAAGCGCACCGGTATCTGACCACGGGTTCGACGGGAGCGCCGGAGAAGCAATCGATCGATTGCGAACTGGTGACGCGCGCCAATGTCGACCAGTTCGGAGTTTTCGCCCGCAAGCAATAAGAGGTTGACGACATGTCCAAAACGGTGCTGGGAGTAATTGTTGGAAATCGCGATTTCTTTCCCGATCAGCTCGTCGCCGAAGCCAGGCACGACCTGAAGGAGTTGCTCGGGTCGTTTCATATCGAAGCGGTGATGCTCGACGAAGCCGAAGGCAAGCTCGGCTCCGTCGAAACCTGGGAGCATGCCCAGCGCTGCGCGGCGCTGTTTCGCGCCCATCGCGACCGGATTGCGGGAGTGCTAGTGTGCCTGCCCAATTTCGGTGACGAAAAGGGCGTCGCCGACACGCTGAAGCTGGCCGAGCTGAATGTCCCGGTACTGGTGCAGGGAAGCCCGGACGACCTGAATCAACTGGGCGTGGAGCGCCGGCGCGACGCCTTCTGCGGCAAGATCTCGGTCTGCAACAACCTGCGGCAGTACGGAATTCCATTCAGCCTGACGGAGCAGCATACGGTAGCGATTGCTTCGGAAGAATTCCGGCACGATCTGAAGCGGTTCGTGGCGACGTGCCGGGTGGTGCGCGGGCTGCGGCGGGCGCGAATCGGCGCGGTGGGCGCACGGCCGAATGCATTCAATACCACGCGCTACAGCGAAAAGCTGCTGCAATCGGCCGGCATTACGATTTCGACGGTCGATCTCTCGGACATTTTCGGACGTGCGGAACGAATCGGCGACGACGATCCACGAACGGTGGAAAAACTGGAGAGCATCGAGAGCTACGCTTCAACTGCCGGAGTGCCGGACCGCTCGCTGATTCGTATGGCGAAGCTGGGCGTGGTGCTTTCCGATTGGATGGAGCAGAACGGCATACAGGCCACGGCGATTCAATGCTGGAGCTCGATGCAGCAGAATTTCGGCGTGAATTGCTGCACCATCATGAGCATGATGAGCGAGAATTTCATGCCCAGCGCGTGCGAGGTGGACGTGACGGGCGTGGTGACGATGTACGCGCTGCAACTGGCGTCGGGGCGGCCGAGCGCCCTGGTGGACTGGAACAACAACTACGGCAGGAATCCCAACAAATGCGTGCTGTTTCATTGCGGCAACTGGGCCAAGACGTTCCTGCCGGACGCGCAGATCGGAACCGCGCCCATTTTGGGGTCGGTGCTGGGCGAGCAGAATACGTACGGCGCAATGTCGGGGCGCACACCGCCCGGTCCGTTGACGTATGCGCGCGTGAGCACGGACGACGCGGCGGGGCGGATCCGGGCGTACGTCGGCGAAGGATCGTTCACGGACGATCCCCTGGAGACGTTCGGCACGCGCGCGGTGGCGGATGTGCCGCGGCTGCAGAATTTGATGCGCCACATCTGTAAGAACGGCTTCGAGCACCATGCGGCGATGAGCGCGTCGCATTGCGCCGGCGTGTTCGCGGAAGCGCTGGAGACGTACATGGGGTGGGATGTGTACCGGCACGAATGACGCGGCGCACGCACTCGTGCGTGCAGCGCCGAGACAGAGTTTGATCCGTGCTGGCGCCCTGTTCCGCGAGCGGCCACGCCGACGGGAGCGTCGGCGCTGCACGCTGGAGCGTGCGCCACAGTATGCCGTCGGGGCGCCTCATTTCGCAAGCGGGCCGTTCACGGTGGCATCGAGCAGTTGCTTGCCCTTCCAGCGCGACTCGGCCGTTACCTTGCCGGCTGCGCCGTAGATGGTCCAGGTCCACTCGCCGCCGGGCTGATAGTGGCGCTCCCAACGCTTCGATCCGTCTTCGTTCCAGAGCGTCTCGACGCCGGTCTTCCGGCCGTGCTCATAAGTGACTTCCCAGAATTTCTTGTGATTCTCGTCGAACGTTTGCTTGCCCTCCAGGCGATATTGGCCGCGCGCGTCGGGATCTTCCGGCCCGCCTTCGAGAACCCAGGCTTCATTTAGTTCGATGTGGAAGGAGGGAGCATTCTTCGAAGTGACGATGTGGATGACACCGTTCGGCGCCTGAGTCGCGGTGGTGTAGCCGACGGTCACTATGTTGGGAAGTTGGCGCGTTTTCCAGGTCTGCCCGTCGTCATCGCTGAGGGCGACGAACGCGCCGGCGCCATCCACGCCAAGCTTCTTCTTGTCGAAGAGATCGGCGACGAAGAAGAGACGGCCGGACGCCAGGCGGATGACACTGGGACGCTGACCGCTGCCGAGCGGCTTGAAAGGCGTCTTCGACTTCTCGTACGTCTTGCCGCCATCGTGGCTGACGACCTTGGGCATGAAGCCGTCGATTTCCGAGTTCTTGCCGCCGAAGCCGATCAGCGATCCATCCTTGCCGATAACGACTGTAGTGTGGCGTCCGGCCGTGCGGCCGCCGGTGTCGTACCAAGTTTTGCCGTCGTCCTTGGATGCGAACAGCACGGCGGTGCTGCCCGCGCCATCGACGGGCAGATAGATGACGCCTTTTTTGTCACGGACCACGCTGTTGATGGGCTGGGGAGTGAATTTGCCGACCGGTCCATAGAGCCTGGGAAAAACGGGAGTCCTCCAATCGGCGCCGTTGTTGACCGACATCATGTACTGGAACGGCGGCCCGCCCAGCAGCCGCGGCGAACCCCAGAACATCCACATCCTGCCGTGATCGTTCCAGAAAACCGGTGCGGCGTCATCGGCGTCCGGGAAATCGGGCCACGGCTCAGGCATGTCCCAATCTTCGGCGCCATAGCGAAGGCGCATGATCATGATGGTCTGCTCGGGATCGTCCTCGTATTTGGAGGTGTTGTAGTAGGCGGCGATCAGGTCGCCGTTGTCGCACACCTGCACCGCCGAGTTGTGGTAGGCCAGCCCGAGTCCCGGTGCAAACCCGATCTTCCATCCGACAGTGCGCATATCGCGGCCCTTCAGGTCTGGAAATAGCGGGCGCGTGTGGTAGTAGGGCTTCGACGGGTCGGGGCCGATTTTGAGATCGGGCTTATCCTGCTTCACGGCCAGTTGAAAAAATGGACGCTGGTGGGGCAGCGGAGCCGTCTTGGGCATCTCGCCCTCGACGATGCGAAATCCGATATTGCCTACGGGTGAGGCGAAGCTCGGCGCGATGCCGGCGCGATTGGCGGAGCGCTCGAAGTAGGCGAGCTCGGCGGGGAGATGTTTGCCACCGTCGGTCTTGGACGACTTGTAATCGAGGCCGCCGCCGCGAACGACTTTTGCAATGCCGTTGGCCGGGCCGATGGGATCGGCTTGCGGAGCGTTGGGATAGAGGCCGTGCCAATCGAACACCCATTCTGCCACACCGGTGTGCATGTTCTTGATGCCCCAGGCGTTCGCGGATTCGGGAGCGGGCGGCATCGCACCGGATGAGAATGGCGTGCGTGTACCGGCGCGGGCGACGTATTCCCACTCGGCTTCGGTGGGCAGGCGATAGGTCTTGCCTTCCTTCTGGCTGAGCCATTTGCAGAAGGCCTCGGCGTCGTACCAGCTTACGCCTGACGCGTACGGCGCGTAGTATTTGCTGCCCTCGAACTCGGGACGAAACTTACGAAACTGCTCGATGGTCACTTCCGTCGCGCTGATCGCGAATGCGTGGCTGATGGTGACACGGTGGACGGGCGTTTCGTCGTAGTCGCCGGCGTCGGATGTTCGGTCGTAGACCACGCCATTGGCGCCGGCGATGAGCGCTTTCGGCAGCGGAGCGGAATCGACGCCCATTTCGAATGTGCCCGCAGGCACAGACACCATTTCCATTCCGAGCGAATTGACCGATGAATTGCCCGATGCCGCCAACAGGACGGCCATCAACAGAGGTGCAACGATCGCGAAGTATCTCATACGCTTGACGTCAGACTATCACGTCGATATTCTCGAATGGAATACAATTCACCCATTGCATAATTATTCGAAGCAGCTATTCGAAGAGCCAGTCCAGGTCGGGCCGCCGGGTTGTGCCGCCCTCCGAAAAGAAGACCATGCGCGATTCCAGTGGGGTGTCGCGCTTGATAAATCCGAGGACGATGTAAGCTCCGCGTCCGAGATCGAGCTGGCTTTTGCCCACCGGCAAGGCGTGCGACCAGACCGTAAAACCGGTATATTTCCCCGCCTCGATGCCGTTCCACAAAATCGGCTCCCATTCATTAGCGGGCGGGATAGCCGCGGCTCCGCGCTTTTCGCTGTGAAAGAATCCGACCAGCACCTCCGCCGGCTCAGCGAGACTGAACTCCAGATGGGCACCCGATTTCGCGGCTTCGGCCTGCGGAATGCGAATCCCGGTCAGGCCGCGAAGTTCCGGAGCCACCTGCTCGATTTGGGCCGCATCGTCGGTGAACAGCTTCGCTCCGGGTTCGACGCGAAACGGCTCGCCGCCGCTGGTCACGGTCATAGCGACAGCGGGGTACGGCCGGCGATCCGCATCGCCTACGTCAGCGCCCGTTGTCTTCAGCGATTTGAGGTTGCGCTGGAAGTTGGCCAGTTCGCGCTCATAGGCCGGAAGGCAGTCGCGCCAGTGCGTAAAGCGGCCGGGACCGCCCAGGAAGGGGATGCGCCGCGATGCGCTGTGCACGCTCGGGCCTTCGCGATAAGTCTTGTCGGTGATCGCGACCAGTTCCTTGTAGTGATCGAGGCTCTCGCCGAGCAGAGTTTCCGCTTTGTCCAGATCGGCGGTGTCGTGGCTGTAGCCGTAGCGCAGCACCAGCGCGGCGGAGCGCGTCTTGGCGTCGTAATACTCGTACTGCGCGGCAATGGCGTGCAGATCGTTCAGGAAGCGCGCGAACTCCTCGCGATCGCGCGTGACCAGCGGGCGCGCCGCGTCGGCCGCGGTGACGGCTCGAAGCGCCGAATCGCGCACTTCCGCGGCTACGCCGACCGGCGTCTCGCCTTCGTGCGGTTGGTGCAGCCATTCCTTGCGGACATAGTCGTCGAGCCGTTCGCCGGGCGGCGCATCGCCCTCCCAGAGCAGCGTCAGGGCATTGTAGCGCTCGGGATCGATCAACTGCGTCATCAGCATTCCCAGCGTCAACGACTGGCGATTGCCTTCGGTGATGCCGATGCGCGGCAGCAGTTTCGGCGCGCAAATGCCGGAAAGCTCGTAGGCATCCAGAATGTGAGCGGCGGCTTCGCGATTCCCATAATGCGCGGCAATGCGGCCGATCCAGTACTCGCGCTCCTTCGCCGGATCGCGGTTGGGATTCCAGGCATATCGCCCCCAGGCTTCAAACCAGATCCAGTCGCGGTCAAACTGGATTTCCGGTGGATTGTCGGCGCTGTTGGGCCAATCCCAATAGCGCAGCGGGTAGACGTGCACACCGCGAATGCCGATGCGCTGGCACGATTGCAGCGTCTTCTGGATGAACGACGGCGCGCCCCAGCGGAAGGGCTCGAGATTCGACAGCAGGTGAATGTTGGCGATGTGCCCGGCGCTAAGCTCGACCAGCGATTGGTGCATGCGCAGCACCTCACCGCGCACGTCGGTCCACGTCAGCGATTCGCCGTTCCACTTGTGCATGGTGTAGATGTTCTTGTAGAGCGGCAGGGCATCGTGCATGGCCTCTTCGATGCGCGTGGCGTGGGCGCGCACGATGATGGGCGGTTCGGCCGTCATGCCGGCTTCGCGCATGCCGTCCTTGACGCCCGGGATGATCGTTTTGGTGAGCCACTCCGGCCCATACTGCGGCGCCAGCGCCTCGCCCAGCGTCATCATCAGGCCGACGTTGGGATAGGTGCGAATGAATTCCGAGACGCAATAGCGCGTGTACTGGCTGACAAAGTCGTTGGGCGTGCTGAGTTGGAAGGGCAGGCCGCGTTTCCTGGCCAGGGCGTGCGATATATGGATGTTGTAGAAGCCCTGGATCAGCCAGATGCCGCGGCGGTCGCATTCGGTGGCCAGCCAGCGGAACATTTCGATGTTGCGCGCCAGTTGCTCATCGGTCAACTCCTGCGCATCGGGATATTTGGGGAGTTTGAGCAGCGACGTGAACGGGTGGCCGTTCCACAGGTACAGCGTGTTCATGCGGTTGTCGACCAGGAAGTCGAGATAGCGGGTCCAGAGCGCTTTGTCGTAGAAAAAACCGAATTCCTCGGGCGTGTAGCGGTAGTCGTATTGCGCGCCGTCGTAGGTGACGGTAGTCTTCTGCATGCCGATGTTGGGACCGCGCAGCAGAAACTGCGGATGATCGGAGAAATTGATCTGCTCCGGCAATGCGCCGGTTTCCTGTACGCGACGGGCCAATTCCAGGCAGCCGTAGAGGGCTCCGGATGCGTCGCTGCCGGTAATCAGCCACTCGTTGCCGCGCCGGCTGAGATGGAACGCTTCTTTGACACCCGCGAATTCCGATGCATCGACGCGCGCCGCGACGCGCGCATCCGGCCGGGAGATGTTGCCGAGCGCCGCGCGGAGGCGGTCCGCGCCGAGCAGTTCGCGCGGTGTAGCGCCCGGCGCGGTGGAAACCGGGACCGCCGCCACGAGGGGCGTGGCGAGCAGACAATAGAGTATGTACCGCATGTAACCACTATTATGGGCGCACAGGGCACCCTCGGAGAGAGATGATCGCAAGAAATCAGACGATGACGGCAGCCTTGCTTGCCGCCGCATTTCTGAGCAGTGTTGGCTCAGCCGCCGATGTAGAACGCTGGGGAATTTTTGAGACCTCGCTTGCAGGTCCAGCCGCGGGCAATCCGTTTGTGGATGTGCGATTCGGCGCCCATTTCCAGTTTGCACATCGAACTGTCGATGTGGATGGGTTTTACGATAGCGCCGGGACGTACCGCGTGCGGTTCATGCCGGATGAAACCGGCAACTGGACGTACACCACGTACAGCAATGTGGCCGCGCTCGACGGCAAGACCGGGAGTTTTACGGCGGTCGCGCCATCGGCCAAAAATCACGGGCCGGTTCGTGTCCGCTACACCACGCATTTCGGGTATGAAGACGGAACGCCATACGTGCCGATCGGCACAACCTGCTATGCCTGGACGCACCAGGGCGACAAGTTGGAAGAGCAGACGCTCGAGACGCTGCGGTCGTCGCCGTTTAACAAGATTCGGATGTGCGTCTTTCCGAAAAGCTACGCGTACAATGCCAACGAGCCTGTCTATTATCCGTTTCCGCGCGATGAAGCCGGGAAGAACGATCTGACGCGGTTCAATCCGGAGTTCTACCGGCATCTGGAAAAGCGCATCGGCGAATTGGAAGCGTTGGGAATCGAGGCGGACCTGATTCTGTTCCACCCGTACGATCGTTGGGGCTACGCAGCCCTGCCGGCCGATGTGAACGACCGTTATTTGCGCTACACCGTGGCGCGGCTGGCGGCCTATCGCAATGTGTGGTGGTCGCTGGCGAATGAGTGGGATTTTGTGAAAACCAAAACCCTCGCGGATTGGGACCGGTTCTTCCGCATCGTGCAGGAGAGCGATCCGTATCAGCACCCGCGATCGATCCATTATGGCAACACTATGTACGACTACGCCAAGCCGTGGGTCACGCACGTCAGTTTGCAAAGCTCGGACCTGGAAAAGGCGTCGGAATACGTGGCGCAGTACAGGAAGCCTGTGATATACGACGAGTGCAAGTATGAAGGCAACATCCCGATGCGGTGGGGCAACATATCGGCAGAGGAAATGGTGCGGCGGTTCTGGTTGGGGACCGTTTCGGGCGCTTACGTAGGACACGGCGAGACGTATCTGGACCCGAACGACATTCTCTGGTGGTCCAAGGGCGGCGTGCTGCACGGGCAGAGTCCGGCGCGGATCGAGTTCCTGCGGAAGATACTAGCCGACGCTCCAGCGGAAGGGCTGAATCACATGCCGGCGTCCTATTCGGGCGGCGGGCAGGAAGGCCGTTATTACCTGTTTTACTTTGACGTCAATCAGCCGGCCGAGTACGGATTCAGCCTGGCGCCCGGAGTCCGGTACCGGGCCGATATCATCGATCCCTGGCAGATGACTATTACTCCGGTCGCGGGCGAGTTTTCGGGTAAGTTCACCATGAAGCTACCCGGCAGGCCTTATCTGGCGGTTCGATTCGAGAGGATCAAGTGATGCTACGTCTTCGATGTCTTATCCCTGTTGCGCTTTCGGTGGCAGCGTTGGCGGCGCCGCGGCCTCCGGCGGCGTTACGCTGCGAATATTTGACCGACCCTATCGGCATCGACGTGACCAATCCGCGGCTGTATTGGGTTCCGGACAGCACCGATCGCGGAGCGTCGCAGAGCGCCTACCAGGTGCTGGTTTCGACCAGCGCCGATGCCGCGCGGGGCGATGCCTGGGACAGCGGCAAGGTCGCGTCCGGGCAGACTGTGCACGTGGTGTATGCGGGTAAGGCTTTGGAAAGCGGGCGCACGTATTACTGGAAGGTGCGCTTCTGGGACCAGAATGGCGAAGCCAGCGCGTACAGCGCGGTCGCCAAGTTTGAAACCGGGATCCTGGACCGGACTGCATGGAAAGCGCAATGGATTCGCGGCGGCAACGTCATGCGGAAAGAGTTCGACCTGGCGGCAGCGCCGGTGCGGGCGCGAGCGTATGTCACCGGCATCGGATATTACGAACTGAGGATCAACGGCGGCAAGATCGGCGACCGCGTGCTCGACCCGGGGTACACGCCGTTCGACAAGCGCATCTTATATGCGACTTATGATATTACGAGCCAGCTGAAGGCCGGCCGGAACGCTGTCGGGATGATGCTGGGCGAAGGCTGGTATCACGATCGGGCGGCGTTCCTGCAACTCGAAATCGATTTGGCCGGCGGAGGACATACGCGCGTCGTCACGGATGGGTCGTGGAAGACGGCGCAGGGTTCGATTCTGGCAGACAGCATCTATGACGGCGAAACCTACGATGCGCGGCGCGAACTGACGGGATGGGATCGGCCGAACTTTGACGATACCGCCTGGAAGCCCGCGGGCCTGGAGAATCCGCCGGCGGGGGTGCTTTCGGCTGAGATGATGCCGCCCATCCGAGTGGTGGCGACGCTGATGCCGCGCAAAATGACCAATCCGCGACCAGGTGTGTATGTGTTCGACATGGGTCAGAACTTCAGCGGCTGGACGCGGATCAGGGTGAAGGGCGCGGCCGGCACGAAGGTGATGCTGCGGCACGCCGAGGTGATCTACGAGGACGGCACGTTAAACGTGGAGAATCTAAGATCGGCGCGCGCGACGGATACGTATATCCTGCGTGGCGATCCGGCGGGCGAAGTTTACGAGCCGCGCTTCACGTATCACGGATTCCGCTACGTGGAGGTGACGGGATATCCCGGGACGCCCACGCTCGACAGCATCGCCGGTCGTGAGGTGCATTCGGACGTCAAAACGACGGGCGGATTCGCGGCGTCGAAACCGCTGCTCAATCAATTGCAGCAGAACATTGTGTGGGGGACCAAGAGCAATCTGCATTCGATCCCCACGGATTGCAACCAGCGCGACGAGCGCATGGGCTGGATGGCGGACGCGCACCTGGCCGCCGAAACCGCCATGCTCAATTTCGACATGGCGGCATTTTACACCAATTTCCTGCGCAGCATCCACGACGATCAGGACCCCAACGGCTCCGTCCCGGACACCGTGCCGCGCGGCAAGAGGACACCGCCTTCCGATCCTGCCTGGGGCGCGGCCTATCCGCTCATCGTGCAATACATGTGGGATCATTACGGCGACCGCCGCATCGTCGAGCTACATTTCGCGGGCATCCGCGGCTATGCCGATTGGCTGCACTCGCTCGCCGACGCCGACGGCATCGTGTCGTTCGTGCGCTATGGCGATTGGGTGCCGATCGAAAGAACGCCGGGCGACGTGGTTTCGACGGCTTATTACTACGCAAGCGTCGACGTGGTGGCCAAGATGGCGGCCGTTCTGGACAAGACTGAGGATGAGACGAAGTATCGGCAGTTGGCCGCGTCGATTGCAGCGGGATTTCAGAAGCGGTTCTATCACCCCGATTCGCATTCGTTCGCCAATGGGTCGCAGACGGCCGACGCGCTGCCGCTGGCGTTCGGAATGATGACCGGAAGCGAGGCGAATAACGTGATCAACAGCCTGCGCGACAGTATCGTCTACTACCACAACACTCACCTCACCACCGGAATCCTCGGCACCAAGAGCTTGCTGCCGCTGCTGACGGCCAAGGGTCATCCGGATCTGGCCTACGATCTGGCAACGCAGACCACCTATCCGAGTTGGGGCTACATGATCGACCAGGGAGCTACGACGATTTGGGAACTGTGGCAGAACGTCACCGGTCCTTCGATGAACTCGCACAATCATCCGATGTTCGGCAGCGTCGGCTCATGGTTGTACACGGCGCTGGCGGGAATCAATACCGATCCGCAGCGGCCGGGATATGAGCGCATCCGCATCGCTCCGGAAATGACGCGCGATTTGCACTACGCGTCGGGGTCGATCGACACGGTGCGCGGGCGGGTGGCGTCGGAGTGGCAGAGAGAGCCGGGACATACGAAACTCGAGGTCGCGGTGCCGGTGGGCAGCACGGCGGAGGTGGATTTCCCGGTGCTCGCGCTGAGCCACATCGTGGTGCAGGAAGGCGGCCGGACGGTCTGGAAGGAAGGTGCTTTCGTTCCGGGCGCGCCGGGAATTTCGGGCGCGAAGCTAGCCGGGGGCCGGATCGTGTTTGAGGTCGGATCGGGCGGTTACTCGTTCGAGGCGCGTGACGGAGCGGTGGAATGAGGCGGCGGTCGTTCCTGGCGCTGGCGGCGGGAGCGATTGCGGAGGCGCAGTCGAAGAAGCCCGCCGCACCTGCCGCGCTGGACGCGGCGAAATTCCAGCATTACGTAATTGATTTCAACCAGACCTTCCCGGAGGAAGTGATCAACTACATTCCGGATGCACAGGCCTGGGAGTGGCTGAGCAGCAACATCCCGCTCTTTACCTGTCCGGACGCGTCGATTGAGGAGCTCTATTATTACCGCTGGTGGGCGTACCGCAAAAACATCAAGCAGACGCCGGTTGGATTCCTGGTTACGGAATTCCTCAAGCCCGTCAATCATGCGAGCGAGTACAACGCGCTGAGCTGCGCGCTGGGCCATCACATTGCGGAAGGGCGCTGGCTGCACGATCCGCAATTCATCGATGGCGATGTTCATTTCTGGCTGCGGACCGGCGAGAACGGGGGTATTCGCAAAAATCTGCACCAGTTCAGCGGATGGGTGGCAGCGGCGCTCTACGACCGGTGGCTGGCGGACGGACGAACGGACGCGATGACGCCGTATCTCGATGCGCTGCTCGCCGATTATGCCGCGTGGGAGCAGGAGCGTCTGACCGACTCCGGCCTGTTCTGGCAGCGCGACGTGTCGGACGGCATGGAGAGTTCCATCAGCGGCGGACGGAAGGTGAAGAATATCCGGCCGAGCATCAACAGCTACATGTATGGTAATGCCCGGGCGATCGCGACGATCGCGGAAATGGCCGGGAAGGCGCCGGTGGTTTCGGAGTATCGGGCGAAGGCCGCGAAGCTCAAAGATCTGACGGCGCAGAAGCTCTGGAACAGCGATGCCGCCTTCTTTGAGACGCGACTGGAATCCGGCGAATTCGCTCCGGTCCGCGAAGAAATCGGATACACGCCGTGGTATTTCGTTCTTCCCGATGACAAGCCGGAGTACGCGGTCGCCTGGAAACTGTTGATGGATCCGCAAGGCTTCTACGCACCGTATGGACCCACCACCGCCGAGCGGCGCAACAAGGATTTCCAGGTTCCCTACCAGGGCGACGACTGCCAGTGGAACGGACCCAGTTGGCCATTTGCGACCACGATCACGCTACGAGCCGTTGGCAACGTGCTGAACGCCTACAAGCAGAACGCGATTTCGAAGAGCGATTATTTCGAGACATTCTCGATCTACTGCAAGAGCCAGCATCTGAAGTTGCCGAACGGGCGCACCGTGCCGTTCATCGACGAGAATCTGAATCCGCTGACCGGAGAGTGGCTGGCGCGCGCCATGAAGATCCGCAAGAAGACGTTCTACGGCCGCGGCGACCACTACAATCATTCGGGTTTCGCGGATTTGGTGGTTACGGGAATTGCGGGCTTGCGTCCGCGGCCGGATTCGACGGTGGAAGTGAATCCGCTGGTCCCGGTCGGAAGATGGGAGTGGTTCTGCCTGGACCGCATCCCTTATCACGGCAAGCTTCTGACTATCCTGTGGGACCAGACGGGCACGAAATTCGGCAAGGGCAAGGGGCTACGCGTGCTGTCCAACGGTAAAGAGGTCGCGCACTCGGCGGGACTCGGGCGCGTCACGGGACAACTGGGATGAAACGGCGAACTTTTCTGAATAGCATGGCGGCTGGTCCATTTCTCGCGTCGGCGGCGCCGGCCGTGGCGGACGAATCTGCTCCGACGCGCTGGGAGATCAGCGCCGCACGCAAGCGCGATTTGACCAAGGGCGTCACGTGGTTCAATCACGAGGATCTGGCGTTCCTGCTGCGCCGTGGCGGCAATCCCGAGGACGTGGTGGAGCACTACGAAGCCATGCACGATTCCGACAACATCCGCCGCATGGCCGCGGCCGGCTGCCGCTACGGTCGCATCCATTTTTATAAGGGACTCGGATTGCAGGCCGAAGGGCCGGAGATCGAGCGCACCCGCCGCACGGTCGCGCTGATGCACCAACTCGGGATGAAGGCCAGCCTGTACATGGCCGGGACCATGTTCGTCGAGACCTTTTACCGCGAAGTGCCCCAGTCGAAGGATTGGGAGCAGCGCGACCAGTGGGGGAACTGGGTTCCCTACACGCAGACGCAGACGTATCGCCATTATCCATGCCCGAATGAGCCGCTGTACCGGCAGTATCTGCAGCGCGTGCTGGATATCGGGGTGAAAGAACTTCGGGCCGACCAGATCGTTTTCGACAATGTGATGCTGCAGCCGGAGCCGAAATCGTGCCATTGTCCGCGATGCATTCGCGCGTTCCACGAATTCTTGAAGGCTCGCTATGCCACCAAAGAAGCTGCCTATCGACGGTTCGGGATTGCGGACGTGGAGTGGCTGCAGGCGCCGGAATGGGACAATCCGGCCGCGCCGGACAGCATCACGACGGTGGACGATCCGGTGATGCAGGAATGGATCCGCTTCCGCTGCGAATCGCTGGCGCATCACGCGGGCGCGTTGAACGACTACATCAAGAAACTGAATCCCGCGGTATCGGTCGGGTTCAATATCAAGGGTCTGTACAGCTTCAATCGCACGTGGGTCAACGCGGTCTACCATCCGCTGTTCGCCGGGCATCTGGATTTCCTGACGTTCGATACCAGCGGCTACAACGCACGTATCGACGCCGCCACAGGCGCGCTGGTGTCGCAGATCCGCTCCTACAAGATGGCGCGGAGCTTTGAGATAGGGACGGAGGAAGGGCTGGGCGACGAACTGGCTGCGGCGCTGCACATGGCCTTCAACTACGAGAAGCCGATCGCCGGCTTCGGTGTGCAGGGCGGGCCCTTCATGTCGTACAACCTGTTCACGCCGTTCATGGAGTTCTTCCGCGAATACAACGACCGGTACTGCACGGCATCCGACAGCGTGGCCGACGTGGCGATGCTGCGCACGTGGGCTT
>Ga0335076_10000827_pt1 | contig 29309 bp, 34 predicted proteins | sample Lox_Sample_25_FD_206717 | JGI IMG/M metagenome (GOLD analysis project Ga0335076, IMG submission 206717) | Soil microbial communities from Loxahatchee National Wildlife Refuge, Florida, United States - Lox_Sample_2.5 | ecosystem: Environmental > Terrestrial > Soil > Wetlands | place: USA... | reverse complement strand
GAGTCGCCGCCCCCCGGCGGCAGCGATAAGAATGTGCCGCAGGACAACGGCTCGGATAGCAGCGATACGAGAACATCGGCCCCCTCGAACCAGTAGCCGCGAGACCCCGATACGTCTTCTCTCGACCCTACACTCGACTTCACGATGAGCCTGCTCGAGACGCCTCTCCCACGGAGCGAGCTGGTACTGGATTACAGCAAGCGGCTCATGCTGGTCTCGGGTCGGGCGAACCCGAATCTGGCGGCGAAGATCGCGGCCAAGCTGGGCGTCGAACTCGGTGGGGTCACGCTCAAGACCTTCACCAACGGGGAGGTCTACTGCCGCTACGAGGAGTCGGTCCGGGGGGCCGATGTGTTCATCGTCCAACCGACCTGCGGCAATCCGGACACCGGCCTGAGCGCCAACGACGCGCTCATGGAGCTGATGGTGATGGTCGACGCTGCAGTAGGAGGATCCGCACACCGCGTGATCGCCGTGACTCCTTGGTACGGGTATTCCCGCCAGGACAAGAAGTCGGCTCCGCGTGAGCCGATCAGCGCCCGGATGGTCGCGCGGATGCTCGAGTCGGCCGGAATCGACCGGATCCTGACGATGGATCTGCACCAGGGCCAGATTCAGGGCTTCTTCCAGAAGCCGTGCGACCACATGACCGCGCTGTTCATGCTCACGCAGTACTTTCAGGACCTCGGGCTCGACGACCTCGTGGTGGTCGCCCCCGATGCCGGCCGAGTCAAGCTGAACAAGCAGTTCGCGTCGAAGATCGGAGCCGACCTGGCGATCCTGAACAAGGAGCGCCCGAACCAGCAGGTCGCGGAGATTGGCTACGTCATCGGCGACGTGGCCGGCAAGAACGCAGTGCTCGTCGACGACATCATCGACACCGCCGGGACCCTGCGGGCGGCCGCCGAGGCCGTGTACGAAGCGGGCGCCAAGCGTGTCTATGCCGCGGCGACGCACGGTGTCTTCTCGGGCCATCCATGGGATCAGCTCGCGGCGGCGCGGCTCGAGGAGATCGTCGTGACCGACACAATCCCGCTTCCGGCCGGGGCGCCCGACAACGTGCGCGTGTTGTCGTGCGCGGACCTGCTTACCAGCTCGATCCGCCAGATCTTCACGGACGGATCCGTGAGCGACGTGTTCGGCGGCGAGAACCAGCTGTTCTGACGGTTCCATCGGCGGCGACCCGGCGCCTGGGATCATCTGCCGGCGAAATGGGAGAGCGCGATGATCCGCAGCTCGGCCGGCGCGCACAGAGCGGCCGCGCCGCCCGCCTGATGGAGCTGCTCGGGCTGACCGAGGAGGAGATCTGTCAGGTGCTCGATGTCGACCCACTCACGCTGCTATCAGGCCAGCTCGACCACCGCGGCGAGCTTCCGATCCTGCTCGACCTGCTCGACAATGCTTCCGAGGAGGCAGGCCCGGCCGTGCTGCGGCGCTGGGTCCGGATCGCAGGCCCGTCCGGGCGGCCGATCGACGCGCTGCTCCTCCGTGACTTCGGCGCATTCGAGAACGCGCTCGGCGAGTTGGCCGAACGCGGATTCGTCGTCAAGGGCGGCGGGACATCGACATCGTGAGCGAGCCGCTCGTCCACACACTCAGGGTCCGTTACTCCGAATGCGATCTCGAGGGCATCGCGTTCAACTCCCACTATCTGAACTACTTCGACGTGAGCATCACCGAGCTGTGGCGCGCGGCGTTCGGCGGCTATCGGGCGATATTGGACCGGGGCGTTGACATGGTGCTGGCCGAGGTCCACGTCCGGTTTCGGAAGCCCGCGCGATTCGACGACGAGCTGGCGTTGTCGATCGAGGTCACGCACCTCGGCACCACGAGCATGCACACGCGCCACGTCGCCCACGTCGGCGCGGACCTGGTCGCCGAGGGCGATCTACGGCACGTGTTCGTCGACCTCGAATCGCTCGAGAAGACGCCGATCCCCGACTGGGCACGCGCCGGGCTCGAGCCGTGGTGCGTCCCGGCTCGGTCGGACGCGTAGGCACGGGTAGAGGCGACGGGCGGGACGCGATACCGCGGGCCGATCATCGGCGGGCCGTTCCCGGCGCTCGCGCGAACCCGAATGCGGGCGCGGCCGACTCCGCCTCGACCGGGCCGTCGCCCGCCGCTCCGAATAGCTCGGCGAGCGGAGTGGGGCGGTCGACGCGCCGCTCATACCCCCGCGCCGCCAGCCACGCGTTGGCCTCGCTCGCCGCCAGCGCCGTGAGCTCGATGTCGGCGAGGCAGCGGCCGGGCCGCCGGGTGGCCGGGTGGAGCCGTCCCACCGGCTCGTTGGTAGTGATCAGCAGCATCGTCCGCGTGCCCTGCCCGAGCAGCCCGTCGGTCACGTTCAGCAGCCTCGAGAGCGCCCGGCCCGTCAACGCGCGCGCGTCGGCGGTGATCAGCTCGCCGGCATCCTCGAGGATCAGCAGGCGCCACCGGTCCTCGTCGGCGCCGTCCCAGGTGAGCACGTCGAGCATGTACGCGCCGCCGTGGCCGAGCAGCTCCTCGGGATCCATGATGAAGTGGGCCGAGCACCAGGGGGTCCAGGCCCGCGCCAGCGCCCGCAGCGCGTGCGATTTCCCGGTTCCCGGTTCACCTCGCCACAGGATCAGGCGGCCACGCTCCGGGGCCCGGCACGCGATCAGCTGCTCCAGCGCCGCGCGGACGGGAGCGGCGTAGTTGCCGGCGATCTCCGCGAACGTCTCCGCGTCGATCTCACGGTCGCGTACGTCGCCGCCCCACTCGCCCCGCATCCAGAACGCGATCGAGACTCGCTCCGGCACGGACTTCTCGGTCGCGAGCGCGGCTCGCAACGTCCTGGCCACCCGGGTCGCGCGACGTAATCCGGCGTTATTGCTCGGTCGCCCGGGGCGCGCGGCGCTCGCCGGGCCAGATCCCGGTCAGGTGATGGAAAGCCCGCGCGCTCGCACGGTCGACCGCCGCGCGGATGGCGGCCATCGTCGCGGCCTCCAGTGCGGCGGCGCCGACGGCCTTCTGAAAGCTCACGTCCGCCTCGGTCACCTTGGGCGGCGGCTCCTCATCGATCCGAGACCAGAGCAGCTTGAAGACGCCGTTGGCGATCCTGGCACCGACCAAGCTCGCGATGATCCCGAACGGCTTGTAGAGGATCTTCATGGTGAGCAGAGCCTACCCGGCTATCCACACGGATATAGCGGCGGTATGGAGTAGAAGTTAACCTGCTGTATCTGCACGGATCGGGAGGAGGCACCCCGAGATGCTCGAAGAGGATGCAAGGCCGGAGAATGGCCCAGCGGAGGAGCTCTTAAGGCGGGCACTCCTGGACGAGTCCTCATCGGTCGCCGTGTCGCTGAAGGTCGGAGGGCTGCCGCTCAGCGAGTCGGTCACCGTGATCTTCCTCGGCCGGCGGGATCTCGGAACCCTTCAGACGTACGTTGCGCGCGGCAGCCGGGCGGCCGGGATGACCGTGGCGGCGAACGAGATGCTCCGGGTTCCGTGCGATCTCGACCTGGCCGACGCGGACGATCGAGCCGACGCGGAGCGCCTTTACATCGAGCAGGCGACCGCGTTCCGCGACGCGTTGGTCGGCGCCGACGTCGTCCTGGACGTGTGGCGCGAGCCGCTCGGCGAGCTCCTCGGCGGCGACGTCAACGTCGATCACTCGATCGAGCTGTCGATCCGCCTCCCCGCGCACCGTCTGCTGCCGACCGCGTTAGTCGCGCCCGAGTCCCACACGGTGGTGACGCCGGTGTGCGGCGCCCGCACGCTCGCCGAGGGCAAGCCGCCGATGGGCATCGCCTGCGCCCAGCAGGACGTGATCCGCATCTACCCGCTCGCCGACGATCCCGAGCGGTGTGTCGAGGACTTCCTCGAGGCCGCCGCCGACCACGCGCGTGCGCTGGCCGAGCGTCTGGATCACCAGGAGGCGTCGGTCGAGCGCTTCCTCGAATTGAGTGAGTAGACGCTCGGCGCGGCGAACAATCGCCCGCGGTTGCGCTTAGCTTCGGGCCGTGCGCCGCATCTATATCGTCGGGATCCTCGCCGGGATCCTCCTGTTCCTGGTGATCAGCGCCGTGCTGGCGAGGGTGTTCAGCGCGAACAGCGCCGAGCAGGCCGCGATCACTTCGCTGGTGCAGTCCGAGGCCAGGGGCGACGTGAACGCGATCGTCGGCGCAGTCCAAGGCTGCCGGACCGATCAGGCCTGTCAGCGGCGGGCCGCCCTCAACGCCGCGGCGCTCAAGCACGCCGGCGCGGTCTCGATCATCCAGCTCCAGCCTTCCACCAGCTTCTCGCTCGGCGGCACCGAGGGGACAGCGCGGGTGGCGTGGAACGTCGGCGGCTCGCTGCCGATCGTGCAGTGCATAAAGGTGCGCCGCGCCGGCAACCCGGTCAGCGGACTGAGCGTTCAGTTGCTCGTTGTGAGCAAGCGGATCTCGAGCGACGCAGCTTGCCCGGCGCACTACTGATCTCGAGCCGTCAGAGCGGCTTCAGCAGTCTCCGCCGGGCCGACTAGTCCCAGGCGCGAGGCAGGCAATCCGGACACGCGGACCACGCGCGGCCTGGATCGTGAACGCGTAGTACTTGCCGACCATCTTCGGCTGCATGATCGCGACGGTGATCCTGGCCCCGACGCCCAAACGTCGCTTCTGGAAGACCGGCGTGATCAGGACGGTGCCGTGTGTGGAGCAAATGCGCCGTGTGCCGGCCCTGCAATGCCTGTCGTCGGCGGCGTCGGTCGCACGCCTGGTGAAGGGACAACCGCGACCCTCGCAACCGACCAGGACTGTCGCGCCCGGGGGCGCACCGTTGACCATGAGGGCACCGACGATCGTGTAGGACCGCGCGTAGTAGAACGTCCAGTCCATCGTCGCCCCGATCATGCCCGGCGTTCCTCCTGCCGCGCCTCCGGCCGTACCTCCTGCCGCCCCCGATCCACCTGCCGACGACGAAATCGCCCGCACGAATACGGTCGTGGAGCTCGAGGCGACGAAATTCGCGTCGCCGAGATAACGCGCCGTGATCGCGTGCGCGCCGGCCCCGTGGTATGTGACGGCGCAGGTCGCCGCCCCGTTCATCAGCGGCTGGCTCGAGCACGAGCCAATCGGCTGGCCTGCATCCAGGAACTCGACCGACCCATCTGGCTCTGACGCTCCGACGGGCGGCGACGCGGTGACGCTGGCGGTGTAGATCGTTTGTATCCCCACACTGACGGTGCCTGGCGCGTCGAGCGAGGTGGAGCTTGGCCCAGGTCCAACCGAGACGCTCTCAATCGGGCTCACCGACCCCGTCAGCAGCGAATCTGCGGTGGGCGTGAACGCCGCCGTGAGCCGCGCTGTCGACGCGGCAAAGGCGATCGAACAGGTTGCCGTCACGCTCTGGGCGGTGGGGGCAATCGCGACGTCACTGCACGCTCCGATCGTCGAGGCGCCGTCCGCGAACGCGACTGTGCCGGCCGGGTATGGAGCGCCGATCGCGGAACTGACGGTGGCGGTCAAGGTGACGGTCTCGTTTGTGACGGCTGGATCCGGTGAGGCCACGAGCGTGGTCGCGCTCGCGAACACACCCGGCAGCCCATCCGGAGCCGCGGCGGCGATCGGTGTCGCGTGCGCGACCCCGCTGAGCGCCAGACAGCCGAAGGTCGACGCGCAGACCACGATCCGGACGACGCGGGTGGCCCGGCTGACGAGGCAGCTCCTCGTCCGCCACTTCACTCCCACGCAATGTCTGTTCTCGGGCAAGAACTCCCCCAACCTATAAACCGCTGCTAAGCGCGAGTTCTTTTGGTCATCGCGACCAACCAACCATCGTGGATGGTTATTCCCAGGCTCGGGTTGGGTGGCGTGATGCTTAGAGCCGTTCCGCGGGGCCGTGATACGGCCTTAATGGCGCGTGGGCGCTCTAGTGCGATCTGACGGGCGTGCGGTCCGGCTCGCGAGCGGGCCGGCGGTCGCGCTTGGGGAGCTGGTCGGACAGCGTGCGGTGATCGCGCAGGCGGACCAGAGCCGGCTCGGCGTCGGGGAGCGGGATCCCGCCTCGCGGAGCATCGGGCGCTTTGGGCGGCAGGTCGGGACCGCGGCCCCAACCGCCGTCTGAGCCCGAATCCTCACGTCGCGGCGGGATCTCCGGGCCGTCGCGAAGTGCAGGGAGAATCAGCACCGCCGCGCACACGAGCCCCAGGAGGTGCATCCCGGCGATCATCAGCATCAGCTGAGCGTCGCCCGACATAAAGCCAAGCTTAGCGCGCGATTGTGGCTGAGTGAAGGGGCCTCACGGGTCGGGTTTTGGGGGTTGGTAGGCGGCAGGTGGCGGGATCGGTGGGCCGGTCGGCGGACGCCGACGTGTCTGTGGACGCCCGGTGTGGCGGCTAACTGCGATCTCGACGTCTCCGCCGGGTCGAGATCCCGTTCTCCCGCCACCATCGCGGCAAATCGGGATCTCGACGTCTCCAGCGGGTCGAGATCCCATTTCCCCGCCGTCCTTGGGTCGCGCGCAGCCCGTCCTCGGGCGCAGGCCGTCGCCGTGGTCGCGGACGCCCGCGCGATCCATCCCGCCAGAGGGCGGCCTGAGCCCGCCTCGTGAACGCCCGCCCGCTACCATCACTCGCCGTCATGGCGACGGCACAGACGACAGCGCTTGCGGTTGAACGCCGCGAGCCCGCCGGATCGCGGGCCGCGCGCAGACTCCGCCGCGACGGCAGCGTTCCGGGCGTGGTGTACGGCGGCGGCGAGGACCCGGTCGCATTCCAGGTCGACGCCCGGCTGCTGCGCAGCACGCTTGCCCATGCCGGCGCGGTGCTCGAGCTGAGCATCGGCGGCGATGCCGCGACACCGGTCGTAGTCAAGGACATCTCGCGTCACCCGGTGACCGGCTACACGGTGCATATCGACATGCTCCGGGTCCGGCTCGATGTGGCGATCAGCGCGACGGTCGTGCTCGACCTCGCCGGCGCGGAGGATGCGCCCGGCGTCAAAGAGGGTGGCGTGCTCGAGCAGGTGACGCGCGAGCTCACGATCGAGGCTCTCCCGACCGACATCCCCGACGCGATCCACCACGACGTCTCGACCCTTCAAATCGGGGACACCGTCACGTTGGAGGCGGTCACGCCGCCCCGGGGGGTCACGCTGCTCGACGATCCGGAGACCGTCATCGCGACGCTCACGCCGCCGAAGCTCCAGCTCGAGGAGGAGCCGGGGATCGAGGAGGAGACCGAGCTCGTCGCCGAGGGCGAGACGACCGGCGAGGCTGAGGCCGAAGCCGCCGAGCAGGCCGCCGAGAGCGAAGGCGGGGACGAGGGCGAGTAGCCCGCCCTGGCCAGCTAGTGCCGGGCGAAGCTCCTGTCGATTGGCTGATCGTCGGCCTCGGGAATCCGGGCGCCGAATACGACGGCACCCGCCACAACGTTGGATTCGAGGTCGCCGACGCGCTCGCAAAACGTTGGGACCTCCCGAAGGCCAAGTCGAAGTACCGTGGACTGCTGACCGACGGCCGGACCGGCCCGGGCGGGCCACGGGTGGCGATCCTCAAGCCGATGACGTACATGAATGACGCCGGCGACTCGGTTTCGCCGGCGCGCGGCGCCTACAAGGTCGACGACCTAGACCACGTGCTCGTGATCCACGACGAGATCGATCTCCCGTTCGGCGAGATACGGGCGCGCACCGGCGGCGGCCTGGCCGGCCATAACGGCCTCAAGTCGCTCAGGGCGCGCCTCGGCTCACCTGACTTCAGCCGCATCCGGATCGGCGTGGGGCGGCCGCCGACAACCGATCCGGACCTCGTCGCAGCTTATGTCCTCGGCCGCTTCCGCGAGCCCAAACCAGAGGTCCGGCAGCTGATCGAGCGCGCCGCCGATGTCGCGGAACGAACAGTGCTGAGCGGTTCGGCGACGACCTAGACTCGGTAGGGAGATGCTCCGCAACCTCCTGACCCACGCCGACGAGGATCCGCAGACCGCGAAGCTCGCCGAACAGGGGGGCCGCGCGTTCGTCTCGCAGGCGCTCCGCCCGTATCTGCTCGCGGCCCTTCTGGACCGCGATCCGACCACGCCCGTGATCGTCGTCGCCGGCGACGACCGCGCCGCGCGAGACCTCGCCGCGGGTCTGAAGACGTGGCTCGAGCCACGGACCGTCCGTTACTACCCGAGCCGCGGCGTCACGTATGAGTCGCACCTGGCTCCGCCGCCGCACCTCGTCGGCCTCAGGATCGCGGCGCTCGACGCTCTCGTCGGCGAGACGACGCGAGACAGCGCGCCGGTCGTGGTCGTCAGCGCGGTGGCGCTGTCGGAGAAGGTCCCCGACCCGGCTCTCCGTCCTCACGGCTTCGTACTAACCCAAGGCGACCTGCTCGACCTCGACGAGACCGCCCTAGACCTCGTCGCCGCCGGCTACGAACGCGTCGACCAGGTCGAGGACCGAGGTCAGTTCGCGATCCGCGGCGGCCTCCTCGACGTGTTCCCCGCGACCGAGGACCGAGCCGTCCGGGTCGACCTGTTCGGGGACGAGATCGAGTCACTCCGCTGGTTCTCGACGTTCACCCAGCGCTCGCTTGGCGACGCCGAGGTCGTCGAGATCGAGCCCGCGGCGGAGCTCGCCGAAGAGCACCGTGAGCTCGCCGAGATCGCGGCGCTCGAGAAGGAGGAGGACCGGCCCGACATCGCGGAGCTGCTCCCCGTCGAGGATTTCCACCCGTTCCTCACACTGGCGCCGGAGAACGCGACCATCGTGATCGCCGGCGAGGAGGACGTCGCGCCGGCGCTCGCCGACCACTGGCAGGACGTAAGCGCAGCTTTCAAAGACCGGGACGCCCGCCACCTGTACGTCGACGCCGACACCATCACCGAAACCCTGAACGACCGAGCCCGGATCCGGCTATCGAGCATCGACCAGGACCAGCCGTTCGAGTTCCGCGCCCAGTCCGCCGACCTCCAGGCGCGCTCGCTGAAAGAGGCCGAGCCGGAGCTCGAGAAGCTCCAGCGGTCGGGCTACCGCACGGTTGTGACCTTTGCCCGCAAAGGCGAGGGCGAGCGGACCGCCTACAACCTCGGCCGGCTGAAGGTGCGCTGGCTGGGTTCGGACGACGCGGACGCCGGGACAAATCTGCTCACCTTCGCACAGGCCCGCCTGCAGCAAGGCTTCATCGCGCCACAGCTCCATCTCGCGGTGATCCCCGACCACCGCCTGTTCCACCGCCGGCGGGCGACCGAAGAGCCGCAGCGAACCCGGAGGAGAGGCGTGCTCCGGAGCTTCGCCGACCTGCGCACCGGGGACATCGTCGTCCACGAGGACCATGGGATCGCGCGGTTCGCCGGCTTCGACACGAAGACGGTGGCGGACGTCACGCGCGACTACCTGTATCTCGAGTACGCCGGGTCGGACCGGGTGTTCGTCCCGGTCGACCAGCTCGCGAAGATCAGCCGCTATGTCGGCGCCGGCGGTGCCCACCCGCCGCTGTCCAAGCTCGGCGGGACCCGCTGGGACACGATCAAGGCGCGGGCCAGGCGAGCCGCCCAGGAGCTGGCCGGCGAGCTGCTCAACCTGTACGCCGAGCGCAAGCGGCGCGAGGGGCACGCGTTTCCGATCGACACCGATTGGCAGCGCGACTTCGAGGACGCGTTCCCGTTCACCGAGACCCCCGACCAGCGCGACGCGATCGAGATGGTCAAGGCGGACATGGAGGCGCCGCGCCCGATGGACCGCCTCATCTGCGGCGACGTCGGCTATGGCAAGACCGAGGTCGCGCTACGAGCCGCGTTCAAGGCCGTCCAGGACGGCAAGCAGGTGATGCTGCTAGTCCCCACGACGATCCTCGCCCAACAGCACTACGGCACGTTCACCGAGCGCCTCAAGGACTACCCGATCTCGATCGAGCACGTGTCGCGGTTCCGCCCGCAGGCGGAACAAAGAGAAGCGGTGAAGCGATTCCAAGAGGGCAAGGTCGACATCCTCATCGGAACTCACCGCCTGCTGTCAAGAGACGTCCGCCCCAAGGAGCTTGGACTGCTGATCGTCGACGAGGAGCAGCGGTTCGGCGTCAAGCAGAAGGAGCTGCTCCGCCAGCTCAAGCTGAAGGTCGACGTGATCGCGATGAGCGCGACGCCGATCCCGCGCACGCTCCAGATGTCGATGGCGGGGATACGAGACATCAGCGTGATCGAGACGCCGCCCGAGGGCCGGCGGCCGATCAAGACGTACGTCGGCGAGTACGACGAGGAACTCGTCAAGACCGCCCTGATCCGCGAGCACCAGCGAAAGGGCCAGGCGTTCTTCCTCCACAACCGGATCGAGTCGATCGACGAGACCGCGGAGCGGCTGCGGGCCCTGTGCCCGGGGATGAAGTTCGAGGTCGCCCACGGCCAGATGGACGAAAAGGAACTTGAAGCGCGCATGCTCGCGTTCCTGAGGGGCGACGCGGACGTCCTCGTGTCCACGAGCATCATCGAGTCGGGGATCGATATTCCGGAGGCCAACACACTGATCGTCGAGCGCGCCGACACGTTCGGCCTCGCGCAGCTGTACCAGATCCGGGGGCGGGTGGGACGCTCACGAGAGCGGGCTTACGCGTACCTGATGTATCCATCGGCCGCCGCCCTGACCCCCGACGCGGCGCAAAGGCTCTCAGCGCTGTCCGACTACACCGAGCTCGGCGCCGGCTTCAAGATCGCGATGCGCGACCTCGAGATCCGCGGCGCCGGCAACCTGCTCGGCGACGAGCAGTCCGGGCACGTCGCGGCGCTCGGCTTCGAGCTGTACATGCAGATGCTCGACGAGGCGGTCGCGGCCGCCGAGGATGGCGCGTGGGCCGAGGACGAGTGGGAGCCGGTCCGCCTCGACGTCAACGTCGACGCCTACGTGCCCGCCGATTACATCCCGTACGAGCAGGCGAAGGTCGAGGTGCACCGCCGGATCGCCGCCGCCCGTGAAGTGGCGGACCTGATGGAGCTCAAGAACGAGCTCGAGGATCGTTTTGGCGACCTGCCCGAGCCGCTCAAGAACCTGATCGCGCTCCAGCAGGCCCGGATCAAGCTCGGCCAGGCTGGCGCGCGGGCGGTCACGTTCCGGAACGGGCGACTGGCCGTCACCCCGATCGAGCTGGACAGCGTGAGGGCCAAGCGAATCCGTCAGGAGATCCCCGAAGCGCTGTACGAATCTGGGAAATCGCAGCTGTCGGTGCGCGTCCCCGAGGACCCCGCCAAGCGCTTCCCAGCGGTCGTCAAAGCCGCCGATGTGCTGCTCGCGGTTACTCGCGAAGCCGCCTAGCCCCGCTCGCGCTCGCCGAGCCATTCTTAGTTCATTCTTCACACGCCAGACCGACAGAGCGCAAGACCCCCGCTACCATCACCCCCCGATGAAGGTCCGTAGTTCCTTTCTGGCGCTTGGCGCCTTTTTTGTGATCGCAGTCGGGATGGCCGGCTGCGGCAGCGACGTCTCCGGTGACGCGGTCGCCAACGTCGCGGGCAATCCGATCACCACCCAGGCGTTCAACCACTGGATGTACGTCGCGGCCAAGAGCCAGGCGGCTCAGAACCCGGGCCAGCCCGTGATCGTCCCGAATGACCCGCCGAATTTCGACGCCTGCGTGGCTCAGGTCAAGAAGGACATCCCGAGCCTCGCGAAGACCAAGACCGCGACGCTTCAGTCGGACTGCAAGCAGCTGTTCACGTCGCTGTCGAGCCAGGTGCTGGACTTCCTCATCAAGGCGTACTGGTACCAGGCCGACGCCGCGAAGATGGGCATCAAGGTCACCGACGCCCAGGTCCAGAAGGCGTTCGACACGGCCAAGAAGGCACAGTTCCCCACGGCATCCGGCTACAACACGTTCCTCAGCCAGACCGGCCAGACGACCGAGGATGTGCTGTTCCGCTTCCGGATCAACGAGATCCTGCAGAAGCTGGCCGCCAAGCACACCACGAGCGTCACCCCTGCGGCGATCAAGGCCTTCTACGAGAGCCACCTGTCGCAGTTCGGGTCCCAGGAGACGCGGAACATGAAGATCGTGCTGGCCAAGAACGCCGCCGACGCGAACGCGGCCAAGAAGGCGCTCGAGTCCGGCCAGAGCTGGGCCACCGTGGTCAAGAAGTACTCGACCGACCCGACCACGAAGAGCACCGGTGGCGTCCTGAACGGGGTCAATAAGCAGCAGGAGGACGCGGCGCTCAGCAATGCAGCGTTCTCGGCTCCGGTCAACAAGCTAGAGGGTCCGGTCAAGGGTCAGTTCGGCTACTACGTCTTCGAGGTCACGAAGATCACCCCGTCCACGCAGCAGTCGCTCGCCCAGGCTACGGCCCTGATCAAGCAGCAGCTCACCTCGCAATCGCAGACCAACGCCCAGACCGCGGTCGACAACAAGGCCAAGAAGGACTGGCTGAGCCAGACGACGTGTCGTGCCGCGTACGCGATGGCTGACTGCAAGGGCTATACGGCGCCGAAGACGGCGACCACCACCAGCGGCTCCGCCACAACGGGGTGAGCGAGCCGGAGCGCCCGGCCTCCGCTGAAGCGCTCGCCCGGCTCGACGCGATCACGCGCCGGCTGCGAGTCGAATGTCCGTGGGATCGCGAGCAGGACGAGCGCTCGATCGTCCCGCACACCGTCGAGGAGTCCTACGAGCTCGCAGACGCCGCCCGGCGCCGTGACGACGCCAAGATGATCGACGAGCTCGGCGACGTCCTGTTCCAGGTCCACTTCCTGGCGCTGCTGCTCGAGGAACGAGGCGCCGGCGGTCTCGCGCAGGTCGCCACCGACGTCACCAACAAGCTGATCCGTCGCCACCCGCACGTGTTCGGCGACGTGGAGGCGGAGACCTCGCACGAGGTCCGGCGGAACTGGGACCAGATCAAGCAGCGCGAGCCCGGCCGAGAGCCCGGCGTATTCGGCGAGGTCCCCGAGAACCTCCCGGCGCCGCTGTACGCCCGGAAGGTCCAGCGCCGCGCCGCCACGAGCGGGTTCGACTTCCCTGGCGTCGAGGGGCCGCTCCAGTCGGTGCGGGACGAGTTGTCCGAGCTGGAGGCTGCGCAAACCGAGGACGAGCGGTTCCACGAGCTCGGCGACGTGCTGTTCGCGGTCGTCAACGTGGCGCGGAAACTGGCGGTCGATCCCGAGCTCGCGCTGCGCGCGGCGGCGGACCGGTTCCGCTCGCGCGTCGAGGCTGGTGGCGAGCTCGCCGCATCCGAAGGCCATAACTGGAACGATCTCGCTCCCGACGAGCAGCTCACGTATTACGCGAGAGCGCGCCTGACCGAAGGAGGAGGGCTCCGACCCCAATGAGCCAGATCGAGCACGTACATGCCCGGCAGGTCCTCGATAGCCGCGGCAACCCGACCGTCGAGGTCGAGCTCAGCGTCCGATCCGGCGCCTGGGGGCGCGCGATCGTGCCGTCGGGAGCCTCGACCGGCGAGTTCGAGGCGACCGAGTTGCGTGATGGCGGCTCGGACTGGAACGGCAAGGGCGTGATGCGGGCGGTCGAGAACGTCAACGGCGAGATCGCCACCGCGGTGCACGGCCAGGACGCCTCGAGTCAGGCGGCGCTCGACCGGATGCTGATCACGCTCGACGGAACGCCGAACAAGTCTCGCCTTGGCGCCAACGCGATCCTCGCGGTGTCGCTGGCCGCGGCCTACGCCGCCGCGGCCGAGGAGCGGCTGCCGCTGTGGCGCTACCTCGGCGGCGAGAGTGCCCACGTGCTGCCGGTTCCGATGATGAACGTGGTGAACGGCGGCGCGCACGCCGACAACGCGATCGACTTCCAGGAGTTCATGATCGTTCCGGTCGGAGCCTCGAGCTTCCGGGACGGCCTGCGGATGGGCGCCGAGGTGTTCCACACCCTCAAGACGACGCTCCACAATATGGGATTGTCGACGACGGTGGGCGACGAGGGCGGATTCGCTCCCAACCTCGAGTCCAACGAGGCAGCGCTCGGCGTGCTGGTCGAAGCGATCCGCACGGCTGGCTATATCCCCGGCGACCAGGTCGCGATCGCGCTCGACCCGGCGGTGTCGGGCCTGGTCAAGGATGGGAACTACGTGCTCGAGCACGAGGGCCGCACGCTGACCCCCGAGCAGCTTGCGGACTATTGGGGGGAGCTCGTGGACCGCTACCCGATCATCTCGCTCGAGGACGGGATGGGAGAGGAGGACTGGCTCGGGTGGGCGCTCCTCACAGAACGCCTCGGGAGCCGGATCCAGCTTGTCGGCGACGACATCTTCGTCACGAGCACCGAGCGCCTGCAGCGCGGGATCGACGCCGGCGTCGCGAACTCGATCCTGATCAAGGTGAACCAGATCGGGACGCTGACCGAGACGCTCGCGGCGATCCGCCTGGCCCGCGAGAATGGCTACACGGCCGTGATGTCGCACCGGTCGGGCGAGACGGAGGACGTGACGATCGCGGACCTCGCGGTGGCCACCGGGTGCGGCCAGATCAAGACCGGCGCGCCGTCGCGGACCGATCGGGTCGCCAAGTACAACCAGCTGCTCCGGATCGAGGAGGCGCTCGGCGCCGACGCGCGCTACCCCGGACGCGGCGCCTTCCGCGCGTAGACGCTTGCACGGTCACGTGCAGAAGGAAGGAGCTAGCCGCCGTCGAACGAAGGCCCAAGCGGATGCCTTCAGCCCGTACCGCCACCGCGCCACCGCGCCGGCAAAGTCGCACCGTGAACCCCCGATCGAAACCGCGCCGGGTGGCGGGCCGGGGGCTCCGAGGCCGGGTTCGCTGGGACCGCGTCGGGCGGGTCAGCCTGCTGGTGGTCGTCGCCGTGGTCGCGGGGCTGTACGTGCAGCGCGGTATCGCCTATTTCTCGGTGCGATCGCAGGCCGACCAGCAGCGCGCGATCGTGGAGCAGCTGTCGCGATCGAACGCCGGCCTGCGCGCCCAGCAGCGCTCGCTGAACGATCCCGCCACGATCCTGAGCGACGCCCGCGCGCTCGGGATGGTGCGCCCGGGCGAGCATCCGTACGAAGTCACTGGGCTCCCCGGACACTGACCGCGACGCGCGGTAACCGCATCCGGCTCTTGGCCGGCGCGCGCTCCGCTCCAAGATTCCGGGAGACCGCTCCGCGCGCGCCGGCGATTACCACCGCCCAGAATCCGGCTGGGCGCTGATGCGATTCGATGACGTGATAGGCCTCTGGCGCGAGGGCCAGCGCCGCCTATCCCAGGCGGACCCCCGTGACCGCCCCGCACTCGATCGTGTGGTCGACGCGCTCGTGGATGAGCTGCGCCGGCGGATCGGCCTTACGTTCACGACCGACGAACTCGCGCGCTACTACGGCGAGAACGGAACCGACTGGTGCTTCGAGATCGCGACGCGCGTGGCCCCCGGGAACCCGGAGGCGTGGGACGTGACCACGGTCGCCGGCGCCGCGTTCGCGCGCTACGTGCGCGAGGCATCGGATTACGCGGGCGGCGCCCGCATCACCCAGAAGTGATTGCGCTGACGCGCCGCTACTCGCCGTTGCCGGCGTCGCCGTCGTCGGCGTCCGCGTCGTCATCGCCGACGCGGCGAATCACGATCTGATCCTCTTCGATCGCCACCTCGACCGGCCGGTGCCCGGCCCAGTACTCGGCGTAGATCGGATCGTCCTGAACGGCGGGGTCGAGCCACAGTCCGTAGCCCTCCTCACCGTGGTCGAAAGTCGCTTCGATCGGCTTCCCTTTGCGGCGGGTTGTCCGTCGCCCGCCACGCCGGCCGCGCCGGCGCTTGGCCGGGGCCTTTTCGCCCTCTTCCTCCTCTTCCTCCTCCTCGGCCTCCGCGGCTCGCTCCGCCTCGGCCGCGAGCTCGGCCGCGATCAGCGCTTCGTCCTCGGCTCGGAGATCGATCTCGTCGTCGAAGTCGACGCTGGGGCCGGCCTCAGGCTCGCCGTTGGGCTCGAGGCCCTGCTCGCGCTTGAACGCCTGGATCTGCTGCACGGTCACCTCGAGCTGGTGGGCGATCCACGCGTCCGTGCGTCCCTGACGCACCCAACCGCGGATTCGGTTCAGCTCGGGTCGTAGCGATCTGCGGGCCATCTTCGGCGCGGAGACTAGTACAGCGAACGGTTGGAGCGCGGCGGCAGCCCCTCCGCGGCCCGGATCAATTCGCCGCGCGGCCCGGATCAATTCGCCGAGCGGCGTGAATCGCGCCCGACTGCTGCACAACCTCCACAACGCTTGTAGAGATCAGAGGGCAACCGGTATGCTCGTCTCGGCGGACCGGACCCTCGTGGAGCTGAGGTATGCCGGTTTCCTCGTTGACGACCAGGCGAGCAGGGAGGCACATCCCCAAATGTTGGTACTCACCCGCAAGTCCAACCAGAGCATCATGATCGGCGATGACATTGAGGTCTCCGTACTGGCGATCATGGGCGAGAAGGTGCGAATCGGGATTCAGGCGCCGCGCGATATCCCGGTGTTCCGCAAGGAGGTTTATCTGGAGATCCAGCAGGAGCGTCTCGGCTCCGGCAAGGGTGCCCGCGAAGAGGTCGACGCGGCCCTGCGTGGCTTGGGAGAGGGCACCTAGACACATTCCGCTCCGCGGCGGTGCCGGGACGGAGTTCCGAGCCCACTAGCCGAGCAGGTAGTACAGCGTTTCGAACATCGCGATCGTCACCACGACCGCGGTTCCGATCAGCGTGGTGACGAGCAGCCAGAAACGAAGAGAGCTGCGCTTCCTCTCGCGCGCACGCCGGCGCTTGCGTGTGCGCGAGAGCGCGTACCGCCTGAGGTGGTCGTCGCGGCGGCGGTCCACCTGCATCTCATGCCGGAACTCCTGTTCGAGTTCGGCGAGACTCTGCCGCATCTTCATCGCCATGCGGGCGCGAGCCTACCAAGCTCGCACGGGCGGCGTTATGTAGAAACGCTAGTGAACTGCCTGGCGCTCGTAGACCTTGATGAAGTGCAGGTAGTTCTTGGCGATCTGCTCGGCCGCGGGCGCTCGGTCGAGGTCCTTGGCGAGGTACGCAGCGAGCGGATCCCACCAAATCGAGCGCCCGATCGCGAAGCCGATGAAGCCCTCAACCGGGGCGGCCTGCTGGAGCCACTGCTCGACCTTCTCGGTAGATGCGCCGCGCCCGAGTAGCACGCACGTGACGCCCTCTCGCCCCGGGCCCGAGCGGGCCTGCTCGGCGAGCATCGCGGCGTCGGACTGCTCGTCGACGCCCTCGATCTTCCACACGTCGACCTCGACGCCGAACTTCTGAGCGTCCTCGATCGCGCGACGCATGAGCTCGGGTCGGAGCTCGGCGTCGTAGCGGTCGGTGTCGCCGCCGACGGACGCGAGTTGCTCATCGGTTGCGGGAACCAGGAGCTCGAACAGGAACTTCCGATCGGTCTCGTGCAGCCAGTCCGCGAGCCGCTTGAGGCGCTCGAGCTGCTCCTCGTTCAAAGAGGCGTCGCCGTCGGGGTTGTAGCGGACGAGCACCTTCGAGAAGTCCGGGTTGAACTCCTCGATGTGCGCCGCGAAGTCGTCGCCGTACTCGAAGTCGAACTCGTCCTGACCGGACTTCTCGACCGGCATCGCCAGCTTCAGGCCGTGCTCGCGCGCCTGCTCGGGGATGTTCGAGCCGAACTGCTCGTCGACGAGCACGCCGGTGGCGCCCGCCTCCGCGCCCTCGCGTACGGCGGCCAGCATGCCCTCGAAGATCAGCCGCTTGGCGTCGGCGATCCGCTCGGTCTCCTCGGGCGTCGGATCCCCCTGGATCCCGAACATCTTCTTCTGGAACGACCCGCGGTGGTCGAACGCGAGGATGTACAGCTTGCCGTCGTACCCGAGAGCCATCAGCGCTCCCCTTTCGTTCCGATGAGGTGGTTCGTTCAGTCTACGGCCACGCGTCGCGCCGTGGGCTCCGTAATTCGTGCCGCTCCAATGCCGTAGGAGCTACGGATGGGTCCGCTAGCCTGCCCCGCGATGGAGCACAAGTTCGAGGTCAGGGAGGCCCCGTACACGATCGGAATCGAGGAGGAGCTGATGATCCTCGACGCCGAGTCGCTAGAGCTCGTCAACGCGATCGAGAGCCTGCTCGAGCCCGCGCCGGCGGGCGAGATCAAGCCGGAGCTGATGGAGTCGGTGCTCGAAGTCGCGACCGATCCGTGCCGTAACACCGCCCAGGCGGGCGAGCAGTTGCGAGCACTGCGGGCGCAGGTTCGCGAGACCGCGGGGCGCAAGAACCTCACGATCGGCTCGGCCGGAACCCATCCGTTCGCGATGTGGGAGGACCAGCGGATCGTCGCCCGTCCCCGCTACCGCGACCTCGTCTCCGCGCTTCGCTTCGTCGCCCGTCAGGAGCTGATCTTCGGGATGCACGTGCACGTCGCCGTCGACGACCCCGACAAGGCGATCTATGTCGCGAACGGAATGCGCGTGCACATCCCGATCCTGCTCGGGCTGTCGGCCAACTCTCCGTTCTGGCGCGCCGAGGCCACCGGGTTGGCCTCGACCCGGACGCCGATCTTCCGGGCCTTCCCGCGGATGGGGATCCCGCCCACGTACAAGGACTGGGAGGACTACGAGGCGCGGATCGAGTTCATGATCAACGCGCGCGTGATCGAGGACTACACGTACCTCTGGCACGACGTGCGCCCGCACCCGAACTTCGGGACAGTCGAAATGCGCGTGATGGACTCCCAGACGCACGTCGAGCACACGCTCGGGCTGGCGGCGCTGGTCCACGGTCTGGTCCGCGATCTGTGCGAGCACTTCGACGCCGGCAGCCAGCTGTCGCGCTACCCGTTCGAGATGCTCGACGAGAACAAGTGGCTGGCCGCACGGCACGGCCTCGACGGTGAGCTCGTCGATCTGCCGCACTGGGACCGCGTGCCGGCGCGAGACCTGGCGCGCCGGCTGATCGACCGGACGCGAGAGCATTGCCAGGACCTCGGCTCGCTGGCCGAGCTCGAGGCCGTCGAGGACCTGCTCGATCGCGGAAACGGCTCCGCGCGGCAGGTGGTGGTCTACGAGGCCAACCACGACCTGCATGAGGTCGTGGCCGAGATTGTGGCCGCGACCGCGGTGTAGCCGAGGTCCTACGTCATCGGGCGCACCGGAGGTCTGGCCCGGACCGGCCGAGGGTCATACAATCGTTGGGGCGATGAGCACCGGCGGCCCGGACCTGTTCGTAATTTGCAAGAACTGCCAGTCCGAGGTGAGCCCGTACATAACCGAGTGCCCGTACTGCGGGAGCCGGTTGCGCAAACGGGCCCCGAAGCTCGACCGTGAGGGACGGCCCACCGAGCGCAAGCGGCGCTCGCCGGTTCCGTCCTTGCCGCCCCTGCGCCGCGGCGAGATCCCCGGGATCCGCGGTGAGTCCCGCCCGTACGCGACGATCGCGCTCGTCCTGGCGGGCTTCGCGGGGACGCTGCTGTGGCGGGCCGCGCTGGTCGGCAGCACTCAAGCGATCGAGCTGTGGGCCCGGTTCGGGACGCATTTGTGGTGGCGGCTGCTGGTGGCTCCATTCACTTACGTCAACACCGGCTATGCGATCGTGACGCTTGGCACGATCGCGGTGTTCGGCTGGCTGCTCGAGCGCCGTCACGGACCGGCGCTCGTGCTCGTGCTGTTCGCGATCGCGGCGGTCGGCGGAGCGGCGGTCACCGCCGCCGACTCGACGCTGCCGCTGGCGCTGGGGGCCAACGGCGCCGCGCTGGCGTTCGTGATCGCATGGGCGATCCCCGATCTGCTCGCGCTCCGGTCCGGCGAGGAGATCGACGGCGACCTGCTGGGGGCAGCCGTAATCGCGGTCGTGGTGGCGCTGATGCCCCTGGCCGTGCCCTCGGCCAGCTGGGTGGCGGCCGGCGTCGGCGGGCTGGCGGGGATCCTGGTCGGGTTGCCGCTCGCGCTCACCGGCCAGCGCTGATCAACCTCAGACGCCCCGACGTATGATCAGAGGCGCCCCGTGGTCGACCGCGCCTACACCGACGCCGAGCTGGAGGCTGCGATCGCAGCGATTGCCGATCCGGAGCGGCTCCGAGAGGCGCAAGACATCGTCGCGCGCACGGCGCCCTCGCTGCAGCGGGTGCTCGCCACCGCGCTCGACGAGGGCGGATGGTTCGACCTGGGCCACAACCAGGTGGTTCACGAGGCGACCGGGCACGACGACATCACCGAGCGGGTCCGCGCGGTGCAGACGCTGCTCGCTGAGGAGACCCGTCTGGGGATGCTCGTCGGCGTCGCGGTGGGGTTCGAGCTGGCGCGGGAGCTGGCGGGATCGCAAACGACCGAGGAGGATTGAGAACAGATGGAAGTGCGCTTTCTGGGACACGCCTGCTTTGAGCTCTCCGACGGAGACACGACCGTTCTGATCGACCCGTTCCTGACCGGAAACCCGAAGGCCGCGATCAGCGCCGAGGACGCCGCCGCGACCGCGATCCTGCTCACCCATGGGCACGGAGATCACATCGGGGACACCGTCGCTATCGCCAAGCGCACCGGCGCGCCCGTCGTGGCGATCGTCGAGCTCGCGGGCGAGCTCGCCGGGGAGGGTGTCGACGTCCGCGACCCGAATCTCGGCGGGACCGTCAAGTTCGACTGGGGCTCGGTCAAGCTCGTGCCCGCCTGGCACACCTCGACTACCCCCAAGGGGACCGTCAACACGCCCGCCGGCCTCGTCATCCACTTCGGCGAAACGGTCGTCTATCACCTGGGCGACACGTGCGTGTTCTCCGACATGGCGCTGGTCGGCAAGCGCACGCCGATCGACGTCGCGCTGATGTGCATCGGCGGCCACTACACGATGGACCGCGCGGACGCCGTCGACGCCGCCGAGCTGATCGGCGCCAAGACCGTGATCCCCTGCCACTACAACACGTTCCCGCAGATCGAGACCGACGCTGAGGCGTTCAAGTCCGACGTGGAGTCGGCGACACGATCGGACGTGGTCGTGCTCGAGCCCGGGGAATCGCACTCGGCGTGACCCACGCAATCGTCCTCATCCAGGCGGACCGCTCGGGGCTGGCGAACCTCGGCGGCGAGCTCGCAGACCTCGAGGGCGTCGCCGAGGCGTACTCGGTGACCGGGGAGTGGGACTTCGTCGCGATCCTTCGCCTCCGCCAGCAGGAGGACCTCGCGAAGGTCGTCACGCGTCAGATCTCCCAGCTCCCGGGCGTCGCGCGAACGCACACGATGGTCGCCTTCGAGGTGTACTCGAAGCACGACCTCGAGGCGCTGTTCTCCGTCGGACAGTAGCCCCGCCGTGCGAGTCGCGGTCGTAGCCGAGTGGTACCCGTCGCCGGGCGATCCCGTGCTCGGCGTCTGGGCCCACCGGCAGGCGGTGGCGGCCCGCGACGCGGGCGCCGATGTGCGCGTGCTGGCCATGCGACGCCCGATCCCGCCGCTCGCGTTGTTTCATTTTCCCCCGGCTCTCGCTGCGCTCAGCCGCTGGGCCGCGGGGGCCCGGACATCGCTGCGGCCGCTGACGCTCGACGGGCTGTCGGTGACGCCGGTGCCGTTCCTCGCGCCGCCGCGCCCGATCTCGTACGGCAGCTGGGGCTACTGGATGTCGCCGAACCTTACGCGAGCGTTGGACCGGCTCCATGCGGATTGGCCGTTCGACGTGCTCCACGCGCATTGCCTGGCCCCCGCCGGGCACGCGGCCGCGCGCTGGGTTCGGCGGCGGGGCTCGTCGGCGTTCGTGGTCTCCGCGCACGGGCCGGACATGATCCACGTGGCCTTCGAGAGCTCGGTGGGCCGGCGCGCGTGCGTCGCCGCGATGGCGGCAGCCGACGTTGTGATGGCGAACAGCACCTGGGCGGCGCGGCGGTGCGAGGAGATCGCGGGCCGTGGGTTGCCAGTCAAGGTCGTGCACCTCGGGGCGGATTTGCCGGCGGTTACTTCCGGTTCGAACGGGGCCGTCCGGATGGTCACGGTGTCGCATCTGGTCGCGCGCAAGCGCCACGAGGTCGTCCTGTGCGCACTATCGATGATCGATCCGCCGCAGCGGCCGGAGTATCTGATCATCGGCGACGGCCCGCGCCGCGAGGCGTTGGAGCGGCTGGCGGTCGAGCTCGGCGTCGCCGGCGATGTGCGATTCGTCGGGCAGCTGCCCAATCCCGAGGCTGTTGCGCGGGCGGCGTCGTGCGACCTGTTCGTGATGCCGGGCGTCGAGGAGCCGTTCGGGGTGGCGTTCGTCGAGGCGATGGCCGCCGGGCTGCCGGCGATCGGCGCTGTTGGCGAAGGCGGGCCCGAGGACATCGCCGCCGCCGGCGACGGGATGCTGCTGGTCGAACCGGATGACGCTGCCGCCCTGGCCTCGGTTATCCGCGAGCTCAGCGCCGATCGCGAAGAGCTTCGCCGCCTCGGCGCCGCCGCGCGCGAGACCGTGGCGGCGCACTTCACGTGGGAGCGGAGCGGGTCCGAGACCGTGGCCGCGTACCGCGCGGCGCTCGAGTCTCGCGCAAGGCGGTGAGCGAGCGCGTCGATGTGCTCGTGCTGTCGCTCGGCACGACCCGGGGGCTGCGGATCGCCAATGCCGAGCTCGTCGACCTGCTGCGCGAGGCGGGCGCCTCCGTCGCGGCCGTCGGGACGCGCATCGGGTTGACCAATGCGCTCCGCCGGGCGTATCCGGTCAACGACGTGGTCGAGGCGATCGCGGCGCGGCGCGCGCTCGCATCGGCTCTGCGCCGGTTCGAGCCGCGCGCGCTGGTCGTGTCGACGACGACCGCGGCGCTTCTGATCGGCGACCCGGGAGTGCCGTTCGCGGTCTGGCTCGACTCGCCGGCGCGGCTCAACCGGCCGGGCCTAGCCAGCCTCCCGCTGCACGTCCTCGAGCGCCGGCAACTCGCTCGCGCTCGCGTGTTGATGCCCCACAGTCCCGGCGCGGTGGCGGCGCTGCCGCTGGGGGCCGCGCCGACCGTGGTGATCCCGCCGCCGGTTGTGGCGGCTCCGGCCCCGGCCGATGTTCGTGAGCCGATCGCGGTCGGCTACACGCCAGACCCGAAGGCCAAGGGGCTCGCGCTCCTGTGCTCGGCGTGGGAGGAGGCCTCGGTGTCGGGGGCGCGGTTGCTGATCGCGGGGATTCCCCGCGAGCGCGCCGTCGACTTTCTAGCGAGGCGCGGCGTCCGGCTGCCGCCCGGCGCCGAGCTCGTCGGGATGCTGCCCCAGTCGTCGTTCTGGGACCTGCTCGGACGCGCCCGCGCGTTCGTCAGCACCGCCGAGTGGGAGGACTTCGGGGTCGCGCCGCTCGAGGCGCTCGACCGCGGCGCCGCGCTCGTTTGCGCCCCGGGTGGGGGACCGTTTCCGGCGCTTGGGATCGCACGCGCGCTGGCTTCTGATTTCGTCGCCGCCGATCGCGGGCCCGGCACCGTCGCGCGGGCGCTCGAGGCGGCGTTCGCGGCGGACGACGCGACGATGGCTGCCTACCGGGTGGCGGCGCGGGCCGCACTCGACCCGTACCGGCCGCAGGCGCTGGTCGCGCGACTTCAGGACGAGGTGCTGCCGGCCTTGCTCGGCCGGTAGTCGGCCGGCGCCGTGCCGTTGCTGTGCGGGTTGCCGGGCGGCCGCGCGCGACCGCGCCGGGTCGCCGCCCTGATCACGGCGCCGACGAACGCGTCGACCTCGCTGCCATCGGTCTCGAGGTCGATCGCGCTGCTCTCCTCGCCCATACGCCGGCGGAGGTCGGGGTCAGAGACGAGGCGCGCGAGCGCTTGCGCGATGTTCTCGACGTCGTACGGGTTCACGAGCAGCGCGTTGCGGGAGTCGATCGCGACGTCGCCGGCGGCGCCGGCGGTCTTCGAGCAGATGATCGGCAGCCCCGCCGCGGCCGCCTCACGGACCGCCACCCCGAACGGCTCGTAGGTGCTGATCAGCGCGTAGACATCCGCGGCCGCATACAGGTCGGGAAGCTGGTCGGGCGGAAGGTGGCCGTGGAATCGCGCCGGCACACCGATCTTGGTCGCAAGCTCCTTCAGGTCGTGCTCGAGGAAGCCGGCGCCGGCAATCTCGAGCTCGGCCTGGGCCGGCGTCAGCCCCGCCTTGGCGAACGCCTCGATCAGCATGCCGAAGTTCTTGTCGGGAACGAGCCGGCCGGCGCTGATCACGCGGATTGGTTCGCCCGCGTCTCGTGATCGCCTCGCGGCGGCGGTGCGGAACGGTTCGACATCCGCCGCCTGGAGCGCCACCGCGATCCGGTCGTCGGGAATCCCGAACGCGAGCAGCCGGGCGCGCGCGGCAGAGCTGGTCGCGATCAGACCGTCGGCGTGGCGGGCGAGCCGGCGGTGCAGTCCGAGCTGCCAGCTGGGGAGCATCGAGTCGATCCCCGGCGTGCACTCGGTGAAGATCACGTACGCGCGCTTGTGCCGGCGGCACCAGTTGAGCGCGCGCAGCGACGCCGGCCCGTACTCGGACACGACCACGCAGTCGGGGTCGGCGGTATGGAGCGCCCGCTCGAGCCCGTGCGGCCACAGCACCGGCGTGCGCCCGGATCGCCGGCGCTGCCAGGAGCGCAGGTGGACCGCCGGATACGCGTGTTCGCGCGGGAACCATTCGGGCGGGACGTCCCAGCTCGGCTGGCCCGCCGACTGGTAGATCACGAAGACGTCGAGGTCACCGCGTTCGTGCATCGACCGGAACAGCGGCTCCCGGTAGGGGACGGGCGTCGGAGGGACAATGGCGCAGCGAACGCTCATGGCCGCCCGAAGGTTACGGTGCCGGATAACGTCTCACTCGACGCGCCGCCCTGGCCGAGTGAGCCGATGCCCGTGCCAGAGCCGGGTGGATAGGCATTCACGGTTGCCGGCGCCGCCGAGTGTCCCGTTATCCGGCTAGAGCTGCGACCCGCGACCGCGCTCGAACCAGATCGCGCGGTCCTTCCAGTCGTGGGCCATCATCAGCGCGCCGCCGGCGGCCGTCAGCGCGAGCAACGAGCGCGGTCCGACGTGCGGCTTGGCGATGGGCGCGGGATCCGTGACGAGCGCGACAAACGCTGCCGTGGCAACGATGCTCCCGGTTGCGCCGTGGTGGCACCGCTGTCCGAGTATCCACAACCGGTGACGAAGCGCGTCGTACTCGACGAGCTTCTTGACGGAGTATCCAGGGCCCTGTCGCATCTCCTGATCCGCCCCATTTATCGACCCTTATCCTGCAAACGTGAGGAGAACGGCGGTTCTTTTGTGCGTTCTGTTACTCATCACCGCGGTGGGGTGTGGAACGTCGCGATCGCACAGCACGACGACCGCGAACACGACCCCGCCGGCCACCCGGAGCACGACTCAGACGCCATCCGAGACCGCCACCGGGACGCCACCGACGGGCACGGAGACCACCACGAATCCCGGCGCGCCGGCGAGCGGTGGAGCGCCCCCGACGAACGCCCGGATTCCGGCCACGTTCACGATCACACGCGAGGGCTCACTGAACCCGCCGACGGTTACCGCGCCCGCGGACTTCCCGGTGCAGGTGACCGTGATCTCCGGCGACGGCCGGGCCCACAAAGTGGTCCTGCACGCGCCCACCGTCTACGTGCTCGCGGTCCCGGCCCGCGGCCGCGGCACCGTTCTGATCGCCGACCTGAAGGCCGGCCATTACGCGCTTGACGTCGACGGCGTCGCCCGCGGGGCGCTCGTGATCGGTGGCGCCCCCGGGCCCTAACTAACTTAACTAGCTAACCGATCTTCGATCCGACCGCGACTTCCTTGTCAGGCCGGAGCAGCACGACGCCCTCGGTCTCGTCGAGCGCACCGAGTACGAGCACCTCTGACTTGAACCGGGCGATGATGCGGGGCGCGAGATTGACGACGCCCACGACCAGGCTGCCCTCGAGCTGATCGCGCGAATAGTGAGTGATCTGCGCCGATGAGCGCTTGATCCCGATCTCGGGCCCGAAGTCGATCGTCAGCTTCCACGCTGGCACGCGTGCCTCGGGGAAGTCGTCGACCGCCACCACGCGGCCGACGCGCATGTCAACTGCCGTGAACTGCCCGACGTCGATCACGCCGGAAGCTTAGGTGGCGGTGCATCTTGGCGTGGTCCGCGAGCGCTGAGGCCCCGGCGCCGGTGCCCAGCGCAGATCCCGCGCTAGATGCCGAGGCCGTGCTCGTGCTCGTCGTGCTGGTCGTCGTCGTGGTCGTGACAGTCGTGGTGGTCGTCGTGCTCGGGGTCGGCGTGGTGCTGGTCGGCGTCGTGCCGGTCGGCGTGGTGCTGGTCGGCGTCGTGCTGGTGGGCGTCGCGCCAGTGGCCGCGCCGGTGCTCGTGGAGTCGCCGGCGCACGAGGAGTCCGGCCCGGGATCGGGGCTGGCGCCGGGAGTGGTGGTCGCGGGAGTCGTGCTCGTTGTGCTCGGAACGGTCGTCGGATCCGTGGTCGCGGCGGTCGTACTCGTGTCGGTGCTCGGACTCGTGGTCGTCGGAGCAGGAGCCGGCGTGCCGCTATCGGAGCTCGTCGCCGGACAGGGCGTCGTTCCGGTCGTCGTGGTGGCGGGCGCGGCCGCCGAACCGCTCAGCACGGTCGAGTCGGTCTGGGTCTGCGTCCGACCCGCGGGCACCACCGGCGTGGTTTTTGCCTTGGTCGTCGCCGGGCTGCCGTGCTTGCCGGCGCCCAGAGTCTTGTGCTGGTTGGTCGTGGCGGCCTTCGTCGGAGCCTGCTTGTGCAGATGCTTGACCGCGGTGTGACGCGGCAGGACGCCGCTGGGGGCGGCGCCGCCACTGGGGGCCTCTGCGGGCACCGTGGCAGCGACCGGCGGCGAGCTGGGAACCGCGGCGACGTGCGTGACGTTGATGTTGGCGGCGGCGTGGTGGTGGACGTGCGGGCGCGCCGGTTGCTCGACCTCGACGGCGCCGGCGGTCACGAGCGCCGCCGCGGCGAGGCCGGCCGCCGCCTTGGTAGCGATGGCGCCGACGCTGGCCGATAGGAACCCGGTCGTGCTCGTTCCCATCACCGCGCCCGCCCCGGCCGCGGCAGTGCCTCCGACGGCCGCCGCGGTACCGCCCGCGCTCGCGCCCGACGAGCCCGCTCCGGCGCCGGCGCCCGCGGAGTGGCCGATGTGCAGGATCGCGAGCTTGCGCAGCAGCACGAACCCGCCGATGGGGAGCACCGCGGTGAGCGCCTTGCTCGTCTCGTTGAGCTGGCCCTTGAAGGTGCAGCAGCGCTCGCACGCGCGCAGATGCCGGCGGACGAGCGGCCCGGGACGGCGCTGGAGGCCCTCGGCGACCTCGGCCAATTCGATCCGTACCTGCTCGCACGTGAGCAGCCGTGCCTCGGCGGCCTCGGCGAGCGACACCCGCGCGCGCACGAGCAGCGACTTGACGCTCGGCACGGTCGTCTCCATCGCCTCGGCGATCTGCTCGTAGGAGAGCGCGTCCATCTCGCGGAGCACCAGCGCCGTCCGCTGCGTCTCCGCGAGACCGTGGATGTCGCTGACTAGCAGCCGGAATTCTTCACGGTCGTGCACCTTGTCCGCGGTGGTCGTGCCGTGCTCGGACAGGTGGACGTCCATCGAGTCGACGCCGACCGCCTGGATCCGACGCAGATGGTTGAGGCTTCGGTTGCGGGCGATCCGGTACAGCCACGGCCGCACGTTGATCGGGCGGTCGTCGTCGAGGATCGCGTTGAACGCCGCCGAGAACACCTCCTGGAGGACGTCCTCGGCGTCCTCGCGCGAACCAAGCAGATGCCGGCAGAAGGCCAGCAGACGAGCGTGATAGCGGGCGACCAGCACCTCGAATGCGGCGGTGCTGCCCCGCCGGATCAGGGTCACGAGGCGCTCGTCGGACTGCAGCCTTAGCAGCGGCGAGCGCGCGTGAAGGCTGATTCCTCCCGAGTATCTGAGCGCTGAGACTTCCATCCAGACCGCTTGAAGGCCAACCTAATGGGGGCCGTCGCTGGCACCGACACCGTAGCAGCGGATTAGTTGCGGTCCTGCACAGCCGTTCCCGCATACGCCGCCCGTAGGAGGTACCCGGGGAGGGACTCGAACCCTCATGCCGCTGGGGCAATCGCTCTTAAGGCGACCGTGTCTGACCAATTCCACCACCCGGGCGATGGCCTAAACGCTATCGGCTGGAGCGGCCCTCTCGGGCGCGCGCGGAGGGCGCGCGGAGGTTTAGAGCGCGGGTAGATATAGCCCATGGGACGGGCAGCCCGCGGTTCCGACACCCCTGTCGGTTCCAAATTGACAGTGGATCAAGGCCCTTGCTAGGTTCGGCTCGAAGTCCGCGCTGGGATTTCCAGGTTCCTTGCGGGAGGAGCTCGGCTTGGCAGGAGTAAGAAACTCGACCGTGGTCGGCAGGGTGGCCGCAGTCGCCGCGGTGGCGATTGCGGTGATTGTCGTCGCCGTAATCCTGCTTTCCGGTGGAACGAACTACCAGGTGCGGCTGGTGTTCCAGGACGCCAGCCAGATCGTGGCCGGCGACGGGGTCCAGGTGGCCGGAAACTCGATCGGCTCGGTGTCGAGCATCGCGCTGACGCCGACCGGGCAGGCGCAGCTGACGATCAACATCTCGAACCCGAGCTACGTGCCCCTGCATCAGGGCACCGAGGCGACGGTCCGGCTGACCTCGCTGTCGGGGATCGCGAACCGCTACATCGACCTGCGGCTCGGCCCGGGGAACGCGCCGAAGATCCCGTCGGGCGGGGTGATCGGCACTGAGGACACCACCAGTGCGGTCGACATCGACGAGCTGTTCAACACGCTCAACCCGCCGACGCTCAAGGGGCTCCAGAACCTGATCCAGGGCGCGGGCTCGCAGTTCGCCGGCGAGGGCGCGAAGGCGCAGGCGGCGTGGGCGTATCTGAACCCGGCGGTCGCGGCGAGCAGCACGCTGTTCCAGCAGCTCGACCGCAACGACGGCGGCGACTTCACGAACTTCGTCGTGAAGTCCTCGAAGCTCCTGTCGGACATCGCCATGCGGTCCATGGACCTGACCGCGCTGGTCAAGAACCTGGGGACGACCACAGAGGCGCTGGCGTCGCAGAAGAACGCGCTCGGGCAGTCGATCCAGGACCTGCCGCAATTCATGGCGCTGGCGGATACGACGTTCGTGAACCTGCGCAACTCGCTCGATGACCTGACGCCGCTGGTCAAAGACTCAAAGCCCGTGGCACCCAAGCTCCAGAAGTTCCTTGCCCAGCTCCGGCCGCTCGCGCAGAACGCGGTGCCGACCGTCCGCGACCTGGCAAACATCATCTGCTCGCGCGGATCCAAGCCGTGCTCGCCGAGCACCCCGGGCCAGAACGACCTGATCCAGCTGCTCGAGCTGAGCGTCCAGCTGGCGAACGTCACCTGCGGCACTAGCCAAGCCGCGAGCACCTGCAACGGCACGCTGGCGGCCAACGGCGCCCAGCGCCTCGGGGCGTTCCCGCAGTCGACGATCGCGCTCAACGACTCGACCCCCGAGCTCGCCACCGCGCGTCCGTACGCGGTCGACCTCACCGGCTGGTT
>Ga0335076_10000826_pt1 | contig 29316 bp, 28 predicted proteins | sample Lox_Sample_25_FD_206717 | JGI IMG/M metagenome (GOLD analysis project Ga0335076, IMG submission 206717) | Soil microbial communities from Loxahatchee National Wildlife Refuge, Florida, United States - Lox_Sample_2.5 | ecosystem: Environmental > Terrestrial > Soil > Wetlands | place: USA... | reverse complement strand
GTCGCCTCCTCGATTGCGTGTGTTCCAAAACTAGACGATATTCCCACACGTGAAATAGTTGGTCTATCGGGTGAATCATTTACGGATGTGAATTCAGGGTCGCGAGGGTTCTGGGCAAAAGTAGCAATAATATTTATCAGATTTGTGTGACATCGATCCAAAGGCTAGTGGGAGGAAGAAATGGCGACCAGCGTATGGAAGGGCTACATCACGTTTGGGTTGATTTCGATACCGGTGCGTCTTTTTGCGGCGGCGCGTTACAGCCCGACTCGCTTTCACGAGATCCATCGTGAGTGTGGCACCCGAATTCATCACCGGTTGTATTGTCCGTACGATGAACGTGTAGTCATGCGCGATGAGGTAGCGCTCGGATACGAAATCGATAAAGATAAATATGTTCTGGTTGAGCCCGCGGAACTGAAAGAAATCCAGCCCAAGTCCTCGAAGTCGATGGAGATTCTTCAGTTCGTGGAACTGTCGGATGTCGACCCTATCTATTTCGAAACGTCTTATTTTGCGGTTCCCGAAGAGGGTGGAAAGCGAGCTTTCGCGCTGCTCCTGAAAACGCTGGAGTCGATGGATTATGCGGCCATCGCTCAAGTCACCATGCATCAGCATGAACGTACCGTGGTGCTGCGCTCCTACCGCGGAGGCTTGACCCTGCATACCATGTATTACTCGAATGAAATCCGGGAGGTGCGAGGTTACGGACAGAACGACGTGCGAGATCTGAAGAAACAAGAGATTCATCTCGGCGAGCAATTCGCGCAGTCGTTGGTGAAACCATTCAAACCAAACGAATTTCGTGACGAATACCAAGCGCGCGTGAAACAGTTGATCGAGAGCAAGGCCAAAGGGAAAGCCGCTCCCAAGCAGGAGCAACCAAAACACTTGGCGCCGGTGATCGATTTGATGTCCGCGTTGAAGAAGAGTCTGGCCAACGCCCCGGCCGCTGCGAAAAAAATAAAGCCGCGGAAGTTGCGCCGCACGGCCTGATGCAAATAATAGCTCTCCTCGAAATTTCTCAGGGGAGGCTCGGATGGTTCTGGTATACCTGACGCGCTATATTGAACCCGGACGAACAGGAAGCAGACTTGCGGAGTGAGAGCTGAATCAAGATCAGCGGAGAGTAGGACTAATGAGATTTGGACCGTTTCTTTGGATCGCGATCATCCTTTTTATTGTGTGGATTGGCGGATTTGTGGTGTTTCACATTGCCAGCGGGCTGATCCATCTTTTGCTGCTCGTGGCGATCATTTCTTTGTTCGTACATTTTTTCACTGGGCGGCGAACGGCGACCTAGCCCTCGGTGAACATGAGAGGTGAAGCTGCATGAACGATCTGAAAGGACTCAAAGTGGCCATTCTGGTCACCGACGGTTTTGAGCAAGACGAATTATTGAAACCGCGAAAAGCTCTGGACGAACTTGGGGCGGACACGCGAGTGGTGTCGCCGCGGGACGAAACTGTTCGTGGCTGGAAACTCACGGATTGGGGCGCGACGCTCACGGTGGATGTGCGACTGAACGAGGCGAAACCGGATCACTTCGACGCACTGCTGCTTCCGGGGGGAGTGATGAATCCAGACAAACTCCGGATGGATGCCGGTGCAGTGGCGTTCGTGAAAGCGTTTTTTGAGGCCGGCAAGCCGGTGGCGGCAATATGCCACGGCCCGTGGACTATCGTGGAAACAGGCGAAGCACGCGGGCGTACGATTACGTCCTGGCCGTCGCTTAGGACGGATTTGCGGAATGCCGGCGCGGAATGGGTGGATCAAGAGTCGGTTGTTGATGGCAATCTTGTTTCCGCGAGAAAGCCGGACGACATTCCTGCGTTTAACAAAGCGATGATAGAAGTGTTCAGCCAGGCACGCGAGGGTGCTCAATACGGACTATCCGAGAGACAGGATGCCGGGCATCCGTAGAAGGATGTTTGGTGGGCGCAGGATCGCGTTAATGGTGAAATCAGGAGGACACGATGGCGAGATACGGAAGACGGGCTCAAAAATCAGTAAAGAGCGCCATGCGCCGCCGCAAGCACGGAACCCTGCGTTCGGGGAAGGCAGGGAAGGGCGGCAAGGTCAAGAGCCGTAAACAGGCCATCGCCATCGGTCTTTCCGAGGCGCGGAAAAAGGGCGCGAAAGTTCCGCGGCGCAAAAGGTCAAAATCCAAGTAAGCCTTCGATGTCGTTCAATCTTTGAACGAATGAATACCCCGGGGAGAGCGAACCATCCGAGTTTCGCTGGATTCACCGAGGATGAATCCATGGGACCGATCCCTCCCGCGTTTGCGGGAATTTTCCCGAGCGAGTTCCAGTAGAAATCACGTCCCGTTAGTAATGGGCAGAAAATTTTACCGAAGCTGCGAACAAATCTTCCGGGCGAAGAAAACGAGTGCCTGGGCAAAGGCCAGGATTTACGTATTTATGGGGATTGGAAATTGGTTCACGACTTGCTTATGTGGAGTATAGCGATTTCGAAACGAAGAAGGTCGCAACTCAGGGAAGCTCAAGGAGATTTCGTAGGAGAAAAGCGATGATCGGCAACAAACAGGAAAGCTTTGATGCAGGCTTTTGCGATCAATATGAACGCCTACTTGTACGGTGCCAATGTGCTCTTGATGTGTGGGCGAAGCGCAGGGAAGAGATCAGCCAGTCAGGAGCCGCGGGAAAAGAAATTGGCGCACAACTCGTGAAATTACAGGCCGACTTCGCAAAATCGTACGCGATTCTGCAGAGGCATACGCACCAGTGTGCTCTGTGCCAATGTGTCGCGAAACTCGCAAGCCGCGGGTCGCAGCCGCTGTATCTGGTTAGCGCTCATTCTTCGCAGCCGGCGTAGTGGCAGGTCTCGCAGGGCGCGCCGCTACAGGCATTGAGTCAATGAATCGAGTCGCACAAAAATCGCTCAGCCACTCTCTGGAGCCGATTTGTCCACGTGACGGCCACCGCATGCGGTATGAAGCGAATGGGGTTAGCTGGAAAGAACTGCCAAATGACAAGCACGCACAAAGCCTGGAAGCGTATCATTGCGATTTCGAAGGCTGCAGCGTGCGGTACGATCTGGTGAATGGATATTTCACGGTGGTTTTCACACCGGACATGCCGTATTTCCTGGAAGAGCCGGGAGTGAATTTATTGCGATGCCCGCAGCACGGCACCTGGCTTTACCGACACGCTGATAGAAGGCACGACGGTAATGACGGTTACAAGTGGCATTGTGGCGTCGAGGGATGCGACTACGTGCATCAGCCGCCGTTGACGAGAGAGCAGTAGCTCACCTCAATTGCTGTTCCCGCCTTTGTTCTCTATTCCACGAACAAAATTTGTACACGGGTTAGCTGTAGTGACTTCGCCTGGTTCTAGAACCGATATTTCAAAAATAGAGTATCGAGCGGATATCAGCAGAAATGGTTGAGTGTTATCCAAAGGAAGTGCAGTTGTGCTGCTGCGTAAGGAACTTTGTGGAAAGTCATACTAGTTTGGTTCAAACACGGCAAGGCAAGGCGGTCGTGATAGTCGATGACAGCGCGATTGTGCGCAAAACTGTGGGTCACGCCCTTCTGGAACACGGCTTTACATCGTATGCAGAAGCCGAGAACGGTGCAGAGGGGATCGAAGTAGTAAAGCAACTGAGACCAGACTTGGCCATTTTGGATTTATCCATGCCGGTCATGAACGGTCTACAGGCTGCACTCGCCATCCGAAAGCTCTTTCCCGATATGCCCATCATCCTATTCAGCTTATATGGCGACGGACCGGTCCGAGCGGAAGCGGCGCGAGTCGGCGTCGATGCGGTGGTGTCAAAAACCGACGATATGCCGGTCCTGATCGATAAGGCTCACAAGTTGGTGCACTTGGATTGACCCGACGCTTTTAAGCCCCCGGGTTGTACCCTAGCCACTCGGGATGCGACGCGGTCGAGTCGAAGACAGCGCTGGTCTTGAAGGGTTCGAAATCACCCGTTTGCGCTGCTGGAGCGGTCTTGCGGAGGATTGCGACGATGTCCGCAACGGAAAGCTGTGAGTATGTGGCGGCTGCCTGAAACGCCTGATCCAAGATGGGCATGCTGTCGATTCCAGCAATAACCACGGCAGTGGGGCGGCTGAGCGCGTATTGCAAACATTGCAGAGGCGTGACGGTTTTGCTTTGTAGAATATTTTTATCGCCCATAGATTTCATGCCTAGTAGAGCGACTCCTCGCTGCTGAAGCACCGGCACGACCTGTTTTTCGAAGCTCCTGAAGTGCGCATCCATAACGTTGATGGGCATCTGGGCGGTATCGAAGTGGAAATTGTTTTTCTGGGCCAGTTCGAGCATGCGCAGGTGCACGATTGGATCCTTGTGGCCGGTGAAGCCGATGTAGCGTATTTTTCCCGACTTTCGGGCCCCGAGCGTAGCTTCTGCCGCACCGTCCTCTGCGAAGAAACGATCAGGATCCTCCAGGCGGATGTTTTCATGAAATTGCCAGAGGTCCACATGATCGACCTGCAAGCGCTGCAACGATTCGTCCAATTGCTTGAGCGCAGAACCTTTGGTGCGGCCATCGAACTTGGTCATCACGAAAATTGTTTGACGATGACCTTTCAGGGCCTTACCAACACGGCGTTCGCTCTCGCCCTGGTTGTAATCCCACGAATTGTCGGAGAAATTGATCCCGCGATCGATAGCGGCGTGAAACAATTTGATTGCGTCAGCCTCGCTGAGATGCGACTGGCCCAAATGAAAGCCGCCCAAGCCGATGCAAGAGACCTTCTCGCCCGTTTTTCCCAGCTCCCGGTAGGGCATTTCTCGCGTGCTCTGGCGAGCCGATTGCGACTGCAGGAAGCTACTGGTTGGCGTACCGCTCGACGCGGTGAGCACCGCAAGGCCGCCAATAAACTCTCGTCGGCTCACTCCCACGGATTCCATGGCATTCTCCTTCGGACAAACTTGGGCAACCGTTCGAGAGTGGGTCAAGTAGCCTATCCGTCACCATACAATCCTTCTTGTAAGCCAGGCGAGATCCAACAGGGGGATGCTTATGAGCGCTCATGAACGTGGTTTGGCTACCGGTTGCTGCGCTTGGCGTCGATAGACGTGTCGCAAAGACCTGCTGCTCGCCCAGAGAGAGACCGACACAAAGAACCAAGTGCCCGTCGCGGCGGCCAAAACCGCTGCAGCATTCCATTCCGGAATGAGTTTCCAGATCACCAGGCCGAAGCATGCCAGCCCGATAGCGCCCCATGCTACGCCCCTGGCCTCAACGGCAACGGCCTGTGTTGCGCGGCGTCCGCCATGCATCCCGTGCGCGGCCTTTTTTTGTTCCTGTGTTTTCGCGAGCAGGGTCGCGCTAGCCGGAAAAATCGCTGGAAACGCCAAGAACAATCCGCCGACGAGCGGACCATAGTATTTGGCAACCAGTCCGGCGACCACGGTGACGGCTCCGCCAAAAAAGAACCGAGTGGCTTGCTCGCTGAACTTGATTTTGGCTAGTGCCCCAAAATTGGTTTGCAAGAACATCGTTATCTCAGCACTGCCGACCACATTGCTAACGCGCTAATCATCCAAAGGATCAGCAGCCCTCCAGTTGTCTTTGTGGCGCCGCAGTCTTTTTTTCCCGTTAGCCACATGCAGCAGCGGGCGTAAATCAGAAATGCAATTGCCCCGGCAATCATGGCGTGGCCCTCCTGGGCGGCGAACTCCTTTCCTTCGGCTACCGCCGTGATCGCCAGCGTCGCGACACCAACCGATGGCGCTGCACCAAAGACTCCGGCCAGGGTTTTCGGTCCGATGACCTCTGCGATAAGCGAAAAAAACGAGACGACGACGCCACCTATAAGAAAGCGTATGAAGAGTGTCACCATTGCGCCGAGCTTCCTCCTAAACCCGCATCTTAAATCCTGTTTCTTGCGCAGTTTTTTGTGTTCCGAGGATTCGAACAGGTAGAAGGGTGGCGACAGGCAGCAAATGCTCGCCGATACTGTTGCAAAATCGTTACAAACCTAAGCGTTTGTTCGGCCGACGGGTGAGCGCGAGAACTGGACTGGTCCTCGAATCCCATTAGGTAGCTGCGCAAGAGAAATACAGCTGCAAATGTATGGTCAGGCGTTCGAAGGGCTCTGAAGATAGCCGTGTCCCGACCGGTCCATGAGGTGCTTCAATGCTGCCTGATCATCAATATAAACTGGTCCAGAAGCGGGCTTATGAAATTTATCTCAGCCGAGACCCGAAGCGGGGATCGCCGGAAGAGGATTGGCTACGGGCAGAGGAAGAAATTGAACGCGAGCATGGCTTCGCGGCGAAGCACACTGGTCCTGCGCGCTTGAACGATCGCACACGCTGGAACGAGGTCTGCAATCACAAAGGCGAAGACATAGAGAATCCTGCGTGAAGTTATGCCCAAATGTCCACAGCGGTTGACACAGCGGTTCGAACGCAGCCACGTGAAAGCCAGCAACGCACGATTTTCCGGCCATCACGACCGCTCACTTAAGGAGAAATAATATGGCCTCTGAAACTCTCGTGAAATGCGCGCACCCGCCGTGCGAATGCCTCGTTGAAGCGGAGCAACAATTCTGTAGCGCATCCTGTTCTAGCGCCAGAGGAGCGAGCAGTGGCCCCTGTACTTGCGGGCACCCCGGCTGCGCTGGGGAAGATTTGATGGAAGAGGACGAAGCTGGGCAGGGAAGCGCGATCTGAGCTCACTGAGGCTTTGCAAGCACGTCGGCGGCGCAAACGTATTCGAGTTCGCGGCGTTCGCGGGAGCAGCGGAGGAGGAGTGCACCTCGTTGCATATTCCCGAGCCCAAGAAATGCTCGTGGCACCATAAGCCGCTGGCCCAGCGCACCGACCAGCAACGGGAGGTATTTCTTCGTTGCGATGCTTCCCAGCAGCACCACGCGGCCATTTGTTCCGATTGCGTCGGAGAGCGCGCGTAAATCGCGCTGGAGCGGGTCACGGTATTTGGGGTTTCTAGCGACGATTTTTTCGCGGGACAGCTCCGCTAACTCATCAAAGCGCACAACCGTTTCCGGTCGCAACAGCCCGCCGGATGCAGTGATGACGAGGGTGCCGGGGACGCCGTTCACTGATCTAGCAAATACCGAGGTGTATTCGAGTTTGCCGCGGAAATAGAGCGAACTCATAAAAGAGAACGCTTCGCCGATGGAAATTCCGGCGGTGCGTAAACGGTGCGCCAGCTCGAAAGTCGCTTGCGGCCGGAACAGCAGTTTGGCGCGTTCTCCGCTGGCGTTGGCAGGGGAAAGCAAGTAGACGTAAGAAGGTGCCGGGCCCTTACTGCAATCGGGTAGGGAACGCGTCCCAGGCTCGTGTCCTTGGAGCACGATACGTTTCTGAGGTGTTCGCGCAGCCATTCTTTGCGCCCCGCTTTTCTCAATTGTCCCAGAGTTTGTCTACCTGTCAAAAACAGGATCAATACGCAGTTTACAGGAGTGTGGTGTGGCTTGGCGCGGGTTCAAATTGATCTGCACAGGGCGCGCGCCACAGGAGCTCACCACGGCCGCGCATTCCGGATTGCAAAATGCGCCACCGGTTGTAGACTCGGACACCTGTTTGGCCGCCGCTGTTGAGGCAGGAGGGATGGGCGTTGGCGAAAATACCGTTTCGCGTTTCCCCCATGCTGGCTACGCTCGTTGACGCGCCATTTACCCGCGAGAATTGGATTTTTGAAGAGAAATATGACGGAGTTCGCATGCTGGCATATAAGGAAGGCGATCGTGTCTGGCTAATTTCGCGCAACGGGATCAACCGCAGCGAGCGCTATCCCCAAATCAGAGCGGATATTCGCAAGCTAAACGCGGAGACGCTTCTGCTGGATGGGGAAGTGGTGGTCTTTGATTCGAAACGGATTTCCCGTTTTCAGTTGCTGCAGCAGGGGAAGGGTAAGGCGGAGTACGCGATTTTCGATTGTCTGTATCACAATGGCAAAGACTTGCGGCCTGAGCCCTTAGCCAGACGCAGCGAAATCCTCGACAGCGTGTCTCCCATTACAGGCACTCTACTTCGGTCTGCCCGCCTGGGCACCGACGGGTTAAAGGCATTTCGTATTGCATCGCGGCGCGGATTCGAAGGCATCATCGGGAAGAATCTTGAGTCGCCCTACCAGAGCCGCCGGTCCACGGATTGGCTGAAGGTGAAAGTTCATCGAGAGCAAGAATTCGTGATTGGCGGGTTCACCAAACCAAAAGGATCGCGCACGAATTTCGGAGCACTTTTATTGGGCGTTTACAAGGAAAAGGGTTTGCAGTATGCGGGAAAAGTAGGCACGGGGTTCAACGATGAAACGTTGAGCAGCCTGCGCCGCAAATTCACGCCGCTGATCCAGCACAGGTCCCCGTTTGTCGAGGCGACCGGGGAACGCGATGCCACTTACCTGAAACCGAGACTCGTGGCGCAGATCGCGTTCACTGAATGGACCGAGGATGACAAGTTGCGGCACCCGGTTTTTCTGGGCCTGCGCGACGATAAGAATGCGGCGGAAGTGAGAAGAGAGGGCTAAATGCGAGCTCAGCCGATTCCGGAAATCTCCCATCCTGAAAAGATCTTCTGGCCCCAAGAAAAATACACGAAACTGGACTTAGCGAATTTCTATCGTGATGTTTTCGACTTGCTTCAGCCATATATCAACGACCATTTATTGACCTTCGAGCGCTGCCCCGATGGCATGAGCGGCCAATGCTTCTATCAGAAGCAAAGGCCACGGGGCATGCCCAAGGACACGCCGACCAAAAAAATAAAGAACACGTCCGGCAAACGACGCGTGACCGAATATGTTCTTGGCGGCAAGCTCTCGACGCAGATGGCCATGGTGAACCTTGGGTGCATTCCGGTTCACGTTTCCGGAACTCGCGCGAAAATCTTTCCCAAGGCCGATTGGATTTGTTTCGATCTCGATCCCAGCTCCGGCAAATTCGCAGATGCAGCGCGGGCTGGGGTTTTCGTTCGAGAAGCTCTGGATCTACTTGGGTTTCGCTCATTTCCCAAAACATCCGGCAGCCGCGGTTTGCATGTGTTCATTCCGCTTCGGATTGGGCCGACAGCGGACGAGGTGCTGAAGTTCGCAGAACAGTTCTGTGCACGTTTGGCCAGCGCGCAACCCAAAGAGTTGACGGTAGAACACTCGATCGCGCAAAGGGGAGACCGGGTGTATCTCGATCCGTTTCGCAATGGACTGATGCAGACGGTGGTCAGCCCGTATTCGGTGCGCCGCAAGCCGCATGCACCGGTTTCCACACCGTTGGAGTGGTCCGAAGTCAATCCGAAGCTCGATCCCGCCGGTTTTACGATCGAGAATTTCAAAATACGGCTGAAAAAAAAGGACTCCTGGTCGGACTTTTTCTCCAGCCGCCAGCCGCTTTCGGGTGCCGCCGCCAGGTTGGATAAGCTATAAAAGCAAGGAAGGGCACGTCCATGGGTCTTGAGAAATATCGCGAGAAACGCAATTTCAGAGTGTCGCCGGAACCAAAAGGATCTACCGCATCCAAACGCAAAAGCTCCTTGCTTTATGTAATTCAGAAGCACCGTGCTTCCCAACTGCACTACGATTTTCGGTTGGAATACGGAGGAGTGCTGCTCTCGTGGGCGATTCCCAAAGGGCCGTCGCTCGATCCATCTGTAAAACGTTTGGCTATGCAGGTGGAGGATCATCCGGTTGAGTACGGGAGCTTTGAAGGCACGATTCCGGAGGGCGAATACGGGGGCGGGACGGTGATGCTGTGGGATCGTGGAACTTGGACGCCGGAAAACGAAAATGTGTCGGCGGCTCTCAGCAAAGGCAGCCTGAAGTTCACGCTAAGTGGCAAGAAGTTGCGTGGGTCGTGGGCTTTGGTGCGCACGAAGAACTACCGGGGCACGCAAAAATCGGCGTGGCTGCTGATCAAACATCGCGACGAGTTTGCTTCCAAGGAAGACGTCACCGTGGAGAAGCCGCGGTCGGTAGCGTCGCGGCGCCTGCTCAGGCAAATTGCTCGCGACGCTGGGGGCGACGTTGAAAAAGCTTCCACGGGCGACCCGCAGGAATAGGAGCGATGCTGGCCGTCGAAGACTCGATGACCGTGGCAGGATGAACTATCTGCAAACCGGGAAAACAGCCGGCAGCAACGCCAAGCCGCCGGCCGTTTCTGAAGTACATGAGAATCACGCGTTTGCGCTGCGAGACCGCCCTTTGCGGGTGGAAGAAACTTCTGGCTGTTCGGTCTCTTCTTCCTCCTCTTCTCCTTCTTCTTCAGCCCCTTCGTTCGCCGAAGCGTTGATCTGCTCGGAAAGCTCAGTGAGCTTTGCGTCCGTTTCCTTTTCTTCGTTGAGTGTCTTTTCCAGGAGGTCGGCGGCGTCCTCTTCGCCTAATTCCTGGGCCCAGGAGTGCACGCAGCCATAGGCGGCGATTTCGTAATGCTCGACGCGCTGGGCCGCAGAGATAATCGCCGCGTCCATAAGCGCACCTTCGTAGTCTTCGCCGAGCATTTCCTCGCCCTCCTGAAGAATGCCGACCATTCCGGCACACTTTTTCGCGGAGGCCTTCTCGTCCAATTGTTCAAAGACTTGTTTGAGACGCTCGACGTGTTCCTTGGTCTGCTCCAGGTGATGCTCGATACCCGAGCGCAACTCATCCGAGTTGGTCGCTTTAGCCATCTTTGGGAGAGCCTTAACCAGACGGTTTTCCGCGTCATAGAGATCCCGGAGCTCGTCAATAAACAGTTCCCTGAGCGTATTGTCCTTCATCGTTCACCTCTCTATTCGTTCTGTGGTGTTTGGGGGCTGACCGTTAGATGCCCTCGTTCACGGTAAGTGGGCGGCAAAGTTACGCCAATACCCGCGACTCGGTAGATGCGCCCGTGCGAATGGTTTAGCCAAGCCGGACGGGCTAAATCGGCCAACATTTCGTATGCGGGCTGCGGGATTCATCTTGAGGTTGCCCGTAGCGGCGGCGGCGGCATTCGGGAACCGCACCGTTGCTGAGGCCTTCTCCCCTGCTTCGCGGGACGCAGCTGGAATTTTGTATGTGAGGTAAAAAAACGTTTAATGCTTTTCGACGGGGAGAGATCTCAGGTAGGCGATAATCGCTTTCGCATCAGCGGCGTTCATGTGGTAAATGTGCATAGGCGGGCGAATGACTTCCCCTTGCGGCCCGATTCCTTCTTCCAGGACATTTTCCATTTCTTGATCTGTGTAGCTGGGTAAACCGGCAAGCGTCGGAGCGCGATCGGCCCAGTTGGGGATGTGCTTTACGGGCATGATCCAGATGGGGGCTCCTTGCAGGTAGGCGTGAGGATCCAATTTCCCGTTGGCATCCCGAGGCGTGTGGCATTCGGTGCACATGGCCACTTGTTCCACGAGGTATTTGCCGCGAGCCACATCGCCCTGCGATTGTGCGGCCGGGCGACGAGCGTGCCCCGCGGCGGCCAGCGCAAGCAGCGCGATAAACGCGGTAGAGAAAACTGAAATGGCGAGGATTCCGCGCTTTTGCTTGGTTGACATACGGAATTTACAGTAGTCGGCTACACCTGAAAGGACAATCCAGAGTTCGGGGTATTTGCCGGCACCCCAGCCTTGTAGCATGTGCCATGACGGAGCGGTGTCGTACTGGCGGAGAGCATCAATCACGCGCTTACGGCTGTCGATTGGGCCAAGCGGAAATGCCAGGTATCGTCGATGCCCTTAGCAGGTTGAGCGAACACGTTCAGTTTTTCGCACGCAGATTTACGAACGAGTTTGCACCTCGACCACGCCCTCTTTGCGGAGCAGCTCCACTCCAACCGCCTTATCGCGGCGCTGAATGAGCAAATCCACTCGCGCATCATTCACCGACAAGCCTTCGATGCGCAAATCATCGAGGAATGGAGGCAAATGCGGAGTCTCGAAGCGCACCAGCCGCTCTGCCGAGCGAATTTCCAATCCAAGCATTGCGGACAGCAAAAGGTAGGGTGCACCCGCGGCCCACGCTTGCGGCGCACAGGCCACGGGATATTGCGTTGGCCCGGTACCATCGGGCCGGCGGTGAAAACCGCAGAACAGTTCTGGCAAGCGGTTCAAATCGAACTGCAGGGCGGCTTCGAACATTCCGGTCACAAGCCGCCCGACCACACCCTGTTGACCATAGTTAGCGAGGCCCGCTCCGATGATCGCGTTGTCGTGGGGCCAAACCGAACCATCGTGGTAGGACATAGGATTGTAACGAGCTTCGTGGGCGGCTACGGTACGAATGCCCCATCCGGAATACGAAGCGCCATCCAGCAACGTGTCGGCGACGATACGCGCGCGCGGCTCCGATGCGATTTTGGTGAACAAGGCGTGGCCGGCGTTGGAGGTTCGCACTTCGCAGGGCCGCTTCTGACCGTCCAGGGCCAACGCATAGGTTCGCAAGTCTTCACACCAGAAGGCGCGTTCGAAGCGAGCCTGCAATTCCACGGCATCCTGGAAAAGGCGGTCGCGCAATTCCGCCTGGTTTAAGTGTTCGCATAGCATGGCTACAGCTTTTTTTGCGGCGTACACATATCCCTGCATCTCGCACAGGGCAATCGGAGGCTCTGCCAGCCGGCCATCGCGGTGGAAAATGGAATCGTGCGAATCCTTCCAGCCTTGCTGGATCAGCCCGCGTTCCGAGCGCTTCGAATATTCATAAAATCCGTCGCCGTCCAGATCGGCGAACTTATCAATCCAGCCGACTGCGGCTTCGATGTGCGGCCAGATGGTTTTGATGAACGCCAGGTCGTTGGTGCGCGTGAAGTAGTCACCAGCAAGCATCAAGAACAAAGGGGTGGAGTCAACGCTGCCGTAATACCGCCCGAAGGGCACTTCTCTCGTTACCGCCATTTCCCCATGGCGAATTTCATGAATAATTTTGCCGGGTTCGGCATCACGGCTAGGGTCTTCCTCGGTGGCCTGAGTCTCCGCGAGATAAGAGAGAACGCTGCGCGCAATGGCAGGCGCGAGCCACAAGCATTCCATGGCGGTGATGATCCCATCGCGCCCAAATATGGTGCTGAACCATGGCACGCCTGCATACGGATAATCACCCTCGGGATTGCCCTCCATGAGCATGGATAAATCCGCCTGACATCGGGCGAGCCAGCTATTGCAGCGTTTATTGGAACTGACAAGTTGCGTTCGAAAGATGGGTGAGCTGTTAGGCTCCGGGGTTGATCGTGACGTAATTGGGGGTATGGCGGATCTGGAGTCGCTTCGCTCGCAGGCGATGGTGACAGAAAGGGTCCATTCCTCATCGGGATGTAGCTCGCGCGTGAAGGAGGCTTCGTTGGTATCGATTTGATCAGGCTGCATCGAAAACGATATGCGCGTTTGGCGCGTCACATTGTCCAATCCCTGATAGGCTAGAAGCGCCGACCTTTCCTCGACTCGACCGTCCAACCGTTTACCGTGCTCTTTGCGCAGAGTACCTCTTACCTCAAAAATATCCGCGAAATCCGCATCAAAGAAAAACGAGATGGCAACCGGCATGGCCATCGTTCCGTAATTCAGAAACCGGAAATGGGAGTGACACAATCCGCTGGAAAGCGAAGCGGAGCGAAAGATGTGGAGGGTGCCTTGAGGGAAAAGGCCGCCATCATCAAGCGAGATGTCCAAGTTGGTGGCGTCAACCGTGAGCAGGGAGTTGTCCTCGCGGATATTCGAACTCAGCAACAGCGGCTTGTGCCCGTCGAGATAGAAACCGAAACGCGACAGATGGCGGGTCTCCATGTGGAAGAGTCCGAACTGCATGGTTCCGACAGATTCGATATCGCCATAGCGATTGAAGACCACAAAGGTTTCGCCATACTTGAGCACACGCCGGCGGTTATCAGCCAACGAGGATGTCGCCTTGATGTAAAACTCCTGATTGATAGTCAGAAAGTCGTCAGGCCTTACCGGTTGAGTCATGACAAAACTGTAGTGGAAACCTCAATGGATTGCACGGCGTGGGATAAGAGTTGATCGTTGACCAAGGAACGGTAAATGCACAGATAATCTTTGGCCATGCGGACGTCCGTGAAGCGACGTTCAAAGGTAGCGCGGCATCGTGCGCGGTTGAAGTGCGGAACTCGTCCGAGGGCGTTCACGGCCTCTTCTTCACTGTTGACAATAAATCCAGAGATACCTTCGTCGATCAGTTCCGGAACCGAGCCGCAGTTGAAGGCAATGGTAGGAGTGCCGCAGGCCATGGACTCGATCATGGTGAGACCAAACGGTTCCGGCCAGTCAATGGGGAAAAGGTAAGCGTAGGCATTGCCGAGAAACTCGTTCTTTTCGGCCTCGCTGATCTCACCGATGAACTCAATTTCCGGGCGATCGAGCAGCGGACGAATCTGCGATTCGTAATAGTCGCGGTCGGCGTTATCGACCTTTGCCGCGATTTTCAGCTTCATTCCTGCTTTCAGCGCAATTCGAATGGCACGATCGGGACGCTTCTCAGGCGAAATTCGTCCAAGAAAGGCCAGGTAATCCCCGTGTTTGGGATAAAGCTGATATAAGCTTGCTGGCAGTCCGTGGTAAACATTGCCAACCCAATTTACGCGGCCCAGCGGCCGCCTTTGCGCCTGAGAAATGGAAACCAAGGGCTGCCGGTCAAATTGCTGGTAAAGAGGAAGCAAGTCGGGCAAGTCCAGGCGTCCGTGGAGAGTGGTTACAGAGGGCAGATGCAGGTTCCTTGTGGCTGGGAAGTGCAGATAATCGATATGAAAGTGCAGGACATCAAAATCATGGGCGCGAGCCAAGACGCGATCCAGCAAGACCGCGTGGTGAGCCAGCGGGTCCGCACACGATTGGGACAATCGGAGAGCTTGGTCACAGGCGGATTCCAATTTTGCGGATGTTACGGAATCTGCGCTGGCGAACAAAGTTACCTCGTGTCCCAGGCGAACTAATTCCTCCGTCAAGTACGACACAACCCGCTCCGTACCTCCATAAAGCTTGGGAGGAACGCTCTCATATAATGGTGCGACCTGGGCTATTCTCATGAAACCTCGCTTCTTTTTCAGTTTAGTATCTCAATAGTACTTCGCTGTATCCGCGTTTCCCTTTACTGCCCTTAAGCTGATTCATGTACGGACGCAGAAAAAATGCGCGAGGAAGTGTTCGGGAGATGACCCAGAAACACGTAGGCAAAATACAGGGAAGACCCTACTGTGCGGTGTACAGCCAAACTGGTACAAAACAATACAGTTTTTGATGGCCGTTTTATTGGCGGTTACGCGTTCGCATGTCCGCCAGGGCAAACGCCTGCCGGTGAGGTTGAATTATGAACGGAGAAGCGTCGGCTGACGTGGCCGTCTCTCAAGAGAAAAAACGGGTTCGTAGGAGAAACAGTAACGGCCATCCGGAAGGTGACGAGTCTCAACAGGCGGTAATTCTGCAAGCGCTCCTCAGTGTGCGCAACGGAGACTTTTCTGTTCGCCTTCCCGTCGTGTGGACCGGCTTAACCGGGCGTATCGCGGACACGTTTAACGAAATCGTCGCAGCCAATCAGCAAATGGCCGAGGAGTTAAAGCGCCTTGGGCAAACGCTCGGGAAAGAAGGGAAGATTCGCGAGCGAGTCCGCTTCATCATTCCGCAAGGTGCGTGGGGCGAAATGGAAGGATCGGTCAACGAGCTGACCGAAGACCTGCTTCGCCCAACGACCGAAGTTACACGTGCAATCGCCGCAGTGGCACAGGGCAATCTGACACAAACAGTGCGCATGGAAGTGGACAATCGGCCGCTGGAAGGGGAATTCCTGCGGTCCGCGACGATTGTGAACACGATGATTCAGCAATTGGGCGTGTTCACCGCGGAAGTGACGCGCGTGGCCCGAGAGGTGGGTACCGACGGCAAACTCGGAGGCCAGGCCGTAGTTCCGGGCGTGGCGGGCACCTGGAAAGACCTTACCGATTCCGTGAACCTGATGGCCAGCAACCTGACCGGCCAGGTCCGAAACATGGCAGAAGTGGCCACCGCGGTGGCAAGCGGCGATCTTTCCCGCAAAATCACGGTAGACGTACGCGGAGAAATTCTGCAGCTCAAAGAAGCCATCAACACCATGGTGGATCAGTTGCGGTCTTTTGCTTCCGAAGTAACGCGCGTGGCGCGCGAAGTGGGCACCGATGGCAAACTCGGTGGCCAGGCGGTGGTTCCGGGCGTGGCGGGAACCTGGAAAGACCTCACCGACTCGGTTAATGCGATGGCGGGGAATCTTACGGCGCAGGTGCGGAACATCGCGGAAGTTACAACGGCGGTCGCACGAGGCGACTTGTCGCGCAAAATCACCGTAGACGTAAAAGGCGAAATTCTGGAACTCAAAGAGACCATCAACACGATGGTGGACCAGCTCAACGCATTTGCCGGGGAAGTGACGCGCGTGGCGCGCGAAGTTGGAACGGAAGGCAAGCTGGGCGGGCAAGCGCAAGTTCCTGGCGTTGCGGGCACGTGGAAAGACCTGACCGACAACGTCAATTTCATGGCCTCCAACCTCACCGGGCAGGTTCGTAACATTGCCGAAGTGGCGACAGCCATTGCGAAAGGCGACCTTTCCCGCAAAATCACGGTGGATGTCCGCGGCGAAATCCTGCAGCTGAAAGAAACGCTCAACACGATGGTGGACCAGCTCAACCGGTTCGCCGGAGAAGTGACGCGCGTGGCGCGCGAAGTGGGTTCGGAAGGACGCCTGGGTGGCCAGGCGAACGTGCCTGGTGTGGCCGGTACCTGGAAAGACCTGACGGACTCCGTGAACTCCATGGCGGGGAACCTCACGGCACAGGTTCGAAACATCGCGGAAGTCACCACGGCGGTGGCGAGAGGCGATTTGTCGCGCAAAATCACGGTGGACGTGAAGGGCGAAATTCTGGAGTTGAAGAACACCATCAACACGATGGTGGATCAATTGAATGCGTTCGCCGGAGAAGTGACGCGCGTGGCGCGGGAAGTGGGCACCGAGGGCAAACTCGGCGGCCAAGCGCAGGTCCCTGGTGTGGCAGGTACGTGGAAAGACCTGACCGACAACGTGAACTTTATGGCATCGAACCTCACGGCACAGGTTCGAAACATTGCCGAAGTGGCGACCGCCGTGGCACGCGGGGACCTATCACGCAAGATCACCGTAGACGTGAAGGGCGAGATTTTGGAGCTGAAAGACACGCTGAACACGATGGTGGATCAGTTGCGGTCGTTCGCGTCGGAAGTGACGCGCGTGGCGCGCGAAGTGGGCACCGACGGCAAGTTGGGCGGACAAGCCGACGTGCAGGGCGTGGCTGGTACGTGGAAAGACCTGACCGATTCAGTGAACTCCATGGCCAGCAATCTTACCGGGCAGGTTCGAAACATCGCGGAAGTCACCACGGCCGTGGCGCGCGGCGATTTGTCACGCAAGATCACGGTGGACGTGAAGGGCGAAATTCTGGAGTTGAAGAATACCATCAACACGATGGTGGACCAGTTGAACGCGTTCGCCGGAGAAGTGACGCGCGTTGCGCGCGAAGTGGGCACCGAAGGCAAATTGGGCGGGCAGGCGCAAGTCCCCGACGTGGGCGGCACGTGGAAAGACTTGACCGACAATGTGAATTTCATGGCGTCGAACTTGACGGCGCAAGTGCGAAACATTGCGGAAGTGACGACGGCGGTGGCGCGCGGCGACTTGTCGCGCAAGATAACGGTAGACGTGAAGGGTGAAATTCTGGAGTTGAAGAATACCATCAACACGATGGTGGACCAGCTGAACGCGTTCGCCGGAGAAGTGACGCGTGTGGCGCGCGAAGTAGGTACCGAAGGCAAACTTGGCGGGCAAGCGCAGGTTCCCGGCGTGGCGGGCACGTGGAAAGACCTGACCGACAACGTAAACTTCATGGCCGGCAACCTGACGGCGCAAGTACGCAATATCGCGGAAGTAGCGACTGCTATTGCGAGCGGCGATTTGTCGCGCAAGATCACCGTGGACGTGCGCGGCGAAATTCTTCAGCTCAAAGAAACACTGAACACCATGGTGGAGCAGCTGCGTTCGTTCGCTGCGGAAGTGACGCGCGTTGCGCGCGAAGTGGGTTCGGAGGGCCGGCTCGGTGGCCAGGCGAACGTGCCCGGTGTCGCGGGCACCTGGAAAGACCTGACGGACTCCGTGAATGCGATGGCGGGGAACCTGACGGCGCAAGTCCGAAACATTGCGGAGGTCACCACGGCGGTAGCGAGAGGAGACTTGTCGCGCAAGATTACGGTGGACGTGAAGGGTGAAATTCTGGAGCTGAAGAACACCATCAACACGATGGTGGACCAGCTTAACGCGTTCGCGGCAGAAGTGACGCGCGTGGCGCGCGAAGTGGGAACCGAAGGAAAACTGGGTGGACAAGCGCAAGTTCCTGGCGTGGCGGGTACGTGGAAAGATCTAACCGACAATGTGAACGTCATGGCCGCGAACCTGACCGAGCAGGTGCGCGGTATCGTGAAGGTCGTCACTGCCGTTGCCAACGGCGAATTGACGCAGAAACTGACGGTGAACGCTAAAGGAGAGGTGGCGGCGCTCGCCGAGACCATTAACAATATGACCGGCACCCTGGCCACGTTCGCGGATCAGGTGACCACGGTAGCCCGAGAAGTGGGAGTCGAAGGGCGCCTTGGTGGACAGGCTAACGTTCCCGGTGCCGCCGGTACGTGGAAGGACCTGACTGGTAACGTAAACCTGCTGGCAGACAACCTCACCAACCAGGTTCGCGCGATCGCCGAAGTGGCGACGGCGGTTACTAAGGGCGATTTGACTCGTTCGATTCAAGTAGAAGCCCGCGGAGAAGTGGCCGAGCTCAAAGACAACATCAACACGATGATCGACAACTTGCGATTGACGACCGATCGCAACACCGAGCAAGACTGGCTGAAAACCAACCTGGCCAATTTCACGAACATGTTGCAAGGGCAGCGCGACCTGTCCACCGTGGGCCGTATGCTGTTGTCGGAACTGGCGCCGCTGGTCAATGCGCAACAAGGTGTGATTTACCAGATGCAAATGGAAGGGGTGGGCGAACTGGTGTTGTTGTCCGCATACGCCGACGAGGAGGTGGAGAGCCAGCGCCGCCGACTGAGAGTCAGTGAAGGGTTGATTGGGCAATGCGCGGCGGAAAAACGGCGCATGCTGATCAAGAAAGTTCCGCGCGACGCCGTGACCATCACGTCCGGGCTGTTCAGAGCTGTCCCGCAGAACGTGATCGTGTTGCCCGTGCTGTTTGAGGACCGCGTCAAAGCGGTGATCGAACTTGCATCTCTGGGCGAATTCACCGCGTCCCACTTGGCCTTCCTAGAACAGCTCACTTCCAACATTGGTATCGTCCTCAATTCCATTGAAGCGACGATGCAAACAGAGAGCTTGCTGAAGCAATCCCAGCAGCTGGCGACGGAGCTTCAGACTCAGCAGAAAGAACTGCAGCAGACCAACGAGCAGCTGGCGCAGAAGGCACAACAGCTGGCGGAACAGAACGTGGAAGTCGAACGGAAAAACCAGGAAATCGAACAAGCGCGGCGAGCCTTGGAAGAAAAAGCGAAGGAACTGGCACTCACGTCCAAGTACAAATCGGAATTCCTGGCGAACATGTCGCACGAGTTGCGAACTCCGCTCAACAGCATCCTGGTTCTTGGCCAGCAATTGGCAGAAAACGCAGACGGCAATCTAAGCGCGAAGCAAGTGGAATTTTCACGCACGATCCACGGAGCCGGGACCGATTTGCTGAACCTGATCAGCGACATCCTGGATCTCTCGAAGATCGAGTCGGGAACGGTGTCGGTGGAAGCGGAAGAAGTGCTGTTCTCCACCTTGCTGGAGATGGTGGCGCGGCCGTTCCGGCACGAAGCGGAGAATCGCCGCCTGACGTTCGACATTCATAGTGATCCGCATCTTACGCGAAGCATGGTCACGGACTCCAAGCGCCTGCAACAGGTGCTCAAGAATCTGCTTTCGAATGCGTTCAAGTTCACCGAACAGGGTGGCGTTCGCGTTTCCGTGAACGTAGCCAATCGCGGTTGGAGTGAAGATCACCCAGTATTGAGCAGCGCCGCATCGGTGATCGCGTTCGAAGTCACGGATACGGGCATAGGCATTCCCCAGGAAAAACAGCGAATTATCTTTGAAGCGTTCCAGCAAGCAGATGCGGGGACCAGCCGGAAATATGGCGGCACCGGTCTGGGCCTGGCAATTAGCCGCGAGTTGGCGAACCTGCTGGGCGGCGAAATCCAGCTGCGCAGCACGCCGGGAGTTGGCAGCACGTTCACCCTGTATCTGCCGAAGACATATGTTGGCCCGTCTTCCGCGATTGCCCCGCCACCGGAAAATCGCGGGTCATTCCTCTCGGCCGGCCACCATCCGATGAGTGTGGTGGTCTCTGAATCTCCAGAAAAGATCCCGGATGATCGTGATGATCTGCAGCCTGGAGACAGTAGTCTGCTGATTATCGAGGACGATGTTCACTACGGTCGCATTGTCGCGGACCTTGCGCGCAACAAAGGTTTTAAGGTGCTGGTTGCGTCAAGGGGCGCGGAAGGCTTGGCGCTTGCGCGCGAGTATCACCCGACAGCCGTGTCTCTGGATGTTTTCTTACCCGACATGTTGGGCTGGACCGTGCTCAATCACCTGAAACAGGATCCCGGGACACGCCACATACCCGTTCAGTTACTGACGATGGACGAAGACCGCCAGCACGGATTGGCTCGCGGAGCGTTCTCTTTCGTGACAAAGCCGGTTACCCAGGAAGGTCTGCAAAGCGCACTGGACAAAATCAAGGATTACGCCGCCCCGCGGCGGAAGCGGTTGCTTGTGGTGGAAGATGATGCCGCGGAGCAACTCAGCATTCGGGAACTGCTCGGTCACGATGACATCGATGTCACAGTGATCTCCTCGGGCAGGGAAGCCATCGACACGGTGCGGGAATCCAACTTTGATTGTGTTGTGCTGGACCTGCGCTTACCGGATATGAGCGGTTTTGAAGTGCTAGCGCAATTGGCCGATAGCCCGGCATTGAGCGAACTCCCGGTGGTCGTTTTTACGGGGAAGGAGCTCACCGCCGAAGAAGACGCGCGTCTCCGAACGCTGGCTCGCAGCGTAGTCGTAAAAGGAGTGGAATCTCCGGAGCGTTTACTCGACGAAACCGCCCTGTTTCTGCATCGAGTGGTTGCGGATCTTCCTGTCGATCGCCAGCGAATGCTCGAAAAGCTTCATGGTTCAGACGAAGCGCTCGCCGGAAAGAAAGTCCTCATCGTTGATGACGACGTACGCAACATTTTCGCTCTCAGCAGCGTTCTGGAGCGGCGCCGTATGAGCGTCCTTACCGCGGGCACAGGCAGGGAAGCGATTGCCACGCTCGAATCCACTCCCGATATTGCCATCGTTCTCATGGACATCATGATGCCGGAGATGGACGGATTCGAAACGATGCAGGTCATCCGGCAGAACCCGCTGTGCTGGCGCATGCCGATCATCGCGCTGACCGCCAAAGCGATGAAGGGTGATCGCGAAAAGTGTCTGGAAGCGGGTGCTTCCGAGTATTTAGCCAAGCCTGTAAACACGGAACAACTGTTGTCGGCGTTACGTTTGTGGTTGCACAGATAGCTGTGCTTCTTGCGAGGTGAGTCCGCCTATGCATGCCGAGGGCCCGGTTAACATATTGATGGTCGACGATCAGCCGGCAAAACTCCTCAGCTACGAAGCCATACTCAGGGACCTGAATGAGAACCTGATCAAGGCCACATCGGGTCGAGAAGCGCTGGACTATCTTTTGAAAACCGAGATTGCCCTGGTTCTGCTGGACGTCAGCATGCCTGATATCGATGGATTCGAACTGGCCAATCTGATTCGCCAGCATCCGCGCTATCAGAACATGGCCATTATTTTTATTTCGGGCGTGCATCTGACAGATCTGGATCGAATTGAGGGCTACCAGCGTGGCGCGGTCGATTACATTTCGGTACCAGTTGTCCCCGAACTGCTGCGCGCGAAAGTCAGCGTGTTCGCAGAACTCTACCGAAAAACGCGGGAACTGGAGAGCGTGAACAATGAACTGCGAACGGCGGAGGAGCATTTGCGCCGCCTCACCGGACGGTTGATGCAGATTCAAGACGCCGAGCGGCGTCGCGTCGCGCGGGACGTGCATGATGGCCTGGGTCAATACCTGGTGGGCGTAAAGATGGGCATCGATCAGTTGGCTCGCCGGTTAGCAAGCGAGCCAACGAATTACCAGAGCATCAACGAGATCTCCTCCCTCCTGAACCAGGCCATTACGGAGACTCGTACTATTTCCCACCTACTTCACCCCCCCTTGCTCGATGAAATCGGTTTGGAGTCTGCTCTTGCGGTTTACGTGGACGGGTTTGCGAAACGCAGCGGCATCTCCGTGGTGCTCAAAGTGGCTTCGGATGTGGGCCGGCTCGATACGGAAGTGGAGACCGCAGTGTTCCGGGTGGTCCAGGAGTGTTTGATCAATGTTCATCGCCATTCGAATAGCCCAACCGCCAGTGTGTCTCTGTTGCGTAATGAGAACGATATTCGCTTGGAGATCCGGGATGAGGGCGTTGGGATGGCGCGTCTCCACGATCCGGATGGAACTGGCCTGGGCGTGGGATTGTTAGGGATTCGTGAACGAATACGCCAATTAGATGGCCAACTGGAAATCCATTCGAATAACGGCAAAGGCACTCTGGTTCTGGTGGCTATTCCAAATCGTCCGATGAAGGAGTCCGATCCGGCTCGCGCCGGGAGGCTTGCTACTCCCACGGTGGCCAACGTTCAAAGCGGGGCTACAGATACTTAAAACTCCTGCCTACACGCTTACCCCGATTGTTGATTCAATCGACCTTAGGCTAAATAGCAGTTTCCGCATTGTGAGTTCGCTGCAACGGTTCGCAGGCGACCGTTCGAGGGGGTTTTATGGATAACGGATTGCCGATACTGGTAGTATCCTGTCGGCCCGAGAACCGCAGGATGCTGATGCGGGTATTCGATGGCTTGCCGATCGACAGCTACGCCGCGCATACGATTGAGCAGGCCCGCGAAGCCTTGCGGCTGCGGTCATTCTCAGTCGTTTTCTGCGAGGAGCGACTATCGGATGGCACTTACGCTGATCTATTGGCCAATGTTCGGACTTCGTCGAGCGGCGACGTTCGGTTCGTCGTGATGCTCTGTACTGGGGAATGGGAAGAGTATCTGGAAGCTCTGCGGCTTGGTGCGGAAGAAGTTCTGCGCTGTCCGCTACAACCCACAGACGTGGATCTGGCTCTGATTCATGCCATGCGCGGAAGCCATAAAACTCAATTGGTGTTCCAGGCGCACGCCTAAAAGGAACTGCGGAAAGTGCGTAGACAATTTGATTGCGGCAGGTGAGGAGAGTGTTGAATGGCCACTCTACCGTTTTCCCCAATGCATGGTTTCTGCAGGGTTCGGCGACAAGGTCTCTCGTGTAGCTTTTGTGGGAGTGGAGAAATTTATCCGCAACGGCCTCGCGGGCTCGTTGAGCGCCATATATTTCGGACTTTTCGCTTCGCCCCGTTTTGGTGCGTGGCCTGCGACCGCCGCTTTTATCTGCGAGTGCGCAGCTTCGAGGGTCCCAGAATTAAATCAGAGACCGGGCAATGGTCAGGAGCACGATAGACTTTAAGGCGGGCCGCGCTTTTGCGTGGCCTACCCAAAAGGCTAGCGATTTCCATGATGGCGTTCGTGTTTGTTGTGGTGCTCGTGTTTGGTTGAGGGATGGAACGGTGCGTCGCCGCCGCCATAACCGTCGCACGGGCCTCCGGTGATTCCGTAATACATAATCAATTCCTGGTTGGAGCCATTGAAGGTGGTTGTGTTATCGCCACTGTTGTCCGATTCCACGAAGTACGATTCGCCAACGGCCGCGGAGTTCTCATTGGGCTTTGCGGAGTAGCCGATGAGCGATAACTGATTGCCTGCGGTATCCTCGGCGAATATCGTGATGCCCACACCCGAGGCAAACGGCACTCCCACGCCGTTGACAGCGCCTCCGGCGCCGAGCAGTTGTGGATTGTGCAACGTCTGAATTGTTAGTGGGCCGGTAAAGCAGGCGACGCCGTTGGAGTTGGTGAGCAAAGGAACGTTCACGGTGCCAATCAAATCGTGTGAACCAGGGTCGGTGCCCAATGTAACCTGAGCGGGCACATCCGTCGGCCCCGAACCTGTATCCGGTCCGGCCAAGCCACCAATATATTCGACCGGATTGTGGGGAAAATCAGGAAACCACGTAGCGACAAAGGTCCCAGATCCGGTTAAAGAATAGGTTGGCCCAACGTTCGTAGCATAGGTTCCGGTAATCGTGGGACCGTTGGAATTGTTGGGATCCGGGTTGAAGGTTCCCGTAAAGGTGTAATTGAAGGCGACCTGGCCCACTTGCGGAATCGTAGGAACCGAGAACTGCACCACCGCGGTGGAGGTGTTGTTGTGCTTGGTAAATGTGCCGGTGACCGTGTCATTGCAGCAGTAGATTTCCGCGCTCGTTGTGTTGGTGGTTTGCTGCGGCATGCCGCTTAACGTTGTACCGTAGAGGTTGAGGTACGTGCTGAAGGTGACTTGGCCGGCCTGATTCAATTGATAAGGCGTATCACCGCTGGTCACCACAAATTCCCACCGGCCGTTGGGCGCCACTTGAGCGGAGAGGGGAGCAGCGAAGGCGAGGAGGGAAACGAGGGCCACCAAGCCGAAGGTCTTTGTGGTGGCTTTCCCATTGAACATTCCGATCATACGTTGGTGTCTCCTTAGGTTTGACTTTTCTAAGAAGGCACAGCTTGAGGGTAAGTAGGAAAAAACCCAATGGTTCGATGGCGCTAAGCCATTGGTTACAAGGGCCTTAGTAGTACTGGAGCATTCGAGTGAGATTGGGCCGGTACTCGCTGAAGTCACTGAGAAAACGGGAGTTGCGATCAGCTACATGGGAAAAAGTGTTAGCGCAAGAAACGGATTAATGTGTAGGTTCCCAGGGTTACGCCGAATGGTACCTCGCAAATGGACAGAAGCGACGCCGTGATCGCGACTATGCGTGCCGAACTCCTCGCCGCCAATAATGCCGCTCCGGCGAGCAGCGAGAAAATGCTGGCCGCAATCGTCATGACTATCGCAGCCACATAGACGAAGTGGAACAAGCCCATCAAAGGATAAGGATTCGGCACATTGATGAGTAGCGCGCCAAACATGAGAGTCGCGACACGACTGTAGATCATTAGGATGAAGGCCATCCCCAGTCGCATCAAACCGTAAATCAACCAGAGTCCGCCGAGGGATCCGGAACTCAGGCCAGAGCGGTGCCGCTGCTCGCTATTGTTTGCCACGGTTATTTCCTCTGTTCGGATGTTTGTACCGCCAACCCTTGCCAAAGGCAGGGATGCTCCTATTTTCAGTCTAAACGCCGAGAGGCGGGTGAGGCCTTTAGAGAAAATACTGAGAAGACGAAGAAATTTGCGGTACGTATGATTAGGGGTAGGCAAGAAACTCAGCGTTAACACCCCCCAAATACTGAGGCACCATTATTTCTGAGTTACCTTTGTAACCCACATGGGTTAAGCAAGGAGCCCACATGGCCAGAGAACTAAGCACACCGCTTCCGCAACCGATCTTCAACGAAGGCAGCGTGACGCCCGATCCCAAACAATTCAAGACAAAGCATCCTTCGGACAATCAGCAGTACAAACAAATCCAAAACCTGCTCACCAAGGACGTGGTCTCCTTCGAGCAATCTCGGGTACAGCCCTCCGACGTGTACCCACTCGAAGCGGCGCTTGGTCCTCACGGTCCGGAAGTCGTTCAAAACATCAGCAAGGCGGGAAAGATCATTTTTCACTGCGTTGGTGATACTGGGGCCTCGAGTGAAGGGAAATTTGGCGACGAGCTACGGGTGTCGGACCAGCTCACCAGCGATTGCCGAACCAGCGACGCCGCGAATCGGCCGGCCTTCTTTTTTCATTTGGGGGATGTTGTCTACAATTTCGGCGAGTCGAAATACTACTACGATCAGTTCTATGAGCCGTATCGCAATTACTCGGCGCCGATCTTCGCGATCCCTGGAAATCACGATTCCTTTGTAATTCCCGGCACCGCGCCGGCCGATACGCCGCTGGCGATTTTTAAGCGCAATTTTTGCGCTACCGTCCCCACCATCACGCAGGAAGCCGCGTCACTGCACCGCACGGCCATGACTGAACCAGGTGTTTACTTTGCGTTGGACGCACCTTTTGTTCGGATTATCGGTTTGTTCAGCAACGCGCTGGAAGATCCGGGAGTGATCTCCAGTGAGAATGGGAAATGGCCTGTGGTTCCCGACTACCAGTTGGACTTCCTGGCTGCGCAGCTCGCCAGGACAAAAAAGGAAAAATATGCTGGAGCGGTACTGCTGGCCATGCATCACCCGCCGTTTTGCTACGCGCCGGGACCCAAAGGAAATGGTAGCGGAGGAGATCACGGCAGCAGTCCGAACATGCTCCGGCAAATCGACACGATTTGTAAGGCGCAGGGGATTTATCCGCACGCGGTGCTCTCTGGCCACGCGCACAATTATCAGAGGTTCACGCGGACTTTGCACTTCGCCGGGAAAGACATCGACATTCCATTCATTGTGTGCGGCGATGGCGGGCATGATGTCCTCAAACTGGTGCAGGGCAAAGCAGGCCAATCTCCGCAAGAGCCGCAATTCGGCACGGATGTACACTATTTGGAGCCCACGCAACCCGCGGTTCAATCCAAAGCGCTGGTTCTGAAGCATTACGACGACACGAATTACGGTTATCTGCGGATTACCGCGGACAAAACCAATCTTCAAGTGGGCTTTCATCAAGTCGGGCAATCCACGATCGCCCAATCTCGAGTGGACATGGTCACCGTGGAACTGGCCAGCCGTCAGGTGGTTGGCAACTGAGAAACACCTCTCATTTCGAATAGCTCGTATACAATCGAAAGCGGAGAATTCCCACCATGAAGCGAGACAGTGGCTTTCGCGTGGTTCTGGTGACATGCGCAACTTTGGAAGAAGCACGCAAAATCGCACGTAAAGTCGTGGAAAAGCATCTAGCGGCGTGCGTGAACATCGCCACGCATGCGGTAGAATCCTTCTATACTTGGGAAGGGCAGCTGGAGAATACCAGCGAATACCTTCTGCTCATCAAAACCACCGAGGAGCGGCTCAGCGACCTACAGCAGCAAGTCACAACGATGCACTCCTACGACACTCCAGAGTTCATCGCCTTATCGATAGCCAGTGGCTCCGAACCATACCTGAAATGGCTGAGCGAGAGCGTCGAAGACAACAACGGTGGCCAGTAAGCGAAACGGAGAATCGCTGCACCGAATAAAGTCAGTTAAATGTACAGCAGCGCTTGGTCGATATCCGCAATAATGTCTTCGACGTCTTCGATTCCAACCGACAATCGCACCAAGCTGTCCGTGATGCCGATTCGATCGCGGACTTCCTTGGGCATGGACACGTGAGTCATTTGCGCCGGCAAGGAAATCAACGATTCCACGCCACCCAGACTCTCCGCCAGTGAGCAGACTTTGACCTGATTCAGAAAGCGGCGAGCAGCATCTTCGGAACCTAGATCGAAGGACAGCATGGCGCCAGGTCCCTTTTGCTGGCGTCGAGCCAATTCGTGCTGCGGGTGGTGGACCAGGCCAGGATAGAAAACCTTACGCACTTTCGGGTGTGCGTCCAGATGCCGTGCTACAGCGAGCCCGTTCGCGTTGTGCTGGAGCATGCGAACCGCTAGCGTCTTAATTCCACGCGACGTCAGGAAACAATCCATGGGGGCAAGGCCGGCGCCAGCCGAGCGTTGGATGAAATAGATTTTCTCGGCATCTTCCGGCCGCGTGAGGACGACGGCACCGCCTGTCGCGTCGCTGTGGCCGTTCAGGTATTTGGTCAGCGAATGCACGACGATGTGCGCGCCCAACTCAATCGGCCGCTGCAGATAGGGAGTGAGGAAGGTATTGTCCACTACGAGGGTGGCGTGCCGCTCGTTGGCTAACTTGGCCATCGCTGAAATGTCGGTAATCCGCACGGTGGGATTCGTCGGCGTCTCGACGTAGATCATTTTCGTGTTCGGGCGGAACGCCCCGAGGACAACCGCAGGGTCGGTGGTATCGACGAACGAGAATTCCAGACCAAAATGAACCAGCAGTTGCGTCGTCAGGCGGTACACGCCGCCATAAACGGCTTCGGATAGCACCACGTGATCGCCAGGCCGCAGCAGACGAAACACCGCATCAATTCCAGCCATTCCGGAAGTGAAGACGTAGGCCGCCAATCCGCCTTCGAGTTTTGCAACGGTGCGCTCCAACGCTTTGCGGTTGGGATGATTGGTTCGTGCGTAGTCGTAACCGCTTTTGGTCTTGCCCACCTCTTCATATAAATAGGTCGAGGTCTGATAGATCGGCAGCACCACCGCACCGGTTGAGGGATCCGGTTCCTGACCTACGTGAATCGCATTCGTAGCAAATCCCATGCAAATATCTCCTTAGTTCGTGAGCATAAACGAGGACGAAGCGGACGTCCTACCCTGAAGGCACCCGGCTTGTCGAGGCTAGAAAAAACTTACAAGAGGAGCGCCAGCGAGTCAAATCGTTCAAGCTCTTGACCTTTGATTCGCTTCCAGAGACCATGATGAGGCGCACATGGGGATGAATTACCGGCAAATTCGCGCACTTTTTCTGGCCGCCGGGCTCGGGCTTTCTGCTACGTGTCTGAACGCGCAGGATCAGCCTTCCAAAAAAGAGCAGGCGCCATCACCTAACCATCGCATCACCATAGAAGTGACTGGCGGTGATGGCAATAAGCCAATCGAAAACGCCAGTGTTTATATAAAGACAGTGGAAGAGCACGCGATCAAAGACAAGAAGTTTGAAGTGAACGTGAAGACCAATTCTGAAGGTGTCGCCCACGTGCCCGACGCCCCGATCGGCAGAGTGTTGATCCAGATTGTGGCGGACGGTTGGAAGCCTTATGGCCACTGGTATGACATCAACGAGCCGAAACAAACGATCAAGATTCACCTGGAGCGACCGCCGAAGTGGTACTAAGGGCGCCGAGTGGAAATAGTTTGCAAACCACATGGTTTGCCATCGTCAGGTGAATTCTCTAGCAAATATTTTTCCAGAAGAGGGGTTTGCACCGGACGATTGCACTAAGTTGGTGCAATTCGCATCATCACATTGAATTTTGACCAGTTACGAAAAAAATTCCCATGCTTTCCACAAGCTTTTCCACCATTGTGTGCAAAACTTAATGTGTCCGAAATAATTTGCATTGCATCGCGGACCTACGCATGCGGGGTAGCACATTCGAATTTCTGTTTTGCGCGGTTTTGACCAGCGGAAATGACGGATGTTAGAGTGAAT
>Ga0335076_10000825_pt1 | contig 29343 bp, 27 predicted proteins | sample Lox_Sample_25_FD_206717 | JGI IMG/M metagenome (GOLD analysis project Ga0335076, IMG submission 206717) | Soil microbial communities from Loxahatchee National Wildlife Refuge, Florida, United States - Lox_Sample_2.5 | ecosystem: Environmental > Terrestrial > Soil > Wetlands | place: USA... | reverse complement strand
GAGCGTTCGGCGAGCCGGATGCTGGTGCTCGATGCGCGCAGCGGGGCGTGCGCCGACCGCCTGGTGCGCGACCTGCCCGAATATCTGCGACCACACGATCTGCTGGTGCTGAACGACACGCGCGTGCTGCCGGCGCGGCTCGTCGGCACCAAGCCCACCGGCGGGCGCGTGGAAATCCTGCTCGAGCGCGCGCTCAGCGGCAGGCAGGCTCTCGCCCAGGTGTCGGCGAGCAAGCCGATCCGCCCGGGTCTTGAGATCACCACCGCCGGCGGGACCGTGCGCGTCCTCGAACGCGACTCGGACCTGTGGCGCCTCGAACTGCCCGCCGAAGCCCTCGGCTTCTTCCAAGAGCACGGCACGGTGCCGCTGCCACCCTACATCCGCCGGGCGGCGCTCGCCGCGGACAGCGAGCGCTACCAGAGCATCTTCGCGCGCGAGGCCGGAGCGGTCGCCGCCCCGACCGCGAGCCTGCACTTTGATGCGCCGCTGGCGGCGACGCTGCGCGCGCGCGGCATCGAGCAGGCCTTCGTGACGCTGCACGTGGGCGCCGGCACGTTCCAGCCGGTACGGGTCAGCGAGCTCGCCGAACACGTCATGCACGGCGAGCGCGTCACGGTGAGCGCGGCCACCTGCGCGGCGGTTGCGCGCGCACGCGCGGCCGGCGGACGGGTGGTGGCGGTCGGGACCACCGTGGTGCGCGCCCTCGAAGCGGCGGCGCTGGAGGCGGGTGGCGCGGCGCTCGTACCCTGGTCAGGGGAGACGCGCCTCTTCATCACACCGGGCTTTCGCTTCCAGCTGACCGACATGCTGCTGACCAACTTCCACCTCCCCGAGTCGACGCTGCTCATGCTGGTATGCGCCTTCGCCGGCCCGGCCAGGGTGCTCGCCGCCTACGCGCACGCGGTGCGCGCGCGCTACCGCTTCTTCAGCTACGGGGACGCCATGCTGCTCACGCGGAGTGCGGCGTGAATCCGCGGTTCCACAGCGAGGCGAGCTGCGGCTTGGCGCGCGTCGGGCAGCTCACGACCGCCCACGGCCTCATCGAGACGCCGGCCTTCATGCCGGTCGGTACCTACGGCACCGTCAAGGCCATGACCCCGGAGGAGCTCGAGTCACTCGGCGCGCAGGTGATTCTCGGCAACACCTTCCACCTGCTGCTGCGGCCCGGTCCGCGCGTGATCGCCACGCACGGCGGACTGCACGGTTTCATGCACTGGCAGCGCCCGATCCTCACCGACTCCGGCGGCTTCCAGGTCTTCAGCCTGAAGAGGCTGCGGCAGCTGAGCGAGGAGGGCGTGCGCTTCCGCTCGCCGATCGACGGCAGCGAGGTGCGGCTGCGGCCCGAGGACTCGATAGACATGCAGCTGACGCTGCGCTCGGACATCGCCATGGCCCTCGATGACTGCACCGAGTACCCCGCCACCGAGGCGGCCGCGCGCGCCTCGATGGAGCGCTCCATGCGCTGGGCCGAGCGCAGCCACCGTCACTACTACGGCGCCGCCGAGCCCCCCGGGGGCCTGTTTGGCATCGTGCAGGGCGGCATGCACGCCAACCTGCGGCTCGCATCCCTCGAGGCGCTGCTGCGCCTGCCGTGGCCGGGCCTGGCGGTGGGGGGGCTGGCGGTCGGGGAGAGCGAGGAGGAGCGCCTCGGGATCCTGGAAGCGCTGGTGCCGCACATGCCCGCGGAGCGGCCGCGCTACCTGATGGGGGTCGGGCGCCCGGAGGACATCGTGGCGGCGGTGCTGCGCGGCATCGACCTGTTCGACTGTGTCATGCCCACCCGCCACGCCCGCAACGGCCACCTGTTCACGGCCACGGGCGTCATCAATATCCGCAACAGCGTGCACCAGGAGGACCGCGGGCCGGTCGACCCGAGCTGCGAGTGCTATACCTGCCGCAACTACAGTCGTGCCTACCTGCGCCATCTGGACCGCTGCAACGAGATCCTGGGCTCGCGCCTGAACACGATCCACAACCTGCACTACTACCTGCAGCTGATGCGCAACCTGCGTGCGGCCATCCGCGCCGGCAGCCTGCAGGCCTGGGCGGGGTCGTTTTTGGCGGGCCGGCGGGCAGCGGTCGCTGTGGCATAATGCGCGCCTTTTCGCTGCCCGGACCACACACATGAATGGTTTGATTTCCGCCGCCTGGGCGCAGGCCTCCCCGGCCGGCGCGCCGAGCCAGTTCACGCCGCTGTTGATGGTGGCGGTGTTCTTCGTGATCTTCTACTTCCTGCTGTTCCGCCCGCAGCAGAAGCGCGCCAAGGAGCATCAGAATCTCATCTCCAAGCTCGCCGCCGGCGATGAAGTGGTCACCGGCGGGGGCGTGCTCGGCAAGGTGATCGAGGTCGGCGACACCTTCGTCACGCTCGAGATCGCCGACGGCGTGCGCATCAAGGTGCAGAAGGTGCAGATCACGCAGCTGATGCCCAAGGGCACCCTGAAGAGCGCCTGAAGATGCTCGAGTACGCGCGCTGGAAGTATGTGCTGATCGCGGTGGTGCTGCTGTTGGCGCTGCTGTTCGCCCTGCCGAACTTCTTCGGCGAGGACCCGGCGCTGCAGGTCGCGCGCAAGGATCACGCCGCCGTTACCCCCGATGCCGCGCGCGAGCTCGAGGGCTTCCTCAAGCAGCGCAACGTGCAGTTCGGCAAGAGCTACATCGACAACGGCCGCCTCATGGTGCGCTTCGCGAACGTGCCCGATCAGCTGGCCGCGCGCGACGCCGTCAACGAGAAGTTCGCCGGCACCTACATCACCGCGCTGTCCTTCGCGCCGCGCACGCCCGAATTCCTGCGCGCCCTCGGCCTGCGGCCGATGCCGCTCGGCCTCGACCTGCGCGGCGGCCTGTACCTGCTCTATCAGGTCGACGTGAACGCCGCCGTCAGCCAGGCGCTCGAGGGCTACGCCCAGGACGTGCGCCGCGCGCTCGCCACCGCCAACATCCCGGTCAAGGACGTCAGCATCGTCGCGGTGGGCGGTGAGCGCCCGAACGCCGTGCGCGTGGTGCTGCCGCCCGATGCGGACGTCGGCGCCGCGCGTAGCGCGCTCAATCAGGTGCTGCAGGGACTGTCGGTGAGCACCGAGAGTCTCGCCAGCGGCTCGGCCATCACCGGCGTCATGACCAACGCACAGATCCGCGAGCGCCAGGACTACGCCATCCAGCAGAACATCACCACGCTGCGCAACCGCGTCAACGAGCTCGGCGTGTCCGAGCCGATCGTGCAGCGCCAGGGCATCGACCGCATCAACGTGCAGCTGCCCGGGGTGCAGAACTCCGCCGAGGTGAAGGACATCCTCGGGCGCGTGGCGACCCTCGAGTTCCGCCTCGAGGACATGCAGAACAACGCCATGGAGGCCGCCGCCAGCGGGCGCGCGCCACTTGGCTCGAAGCTCTACACGCACACGCGCTTCGGGCGGCCGGTACTGCTGAAGCGCGAGGTGATCGCCACCGGCGATCAGCTGACCAATGCCACCAGCGGCCAGTCGCAGGAAGGGCCGGCGGTCAACATCCGCCTCGACGCGCGCGCCGGCGAGAACATGCTCAAGACCACCCGGGCCAACCTCAACAAGCGCATGGCGGTGGTGCTGATCGAGAAGCGCCGCGAGACCACCGAGGTCGACGGCAAGAAGGTGACCCGCGACGTGACCGACGAGGAGGTCATCAACGATGCCACCATCCGCGGCATCTTCAGCAACCAGTTCCAGATCACCGGCCTGAACGCCGGCGAGGCGCGCGAGCTGGCGCTGCTGCTGCGCTCGGGCTCACTCGCCACCGGCATCTACGCGGTCGAGGAGCGCGCCGTGGGTCCGAGCCTCGGGCGCGAGAACATCCAGAAGGGCGTGACCGCCCTTATCGTCGGCATGGCGGGGGTGTTCCTGTTCATGGCGCTCTACTACCAGACCTTCGGCCTGGTGGCAGACTTGGTGCTGCTCGCCAACGTCGTGCTGCTCACGGCGCTCTTGTCGATGATGCGCGCCTCGCTGTCGCTGCCGGGCATCGCCGGCATCATCCTCACCGTCGGCATGGCGGTGGACGCCAACGTGCTGATCTACGAGCGCATCCGCGAGGAGCTGCGCAAGGGCGTCTCGCCGCAGGCGGCGATCCGCGCCGGCTTCGACAAGGCGTTCTCGGCGATCACCGACTCCAACATCACCACCCTGATCGCGGGGCTGGTGCTGTGGGTGCTCGGCACCGGCGCCATCAAGGGCTTCGCGGTGGTGCTGACCCTCGGCATACTCACCTCCATGTTCACCGCGCTGATGGGCAGCCGCGCGCTGCTCACGCTCATGTACGGCGGGCGGCGCAAGATCACGCGCCTCGCCATCGGCTAGCGCGGCGCGCCCCGCAAGGACTCAACCGTCGTGGAATTCTTCTCACACCAGACCAGCTTCCCGTTCATGGCCACGCGCCGTTGGTGGTACGGCCTGTCGGCGCTGCTGGTGCTCATCTCGCTGCTGTCGTTCTTCACGCGCGGCCTGAACCTCGCCATCGACTTCACCGGCGGCGTCAGCGCCGAGGTGAGTCTGACGCACGCCATCGACGTCGACGCGGTCCGCAAGGTGCTCACCGCCGCCGGCTTCCACGAGCCGGAGGTGCAGAACTTCGGCTCCTCGCGCGACATCGCCATCCGCCTGCCGCCGGATGCCAAGCTGGCGCCGACCGAGGTGCGCGCGCGCCTCGAGGGCGCGGTGCGCAGCCTCGACCCGGGGGCGCAGGTCGTGCAGCTCGACGTGGTCGGCCCGCAGGTTGGCAACGAGCTCAAGCAGAGCGCGGTGTGGGCGCTGATCTTCACGCTGCTCGGCATATTCATCTACATCGCCTGGCGCTTCCACACCTGGCGCCTGTCGTTCGGCGCGATCCTCGCGGTGCTGCACGATCCGATCCTGGTGATCGGCTTCTTCTCGATCAGCCAGACGCCGTTTGATCTTGCGGTGGTGGCGGCGATCCTCGCGGTCATCGGCTACTCGCTCAACGACACCGTGGTGGTCTTCGATCGCATCCGCGAGCGCTTCGAGAGCAACCGCCGCTCGCCGCCGGCGACGGTGCTGGACGAGTCGATCAACCAGACTCTCTCGCGCACCATCATGACCAAGGTGGTGACCTCGATCGTGGTGGTGGCGCTGCTGTTCCTCGGCGGCCCGGTGCTCAAGGGCTTCTCCGAGGCGCTGCTGATCGGCATCATCGCCGGCACCTATTCCTCGATCTACATCTCCAGCGCGATCGCGCTCGACTGCGGTCTCACCGCCGAACACGTATTCCCGAGCGTCAACAAGGCGGCGCTCGATCACCGGCCGTAGCGACGGGGGCGCCGGGTGCTGGCCGACCCCCATGCCTGGCTAGCGTTCCTCACGCTGTCGCTGCTCGAGATCGTCCTCGGCATCGACAACCTCATCTTCATCTCCATCCTGGTCGAGCGCCTGCCGCCGCACCAGCAGAACCGCGCACGTCTCGGCGGGCTGGCGCTCGCGATGGCGACGCGCATCGTGCTCTTGTTCTCGCTGGTGTGGGTCACGCACCTGACGCAGCCGCTGTTCTACGTCGGCGAGCAGAGCGTCTCGGGCCGCGACCTGGTGCTGTTCGGCGGTGGGCTGTTCCTCTTGGTGAAGAGCGTGCTCGAGATGCACCAGACGCTCGAGGGCGCCGCACCCGATCCGCACCGCCGGCCGCTGCGCAGCAGCTTCACTGCCGTGATCGTGCAGATCGGCCTGATCGACATCGTGTTCTCGCTCGACTCGGTGTTCACCGCGGTGGGGCTCGCCAATGACCTGCGGGTCATGGTGGCGGCGATCGTCACCTCGATCGTGGTCATGATGCTGGTGTCGCGCTCGATCGGCGCGTTCATCTCGCGCCACCCGACGATCAAGGTGCTGGCGCTCGCGTTCCTGCTGCTGATCGGCTTCGCCCTCGTGGCCGAGGGCCTGCATTTCGACATCCCGAAGGGCTACCTGTACTTCGCCATGGCCTTCTCGGTCGGCGTCGAGCTGATCAACACGCGCATCCGGCGCCGCCAGGACGAGCGCCGCCGCGGCTGAACGGCGCTAGCTGCGCGGCGCGTCCGCGCGGGGGCGGCTGTGGCGGCTGTGGCGGCGGCCGTAGAAGAGGTAGATCAAGAGACCGATCGCGGTCCAGGCGACGAGCCGTTCCCAGTTGGGCGGCCCGAGAAACAGCATCATCAGGAAGCACACCAGGGCACCGCCGATGCAGGTGACCCACGGCAGCGGCGCGCGGAAGGGACGCGGCAGGTCGGGGCGCGTACGCCGCAGGATCAGCACGCCGATACATACGGTCACGAAGGCGCTGAGCGTGCCGATCGACACCAGCTCGGCGAGCATCTTCACCGGGAACAGGCCGCCGATGAGGGCGGCGCTGAGGCCGGTGACCACGGTGCCGGTCGAGGGGGTGCGGAAGCGCGGGTGCACGCGGCCGAAGAACGGCGGCAGCAGACCGTCGCGCGCCATGGCGAAGAAGATGCGCGCCTGGGCGATGGTCATCACCAGCATCACCGAGGTCATGCCGGCCACGGCGCCCAGCTTGACCGCGCCGCCGAGCCACCAGAGCGCCGGGTACTTGTCCAGGGCGTAGGCGACGGGCGCGGCGACGTCGAGCTCCCTGTAGTTCGCCATGCCGGTCAGCACCAGCGCCACGATCACGTAGAGGATGGTGCAGATGATGAGACTGGCGAGGATGCCGATCGGCATGTCGCGCTGCGGGTTCTTCGATTCCTGCGCCGCGGTCGAGACGGCATCGAAGCCGATGTAGGCGAAGAAGATGACGCCGGCGCCGCCGATGATGCCGCTATAGCCGAACTTGCCGAGATGCCCGGCGTTTTCCGGGATGAACGGATGCCAGTTGGCGCTGTTGATGTAGCTCACCCCGAAGAGGATGAACAGCACGACCACCGTCACCTTGATGACCACGATCACCGAGTTGAAGCTCGCCGACTGCTTGATGCCGATGTAGCAGATCGTGGCGATGGCGGCCACGATCAGCACGGCCGGCACGTTGACGATCGCGCCGGTCGGCACGATGTGCAGCGTCTCGCCCACCGAGCGCAGCGGGGCGCTCGAGAGCGCCTCGGGGATGTGAACGCCGATCTGGTTGAGCAGGCTGACCGCGTAGCCGGACCAGCCGACCGAGACCGTCGCCACCGCGAGCAGGTACTCGAGCACCAGGTTCCAGCCTATGAACCAGGCGACGCCCTCGCCGAGGGTCGCGTAGGAGTAGGAGTAGGCGCTGCCTGAGACCGGGATCATGGCCGCGAACTCCGCGTAGCACAGCCCCGCGAGCGTGCAGCCGACGCCGGCCAGCACGAACGACAGCGCCAGTGCCGGACCGGCGTAGTTGGCCGCGGCGGTGCCGGTGAGCACGAAGATGCCGGTGCCGATGATGCCGCCGATGCCGAGCAGCGTGAGCTGCGTGGCGCTCAGCGCGCGGCGCAGCTCGTTGCCCGCGCCCTCCTGCTGGCGCAGCTCGTCGATCGACTTGGTCACCAGGAACTGTGATGCCATGAGGACCCCCGCTTATTTGCGCGAGGACTCTACACAAGCACCCCGGGGAAAGCGAGGCGCGGGGACGCGCCGTTTTTGCTCAGGAACCGCGCAACTCCGCGGGCAGGTGCGGCGCGATGAGCTCGAGCAGTGCGGCGTACACCTTCGGCGTGCCGGCGACGATGTGGCCCTCCTGGCGGTACTCGCCCCCGCTGAGCGTGCCGATGCGACCGCCCGCCTCCTGGATGAGCAGCGTGCCGGCGGCGGTGTCCCATGGCGACAGCCCGATCTCCCAGAACGCATCGACGCGCCCGGCGGCGACGTAGGCGAGGTCGAGCGCCGCGGCGCCCGGGCGCCGTACGCCCGCGGCCTGCTCGGTCACCGCGCGCAGCATGCCGAGGTAGGCATCCAGGTAGCGCACGTTGGCGCGGTACGGAAAGCCGGTCGCGATCAGCGCACCCTCGATGCTGCGCGCCTTGCTGACGCGCATGCGATGGTTGTCGAGGTGCGCGCCGGCGCCGCGGCTGGCGGTGAACAGCTCCTGGCGCATCGGGTCGTAGATCACCGCGTGCTCGAGACGCCCGCGGATCTGGCAGGCGATCGAGACGGCGAATACCGGAAAGCCGTGCAGGAAGTTGGTGGTGCCATCCAGCGGGTCGACGATCCACACGGTGTCGTTCGTGCCGCTGCTGCCGCTCTCCTCGGCGAGGAAGGCGTGCTGCGGGTAGTGGCGGCGGATGCTGGCGATGATCTCCTCTTCGGCGGCGCGATCGACCTCGGTGACGAAGTCGTTGCGGCCCTTGGAGGTGATGGTGAGCGACTCCAGGCGGTTCAGGCTGCGGACGATGATCTCGCCGGCGCGGCGCGCCGCCCGCACGGCAATGTTGAGAAGCGGCTGCACGGTAACTAAGCTCGCATGGACAACGGTCGTGCGGCCGCCTGCGGGCGGCCGCGCACCACGATCTTAGCAGCGTAACAGATGGACTCCCCGAGCATTCGCATCGTACTGGTGGCGCCCTCGCACCCGGGCAACATCGGCGCCGCGGCGCGCGCCATGAAGAACATGGCCCTCACGCAGCTGGTGCTGGTGCGGCCGCGGCTGTTTCCCGATCCCGAGGCCACGGCGCGCGCCTCGGGGGCCGATGACGTGCTCGCGCAGGCGCGCGTGGTGGGCAGCCTGGCCGAGGCGCTCGAGGGTTGCGGGCTGGTGGCAGCGACCACCTCGCGCGACCGCGACCAGTACTTCCGCGTGCGCGACGTGCGCGCGGCGGCGGCGCACATCCTCGCCGAGGCGCAGCGCGCGCCGGCCGCGGTGGTGTTCGGCGCCGAGCGCACCGGGCTCACCAACGAGGAGCTCGAGAGCGCTCACGTGCTGATCCGCATCCCGGCCAATCCCGCCTACGCCTCGCTGAATCTCGCCATGGCGGTGCAGCTGGTGAGCTACGAGCTGTTCCGCGCGCGCGGCGCGGCGGTGCCGGCGGGGGAGCCGCTGGCCGCGCCGCTCGCCTCGGCCGCCGAGATGCAGCGCCTGTTCGAGCACTTAGGTGCCGTGCTCGAGGAGATCGACTTCCGCGACCGCACGCAGAGCGGCACGCACCTCATGTCCCGCATCCGCCGCTTCCTGCAGCGTGCCGAGCTCGATCAGAACGAGGTCAACATCCTGCGCGGCATCCTGACCGCGGTGCAGAGCCGGCGCCGCCACGCCGGTGAACCCCGGTGAGCACGCCGACGCGGCCGGTGTACCTCGACTATGCCGCCACCACACCCGTGGACCCGGCGGTGGCGGCGCTCATGGGCGAGTGCCTCGGAGCTGAGGGCAGCTTCGGCAACCCCGCCTCGCAGCACGCCTACGGTGCTGCCGCAGCGCGGCGCATCGCCACGGCGCGCGCTCAGGTGGCAGCCCTCATCGGCGCGCAGCCGGAGGAAATCGTGTTCACCTCCGGGGCCACCGAGTCGAACAACCTCGCGATCCTCGGTGTGGCGCGTGCCAGCGCCGATCGCGGGCGGCACGTGGTCACGCTGCGCACCGAGCACAAGGCGGTGCTCGATCCCTGCCGGCACCTCGAGCGCCGCGGCGCCACCGTCACGTACCTCACCCCCGATGCGAGCGGGCGGCTGTCCCCCGCGGCGCTCGCCGCGGCGCTGCGCCCCGACACGGTGCTGGTCTCGATCATGGCCGCCAACAACGAGACCGGCGTGCTGCAGGATCTCGCCGCGCTCGGCGGCGTGTGCCGCGAGCGCGGCATCCCGCTGCACACCGACGCCGCGCAGGCGGCCGGTCGCGTGCCGCTGGATGTGCGGCAGCTGCCGGTGCAGCTGCTGTCGCTGACCGCGCACAAGCTCTATGGACCCAAGGGCGTCGGCGCTCTCTACGTGCGCCGCGGTGCCCGCGGCCTCCTGCAGCCGATCCTCTTCGGCGGCGGCCAGGAGCGCGGACTGCGCCCGGGCACGCTGCCGGTGCACCAGATCGCAGGCTTCGGGGCTGCCTGCGAGCTCGTGGCCGCGTCGCTGGCCGCGGAGAGCGTCCGGCTCAGCGCGCTGACCGAGCGGCTGTGGCGCGGACTTTCGGCCCTGGAGGAGGTGTACCTGAACGGGGCTGACGCTGCGCGCGTGCCCGGGATCCTCAGCGTCGCCTTTGCCGGGGTGGAGGGGGAGAGCCTGGTGAGCGGGCTCGCCGGCCTCGCGCTCGCCACGGGTGCCGCCTGCAACTCGCAGTCGCGCGAGCCCTCGTACGTGCTGCGCGCGCTCGGCCGCGACCCCCGCCTCGCCGAGAGCTCGCTGCGCTTCAGCCTCGGGCGCTACAGCAGCGAGGCGGACGTCGAGCGCGCCGTGGCCGAGGTGAGCGCCGCGGTCAGGCGCCTGCGGGCGCTCTCGCCGGCGCTGCCCGCACCGCCGCTCACCGGGGGCCCCCTGGTGAGTGGTGAGGCCGGGAGCCTGGCCGAGGGCACCTGGGTGCGCTTTCACCTCGCCACCGCCGGGAACAGTGTGAAGGACGCACGTTTTCAGGCGTTTGCGTGCCCCCATACTATGGATGTGGCGGCCTGGCTGTGCGCGCAGCTGCCGGGACGGGCGCGCGAGCAGCTGCTGCCCGGGGAGCCGCGGCAGTGGGCCGAGGCGCGCGGCGTGCCGGTCGAGAAACTCGGGCGGCTGCTGCTGGTCGAAGATGCATTGCGCGCCTGTCTCGCGCAGTGGACGTGAAGCGCTACAATACGAGGACCGATGGCCATTTCGCTGACGGAATCCGCCGCCAATCGCGTGAAGAGCTTCCTCGCCGCTCGCGGCAGCGGCATCGGGTTGCGCTTGGGCGTGCGCAAGACCGGCTGTTCGGGGTTCGCGTACGTGATCAACTACGCGGATTCACCGTCCCCGGGGGATGCGGTGTTCGAGGATCGCGGCGTGCGGGTGTTCGTCGATGCCTCGAGCCTGCAGCTGATCGACGGCACCGTCGTCGACTTCGTGAAGGAGGGCCTGAACGAGGCCTTCCGCTTCCTGAACCCGAACGTCAAGGGCGAGTGCGGTTGCGGAGAGAGCTTCTCGGTCTGAGCGGCCTTGCGCGGCGGTCGCCCTGCGAACGCCGGGCGTACGAAAAAACCCTTACCAAACCGGCACTTCCACGCCGATTCGCATTGCCGCAAGTGCCTCGCGCAGGGTACACTTTGCGGCTGACTCCGGGACGGCACGCAAAAGCTTCACCGGGCCCAGCTAACCCGGCTTTCCATCCATCTGTCTTTGTGAGGTCAAGCGAATGGCGCTCGAGCGCACCCTGTCCATCGTCAAGCCCGACGGCGTAGCCGCCAATCTGATCGGCGAGGTCTACCGCCGCTTCGAGAAGGCCGGCCTGTCGATCATCGCCGCCCGTATGGCCCAGCTGTCGCAGGCGGAGGCCGAGGGCTTCTACGCGGTGCACCGCGAGCGGCCGTTCTTCAAGGACCTGGTGCGTTACATGACCTCAGGTCCAGTCGTGATCCAGGTGCTTGAGGGCGAGAACGCCATCGCTCGAAACCGCGAGATCATGGGCGCCACCGACCCGAAGAAGGCCGCCCCGGGCACGATCCGCGCCGACCTCGCCAAGAGCATCGAGCAGAACGTGGTGCACGGTTCGGACGCACCCGACACCGCCGCGCGCGAGATCGCCTACTTCTTCCGCGTTACCGAGCTGCACTCGCGCGCCTAGCCGCGGCGCTGCCCCCGCATCCTGCTGCCATGGACGCCCCCGCACGCACCAACCTGCTCGGCCTGCCGCGCCCGCAGCTGCAGGAGTTCGTGGGCAGCCTCGGCAGCCAGCCGTTTCGCGCGCGGCAGCTGATGAACTGGATCTACAAGCGCGGCGTCGGCTCCTTCGAGGAGATGACCGATCTCGCCAAGCAGTTCCGGGCGCGCCTCGCCACGGCGGCCGAGGTGCGTACCCCGCAGATCCTCTCGAGCCAGCAATCCGCCGACGGCACCCGCAAGTGGCTGCTGAGCGCAGATGCCAGTCAGGCCTTCGAGATGGTGTTCATCCCTGAGCCCGACCGCGGCACGCTGTGCATCTCCTCGCAGGTAGGCTGCGCGCTCGACTGCTCGTTCTGTGCCACCGCGCAGCAGGGCTTCAACCGCAACCTGAGCACCGCCGAGATTGTCGGCCAGGTGTGGCTCGCGGCGCGTGAGCTGGAGCGCGCCGCGCCCGAGCGCGCGGCGCAGCCGGCCGGCGATGCGCGCCAGATCACCAACGTGGTGCTCATGGGCATGGGCGAGCCGCTCGCCAATTTCCGCAACGTGGTGCCCGCGCTCAACATCCTGCTCGATGACTTCGGCTTCGACCTGTCGCGGCGGCGCGTGACGCTCTCGACCTCCGGCCTCGTGCCGCAGATCTACCGCCTGGCGGAGGAGACCAACGTGGCGCTCGCGGTATCGCTGCATGCCCCGGACGATGCGCTGCGTAACGAGCTCGTGCCGATCAACCGCAAGCACCCGATCGCCGAGCTCCTCAGCGCCTGCTGGCACTACCTCGATGAGCAGAACGGCCGCAGCGTCACCTTCGAGTACGTCATGCTGGAAGGGGTCAACGACTCCCCGGCCCAGGCGCGCGCCCTTGCCCGGCTGCTGCGCGGGCACCCGGCGAAGGTGAACCTGATCCCCTTCAATCCCTTCCCCGGCACGCGCTATACGCGCTCGAGCCCGGAGTCCATCCAGCGCTTCCGCGACGAGCTCATCCAGCGCGGCGTGCTGGCGACGGTGCGCCGCACGCGCGGGGACGACATCGACGCGGCCTGCGGGCAACTCGCCGGGCGCGTCATCGACCGCACCACCGTGCGGCTCGGCACCAAGGTCATCGGCGTCGCGGTTCAACCATGAACATACCCACGAACCACATCCACGCTCTCGGACCGCGCTGGCTGCCGGCGGCTCTCCTGGCGCTGCTGGCCGGCTGCGCCAGCAGCAGCCCGTCGGGCACCCAGTTCAAGGACACGCACAACGCGGCCATCGCCAACACCCAGCTCGGCAGCGCCTACATGCACCAGGGAGACCTGGCGCTCGCCAAGGAGAAGCTCGACAAGGCCGTGCAGCAGGATCCGGACAACCCGGAAGTGCACAGCGTGCGCGCCATGCTGTTCGAGCGGCTCGGGCAGACCAAGGAGGCCGACTCGGAGTACCGCACGGCACTGCGGCTCGCGCCGAATGACCCGAACGTCATCAACAACTACGCCGTGTATCTGTGCCAGAACGGCCGCACCGACGAGGGCGTGAAGCGCTTCGAGCAGGCCGCCAAGAACGCACTCTACAAGACCCCCGAGGCCGCCTACACCAACGCCGGCGTATGCCTGCGCGCCGCCAAGCGCGACGACGAGGCGCGGACGAACTTCATCAAGGCCCTGCAGATCCGCCCGAGCTTCTCGGATGCGGTGCTGCAGCTGGCGGACCTGCAGTTCCACCACAACGAGTACACGCAGGCGCGGGCGCTGATCGACGCCTACCTCACCAACTTCAGCGAGAACCCGGATCTGCTGCTGCTCGGGGTGCGCGTGGCGCGTGCCCAGAACGATGCGCTCGGGGCGCAGCGCTACGCGCGGCAGCTGCAGATGAACTACCCCGGCTCCGACCAGACGCGTGCGCTGGCGGGGCTCGAACACAATCCCGGCTGACAGCGATGACGCGCGAAGCGGGCAGCGTCGGCATCGGCGCGCGGCTGCGTGCCGCGCGCGAGCGGCGCGGCTTCACCGTGCTGCAGGCGGCCGAGAAGCTGCACGTGGACGCGCGCGTGCTGGAAGCCCTCGAGGCGGACAACTTCGCCCCCCTGGGTGCGGATGTGTACGTGCGCGGTCACCTGCGCCGCTACGCCGAGCTCGTCGGCGAGTCGGCGACGCAGCTGCAGGAGCTGTACGCCGCCGCCGCGCCCGCCGCGCGGCCTGATCTCACGCGCATCCCGCGCGGCGCGCGTCCCGGTGAGGCCTCGCGCTTCATGCTGCCGGCGATGGTGGCCGTGGTGGGACTGGCGCTCCTCGGCCTGGTGTGGTGGCTCCTCACCCTGCCCGGTGCCCGCCCGCAACCGCTGCCGCCGCCACCGCCGCCCCTGGCAGCGAGCGAGGCGCCGGGCACGGCGGATGCCTCGCCGGCTCCCGCCGCAGCGGCGCCCGCAGCGCCCGCGGCGCGCTCCGCCCCCGTCGCTCCAGGAGCCCTGCAGCTGCGCCTGCAGTTCAGTGGCGACAGCTGGGTGCAGGTGCACGATGCTCACGGGCGCACCCTGCTCGAGGGCGTACAGGCGAGCGGCAGCATGCGCGCGCTCTCCGGGGCCGCACCGCTGCGGGTGGTGCTCGGCAACGCCCCGGTCGTGGCCGTCGAGGTGAACGGGCAGCCGGTCGTGCTGGGTGCCCTGGTGCGCCGCCGCGGCGATGCGCACTTCACGGTCGAGGCTTCCGGCGCGCTCTCGGCGACGCCCGCTGCCGGGGCAGGGGGCTAGCGTGGCGGGCGAGATCCAGGCCGTCCGCGGGATGAACGACGTGCTGCCGTCCGAGATCGGCGCCTGGCAGCACTTCGAGGCGGTCACGCGCGAGCTGCTTAGCGCCTACGGCTACGCGGAGATCCGCGTGCCCCTCATCGAGCACACCGAGCTCTTCAAGCGCGCCATCGGCGAGCACACCGATGTGGTCGGCAAGGAGATGTACACCTTCGCCGACCGCGAGGGGGACAGCCTGACGCTGCGCCCGGAGGCGACCGCCGGCATCGCGCGCGCGCTCATTTCCAACGGATTGCTGCGCGGTCAGCGCCACAAGCTGTGGTGCCTCGGGCCGATGTTCCGGCACGAGCGTCCCCAGGCCGGTCGCTACCGGCAGTTCTGGCAGGTGGACGTCGAGGCGGTCGGCTGCCCGGGGCCGGACGTCGACGCCGAGCTCATCGCCATGAGCGCACGGCTGTGGCAGCGGCTCGGCATCGAGGGGCTGCGCCTCGAGATCAACTCGCTCGGCACCCCCGAGAGCCGGCGCGCCTACCGCGCGCTGCTGGTGGATTACTTCCGCGCCCACGCGCAGCGGCTCGATGAGGACAGCCAGCGCCGCCTCGGCGGCAACCCGCTGCGCATCCTCGACAGCAAGAACCCGGACATGCAGGAACTGATCCGCGGCGCCCCGGTGCTCGCCGAGCACCTGGATACGGAGTCGCGGGCGCACTTCGCTGAGCTGTGCGCGCTGCTCGAGAGCGTCGGGGTGAGCTTCGTCGTCAACCCGCGCCTGGTGCGCGGCCTCGACTACTACAGCCGTACGGTGTTCGAGTGGATCACCGCCGCCAGCGGCGCACAGAATGCCGTATGCTCCGGCGGCCGCTACGACGGGCTGATCGCGCAGCTGGGCGGGGAGGCCACCCCCGCCATCGGCTTTGCGATGGGCGTGGAGCGGCTGGTCGCGCTGCTCGTGGCCGGCGGCAGGGTGCCGCCGCAGCGGGCCCCGGACGTGTACGTGGTGGTGAGCGGGGCGGCCGGTGCCGCCCGTGCACTCGCCATCGTCGAGGGCCTGCGCAGCGCCCGACCGCAGCTGCGGATCGAGCTGAACATGGGCGGGGGCAACTTCAAGGCCCAGTTCCGCCGGGCCGACCGCAGCGGCGCCCCACTGGCACTGATCGTCGGCGACGATGAGCTCGCCCGGGGAGTCGTGGCGATGAAACCTTTGCGTGCGCAGTCCGGTCAGAGCGAGTGCCCGCTCGGGGAGCTGCCCGCGGGCCTTGACCGGGCGCTGGCCGCACTCGGGGGGCCGCCGGCCCCGCACGGGGCATGAGAGCTGGGGAGGATGCGTGGAAGACTATCTGTCGGAAAAAGAACAGTGGGAATGGGTCAAGGCGCAGGTGCGCGCCAACGGCCCCGCGGTGATCGTCGCCGTCGCCGTGGTGTTTGCGGGACTGGCCGGCTGGCGCTGGTACCAGCAGCGTCAGGACGCCGGCCGCGTGGCGGCCGGGGAGCGCTACCTGGAAATGGTGCAGGCGCTCGAGCGCGGTGACCGCTCCCAGGCGCTGCAGCTGCTCGGGGAGCTCGAGCGCGAGCAGGGTCACTCCCCCTACGCCGACCAGGCCAAGCTGCTCGCCGCGCGGCTGTACGTCGATGAGGGGAGCCTGGACAAGGCGGCCGACGAGCTCGGCGCGGTCGCGCAGCAGTCCAAGGACCAGGAGCTCGCGCTGGTGGCGCGCCTGCGCCTGGCGCGGGTGCAGATCGCGCAGGGCAAGGCCGATGCGGCGCTTGAGACCCTCAAGGGCACGGATGAGGGCGCCTTCGCGGCGCGCGCCCACGAGGTGCGCGGCGATGCCTACTACGCCAAGGGCGACAAGGCGGCGGCGCTCAACGAGTACCGCGCCGCGCAGGGCACCGTGAACGGCGGCAGTACGCCGCTGCTGGACCTGAAGATCGCCGAGCTCGCCGCCGATGCCCCGGCCCCGAAGGCGGACGCCGCCGCCGCCGCGGCCAAGTGATCATGCAGAAACTGTTGCGCTGGTCGTTCCTGGCGGCCGTCCTGGTGTGCGTCGCGTGCTCCAAGGACAAGGCCATCGATGAGCCCGCCAAGCTCACCGCCATCAAGCCGACCCTCAAGGTGCACCACCTCTGGGGTGCCTCGGTCGATGACAAGAAGGCCGTGCCGCTGCGCCTCGGGCTCGCGATCGCCGTCGACGGCAACCGCGTGTACGCCGCCGGGCACAAGGGCGACGTCGTGGCGCTGGATCTGAACAAGGGCAAGGCCTTCTGGCACACCAAGACCAAGGCGCCGCTCGCCGGCGGCACCGCCGCCGCCGGTGATCTGGTGACGGTCGGCACGAGCGACGGGCGCCTGTTCGCGCTCAACAGCGCCGACGGCAAGGTGCGCTGGCAGGTGCGCATCAACGGCGAGGTGCTCGCTCCGGCGGCCATCTCGCCCAAGCTGATCGCGCTGCGCACCGTGGACGGCAAGCTGCACGGCCTGAGCGTCGAGGACGGTCACGAGATCTGGTCGATCGAGCAGCAGGTGCCGCGCCTGTCGCTGCGCGGCACGTCGCGGCCCGTGATCGTGGGTGACACGGTGCTCTGCGGCTTCGACAACGGCAAGGTGGTCGCCGTCGCCGTGAGCGACGGCAGCACGCAGTGGGAGGCGACCGTCACCCCGCCGCACGGGCGTACCGAGCTCGAGCGTCTCGCCGACATCGACTCATCGCCGCTGGTGGCCGAGCAGAACGTCTACGCGGTCGGCTTTCAGGGACGGGTCGCGATGCTGGCGCTCGACACCGGGCAGATCTGGTGGTCGCACGAGCTCTCCAGCTACCGCGGCATGAGTCTCGATGAGGATACGCTCTACGTCTCGACCGCCGAGGGCGAGGTGGTGGCGCTGCGGGCGCGCACCGGGGCGGAGATCTGGCGCCAGACGGCGCTCCTGCACCGCGGCCTGTCCGCACCCGCCACGCTCGACGATGCCGTGATGGTCGCCGACTACCAGGGCTACCTGCACTTCCTCGACAAGGCGAGCGGCGCGATCATCGCGCGGGTCTCGACCCACAACGCCCGCATCAGCACCGCCCCGGTCGCCATCGGGGACATGGTGGTGGTGGACAACGACCGCGGTCAGATCGGCGTCTTCCGCGTCAGCCCGCTCGGCGGCAAGCGGTCCGCGCCGCCGCCGCCGCCGCCGGCGGCCTCGCAGTAGCGGCCGCGGCTGGCCCGCCTCCTAACGGCCCGCCATGCTGCCCGTCGTCGCGCTCGTCGGCCGGCCCAACGTCGGCAAGTCGACGCTCTTCAACGTGCTCACCGGCACGCGCGACGCGATCGTCGCCGACGTGCCGGGCCTCACGCGCGACCGCCAGTATGGCTTTGGGCGCTTGGGCCCCGTGCCCTGCGTGGTGATCGACACCGGCGGCCTGGTGGAGAACCCGGTGGGTCTTGAGGCGCAGATGCGCGCGCAGACCGAGCGTGCGGTGGCGGAGGCCGACCGCCTGGTGTTCCTCGCCGACGCGCGTGCCGGGCTGTCCCCGCAGGATCACTTCGTGGCGCGCGAGCTGCGCCGCGCCGGCAAGCCCGTGACGCTCGCCCTCAACAAGGCCGAGGGGCTCGATGCGGACATCGTGGCCGCTGACTTTCATGCCCTCGGGTTCGGCGAGCCGCTCACCATCTCCGCGAGCCACGGCCAGGGCTGCGAGACCCTCATGGAGCACGTGCTCGCGGGCCTCGAGGCTGCGCCGGCCGAGGAGGGCGGCGAAGGCACGATCCGCATCGCCGTCATCGGCCGGCCCAACGTCGGCAAGTCGACGCTGGTCAACCGGCTGCTCGGCGAGGAGCGCGTGATCGCCAGTGCCGAGCCCGGCACCACGCGCGACAGCATCTTCGTGCCCTTCGAGCGCGACGGGCGCGCCTTCCTGCTCATCGACACCGCCGGCGTGCGGCGGCGCTCCCGGGTCGAGGACGTCGTCGAGCGCGCCAGCGTCGCCAAGACGCTGCAGGCGATCGATGAGGCGCACGTGGTGATCCTGGTCGCGGACGCGCACGACACCATCGCCGAGCAGGACGCGAGCGTGCTCGGGCTCGCCCTCGAGCGCGGCCGCGCGCTCATCATCGCCGTCAACAAGTGGGACGGCATCGCGCCCGAGCAGCGCGAGGAGATCGAGCGCCAGCTCACCCTCAAGCTCGACTTCGTGCCCTTCGCCCCGCTGCACTTCATCTCGGCGCGCCACGGCACCGGGGTGGGCGAGCTGGTGAGCGCCACCGTGCGCGCCTACGAGGCGGCGATGCGCACGCTGCCGACGCGGGAGCTGACCCGCACCCTCGAGCACGCCATGAGCGTGCACCAGCCACCGCTGGTGCGCGGCCGGCGCATCAAGCTGCGCTACGCCCACCAGGGCGGCCGCAACCCGCCGCGCATCGTCATTCACGGCAACCAGACCGCATCCGTGCCGGACGCCTACACCCGCTATCTGGCCAACGTGTTCCGCAAGAGCTACGACCTGTTCGCCACGCCGGTGTTCATCGAGTACCGCACCGATGCCAATCCGTATGCGCGCGAGCGGCGTGTGCGGCCGCCGCGCCCGGCGGGGCGTCGGCGCGGCAAGCAGCGTCGCTGATCACCTCCGCGCTGGCATCGCGCACGAGCCGGCACCCGCGCCCGGGACGGGCGCGAGCGCTGGCGAAGCCACTGCTTGCGGGTACGCGGCAGCCGGCTCGACCGCCAGCTAGCCGGAAAGGTGTGCGGCAGCGCGCTGCGCCTGTCCCGCCCGGGCCGCGCTGACGTGCGTAGGTAGTGATCCGGATAGTGATCGCAGCCTGTCACGCGCAGCATTCTCTGCGAGGCACGTTCGGTCCGACGCGGATGCGTGGCGGGCGTTCAGCACACAAGGAGTCTTGCTATGACTATGACAAGTGAGCTACGCGAGCAGGTTGCGACGGAACTCAAGCGCTTCGCCGCCGACCTCCACTTAAGTGAGGAGCAGAAGGAGAAACTTCACGCGGCTCTTGCCGAAGGGCGCGAGAAGATCGGGGAATTTCTGAAGGCGCATCCCACTACAACGAAAGCTGACATCGTTGCCAAGGTGAAAGAGCATCGCGGCCAGATACATGAGCGCGTTGCCAAGTTCCTGGATTCCGAGCAGCTGGGTAAGTGGGACCAGCAGGTAGCCAAAGCCAAGGAATTTCTGGGTCAGAAGTTCGACGCTTAAAAAAACGGCTGAAACAACAAGTGAGTGGCCGCCGGCAGAGGCCGGCGGCCTTTTTTTTTGGCCTCGGCAACGCGTTGCGCAAGAGCCAGCCGTTCGCCACGCCGGTGTCCATCGACCACCGCAGCGCTGCCAGCCCGTATGCGCGCGAGCGGCGCGGGCGGCAAGCATCGCCGCTGCATCGAGCGACCCGGGCAGGAGGCGCTAGGGTGCCGGCTGCGCCGGCGCGGGAGCGGGGGCGAAGTAGTAGTCGACTTCGGCGATCAGCGCCGTGAGCTTCGCGTCCGCGCCCGCATCGCGCACGAACTGATCGACCGTGGATTTGGCCCACTCGAGCCCGTCCTTGCCGAGCCCGTGGGTGGTGTCGGTGCTCCAGAGGTTGTGCGCGCGGGTGAGTGAGCGGTGGTACTTGTAGGTGCTGAGCACCACGCCATTGACCAGCACCTCGTACACGACCGCGTGCTCGCCACTGCTGACCTCGGGGAGGATGCCGAGCGTCGCCGCGGCCAGCAGCCCCGAGGCGGTCGCGCCGCCGCGGTTGATGCGGTAGGTGTGATAGACGCGCAGCTCGATCGGGCTGCCGATCGCCTCGCGGCTCATCTTGGTGAACAGCGGCGCGCGCTGGATCTGCTCGAAGAACTCGCCGCCGAGCTCGTCGCCGCTGAAGCGCATGGCCGGCAATGCCGCATCGGCCGCCGCCGCGGCGCCTGAGTACAGCAGGCCTGTCAGGGCCGCCGCCACAAGACAGTGTCGCGCTACTCGAAGCATTGCACGTTCACCACGGCCGCCAGGGCCGCCGCGTTCGCGGTGTGCATGTCGCCGTGCGTGTTGGGATCCACGCTGCTGAAGATGAGGCTGTTCTTCTGCAGGAACTTGGCGGCGTAGCGCGCATCCAGCGCGAAATTCACGTTCTGCGGGATGGTGCCCGCACGGGCCAGCGCCGCGGCGTTGAGCGTGCCGACCGTGACGCCGAGCACCTCGCCGCCGTCGGAGACCACCGGGCCGCCGCTCGAGCCCGGCTGGATGGGCGCCGAGAACTGGAACTGCCCGAGCGCGCCATTCACGCCGCCGCGCGAGCTGACGTTGCCGCGCGTGAGGTTGGGTGACTCCGCGAGGATGCTCTGCAGCGGGTAGCCAACGTTGGTAACCGCCTCGCCGAGCTCGAAGCTCAGGTCGCGCCGGAAGGGCAGGAAGCTCTTCACCTCGACGCCGGTGTCGAGCACCGCCACGTCGAGCACGTTGCTGCGCGCGGCGACGTGCGCCGGCAGTACCTTGTCGTCGCGCTTCACGTCTAGCTTCACGCAGTCCTGCACCACGTGCGCCGCGGTCATCACCTGTCCCGCGGTGTTGATGTAGAAGCCGGTGCCGGTGGCCCAGGGCTTTTCCTTGCTCGCGACGAAGTCGAGCGGGCGGGATTTGAGACTCAGCGCGGCGGGGAACTTGGCCGCATCCGGACGCAGTCCCGTGATGATGACCGCCATGACCTGCTCGGTGACGTGCAGCGTGGCGCGGTCGACCGGATCGCCCAGGGTGTTGAGCTCGATCTGTACGGTCTCGGTGCCCTTCAGCAGCGGCTCGTCACCGCCGCTGAAGGCGCTGTACTCGAGCGACAGCGTCGGGTGTCCCGAGTTTGCCTTGATCTCGGGATGCAGCGCGAGCAGCAGGCCGAACTGCGCATCGGCGCCGGCCTCGGCCATGTGCGCCTCGCTGAAGAACAGCTGTGCCGCCGAAAGGACCGTGTCCTCGAGAGTCTGGCCGTGGACGAAGCCGCCGCCGAGCGAGGTGTGGAAGCGTCGCGCCTGCGCCGGCACGTAGATGGAGAGAGTGACGTTCGCCGGCAGTTTCACGTCCTTCGGCACGGAGATGTCCCCGGGGAGCGATGCGGCGCGCGCCGCTTGCACCGCGAGAACTCCGCACAGCCCCAAGGTCCGCCACGCTCCCCGCACCGCCATCCTCAGCATTGCCTAGACCGTGGCAGTGTAGAGGTTCGGCGGGCGAGCGCCAATCCGCACCGCGCGAATACCGGTGGCCGTCGGTCAGCGCATGAGTTTTTGGGTTGAAGCTGACCCCGCAAGTCGCCGGACGTCCACTGCGGGACTTGAACTAACCTTATGGCCTGACTTTTTCTGGTTCAATCCGGCCGCAAAATGAAGTTGTGAGGAAAGCGTCAACTTCGTCGGCGCTCATCACCGTATCGGCGCGATTTAGTTGTCCCCGCGGCGGCAATGTCAATGTCGTGGCTGCGGTCACAATCCTTCCTCCTTACTTTGCAGCGTGCAACGCATGATCCAGGTCGGCGATGAGATCCAGTGGATGTTCTAGGCCAGTCGACAGCCGGATCAGACCATCACTAATGCCGGCTTCCGTCGCCTTAGCTTCGCCAATTGAGCCCTTCCACATTGCTGCTGGCTGAGTGGCGAGTGATTCGAAGCCACCGAAACTAACGGCCCGACTCGGTATACGCATGTTGCCAATGAACGCCTGAGCTGCTGCGAAGCCCCCGCGGAGTTCGAAACTCATCAGCCCGCCAAATCCGCCCGCCATCTGGCGGCACGCAAGGTCATGCTGCGGATGAGACTCCAGACCTGGATAGTGGACCATTGCGACGGTCGGATGCCGCTCAAGAAACTTGGCCGTCTCGAGGGCGGTCTGATTCTGACGCGCAATTCGGAGCGGCAAGGTTCTGAGACCCCTCAGCAGCAGCCAGGCGGCGAACGGGTCCGGTACCGGGCCGAGGGTCACCGCGCAGTGCCAGATGCGTTCGACCAAGCGCTGCGGACCGGCGACGACGCCGGCCATGAGGTCATGATGGCCTCCGAGAAACTTCGTTGCACTGTGGACCACGAGATCGATACCCAACCGCGCCGGCGTCTGATTGATCGGCGTGGCGATCGTGCTGTCGCAGAGCGTGACGATGCCTCGCGAGCGAGCCAATCCAGAAACCCCTTCAAGATCCACCAACGTGAGCAGCGGGTTCGCAGGTGTTTCGACGATGATGAGCTTCGTGGCGGGTGTAATCGCGTTGGCGAAGGCCGCCGGCACCGTATGGTCGACGAGCGTGACGGCTACCCCGAAACGGGGCAGGACGGTGCTCAAGAGTTGCGCGGTTCCCATGTAGTGTGTCTGCTGCGCGATCACGTGATCACCCTGCCCGACCAGAGACAGGACCGACGTGCTGATGGCACCCATGCCGGACGATGTCAGGAGGGCGGCCTCGGTTCCCTCGAGCGCCGCGATGATCGATTCCACGCGCGCAAACGTCGGATTTCCATCCCGGGTGTAATTCCTGGGATGGCGCGGCGTGTTCGACATCGTCGCGAACTCGTCGTCCGAGGACGCGCGAAATGGAGCCGTCTGATGGATGGGGGGCGCGACGTCTGAGGCGTCGTCGATTCGGGCATCGGCATGCGCGACGAGGGTCTCAGGACGGTAGGCCGTTGAGATGCTCACGTTGACCGTCCACCGGAAGCGCTCACACATCGATCGCAGCGGGTCTCGTCTGCGCGTGGAGTCACGTTGGCACGATCGATGATAGTGCTCGCGATTGCGGCGCCGGGGCTCAATTTCAGCAGGGTCGCTATGAGCAAACGGCCTGCCTCGAGCAAAGCCGGCATTGGCATCGGCTCGAGACGCTCGAGCACAAACCACATCCGAGTGGTCGTCGCGTCAATCCGAGTGCGCAGCCCCTGTCGCCAGTTCCAGCGACGACAGGTCACTCCGTGCTCGTCAGCCCACACGATTTCGCCGGCCGGGACGATTTCCAAGCATGGAGAGCCGTCTTTGACCGTGTCGAAGGTTTCGTGGCCGGTTGCCCGCTTTAGGAGCGGATCTCCGACGTACGCGGCAACGTTCTCGCCACCGATCGGGACCGCAAATCGGGCGCTGAGCGCGTTGTACAGATCCACCACGGCGTTGATAGTCGGTAACTGCCCATCACCTTGGATCCTCCGCGCCAGCGCCTCGGCGGACGATGGGGTTCGCTGGGGCTTAGCGCCGAATCCGCGGTAGGCGGCGCGCCAAGCGTCGAGGTGAGCATCGCCCCAGGCAGGCCAGGGCTTGGCAGCGCGAACCGTCTCGATGATCTCGTCGCTCGCACGGTGACGAGCAGCGTTTTGGACTCCTTCCGCGACAATGCTCAGAGCGCAGTAGTCCGGGCGGAGCTCGAATATCTCCGACCGAATGGAGGGCGTGAACTGTCGTGGCATCCGAGGTCACCGTCGTTGACAACTTGGTCGCCGGGCGATATATACATTACTGACCTTTGGAGTCAATATATTGACTGAGGCAATTCAGACGACCGAGGACGCGGCGGACCTACTGAATGGCGCAATTGCCCGACGGATTGCACTGCTTCGCAAGGGCAAGCAGCAGTCCTTCGACGAGCTTGCGGTTCGTAGCGGCGTCAGTAAGGGAATGCTCGTCCAGATCGAGCAGGGACGAGCCAATCCGAGCATCGCGACCCTCTGTCGCCTAGCCGCAGGGCTCGGGGTGTCGGTTGCGGATCTCATTTCCGCCGGTGACGAGTCGAAGAGTGCCGTGCAGGTTGTCGCGCCCGACGGGACGCGAATCCTGTGGAAGGGCCCTAAGGGCGGTTCGGCCGCACTCCTCGTCGGATCGGACGGCCCGGACATGCTGGAGCTATGGAACTGGACTCTGCAGCCGGGCGAGCGGTATGAGGCGCGCCCGCACTCCGTAGGAACACTCGAGCTAGTGCACGTGCAGCAGGGCTCGCTCGCGCTGGAGGTAGAAGGAATCGTCCATGTTGTCGCAGCCGGGGCTTCCGCATTTGCGCGCACTGATCGCCCGCACTCCTACGCGTGCGGCGGTCGCAAGAGAGCGCTGTTTGCGATGGTGGTATTTGAGCCGGCGTCGACCCGGAAGCTGGGCGGGGCGTTGCCGACCGCGGGTCCGAAGTGACAGTTTTCGCCTACAGCGTCGCACTCGTCATCGCATCGCAAGTGACCTATCAGCTTGCGGTAAAAGCCGTGCCTCCCGGGGCGAACCCGTTTGCTGTTCTCATCATTGTGTACGGGCTCGCTATGGTTGCGTGCACCGTGCTCTCGCCTCTTGCGGCGAGACCGATTGCCTTCGCTGACTTCAGACGTCTACTGATCTGGCCGACGTGTCTGCTCGCGCTCGCCGTTGTCGGCATTGAGATTGGATACCTGCTTGCATATCGAAGTGGCTGGAAGCTCGGCGCCACGTTCGCCGTGACGAGCGTAGCGACCGTTTCCATGCTGGCACTGCTCGGTATTGTGTGGTTTGGCGAGATTATCGACGGCAAGCGGGTTCTTGGACTTGTGCTAGCGCTCGCCGGGGGCTGGCTCGTCGTCGCGCGATTGTGACCAACAGCGCGCCTTGGACTCGACGAGACTTCGAATGCTCCCGAAATCACGGGCACTTTTTCGGCCCGAATTGTCCGCGATAGGATTCGTTACTCCCACTCGATCGTGGCCGGGGGCTTGCCGGAGATGTCGTATACCACGCGCGAGATACCCGGCACTTCGTTGACGATGCGCCGCGAGACGTGGTCGAGGAACTCGTACGGCAGGCGCGCCCAGTGCGCGGTCATGAAGTCGACGGTCTCGACCGCGCGCAGCGCAATCACGTAGTCGTAGCGGCGCCCGTCACCCATCACGCCCACCGAGCGCACCGGCAGGAACACTGCGAACGCCTGGCTGGTGCGGTCGTAGAGGTCATGGCGCCGCAGCTCCTCGATGTATATGGCATCGGCGCGGCGCAGCAGGTCGGCGTACTCCTTGCGGACCTCGCCGAGGATGCGCACGCCAAGACCGGGGCCGGGGAAGGGGTGCCGATAGACCATCTCGCGGGGCAGGCCGAGCTGGACCCCAATTGCGCGCACCTCATCCTTGAACAGCTCGCGCAGCGGCTCGATGAGCTTCAGGTTCATCTTCTCGGGCAGGCCGCCGACGTTGTGGTGTGACTTGATGACGTGCGCCTTGCCGGTGCGCGCCCCCGCAGACTCGATGACGTCCGGGTATATCGTGCCCTGCGCCAGGAAGCGCACGCCGGAGAGCTTGTGCGCCTCCTCGTCGAAGACCTCGACGAAGGTGCGGCCGATGATCTTGCGCTTCTGCTCCGGGTCGGTGACGCCGGCGAGCGCCTTGAGGAAGCGCGCCTCGGCATCGACCCGGATCACGCGCACGCCCAGGTGCTGCGCGAACGTGCTCATCACCTGATCGCCTTCGTTGAGCCGCAGCAGGCCGTGGTCGACGAACACGCACACCAGCTGCGCGCCGATGGCCCGGTGCAGCAGCGCCGCCACGACCGAGGAATCGACGCCGCCGGAGAGCCCGAGCAGTACCGTGCCGCCGCCGACCTCGGTGCGCACCCGCGCGATCGCGTCCTCGATGATGTTGCCGGTGCTCCAGAGCGCATCGCTGCCGGCGATCTCGCGCACGAAGCGCTCCAGGAGTCTCGCACCCTGCGTCGTGTGGGTGACCTCGGGATGGAACTGCACGCCGTAGAAGCGCCGCTCTTCATCGCTCATGGCAGCGAAGGGGATGGCGGCGGTCGTGGCCGTGGCCGTGAACCCCGGCGGCAGGACATCGACGCGGTCGCCGTGGCTCATCCACACGTCCAGCTGCGCATTACCCGCGCTGTTGCGGCGGTCGGCGAGCTCATCGAGCAGCCGCGAGCCCGCGGTGACCGTGACCTCCGCATAGCCGAACTCACGCTCGCTCGAGGGCGTGACCCGCCCGCCGAGCTGCTGCGCCATGGTCTGCATGCCGTAGCAGATCCCGAGCACCGGCACCCCGAGCTCGAAGACCGCCGCCGGCGCCTGCGGGGGATTGCTGTCGGTGACCGACTCGGGGCCGCCGGAGAGGATGATGCCGCGCGGCCGGAACGCACGCACCTCGTCATCGCTCACGTCCCAGGGGTGGATCTCGCAGTACACGCCGAGCTCGCGCACGCGCCGCGCGATCAGCTGCGTGTACTGCGCACCGAAGTCGAGGATCAGGATGCGGTGCGCGTGGATGTCAGGATGTGAGGCCGCCGCATCGCGCGCGGCTGCCCGGGGAACGCTCGCCATGGCAGTGCTGCTAGGACACCCGGTAGTTGGGTGCCTCCTTGGTGATGGAGACGTCGTGCACGTGGCTCTCGCGCACTCCGGCGGTGGTGATGCGCACGAACACCGGCTTGGTGCGCAGGTCATTGATGTTGCGGCTGCCGGTGTAGCCCATCGCCGCGCGCAGCCCGCCCGAGAGCTGATGCAGGATCGTGACGACGCTGCCCTTGTAGGGCACGCGTCCCTCGACGCCCTCGGGCACGAGCTTCTCGAGCTCCGAGGCCGCGTCCTGGAAGTAGCGGTCCGCCGAGCCGTGGCGTTCGCCCATCGCCCCGAGCGAACCCATGCCGCGGTAGGACTTGTAGGAGGCCCCCTGATAGAGCTCGACCTCGCCCGGGGACTCCTCGGTGCCGGCGAACAGGCCGCCGATCATCACCGCGTGCGCGCCGGCCGCGAGCGCCTTGGCGATGTCCCCGGAGAAGCGGATGCCGCCGTCGGAGATCACCGTCACGTCCGCCTTTTGCAGCGCCTCGGCGACGTTGGCCACCGCCGAGATCTGCGGAACGCCGACCCCGGCGACGATGCGCGTGGTGCAGATCGAGCCCGGCCCGATGCCCACCTTGACCGCGTCCGCCCCGGCGTCCACCAGCGCCCGCGCCGCTTCCGCGGTGGCGATGTTGCCGGCGATGACCTGCGCGTCCGACCAGCGCGCCTTGATGCGCCGCACGGTGTCGATGACGCCCTTGGAGTGCCCGTGGGCGGTATCGACGACGATCAGGTCGACGCCGGCATCGCGCAGCGCCGCGACCCGCTCGATGGTGTCGGGCGTGGTGCCGACCGCCGCGCCGACGCGCAGCCGGCCGCCGTCGTCCTTGGCGGCGCGCGGGAACTCGGTGGCCTTCTGAAAGTCCTTCACCGTGATCATGCCGACCAGCTCGTGGGTGCGGTTCACGACCAGCAGCTTCTCGATGCGGTGCTTGTGCAGGAGCGCCAGCACCTCTTCCTTGGGCGCGTCCTCGCGCACCGTCACCAGCCGCTCCTGCGGCGTCATCACGGAGGAGACGGGGGCTTCGAGCTTGTCCTCAAACCTGAGGTCGCGGTGCGTGACGATGCCGACGGCTTTGCGGCCGACCACGACCGGCACACCCGAGATGCCGCGCGAGCGGGTGAGGTCGATCACTTCGCGGATGCTCATGTCGGGGGAGACGGTGATCGGGTCGCGGATCACGCCGCTCTCGAACTTCTTCACCCGGTCGACCTCGCGCGCCTGGGCCTCGATGGTCATGCTCTTGTGGATGATGCCGATGCCGCCTTCCTGGGCGATGGTGATCGCCAGGCGTGCTTCGGTCACGGTGTCCATCGCCGCCGAGATCAACGGCACGTTGAGCCGGATCCGGCGCGTGACGTGGGTGGAAAGATCGACCTCGCGTGGCAGAATTTCCGAGTAGGCCGGAACCAGGAGGACGTCGTCGAAGGTGAGAGCTTCTTCGAGGATGCGCATGCGCAATTATAAGCGTCCGGCGCCCCCCGGTAAACCTCGTGCTAGGCTGCCGCATGCCCGCAACTCCTGACCTGTTCACGCCGGCCGCGCCCGCGCGCGAGGTGTACACGGTCAGCCGCCTGACCCGCGAGGTGCGCACGCTGCTCGAGCGGGGCCTGGGGGTGCTGTGGGTAGGGGGGGAGCTGTCGAACTTCTCCCAGCCGGCCTCGGGCCACTGGTATTTCTCGCTCAAGGACCGCGACACCCAGGTGCGCTGTGTGATGTTCCGCACCAAGAACGTGCTCACCGGCTTCACGCCGCGCGCGGGCACGCAGGTGCTGGTGCGCGGCCGCGTCGGTGTCTACGAGGCGCGCGGTGAGTATCAGCTCAACGTCGAGCACCTCGAGGAAGCCGGCGTCGGCGCACTCAAGCGCGAGTTCGAGCGGCTGAAGGCGCAGCTCGCCGCCGAGGGGCTGTTTGCCGCCGAGCGCAAGCGCGCCCTGCCGCGCTTCCCGCGCCGCATCGGCATCATCACCTCGCGCAGCGGCGCGGCGCTGCACGACATCCTGCACGTTCTCAGGCGCCGCTATCCGCCGGCCGCCGTGCTCATCTACCCGGTGGCGGTGCAGGGCGCCGCCGCCGCCCCCGCGCTGGTGCGCGCGCTCGAGTTTGCTTCCGCGCGCGCCGAGTGCGATGTCCTGATCCTCGCCCGCGGCGGCGGCTCGCTCGAGGACCTGTGGGCTTTCAACGACGAGCGCGTGGCGCGGGCCGTGCGCGCCTGCGTGGTGCCGGTGGTGAGCGGGGTGGGGCACGAGGTCGACTTCACCATCGCCGACTTGGTCGCCGATGCGCGCGCACCGACCCCGTCGGCCGCCGCCGAGCTGGTCGTACCCGACCGCCTCGCCTGCCTCGAGGCGCTCGAACGTACCGACCAGCGCCTGCACGCGGGCCTGCGACGCGAGCTGCGCCTGGTGGGCGCGCGGCTCGGCGCCGCGCAGCATCGCCTGAGCCTCGCACACCCGGGCGTACGCCTGACGCAGCAGATGCAGCGCCTCGATGATCTGATGCTGCGTCTTGGCAGCGCCACGGCCTCGCGCGTACACCACGAGCGCTCGCGTCTCGGGGAGGCGCGCACGCGCCTCGAGCAATGCTCGCCGCGGCATGCGCTCGCGCAGTGCCGGGCCCGCCACCAGGAACTCGCCGCGCGGCTGCGGCACCTGATG
>Ga0335076_10000824_pt1 | contig 29354 bp, 29 predicted proteins | sample Lox_Sample_25_FD_206717 | JGI IMG/M metagenome (GOLD analysis project Ga0335076, IMG submission 206717) | Soil microbial communities from Loxahatchee National Wildlife Refuge, Florida, United States - Lox_Sample_2.5 | ecosystem: Environmental > Terrestrial > Soil > Wetlands | place: USA... | reverse complement strand
GTCCGCAGGGATTCGCCAACCGGTTCCAGGCACAACGTCGCCGAATCAGCGCTTTCCACAACGCGGCTGCGCACCCGGTACGGGACCGGCGCCATGGCCGACGCCGAAGGTGCGGCGCCGGCGGCCCGCTCAGTCATCGCCGGCCATCTTGTTCATCTCCGCGGTGATGTCGATGCCGGTGGGGCACCAGGCGATGCATCGGCCACAGCCGACGCAGCCCGACATGCCGAACTGGTCGTGCCACGTGCCCAGTTTGTGGGTCAGCCAATGGCGGTAGCGCGACGCGCCGGACTGGCGGACGCTGCCGCCGCCGTGGACGTAGGTGAAGTCGAACTCGAAACACGACGCCCAGTGGCGCCAGCGCTCGGCGTGCTCACCGGTGAGGTCGCTGACGTCCTCGGTACCGGTGCAAAAGCAGGTCGGGCACACCATCGTGCAGTTGCCGCAGGTCAGGCAACGGCTGGCGACCTCGTCCCACTGCGGCGACTCGCGGGAGGAAATCAGCAGCTGCCGCAGATCCGTGTCCGGCATCTGGCGGCCCATCCGATGCGCGGCGGCCTCGACATCGTCACGCGCACAGGCGACTTCGTCCCTGCCGGCGACCCGGTGCGGCACCGCCGCAAGGACGTCGGCGCCTTCCGGAGTCCCGACCTCGACGAGGTACGACGGCGCGTCACCCCCGAGGCGCTCTGTCAGTACCAAGTCGTAGCCCGGTCCGGCCGCGGGGCCGGTGCCCATCGATGCGCAGAAACACAGACCACCCGGTTCCGTGCAGTTCACGGCGATCACGAACGCCCGCCGCCGACGACCGACGAAGGAACCGTCCGGATAGTCCGAGCGGCCGAGCACTCCGCCGAGGGTCGCGATGGCCGCCAGGTCGCAGCCACGCACCCCCAGGAACGCGTACCGCGGCACCGCGTCGTCCGATTCGGCTTCGCCGCCGCCGTCCCGGGTGCCGGCCCACAGCCGCTCTCGCGGCGGGTGCAGGAACTGTTTGAACGACTGCGGACCGGCCGAGTGCCCGAATGCCGCGTCGTCGTCGCGTCGGCGCACCCGATAATGCCCCGGACCGACGTCGACGCCCCAGCCGCGCGGCAGCTCCGCCGCCGACTCGAGCTCTGCCAGCACGATCGCGTTGTCCCGCAACGTTGGACCGACCACGCGGTAGCCCCGCTCGATCAGCACCTCGACGAGCCGGTGCAGCCCGGCTACGTCGAAAAACGCGACTTCGGAACCTTCGCCGTCTCCGCTCACCGACACATCATCCGCCTAAATGGCGTGTGCTGCATAGCGGTTCGGACGGGCAGCCTCATTGTCGATTGCTCCGCCCTCCGTCGCCCACCAGGGATCGGATGTCACGCTCCCATTGGGCGTCGCGTGCCCGATCAAGCCACGAACGGACGGCGGCCACGAGTGATGCCATCCCGACACCCACGAGCAGCAATACCGCCCCCGCCGTGCCGACCGCATCCCCGACGGCATGCCAAGTCGGGGTCGGCGGGGATGATGGCTTGCCGTCCTTGTCCACCCACAGTTCGATGCTCTCGCCCGCCTTGACCGGGGCGCTGAGTTGGAGTGTGCCCGTTCGCTCGCCGACCGCCACCGGCCATCTGGCCTGCACGAGCGTCGTACCCGTGTCTTCGCGCCGGGCGTCGGCGACCGTTCCCGTGACGAGGTGTCGCTCCCGTGCCTCTTGCGCGTATAGGTGAGCGCGCGCGCCATAAGCCACCGCACCCACCACGCCGACGACGGGTACCGCGATCATCGACGCAACGAGCGCGACGAGCATGACGACCGCTTCGATGCGGTCGGCGCGCCGAAGCAACGGGTTGCGGCCGAAAATGCGGGCGATGCGCCAGCAGCGCGGGTCGAACGTGAAGGTCTCCATCACCGCCCCCTTACGCCTCAACGGTTTACTCGTTCACCCACTCGACGAAATCGGAGAGTTCGCGCCGCGGTGTCGCCGGCAGGGGGTCCGCGTTGATCGGCGCCCAGCCCACCCGGAGCAACATCTGCGGGTAGTTGCCCCCGCCGAAGATGTCGGACTGGACCGACTCGCGCGTTTCGGCGATCTCCAGCGGTTCGGTGACCGGGCAACTGGCCAATCCCATCGACGTCGCGGTGAGGAGCACGACGCTGGTGGCCTCGCCCGCGCGTAGCTGTGCCAGCCGGTCGTCGGCCCTGGTTCCCAGCGCGAGCACGACGGCATTGTCGTCGGCGGACGACGAATCCTCCGCCATGGGCAGCGTGGGACCGGCGAAGAACCGGCCCGGTATTTTCGCCGTGGGGTCCGATGCCGGTGTGCTGTGGGCCGGAACCCCCGCCACCGACGCGTAGCGGCCGCTCCACGCCGTGAGCTCGGCAAGATAATCACGGTTCAGGTGCTCTGAAACGGATTCGGCGACGATCTTGTTCAGCTTGTCGAGATCTTCGACCTGGCAAAGGGTGACGCCATTTCGGGCCGCCCGCGCGGCCATCAGGGCGATGTCACCGACCGGCACCGGCCAGGAACTGTAATGGCGACGATCGGTTCGGCGCCGCGGTATCGCCGCGGCAAGCGCGATGTCGACGGCGTCGGCGGGGTAGGGGGACAATTCGATCGAGGCAAGATGGTTGGGGTCGGCCGGGTTCGGCAGCCGAGTCACCTTGGATCGCCATCCCACGGCCGCGAAAGCGGCGACGCAGTGATGCAGCGTCGTGCCGCAACTCAGGATCAGGTCCCGGCCATCCGGGTCGGTGTTGGGCAGTTGCCGGTCGGGGTCCGCATAGAGATGCAGGCTCGCCTCGTCCACCCGCCACCGCCACGGTTGCGTGTTGTGCACCGAGGGTGCCCGAGACGCCAGGGTCAGGACAGTCCGGACTGTGCCGGCATCCGGAAAGCGCGCGTTCATCGCTCTTGTTCCCTTCGGTAAAGCTTCTTCACATCCACGATCGCGTAATCACACCGGGCCATACGAGGGCACGACGGCTCTAGGCAAAGGGACTTTGTGCCAATTCCGGCGCGTGAGCTGGGCATGACGAGTCCTAGGCTGCGGTTGCGATGACGGCCACATGGACGGATAACTGGTCGCCGACGGCATGAGCCGCCGCCCAGTCACCGATGCGCGCGGCCCGCTCGAGATCGTTCACCAGCGGGCTGTGGGCGCCCAGCTCCGCCAGCCAGGCCGACACCACGTGTGCGATCTCACGACCGGGCACCTGAACGGTTCGCCCGGTATGCAGGCGATCGGTCACGCGGTACAGGGGCTCCCTGTCGGTCCGCGTCACATACGCTGCCAATCTCATCGCAGCCTCCTCGATCGGCCTGAAGGTTTCATCCGACCACTGCGCTGATCCGGCCCGTAGGGCCGAACGGAACCGGATGGCAGTTCTTCGGTCGTCTCGAGGTCCCGGTCCCAAGGGCCTTTCGTCACACGGGCCTGGCTTAACCTCCGCTAGGTGGACCCGTCGGTGGTGGCGGGCGTTTCCGACTTTTCGGGAGTCTGGCCGCGTGCCGCCAGCGCGCCCGCGATCGACGTGCAGGCGATCGTCAGCAAGGCGCCGAACATCAGCGCCGACGCTTCGCCCACGACGAGCAGGTGTTCCTCGGTGCCGATCGTGGCCGCGGCCACCGGCACGCCGAGCTGCGCGGCCGAGAGCACCGCGAGCGTGAACGGCTGGCCGAGCAACCGTCCCGCGCAATGCGCCAGCACGGCGCCCAGTCCGAGGCCGGTGCCCAGCAGGATGAGCTTCGGGTGCGAACCCAGCTCTCTTACCTGCAGCGATGCGCCCAGCCACACGAAGAACAACGGGCTGAAAAACCCTTCGGTGATACCGAATAGCTGGCGCGCCAGCCGTCGCGGTTCGCCGACTAAAGCGATCACCAAACCCAACGCGAAGCCCGCCAGCATGATCGACACGTGGGTGCTGGAGGCCAGCGCCGCCAGCGCGAACAGCACGACCAGGTTGGTCCGCAATTCCAGTGCGAAGCGGCGATTCTCGGAGTACTTGTGCAAGCGCCGACGCCAGCCCCTGCGGTCGACCGCGTGCAGCAGCATGAATCCCACCACCGCGCAGCCCGCGATCAAAAGCCCACCGAGCGCCGCGACCGGCGCCCGACGCAAGTCAATCACCAACGGCAGCAACACAATAGACGCGGCGTCCGCGATGGCGATTTGCACGGTCACGGACAGCACGTGCGGGCCCTGCAACCGCAGCGAATCGATCACCGGCAATGCCAGCGCCGCCGACGACGAGGCCATCAGGACCGCGTAGAGCGCCGCGTGGCCGGTGCCGAACACCGCCGCCAGGCCAACACCGAGGGCCGCCGCGACGGCACCGATCACAACAGCCCGCACCATCGCCCGCGGCGCCGCCGAACGCAGCTCGGGGTCGCGGACCGGGACATGGGTGCCCACGACGAACATCACCAGCGCGAAGCCGATGTTCGCCAATAGCTGAAACGTCGGGTTGGCGTCATCGACGATGCCGAACCCGGTCTTGCCGATAATCAGTCCCGCCGTCAGCTCACCGATGATCACCGGTATCCGCAAGCGCGGCAGCGAGGCCAACAGCGGACCGGCGAAACCCACCGCGGTCAGCAGCGCCAGCGTGTGAAAGCCGAACCCGTGCACGTCAGCGGCCCTTCCGCGGTGGCGAGCCCACTAGGCTTCCAGCCGCTTGCGGGCGAAGTTCCCGGTCAGCACGAAGTCATTCTGCATCGCGGTTCACAAAAGGCATGGAATGCGGCGCGGGCAGGACAGTTGAGTCGCGGCGCCGTCTGGCGGATACGTTGACTTTTTCCTCACATGGAGGTCGTTGCCCGCACGCGGGCACCGACCCGCACCATACCCGTTGACCGGTGCTCAGGGCTTAAGGTCGACGGCCGCGCGGTACGAGCCGTCCATGTAGAACGGCGTGGAGTCGTGCCGGTGCGTGATGCGCCATGACCCGTCGATGCGGCGCAGGCCGAAGGTCGAGCGATACCAGGTCGAGATCGATTCGGGGTGACCGGCGCGCGTGACCGTCATCTTCGCGAGCGAGTGGGCGAACGCGAGGTCGCCGTCTTGGCTCACTACCGGGTCCAGCAAGTCGATCTGCACAGGGCCGTCGAATCCGGCAAACCAGGCACGAATGCCTTCCGGCGTGCCGTACGGCGTGTCGAGCCCCTGCTGCAGTGGCGGCGCAAGCGAATACGACACCACATCGTCGGAGTAGAGCGCGAACAGGCCATCGGTGTCATGCGCGGCGTGCGCGGCCGCGAACTCCTCCAGGACAGCGTGGACATCGGTTCCAGCGTGGCTGATCTTCACAATTTGATCCTTTCTCCGGGCTCCATGGAGCGGAGCCTTCAGCAGGGTGTCGAAACTGGCGAGCCGGTTTCGACACAGAAGCGCAATACTTCGTCCAAACTCACGGACGTCTTACGGAGGTCTTTCGGAGGTCCCGGTGAAGTACATGATCTTGATTCTGAGCAACCCGCAGTTCCTTGAGCGCTGGGAGGCGCTGCCCAAGGAGAAGCGTGAGCGGTTCGGCCGCGACCACGTCGCGCTCGGCGCCGAGCTCGCCGAGACGGGCGAGCTGGTAGCGGTCGAAGGTCTCGCCGACCCTGCCCTGGCTAAGCGGGTAAAGGTCGCGGGCGACCAGGTGATGATCAGCGACGGGCCGTTCGCCGAGGCGAAGGAACATCTGGCCGGCTTCCTGCTGGTCGACTGCGAAAGCGAGGACCGTGCGTTGGCGATCGCGGCGCGCGTGCCAGACGCCGTCTGGGGTCTCGTGGAGGTCCGGCCGGTGCTCGATTTGAGCGGATGGGACATGTGAGCCCCGCCCAGCGCCCCGAGAACGCCCCGGTCGGTCTGCTGCGCGACCTCGCCCCCCGCGTGCTTGGTGTGCTGGTGCGCCGCAACGGCAACTTCGACGACTGCGAGGACGCCGTCCAGGAGGCACTGCTCGCGGCCGCAGCCAGCTGGCCGGTAGACGGCGTACCCGAAAACCCGACCGGCTGGCTGATAACGACGGCGTCGCGGCGGCTGATCGAGACCTGGCGGAAGGAGGCCGCGCGCCGCCGCCGTGAGGATGCGTATGCGCTCGAGCCGACGCCGCCTCCCGATACCGTGTCGGACGTCGACGACACGTTGGCGCTGGTGTGCTTGTGCTGCCACCCCGAGCTGGCTGCGCCGTCGCAGGTCGCGCTGACGTTGCGCGCGCTCGGCGGCCTGACCACGGCCGAAATCGCTCGCGCTCTGCTCCTGCCGGAGGCGACCGTCGGGCAACGCATCAGCCGGGCGAAGGCGCGCATCCGCGAAACGGGCGCGCAGTTTCGAATGCCAACCGCACACGAGCGCGACGAGCGGCTGCCCGCGGTGCTGCGCACGCTGTACCTGATCTTCAACGAGGGCTACACCGCAACGTCCGGCGAGGCCCTCAACCGCGTGGAGTTGACGTCCGAAGCGATCAGGCTGACCCGGCAGCTGCGGGCGAGCCTGCCTGACGAGGGCGAGGTCGCCGGGTTGCTCGCGCTCATGGTGCTGACCGACGCGCGATGCGGGGCCCGCACCGGCCCGGACGGGGCGCTAATCCCACTCGCCGAGCAGGACCGCCGTAAGTGGAATCGGGCCGCCATCGCCGAGGGCGTAGCGATCATCGAGGCGACGTTGCCGGTCGCGAAGCCCGGGCCCTACCAGCTGCAGGCGGCGATCGCCGCCCTGCACGACGAGGCCGCCGACCTCGACGCGACCGACTGGCCGCAGATCCTCGCGTTGTATGACGTTCTCGCCGCCCTCGCGCCGGGGCCGATGATCGCGCTGAACCGGACGGTCGCAGTCGCGATGGTGCGTGGCCCGCGGGTCGCTCTTGCCGAACTCAACGATGTGGCGGCGGATCCCGCCCTACGCGGAAATCACCGCGTCGATGCCGTGCGGGCGCATCTGCTCGATGAACTCGGCGACCGAGAGGCCGCCCGGGAGCACTACCTCCGGGCGGCCCAGCGCACCCGCAGCCTGCCCGAGAAGCGCTACCTGCTGGAGCGCGCCACACGCTGACCCACCGTGGTCGCAATCAAGTGAAGAATGGGCCGCCGGATCGCACCAAAGCGGATGCGCGTTCTGGTTTGCTTGACCTCGGCGGCAACCGTCGTCGGTTGTTGCCAGGTTGATTACCGGATGAAGGAGCCCGCTATGTTCCCCTCAACCTCCTTCCCGCGCCGGGTGGTAGTCGGTGCGATCGGCGCCGGCGCATTCGCCGGCACATTGCTATGTGCCACCGCGGGGACCGCGGCGGCCGATCCGCCGCCCCGGCCGGCCGGCTGCACGGCCGCGGACGTAGCCGGTGTCGCGGCTGGTGTTGCAGCGGCGCTCTCGACCTATCTGTTCACCCACCCGGACGTCAATGGGTTCTACACCGGCCTTCAGGATCAGCCCAAGGATCAGATCCGTGATGACGTGCAGAACTACTTCAACGCCAACCCGCAAGAGCAAGCCGACCTGGAGAACATTCGTCAGCCGCTGGCCGACATCAAGCAGCGCTGCCAGTGGACCCCATTGGTCGGGCAGGCCGGCGTCACTCCGTAGGCGATCGGAAGCGCAATCCGCTGTGCGAATTGAAGTCTCATCGTGGCTGCAGAGGCATATACTGCGAGCCTCAGTCCGCGCACCGGCCATGAGAAGCCCCGGCGGTGATGGGAAGGAGCTCGCGATGAGTCTGTGGGTGCGGTCCTGGACCGCCGCGGGGATCGCGGTGTTGGCTCTCACGGCGATTCCCGAAATCTACGCCGTCGTGCAGCCATCCGGTGTGGCCAACGCCGACGTCTGCGCGAGCGTCGGCAGGCGGGTTTCGGTCAGCGGGTGCACCAACGTGGCCGACACGGTCAACACCTATGCCCCGCCGCCGGCCTACTATGCGCCGCTGCCGCAGGACTTTCCGCCCCCACCGCCACCGCCGCCCGTGAGTGTCTGCGTCGGAGCGGGTCGGCGGATTCATGTGAGCGGGTGCACCTAAACGAGCGGGCCAGAACCCGCGACCAGCGGATGAGCAATTTCAGGTCCGGGCGCTTCCCGTTATTTCCTGTATGCGACTGCGCTGCAAGATGATTCGGTCCAAACACTGCGGTCCGTCCCGGTAGGTCATCGTTTGGACAAGACACGGTTACGGTCGGGCCCGTGCTCTGTATCGGTTCTGCAACTAACTGAGTCGCTCGTCTAGGAAAGTTTTCGGGACAGCGCTACAGTTCCGCCGCACCCTTTGATTTTGGAAATGCCCCTCTAAACCCGAATACCGGGGAGTTTGCGTTGAAGATATTTGATCTATTCGGCATCACATTAGCCAGCAGTGCCGGGTTGTGCGGGGCCGCTTTGGCTTTCAGCCCGGGCGCGGCAGCCGTCCCGCAGCCAACGGGCGGCCCCACGTGCATTGAGCAGATGGCGGGGCTTGGAGCGCCGGTAACCGCGCCACCAGTACCGGCGGTCCTGCCTGGTCCGCCCGTCGTTGCGGGTGCGCCACCCGGTGCGGTGCCGGCCGGCGCTCCGGTGCCGCTGGGTGCGCCGGATGGGGTTCCGGTGCCGGCGGGTTTGCCGTATGGCGCTCCGGTGCCCGCGGGAGTCCCGGCCGGCGCTCCGGTGGCGGCGGGTGTTCCGGCCACTGCTCCGGTGGCGCCGGCTGCGCCTCTGCTGCAGCAGGCGGGGACGGGTAAGGGTGTGCCAACTAATCCGGCGCCGGCGCTTACGGTCGGCCCCGTGGTTCTGCCCGGTCCTCCACCGGTACCGACGCCCCCGTCGCCCGCGCCTATGGCTCATCCGACGTTGGTTTCGGCGACGGAGCCTCTCCCGCCTTGTTGTAACCACTGAGCGGGGGGCTACGCCATATCGGCCTTTCCGGCCAGCCCGGGAATCGCCGGTGCGGACAGGGTCGGCCGATTTTTCTTCTGCCGAAACCCCTTCTTGTGCGATTATCGGTCACCAATTGTGGCAGTGTCGAACCAGCACTTTGCGTCGGCGAGACTTGGGCCGATGCGGCCACGGCCGACATTCTCAACCCCGATTGTTGGGACCGCCCCACGGAGCTGAATGCATGCAAAGGCGATGGCTGCTGATACGGACGGCGTGATCCACCGCGGGCCGGTACCGTGCCGATTTCATCCGGACGGACTTACGGTTCTTGGGCGGGTGACAACGCACAACGTTGTTAATGAACATGTTGTACTTCCGGCTCTGTCTGGACCGTCGTTGATAGGACGCCCGCTGCCTTTGGTGAAGGGATTCCCGTCGTCATGCAAGCTCGGCACAGGCTTTGTTCAACGATCACTACCGGACAGAACCGTAGCGTGCAGCCTCTTGGGGTTTTGTCCTGTTCGTTCATCCCCGGGTATTTGTGGCAACGCATCAATTTTGCCGGCGAGTATTCCGCTGCGCTGCCCTTTATTCATCGCTATGATGCTTTCGACGGTCTAGAGCGGGTCAGCTGACAGCGGATTCACCGCAGAACCGTACCTCAGGTCGTGAAATCTGGCTGCTGACAGGGACAATGCCGCCAGGGCGGGTTGCCTCTACCGCTTGTACACGTTGCGCATTCAGCAGGTCTAGTCCAGTCGTAGCGGTCGCCGGCATCGCGGGTATTGCGGCCCGTATCTTTTGCAGCTTTCATCGTCGACGGCCCGCAAACAACGGCGCTTTGGGGTCACTCGAATTCTCGGGAGTGCTTGCCAGGTAGCCGCGCGATCATAGGCCAGCCAGCTTTCCAACGGAATAACACGCACGGTTTCCGTTGTGCTGGCCAGTCAGCGGTCCAGCGAGGGCGAGAATCGCCGGACACCCCAGCACTTGCGGTGCTTCGGCGCTTGACTTTCGTGCGTTCGATGCGCACAGCGCCGCGTTAGATCCCCTATTTGCAAGCCCCGCCAGATTTGCGGCATCGGCAGCTCGGCGGGTCGCAAAGCTGCGTGGGCGCAGAACGTCAGCCCCGGCGCATAAACGGGCGAACGCCGCGTCTTTTCGACGCAGCTCGATAGCGCCTGGATAAGGTTCGACGACAGCGAACCAGAATTCTGATTGAAAGCTATGGAATTTGTTGCCGGTATCGCGATACGCTTCTGTCGTTTTTGACTGTCCTTGGTGACCAAATGGGCGTTAGCCGAACTGTCGGGAGGTGCGGAATGTCGTATGTGATCGCAATGCCGGAGATGGTGGAAACGGCGGCAACGGGTCTGGCGGGCATCGGGTCCACGATCAGCGCGGCCAACGCGGCCGCGGCTGCCCAAACCACGGCGGTGCTGGCTGCGGGTGCCGATGAGGTGTCGGCTGCCATCGCGGCCGTGTTCGGCACGCACGGCCAGGCGTATCAGGCAGTCAGCGCCCAGGCGGCGGCGTTTCACAACCAGTTCGTGCAGGCCCTCAATTTTGGTTCGGGGGCGTACGCGGCCACCGAGGCCGCCAACGCCTCGCCGCTGCAGACCCTGCAGCACGATGTGCTGGGTGTGATCAACGCACCTACCGAGGCGCTGGTGGGGCGCCCACTGATCGGCAACGGCGCCAATGGGCAGACCGTTAACGGCGTGGGGCAGCCCGGCGGGCCCGGCGGGATCTTGTTCGGCCACGGCGGTAACGGTGGCAATGGCACCAACCCCGGAGCACCCGGCGGCGCCGGCGGGCCCGCCGGCCTCATAGGCAACGGCGGCATGGGTGGGCAAGGCGGGATAGGCGGGCCCGGCGGTGCCGGCGGTCGTGGCGGGTGGCTGATCGGTGCCGGCGGTGCCGGCGGGGCTGGCGGGGCCGGCGGCATCGGCGGTGCCGGCGGCAACGCCCCATTGCTCGGCCACGGCGGCGCGGGCGGAGCCGGCGGAAGCGACGCCACCGGTTTCGGCGGTTACGGCGGTGCCGGCGGCCGCGGCGGGCGGCTGGAAGGCGTCGGCGGCGCCGGCGGGGCCGGCGGGGCCGGCCTAACCGACGGTGGTTACGGCGGCGCCGGCGGCAGCGCCCCATCGCTCGGCCACGGCGGCGCCGGCGGGGCTGGCGGGAGCGCGTCAGGCGCCAGCGGCGTAGGCGGTTTAGGCGGTCATGGCGGCAAAGGCGGGTGGCTGCACGGCAATGGTGGCACTGGCGGGGCGGGCGGCGACGCCACCGGCGCTGGTGGACAGGGTGGCCACGGCGGCGACGCCGGCACGGCCGGGGTGTTCGGCAACGGCGGTCACGGCGGCCAGGGCGGCACGGCACTCCTTGGGACCGGCGGGGACGGCGGCGGTAGCGGCAACAGCGGGATGATCGGCGACGGCGGTGACGGCGGCAATGGCGGGGCCGGCTCGATCCGCGGCGGCAACGGCGGCGACGGCGGCAACGTCAAGCTGTTGGGCGGCGGCGGGGCCGGCGGCATGGGCGGTGCTGCCAGCGCCGGGACCGGCGGCGCCGGCGGCAACGGCGGCGGCACCGGGATATTCGCCAACGGCGGTGCCGGCGGCATGGGCGGCGCCGGCAGCGTTGCCGGCGGGAACGGCGGCAACGGCGGCTCCAGCGGGATCGTGTTCGGCGGCGGCGGCAAGGGCGGCAACGCCGGCAACGGCGGCGCCAACGGCGGCAACGGCGGCAACGCCGTGTTCATCGGTAACGGCGGCAACGGCGGGAACGGCACGGGCGGCGGGCACGGCGGCAGCGCTGGCCTTGCCGGGCCGTTCGGCCACAGCGGGGTGAACGGGTCGCCGTAGCCGGCGACCGCGGTGCCGCCTCTGCGAAGGGCGGCATGAAATGTGGCCCCGGAGAGATCTCCGAGGGCCACGTTCATCAGTAGCCCTTAGTCGGTTTTGGTCGAACAGGTCGTGGCCAAAGGGACAGAATGAAACATTTATGACTGGTGGGGTTATGGTGTGTCCTCACCTGTCCGGCAGCGGCGGCGGATCACCGCCAGTCTGCGAGCCGAGGTAGTCGAGCACCACATCGCAGGCGTGAGTTCTCGGCGCGCTGCCGACACGTTGAGACAGCGGCGTACGACTGCGCTGGAGATCTTGAAGGCAGCCGGTGTGGACATACGATCGCAGGGGCGGAAGTACTAGGGCGATTTGCTGCCAGGATGAAACGCCAGCTGATCATTCGCCTTGACCGCATCAGGGCCGTCACCAATGCGCGTTTCCACTGCTAGCGTCTGCGGCGGCCCGGGGCGACAGGTTCTTTCATCGCGATGACCTCACTCGATCGCCGAGGCGCTCTTCGCGCGCTCTCGCAGTTGGAACTTCTGGATTTTGCCGGTTGAGGTCTTGGGGATCGCCTCAAGGCGGACCTCCTTCGGCACCTTGTAGCCCGCGAGCAGGCACCTACAGTGGGCGATCAGCTCCTCCGCGGTCGCCGCCGCACCCGGCTTGAGCTCGACGTAGGCCAGCGGCGTCTCGCCCCACTTCGGGTTGGGCATCGCGACTACCGCGCACACCATCACCGCCGGATGTTGGTACAACGCGTCCTCGACCTCGATCGAGCTGATGCTCTCGCCGCCCGAGATGATGATGTCCTTGCTGCGGTCCTTGATCTTCACGTATCGGTCCGGCTCCAGCACCGCCAGGTCGCCGGTGTGGAACCAGCCGCCAGCGAAGGCCTTGTCGGTGGCCGAGGGGTCCTTGAAGTAGCCCTTCATCACGATGTTGCCGCGGAACATGATCTCACCCATTGTCCGGCCGTCGGCAGGCACCTCGCGCATCGTCTTCGGGTCCAGCACCGTCATGCCATCCTGCAACACGTATCGCACGCCCTGGCGGCCGTTCAGGCGCGTCTGCTCCGACAGGCTCGCGCCGGCCCAGCTCTCGCGCTTGACCGCCACCGAAGCCGGCCCGTACACCTCGGTCAGCCCGTAGACGTGCGTGATGTCAAAGCCGATCTTCACCATGCCCTCGATCATCGCGGCCGGGGGCGCGGCGGCGGCGACCATGCCGCGCACCTTCTGCGGGATGCCCTCGCGCAGCTCGGCAGGCGCGGCGATGATCAGGCTGTGCACGATCGGCGCGGCGCAGTAATGGTCTACGCCATGCTCGCGCATCGCCGCGAGTATGGACTGCGTATCGATGCGGCGCAGGCAGACGTGCACGCCGCCGAGCATCGCGACCGTCCAGGGAAAACACCAGCCGTTGCAGTGGAACATCGGCAGCGTCCAGAGGTAGCGCGGGAAATGCGGCATCGTCCAGGTCACCGCGTTGCACACTGCGTTGAGATAGGCGCCGCGGTGGTGCGTGACGACGCCCTTCGGGTCACCGGTCGTGCCCGAGGTGTAGCTAACGGCGATCGCATCCCACTCGTCGGCCGGGCCCTCGAGCCGCTCGAGCGGCTCATGCGCGGCCAGCAGCGCCTCGTACTCATGCGCGCTGAGGCGCTCGCCCGCGCCGGTGTACTCACTGTCGCAGACATCGATGACCACTGGGCTGCGGCTGTGCTCCTCCTTTAGGATCCGCAGCGCGGATGCCATCACCGGCGCAAACTCGCGGTCCGTGACTACGACGGCCACTTGGCTGTGATTCATCTGCCGGGCGAGCATCGGCGCGTCTAGGCGCGTGTTCAGGGTGTTAATCACCGCGTTCAACGCAGGGACCGCGTAATGTGCCTCGACCATCTCGGGCGTGTTGGGCAGCATCGTCGCCACCGTCGTGCCGCGGCCTACGCCCAGCGCGTGCAGCGCCGCGGCCAGGCGCGCCGAGCGGTCGCGTAGCGTGCGCCAGTCGTAGCGCCGTGCGCCGTGGATCACCGCCGACAGCTCGCCGAACACTTCGGCGCTGCGCTCGACGAAGCTCACAGGCGAGAGCGCTGCATAGTTTGCGCTGTTTTTCTCCAGGTACTGGTCGTAGATGTTGCTCACGTTCATTCTCCTGCCTTCGCCAAGGCCTGATCGCTAGGCGTTCGCCATGACGAGCACCTCATCGATATTCCACAGGAAATTGTCGATGTGCTCTAGACCGACATGTCGATCAGGTCGGGCAGCACGCCGGCGGCGCGCTACTGCGCCTCGTCGAGCTGGCGGCGCCTCGTCGACGCCGTCTCGATGCTCAGCATGAGAAGGCTAACCACCGCGGTGGCCTGCCGGTTTGCAGGCCATCGCACTCGCACGCAAGCCGTTGGCTCCGATGCCAGGCGCCCCAAGACGTGACGTGACCGCCCGCTCCTATACGACAATGTCGCTTGAACCGATGTCGTGGCGGTGACGGCGTCATCGCCCGAACGAGACAACATCAGATAAGCGACTACATTCTGCGTCGCCGGGCTTTGTGCCGGTACATGTGGGCATCCGCGTCACGTAGGAGCTGCTCAATGTCGTCGGTCGGACCCCATGCCGAGCCGACCGACGCGCCCAGGGTGAGTGGTGTCGCCGGGGCGTCGTAGCTCCCTGTTAGTGCACGGCGAAGCCGGTTCGCCAGCTCGGCAACATGCTCTTCCGCATCCGCCTGAGCGGACAGGACGACGAATTCGTCTCCGCCCAGGCGATAGACCGAGTCGGGTGCAACCACGATCTGCGCGATGCGCTGAGCAACCTGGATGAGGACGGCGTCACCGACAGCGTGTCCGTGTGCGTCGTTGATCTGTTTGAACCCGTCGAGGTCGATGAACACGATGCCAACCGAACCTGCGGGCTCGGCGTCCCGCCGGTTCTGGACACCGTCGAAGAACGCCTGTCGATTGCCCAGTCCGGTGAGCGCGTCCGTAACCGCCCGCCGCGCGAGTTCGGCTTCGGCCTGCTTGCGCGCGCTGATATCCACGAACTGCCCAATGACGATGTCTTCGGAGCCGTGCGCGCCCGGCACCATCACCGCGTTACGTTGCACCCAGACCGTCGTTCCATCGCGCCGGATAAGCCGCAGTTCCGAGGTGATGTGTGACTTCGAACCATTCTTTAACGTGTCGAAGTCTGCCGCAGCGGTCGCGACGTCAGCCGGGTGGACGAAATTGCGGAGGTCGACGCCGATCAACTCGGCGGCGGTGTAGCCGGACATCGCGCACAACGCCGGATTTACGTACAGCGCATGTATGGACATGTCCACGATCGCTTGACCAACAGGCGCATTTTCCATGCTGATCTGCAACAGCCGCATGGCGTCGTCACGGGCGTGTTCGACCTCAACTCGTGCCGTCACATCCGTGACCTGAACATAAACATAAAAGCCTGCTACCTCACCCCCGACGATGTCGGGGATGTACATCGTCTCGCCGTGCCGGGTGCTGCCTTGCCGATCCGCGAGTGTGTCCCCGAACACCTGCTTCTCGCCGGCGAGTACCCCTTCAATGTGAGCGCGGCTGAGCTCGTACAGATTCTCTCCGAGAACCTCACGGAGATGGCGGCCGTGGATCTCGGCGGGTGTCTTCCCGAAAAACTCGACGAAGGCCTGGTTGGCGACCACGTTGCACAACGCGCGATCCCAATAGCTGACTATGGCGGGAATGTTGTCGATCAGCAGCCGCAACCGGCGCGCGTCCCCGATCGTCATCGATACCTCAGCGGTAGTCCATCACGACGTGCATCTGTCAGGCCTCAACGGCGGCGTAGACGGTCACTCCATCATCGCCGATGGCGAACATCGGTGCATGGCAGACTGACCCGCGGCCGGCCACGAAGCGCGCGTTGATGGGCCGCAGCCGCCAGCGCGTGACGGGTAATGACATGGACACCTCCCACCCCAACTACGCGAGTCTTCCTCGCGATGTTGAGACTAAACCCATCAGGTTGCTGGGCTAGCGGTCGAAAGTCCTCAAGTAAGGAGCAGATGGTCCGCGATGCAATCAGGGGGCAGCGCAGCGGGATCCTCTGGACGTTGTGCGACAACATTGAGGGCCGCGGGTTTCAGGCGCTCAAGTGGAGCGGTGCGATGAGCAAAGGTGAGGTCATGACCGGTCCGGACAGCGAGACTGCCGCGACGACCGTCAGGACCAAAGGCCTCAGGGGCGGCGCACTCGGCCTGCTCTCCGGCGTCGTGGTCGGTTTGGCGTCCATGGCGCCGGCCTACAGCCTTGCCGCGACATTGGGCCTCATCGTGGCCAGTGGCGGGGGGCAGCTCTCCGGCGTCAAAGCCCCTGCCGTCGTTCTCATTTCATTCATCCCGATGTACTTGATCGCCATCGCCTACCAGGAACTCAACGAGGCGGAACCGGACTGCGGCACGACGTTCACGTGGGCGTCGCGGGCATTTGGACCCATCGTCGGATGGCTCGGCGGCTGGGGCATCATAGCCGCGGAAGTGATTGTGATGGCCAACCTGGTCGAGATCGCCGGGGCGTACTCGTTCAGGTTCGTCGGCGACCTGGGCTGGCATTCAGTTGCGGACCTGGCCAACAGCAGGTTCTGGTCGACGGTCGCGGGCGTCTTTTGGATTGTGATGATGACCTATATCTGCTATCGCGGCATCGAGGTCTCGACCAGATTGCTGTACCTCCTGCTGTCCGTTCAAATCGTGGTGCTGGTTGTCTTTTCGGTGGTCGCACTGGTCAAGATGTATACCCATAGCGCCCAGGCCTTTTCGCTGCATCCGTCGCTGTCCTGGTTTTGGCCGGGCGGTCTTGATTTCGGGAAGATCATCGCCCCAGCAGGTCTGATGGCCATCTTCATGTACTGGGGCTGGGACACCGCTGTGGCATGCAACGAGGAGTCCGACGACCCCAACCGCACGCCGGGCCGCGCCGCCGTCATCTCGACTTTCCTGCTGCTAGCGACCTACGCCCTGGTGACCGTGTCGGCCGTGGCGTTCGCCGGTATCGGGACGGAGGGCATCGGGCTGGGCAACCCGCACAACTCGAAAGACATCTTCGCATCCATCGGCCCGGAATTGTTCGGCAACGGCGTCCTCGGGAAGATTGCACTGCTGGTGCTGGCCGCGTCGATCCTGACGTCTGCCGCCGCGTCGACACAGACGACGATCTTGAAGACCGCGCGCACCACCCTGTCGATGGGGGTGTACAAAGCGCTGCCTGACTCGTTCGCGAAGATCCACCCTCGCTACCTCACACCGACCGCATCCACAATCGCGGTCGGCGTAGTGTCCATCGTTTTCTACGTCCTGTTCACCCTCATCAGCGAGAACCTGCTGGCCGCGCTGATCGGATCAGTCGGGTTGATGATCGCGTTCTACTACGGGCTTACCGGGTTTGCGTGTGCGTGGTACTACCGCAATACCCTCACCAGGTCGGTGCGGAATTTTGTGATGCGCGGCGTCGCCCCATTGCTGGGCGGTGTGGTCTTACTGATTGTTCTCATCTACGGGCTCATCCAGTACGCCAAGCCCGCGTGGCTGACCGACAACGATGGCAACAACATCACGATCCTCGGGTTCGGTGCCGTCGCGGCGGTCGGTATCGGCGCACTGGTGGTCGGATTGATGCTGATGGTGGTCTGGTGGGCGATAGCCCCGGGCTTCTTCCGCGGTCGCACCATGACGCGCGGCAGGTTTTGAAGTGCGCCGTCAGGTTTCGGACCCCGGACCCGCTGATTAAGAGTCAGCGCCTTCGAGGAGCGTTGACCGCGCCGGCGGCACTCACGCAAATGATTCCTGACCGCTCGAGGGGGTAGGTGGACGGCGGCCCATCGAGTCACTTTCTGCTATTTGTCGCAACTGCTGAGCCATGCGGCGGTCCTCTTGTGCGTACTTGCGGTGTTGAGCCGCGTGTTCCCGGTATTCATCCCTACGATGTTGGTTCTGTTCGGCTGCTTCCTCGTATGCCTTCGCAGTTCGGTCGTGACTATCTGCGGATGCGACCAAGCTGTCGGCTGCAGATCGCTGGGCTGCCTGCGCTTGTTGCCGCGCTTGCTGCGCTCGTTGACTGGCGCGAAATGCTTCTTCGGAAAGCCATTGCGGGGTTGGTTCCGCCTCGGCGCGGCTATCGTTGTCAGACATAGCTGTCCCTCTCAGTGACCGCCGGATTGACTCTAGCGGCCCGCCCAGGGCGTGATGGGTTCTTCCGTTTGAGGTCTTCCAACAGCGTTATTTTCGACACGGGCATTTGAAGTTCCAAACGACGGTTCTGCGCACCGCCAGTACGTGACACGCCTGAAGTCACGCTAAGTGGCATCAGGGAGCGCCGATCGGTCATCGGCGCCATGCCGTTCGCTTTCGGCCATCTGACGCCCGATGTCGGCCTGTTCGCGGTCATTGCCGGCTCGTGAGCGCTCCGCCTTATCTTCGGCGCGCTGCAGTCGCTCGCATTCACGCTCGGCAGCGGTGCCCTCGCGCTCGTCCGCGAGTGCCTCTCGTTGGTCTGCCAGCTGCTCGCGATGGTTTGCGGTTCGCTCGCGCTGGTCCCCGATCCGATCTCGCTGTTCCGCGAGCCACTCGCGCTCTACAAGCAAGGCCTCGCGTCGTGCGAGAGCCTGCTCGAGCTCATCAAGTTCGGCCGCCCGCCGATCGAGATCTGCTGCCAGGCGATCGAGTTCATCAGCCTTGTCGACACCGCGCTCAGCCTCCACGACTCTGGCCTTCGCTGATGGGCTTGCGGGGCGCGCGCTCAGCCTCTAGCTTGGCCTGCTCGCGCTCGCTCGTGGCCCGCTCCCGTTCGACTTCGGCCTGCTCGCGAAGCGCCGCCGCGTGCTGCCGTTGGACCTCTTGCTCCGCCCGCTCCGCGTGCTCGGCGGCGCGACGCGGGGAACCATCCAAAACGTTGTTGGCCTCGAATTCGCGTACGTCTGCGACACGCTCACGTTCATCTGCCATCCGTTCGCGCTCGTCGGCCAACCCTTCGCGCTCGTCTGCGATCCGTTCGCGTTCATTCGCCAAGGCTTCGCGGCGATCAACGACCCTGGCTCGCAACGCTAGATAGCGCGCCAAGCGTTCCACTCCTTCGGTCAGTTGCTCTCTTTTGGCCGCCAGCCCCTCGCGCTCGCGTGCGAGATGTTCGCGCTCAGCCGCAATGCCCTCGCGCTCTTCGGCGATCCGTTCGCGCTCAATTGCGACGCACTCACGTTCCCGTGCGGCGCGGATGACCGGCTCATTCATGGCACGCAGATAGGGCTACGTTGACGGGGTAAGTCCTTCAGCGCCTCGATCATGACGTCCTCCTGAACCGACCTTGTATCGGCACCGGCTAGCGATCGGCGAAGTTGTAGTTATCCAGGCCGTCGTCGTGGCCTTTGCACGTCAGATTGGCACACCGCCGCCGTGGCGACGTAACCTCCGTCTGGTGCTTCGCGCCGTCCCGATACGTTAAACCGATTGTATAAAGCTCGGTATCGTCGCCGCAGATTGGGCACTTATGGCTGGGGTCGCGTTTGACAACTGGCTCGATTCCCATGCTTCGAAAGACTAAAACCTCTGCGGTGTGGGAGACGTGGCCTAAAGACCCCCAGCACGGGGCATTTCGTCCCTACCTGCTTTGGTCGCGCCGCAATTAGATGGGCATCGTCCCTGGACTATCCAATCCACATCAACTCTGGGAGGCCATCATGCCAGGAGGCACCGTGGCTCGCGTCACCGAGATCAGTGCGAGGTCCGACACCAGTTTCGAGGATGCCGTGAAGACGGGCATTGCTCGGGCCGAGGCGACGCTGCGTGGCGTCAAGTCGGCCTGGATCAAGGAACAGGTGGTGGATGTGGAGAACGGCGGGATTGTCGCCTACCGCGTCAACATGCTCGTCACATTCGTCTTGGAATAGCAGCGGGCCACCAATACGACCCAAGCAGGAGAACAAAATGTCCGGCCCTGAAACCCATCGTGGCATTTTGGTCGGCGTCGATCGATCAGCGTCGTCGATAGCGGCGGTCAACTGGGCGGCTCGCGATGCTGCGATGCGCAATGTTCCGCTAACACTCATGCACGTCATCGCACCGGTCGTGCCGGCGGTTGCGCCATGGCCGGAGATTCCGATACCTCAAGACTATTTCGAGCGCCAGGACGACAAAGCGAGGCGAATTCTCGAAGACGCGCGCAACGCGGTCGCCGACAGTACCGCCGACCATGGCCCGCCGTTCGTGCACAGCGTGGTGGTACGTGGCCCGACGGTTTCCACGCTCGTCAATGAGTCCAAGATTGCGGACATGATGGTCGTGGGATGCCGGGGCGAAGGCGCGTTTAGCCGGGTCCCGTTCGGCTCGGTCATCACCGGCCTTATGAACTATGCGCATTGCCCGGTCGCGGTCGTCCATGATGAGGCCCCGCCGCCCGCGCAGGCACCGGTGCTGGTGGGAATCGATGGTTCGCACGCATCGGAATTGGCAACGGAGATCGCCTTTGACGAGGCCTTCCGCCGGGGTGTGGACTTGGTGGCACTGCATGCGTGGTCGGATGTCAGCATGTCGGAAGTGCCAGGTCTGGATTTCGCGACCATGGAAGTACAGGCACAAGAGGCGCTGGCCGAGTGGCTCGCCCGATGGCAGGAGCGCTACCCCGATGTCACGGTGCGACGTGTGGTGGTGTGCGATCAGCCAGCTCGTCAACTTGTCGAGCACTCGGAGGCCGCACAACTCGTCGTCGTCGGCAGTAACGGTCGCGGCGGATTCGCAGGCATGCTGCTGGGTTCGGTGAGCACGGCCGTCACGCATGCGGTGCGGACGGTCGTGATCGTCGCCCGCGAGTCATATCGGCCTATGCGGGCATCACGCTAACCCGCGCGTCTCACACGCCCGTCAGGCCGCTATCGAACGCGCGCGAGTACGTGCCCACACCGGGTTTCGTTAACGCCGAAGCGCACCGTTCCGCGTCGCGTCGTGGCCTGTAGTCAGCGGCCGCCGCCGCGGCGGCGACGATTGGTGCCCGGCTCTTGTCGCGGTGAATCCGCGACGAGTTCGCGGAACTTGGACATCATTTCATCGAGTAGGGCGAGCGCCAGTGCGCGTGTGTGTGGCGGGTCGTTGGAACGCGCGATCTCAAATGACAACTCGGTGAGTGCTCCGTTCATTGTGACGGTCAACATCGCGGGTGAGTGCTTGACCAGGCCCGCAGCGACAAAGCTGCCGATTAGTTCGCGGACGACGTCTGAGAAGTTGTCTCGATAACGTTCGCGCCATCGCTGCCATCCGAGAGCCGCGGGGGCTTCCTTCAAGACCACTGCCTGGTATTCCGCATCGGTGTAGACGTCGAGGAGCACCCCGATGACCGCCCGTGCCTGCTCCCATGGATCATCGTGATCGCCGAGAGCATCTGCTACGCGGCTGGCGCCATCGCCTTGCAGACCGTCGAATATCGCCATGAATAGCCCCAGTTTGCTGCCGAAGTGGTGTTGCAGCGCACCGCGGGTCACCCCGGCCCGCACACAGATCTGCAGGCCGGTGATCTCAGCGTAGGGCTGGGTAGCGAATAACTCCCGGCCAGCTTGCATGATCACCTGCTGGGTCGCTTCTGCGTTCCTGTCACGTCGCGTGCTGCGGCCCTGTGTCACGGTGCACCTCACACATGCTACGTTCACTATGAATGATAGATCCGCGGTGAATGTCTATTGACTGGTCCTGGCGAAATTCTGGCATCCAGCGTGGCGGTCGAGCGCTAAGCGCCCGGCCGCGCGCCGTGTCATGCCGATGTTCAATGTGCACCTCACACATCTTACGTTCACGATGAATGCTAAATTCGTAGTGAATGTTGTTTGCGAATGGTAGAGGTGACGTGCCCGGCGCCCGAGAGCTTGAGGAAAAGCTGCAGATCATGCCCGGCCAAAGCGTGGCAGTGGTCAATGTGCCACCCGAATCGAGGTTGAGGCTGCTAAGGACTGCGGGCTCGAACCCGGATCAGGCTGACGTGGTCATTGGCTTTGCTCCCCGGCCGACGGACCTGGCGTGGCTCAGGTCCGTATATGCGGCGGCCCGCGCTGGCCGCCTGGCCTGGGTGATCTACCCCAACCCCGGTCAGCCGGGGATCGATCTTCGCCGGGACTGGCTTGTTCGAGCTCTTCGCCAATACGGCGTTGAGCCGGTCCAAGACGTGTCGATCAACAGCACCTGGTCAGCACTGCAGCTGGATCCGGCCAAGGATGACCACCAACCCGACAGTTCCACGGCGCTTGGCGACGAGTGGGGAAACCTCGACAGTTGAGAGTGTCCGTAGCTCGTCTAGTCGCACGCGACGCGACAGCAAGTTTGCCATCGCGAATAAGGCCAGGTGCCGTTTATGCGGCGCAAATGACACGCAATTGACCGGAATCGACCGGCTGCGACAGGAAGTAATCAGGTAGGCGAAGTATTGCCGCCCAACAGAATAGGGCACACAACCGGACACACCGGGAAGCAACCAAAATCGCCCGTTCTTAATCAGCGGGTCCGGGGTTCGAAACCCTGACGGCGCACGAAGAGGCCCGCCCTTCGAACTCGTCGTCGAGGGCGACTCCTACCGACAACCACAAAAGCCCGATGCTGGTACGCCAACCATTCGGCTCGGCCGGATTGATCGGCGACCCCTCATCGGCGACCGTCACATCCGTCGAATTCGCAAAACCCTCGCTGCCAACGAAGTCCCGCCGACCAACCCTTGCTCGGGAAGGCCAAACCGCGCTTTAGCCCCCACGGGCCGCCGTGCCGCCAGCCCAATCCGCGATCGCCGCATACGCCTGGTCGTTGGCCGGAGACCGCACCCCGGTGCGTCGTAGGATCGCACGCAACTCCTCAGCCAGTTCGCGCATCTCTTCAACGGCAACCAGAGCGTGCGCCTGACCGCCCACGACAGCCAACTCAGTGTCTAAGAATCGGCGCAAACCGGCATGCAGCAGCCGCTCAGGGGCCCACATCAGTGCCCGCGTGATCCCCGGCCGAATCGCCGTTCCGTCGGCTTGCAAGGCGCTTAGCCCATCGCGGTATCCGGCGACAAATAGGTGCAGCAGATCACGCCGGCGGCCCAGCAGCCGGATATCCCCGCCAGCGCTGTAGAGCGCACCGGCGAAGGCGGGCAGCCCGGCGGCGTGGGTCTTCTGATACGCCTCAGCATCGGTAACTACCCGCGCCGGCAAGCCTGCGCCACAGAAGGTATCGGCAATAGCTCTGGTGCGGACACGGATGACTCGATCCCGTTCTCCGAACAGTAGGCGAAGCCGGCGGCTCCAGATGTAACGCACCACGACCCCATCGCGCTGGCCACCTGCGTTGACCATCCCGGTCAACACCCGCGCACGGCCTAAGGCCGCCGCCATGTCCGATGACCCGGCCAAGTTGTTGCCTATAAACAGAACCGACGGGATGCTTGGCGCTGCGGCCAACAACGGCAGCACCGAGGCAACCTGGTCGCGGCGCACGATCACCACCGCGAGGTCGTAGCCACTGCCCGGTTCAATCTCGTCCACCGCAGGGACGGGTGTCACACGGCGGCGCCCGGTTCGCCAATCCTCCAGTACAACGCCATGCTCACGCAGCGCAGCCAGCCGCTCACCGCGGGCCAGCAGCGTGACATCGACACCCCCGCAAAATAATTGAGCTGCGTTAAAGCTGCCGATGACTCCTGCACCGACGACCAGCACCTTCATGCCCACCACCCACGCCGACCAGCCATCATGGTGAGCTCCGCTAGCAATTCGTGGACTCCGACCTCAACGCAGCCGCGGAAGTGCCGTAGCGCTTAGTGCCGCTAACTTGGCCGTGTATCTGGTCTTTCGGGTGGCGCTGGAAGTTCGGCATTACGCGCTTTAGCGTCCTCGCGCCAACGGAAGTAGGTCTCCGCAGTTAGCAGACGCTTGATGACTTCGAGGAAGCCCCGGTCATCAGCCATTTCACCCTCCTCCGGGTCCGCTACTGGCGCGCAGTGCGCGATAAAAGACCCTCACCCAGTACCGTGATCGCACGTTCGGCCTCGTCCGCCGATGCGGCGTAACGCTCGAAATCGGCTCCCGGACTTGAGCCTTCGGCGAGCTTGCGGGATAGTTTGGCCTTCTCCTTCAAGATACGTATTGCCGCCGAGACTGTTTCTTCCAGCTCGCAGTCGCGAGCGAGGAGCAAGGCCTCGGGTGTCCAGGCGTGACCGACCAGGCAGCGGTAGGTGTTTTCTCCGAGGGCCATCAATGCGCTCTTGCAGGTCGGACAGGTGTAGGCGGTCGGCGGCCCAAGTTCCTCGGCGTCAACCGAGATGGCGAACCGCGCGCCCATCGCGATTTGGTTCTCCAGTTCGAGCCGTCCGTCCGGGTCCATCACCTGCTCCTCAATATCACGATCGGCTAGCTGCGTAAGAAGGCCACCTATGTCCTTCGCCGCGACCGTGTAGTCGGCCACGCCGGCCTTGAGAGCATTCCGAGGTAAGTCGGGGAATAGCGCGTCGGTCGGTTCCTGAGCCACCGTTATCCCGCCCTTAGCGCGGATGGCCCGCAGTCCGGCCACTCCATCGTCAAGTAGGCCCGACATCAGAACACCGATCGCGCGCGGGCCATAGTCGAGCGCGACCGAACGGAATAGCACATCGATCGCCGGTCGGCGACCGCTTTCCCAAGGCCCATCCGACAGCACGACCCGATGGTCACGTGCGAGCAGATGATTGTTGGGCACCGCGACGTAAATCCGACCGGCCTCCAATACGGCACCATCGATCGCCGCCGCCGCTGGCAGTGGCCCGCTGCGGTCCATGATCTTGGCCAGCATGGAGGGCGCTCCTACCCGCATGTGAATCACCACCATGACCGCGAAGGGCAGATCCGGTGGCAGGCCTGCCGCCAGCTCGGTGAGCGCTTCGATTCCTCCGGCGGATGCGCCGATCGCTACCACGCCTTCCGACGCCATCGCCGTCAATGCCATCACCGAACCTAGCCTTGCCGATCCTCAGCGGCAGCGGCGCTGATAATCACTGCGCTTGCCGCACCTTTGCCTCGAGTCCATCGATCTCTGCGCCGTCTGACTTCAGCATGAACCCCACCGGACTCGCACCCAAGGGCCTTAAGCCCCACAGCTGCGGGTCCCTCCTCGTCGTGCGGCACTTGCCTCGATTCGTGTTTCTGCGCTTAATCGGTCAGCGACGGCGGCAGCATGAGGTTGCGGATTCCTGTGGGGAGTTGGTCCAGGGCTTTGTTGACCTGGGCAGGCGGTAGATGCCGCAAAACGGCTGCCGTGGTCGCGGTGGCCGCCTTTCCAACCTCGTCGGGGGTGATGGTCGCCTCGCGGGCGAACCTAAGCCGGTAGGCCTCGACGTCGTACTTCTCGGGGACAGCGCTGGGACTCCAGCCCGCGTAGAAGACGCCCCTGATCAGGTCGGGCAGTTGCGCCGCGAAGTGAGCGCTTGCTTCCACAGTGAGGCGATCCCGCAGGGTGTGCAGCCACGCGCGCAGCACTCGGTAGGCAAATTCCTGGTCCTCGGTATCGAACTCCCTGGCGACGTCCCGGACCCATTCATGCGCGGAGTGAAACGCATGGTCAATCGCTGAGACCTTGGTCTTGGTCACCTAGCTCCTTGGGGCTCGCCTGAGGCAAGCTAAGTCGCGAGTGCGGCCAGACAGCTAGTGCCGGAAGTCACAAGACGTCGCACGGATCGAGGCAAGTTCAGCACGACCGAGCCAAAACGGGACGTTCTTGAATACCTGACTAAAACCCAGGCGGTGGCGGCGTTGTGCGGGCTCCAGTGGTGTTCTCGGCGTCCTGGTGCCGTTCCCGGCGGCGCTGCGGTCATTATTGCCATTTGAGATCTTCGTCGAATTGTTGGGCTTGCTTGTCGCGCTGAGCCGCGGAGCGAGTATCAATCGTGACCTCTTGCCAGTACGCCGGACTGTAGAGGTGAATATCGTTGCCGCTGCTGACCTCTAGCACACCGCCGGTGAGCACTTCATAAGTGGCGTCATCCGGATACTCGTCGCCCTCGTCGTGGCCTTCAATTTGGATCCACATTTTCATAATGAAAGTAATCCTTCGCGTCGGCCGATCGGGATTCTTGAGGCTACCGCCGCGACGCCGAGATGCCGGAGTCAGAGGTCCCGTGCATCGGTGTCGGAAGTCCCAACAACGAGGTCTTTCGCCCGCTGGTGCGCGCAAATGGCGGGATCCATTCTGTATCTGGTTCGACGACTGCAAAGGGCGGTGCTGCGCAGGTGTGCAGGAAACTCCTGAGGAACGGGCGCGCCCGTTCGGGTCACGCGGGAATGCTTCATGCGTTCGAATGACGTTGCGGCCGAGGCACTGCAGGAGCTGGCCGATCTGATTGCCATCTCTGGTGGCGATCCGTACCGGGTCCGTGCTTATGAGAAGGCGGCCCGTTCGGTCGCCGGTTACCCCCTCGATTTGGACGTTCTCGACCGGAAAGGTTTGATAGCGATCCCGGCGATCGGCGCGCACACCGCTGACAAGCTGCTCGAGTTGCGGCAGACGGGCCGCATCGCCGCGCTTGAGGAACTGCACGCCCAGCTGCCCGCAGGTCTGCGCGCTCTGCTGGGAATCCCCGGACTTGGGCCGAAACGGGCCCATCAGGTCTACGTTGAGCTGGGCATTTCGTCGATGCCTGAGCTACTAAACGCACTGCACGACGAGCAGTTGCGCAACCTGAAAGGCTGGGGCGAGACTAGCGAGCGCAACCTGGCCCGCGCGATCCGCCAGATGCAGGAAGTCGGGGGGCGTATGCCGCTGGCGATCGCTTTGGACATCGCCGAGGATCTGGTCGCGCGGCTCGCCGCACTGCCGCAGGTGAGTCGAGTCGACTACGCGGGATCTCTGCGGCGGATGCGCGACACCGTCGGCGACATCGACCTGTTGGTGGCCGCGGACGACGACCCGCCTTCGGTCATGGACCAGTTCTGCGCCATGCCCTTGGTGGATCGCGTGCTGGCCCACGGGCCCACCAAATCTTCGGTGGTGACAACGAAAGGCATCCAGGTGGACCTGCGGGTTGTGCCCGCGAAGGTTTGGGGTGCGGCCCTGCAATACTTCACCGGGTCGAAAGCCCACAACATCCGCATCCGCGAATTGGCGGTGCGGGCCGGGCTGAAGTTGTCCGAGTATGGACTGTTCCGCGTCGATAACGGCCAGCTACTGGCATCGACGGACGAAGCGGACGTCTACGCCGGACTCGGTCTGCCGTGCATCCCGCCGGTGTTGCGCGAAGACCGCGGGGAAGTCGAAGCCGCGCTGGAGGGCCGCCTCCCCGACCTGGTCGAGGTGGCCGGCATTGTCGGGGACCTCCATGTGCATACCAATCTCACCGACGGACTCGCCGGCCTCGATGACATGGTCGCCGCCGCGTCCCGCCACGGATATCGCTACTGCGCCATCACCGACCACGCCCCGCAGCTGGCGATGCAACGGATGACGCGTGACAAGGCCCTCCGACAGCGCCGCAAGCTGCCCGAGCTGGCTCGCCGCCACGGTATCGAGTTGCTGCACGGCTCCGAACTCAACATCGCCGCCGACGGCTCCCTGGACTGGGATGATGACTTCCTCTCCGGCTTCGACGTGTTGGTCGCCTCGGTGCACTCCGATTTCGATCAGACTCGCGAGGAGATGACTAGGCGCCTGCTCACTGCCATTAACAACCCTTACGTCAACATCATCGGCCATCCGACCGCCCGCGTTCTCGGTCGTCGTCCGCCAGTCGATTTCGACGCTGATGCGGTGTTCGCAGCCGCCGCGCGCACCCATACCGCCTTGGAAATCAACGCCTTTCCCGACCGCCTGGACCTGAGCGATGAACTCGTGAGCCGCGCTCGCGAACACGGCGTTGTCTTCGCGATCGACACCGATGCCCACGCCGTGCCGCACCTTGACTACATCCGTTACGGCATCGCCGTCGCCCAGCGTGGTTGGGTGTCAGCCGACCAGGTGATCAACAGCTGGCCACTGGACCGGCTCCGCGCGTTCCTCGCAAAGGGACCGCGACTCGCCGACGAGGTATCCGCCGCACACCACCGGACCGGTTCCCGCCCGCATTGAGCAAGTCGAAAAGTGATGACCCGAGTTCATCGGGGTGGCGCCAACGGCCGCGGCTACCGCGAGATCATCGGGTGCGGGATCACTCCGCAGCGACTAACGACCGTCGGGGATGGGACTTCGGTCTCTACCGGGCGACCGCACACCGTCGAAAGATCGGGCGCATGGCCAGGTCGTCAGCCAGCAGAGCAAGGGAGCGCACGATGAAGCCAAGAGTAGAGACCGATCACCGCCGGGATACTGGCCGCAACGGCCAGCGCAGTCTGGGTGCTGCGGAGGGCGTGCTGGTTGCTTTACGTCATTGCAGCCTCGATGAGGCGTTCATCGACATTGTGGAAACGGCCAAACGGCATAGCGTGGCCCCCTTCGAGTTGGCCGATGCGCTCGTAGCGATCGCCGAAAAGGACGTGACCCCCCACTTCGGTGACGCGGTCATCGCTGCCGTTGACCAAGCCTGGGGCACATTGCTTGGGCAGCCAGTCCAGCTACGACAGTGACCGCGAACAAGCCAATGTTCTGGCGGCGTTGCGATTTCAGGCGTGGAGGCGATCGTCCAAACGCCTCATCTCAAGCAGAACGACTCTAGTCGCTGGGCCACTGGCCTCCTGACCCACGATCACCGACCATCTAGCTTCTGCGGCTGCATCCGCAAGGGAGGACGGCGCAATGTCGGCTCGCAGAACACATCCGGGTGTCGTGGTCGGAGTCGACGGGTCCCCATCATCGACGATGGCCGTACGGTGGGCCGCACGCGAGGCAGCCATGCGCAACATCGGACTGACCGTCGTGCATGTCTCAGGTCCGCCAGCGGTCTGGCCCGCCCCCATCCCGGCCGTGGCCTACCAGCGGCACGAAGACGAGGCCCGCAAGATCGTCGCCGATGCGGTCAACGTCGCCGAAGACACCGTGCAGGAGGGCAATCGACCCGAGTTCGACAGCGAACTGTTGTGCGCGGCGCCCGTACCCGCCCTTATCGACCTCTCCAAAGAAGCGCAAATGGTGGTGGTCGGCTGCCGCGGACAAGAAGCGCTGCAGCCGAACCTGCTCGGCTCGGTCAGCACCGGATTAATCCATCATGCCCACTGCCCGGTCGCGGTGATCCACGACGAGGCCCCAATCCTGCTGGGACCCTCGCAATTACCGGTGCTGGTCGGCATCGACGGCTCGCCGGCCTCAGAGCCGGCCACCGCGATCGCCTTCGATGAGGCCTCTTTCCGCGGCGTGGACCTACTGGCCGTGCACGCCTGGACCGACTCTGACACCTCGCGTGTGCTCAGCAAGCAATGGTCGACCCTGCAATCACGTGCAGCCGAAATCCTTGCCGAACGCTTGGCCGGTTGGCAGGAACGCTATCCCGACGTCACCGTTCACCGCCGGCTGGTGCTCGACCGCCCAGCGCGCCATCTCATCGAAGAATCCGAGTCCGCCCAACTCGTCGTGGTCGGCAGCCACGGCCGGGGCGGATTCGCCGGAATGCTGCTCGGATCGGTCAGCACCGCCGTCGTACACGCGGCCCGCATCCCGGTGATCGTCGCCCGCCAAAGCTAATGCGCCGTCCGCACAATCGCCGGAGGCGTGTCGACGCCTAGCGCGCCTAGCCCGGCGCTTTCACGGAAAGTCGTTGCCGGGGTGCGTCGTTCATAAA
>Ga0335076_10000822_pt1 | contig 29375 bp, 24 predicted proteins | sample Lox_Sample_25_FD_206717 | JGI IMG/M metagenome (GOLD analysis project Ga0335076, IMG submission 206717) | Soil microbial communities from Loxahatchee National Wildlife Refuge, Florida, United States - Lox_Sample_2.5 | ecosystem: Environmental > Terrestrial > Soil > Wetlands | place: USA... | reverse complement strand
ACAGCCTCGGGATACGTCGTGACCGGCCGGTAGCCGAGCTCCTGCTCCGCGGCCTCCATCGAGACCACGAACGGCCGCGGCACGGCCCACGGGTTGCCGAACTCGTCCGCCGGGAGCAGAACCGGCCTGAACTCGTGGTCGAGCGCGTCGCCCACGGCGTGACAGATCTCGAGCGTCGAAGGCGGATCGGGGTCGCCGCCGTTGAGGACGCGGTCGCCCGGCTGCGCGGCGGCGAGCCGGATCAGCTCGGCGAGGTTCGCCACCGAAGCCGTGTTGAAGCGGCTCTCGCCGTTCCACGCGAGTGCGACCCGACGGCGGCCGTCGACGGCGCGCTGGACGAAGAAGAGCTCGCGCGGCAGCTTCGCGCCCGGGCCGTGAATCGCGCAGGCGCGGACGAGCGTCGCCGGCAACGGCCCGTGGAGCAGCGTTTGCTCGAGCTCGGCCTTCTGCGTCGAGTAGGTCGCGTTCCCGGGCTCCGCGGTTCGTTGCGTCTCGAGGATCGGCACCGGCAGATCCGGGGGTTCGCCGCCCTCCCCGTCCAGCGCCCTGCCCTCGTCGTCGGCGTAGACCGAGCCGGTCGAGATGACGACGAGCGAGCCGACGAGCCCCTCGAGGCTGTTGAGCTGCTCGCCGTGCTCGCGATGCATGGCCACGCTGTCGAAAACGACGTCCGCGCCCGTCCCGAGCGCCGCCCGCAGCTGGGCGTCGTCCTCCCTGTCGGCCACGACCGACTCGACGCCGAGCTCCGCAAGCCCTTCGGGCAGCGTGCCGGAGCGCGAAACGGCGACGACCTCCCAGCCGTCCGCCGCCAGCGCGCGTGCGGCGCCGCGGCCGATCATGCCCGTGCCTCCGATCAGCACCGCGCGCGGCACTAGAGCTCGACCTCCTCCACGCGCGCAACCCTATGCCGCGCGGCGAAGGCTGCGACGACGGCCGCCGCGAGGACGACGCCACCGGCGATCTCGAGCGCGAGGTGGACGCCGTGACCTGCCGAGTCCTCTGCGGCGATGAGGACCTTGGCGATGAGCTTCTCGTGCCCCTTCACGCCCGGGCTGTTCTCGGCGCTGGTGATGTTGCCGCCGGTGGTCACGAACTGGATCACGACCTCGCGGTAGACGAGCGGGATGTGCAGCTTGACGAGCTTCTCGCTGAGCCCGGTCGTGAGCTGGGCGTTGACCACCGCGCCGAGAACGGCGACGCCGAAGACGCCTCCCAACTCGCGGCTCGTGTTGACGGTCGAGGCGGCCATGCCCGACTCGCGGGGAGGAACGAGCGTGAGAACAGACTGCGTCATCGTCACCAGGGCAATCCCGAAGCCCAGCCCGGCGATCGCCAGCGGCCAGGCGAGCGCGGCGACGCTCGTCGTGGGCGTGAGCTGCTGGTCGAGGAGCAGGAGCCCGACGCCGGCGAGAACGCAACCGAGCACCATCGGCACCTTCGGCCCGACCCGCGCGGTCCAGCGCCCGGCGAGCGGCCCCGCAACGATCATGGCGACCGCGAGCGAGGTGAAGACGAGCGCGATCTGGTAGCCCGAGAAGTTCGAGATGAGCTGCAGATAGAGCGCGGTGAAGAAGAAGACCGAGAAGACGGCCAGGTTGGTGGCGAAGGCGACGACGTTCGCGGAGGTGAAGGTGGGGTTGCGCAGGAACTCGAGCTTCAGCACCGGGTCCGGCGAGCGCCGCTCGATCTGCACGAACGCGACGACGAGCAGGGCTGCGAGCGCGAAGAGAAGGAGGATCCACCACGTCGTGTAGCCCTGGTTCTCACCCTCGATCACGCCGAAGGTCGCGGCGAGGATCGCCGAGGCGCCTGTTGCGAGCCCCGGTACGTCGAGCCGCCGGCCCTCCGGATCGCTGCTCTCCGTGAGCGTGACGGCGGCGGCGGCGAAGCACAGTGCGCCGAGGCCGAGGCTGAACCAGAAGATGCTCCGCCAGCCGCCCGCCCCCTCGACCAAGACGCCACCGAGTACAGGGCCGAGCGCGAGCGCGAGACCCGAGACCGCGGCCCAGACGCCGAGAGCGATCGCGCGTTCCTCACGCTCCGGGTAGATGTGCCGGAGCACCGAGAGCGTGCCAGGCTCCGAGCCCGCCGCGCCGACACCCATGACGATGCGACCGGCGATGAGGATTCCGCTGCCCGGCGCGACTGCGGCCATTACTGCCCCCGCACAGAAAATGGCGACGCCGCCGAGCATGACCTTCTTCCGTCCGAACAGGTCGCCGAGCGTCCCGCCCGTGAGCATGAGCGCAGCGAACGCGAGCATGTAGCCGTTGACGATCCACTGCAGGCCGGGGACGCTGACGCTGAGCGACGACTGGACGTTTGCGAGCGCAACGCTGACGATCGTGTTGTCGAGGAAGGTGAGGAAGAGGATCGCGCAGACGGCCCCGAGCGCCGCTTCTCGCGCGTGACGCTGCCGGAACAGCGCGAGCGTGCTCACTCCGAGGACGTTACGACTTGCAGGCGGACGGCGTGCTTCCCTGCAGCGCGACGAGCTTGCAGAGGCCCGCGTAGCCGACCTTCCACGTCCCGTTCTGCCGCACCGCTGTCCCGTTCTGCTTGGGGAGCGCCGATCCGGCGAACTTGATCACGTAGACGACGTCGGCCTTGTTCGCGCCCCGAAGCGTCACCGAGGGGACCGTCACGGTGACGCTCTGCGCCAGCGGGTTGCTCGCGAAGCTCTGGATCACCGGCTTGAATCGAGCGCCGTCCTGGAGCACGGCCACCCGGCCCGAAAGCGACGTCTTGGGCGAGAAGAACGTCTCGTAGGCGCTCTTGATCTGTGCCTCGTCGTTCGAGCCGCCAGACGAGCCACCGCACGCCGCGAGCATCCCGACCAGCGCCAGCGCCGCGAAGAGGAGCGGGAGCCGTCTCACGGCGCCCAGCCTAGACCTCCTGCAGCGAGCGCGCACCCGGGCCGACGTACCGCGCCGACGGCCGGACGAGCACGCCGAGACGCTTCTGCTCGAGGATGTGCGCCGACCAGCCCGCGGTTCGCGAGCAGGCGAACATCGCCGGCGCAAGCTGCGGGGGAACCTCGGCGACGTCGAGGACGACGGCCGACCAGTACTCGACGTTCGTCCACGAGTGGCCTTCGCTCTTCTTCGCGATCGCTTCGTGCGCGACCTGCTCGAGCTCCTCGGCGACCTCGACACGGGGCGATCCGAGCTCCCTGGCGACCCGCTTGAGGACGCGCGAACGCGGATCCTCCGCGCGGTAGACGCGGTGCCCGAAACCCATGATCCGCTCGCCGCGGCCGAGCGCGTCTGCGACCCACTTCTCGGCGTCGCCCGACTCCGCGACCGCATCGAGCATCGGCAGGACGCGTGCCGGCGCGCCGCCGTGCAGCGGGCCGGAAAGGGCTCCGACGGCCGAAGAGAGCGCGGCGCCCGCGTCGGCTCCGGTCGAGGCGACGATCCGCGCCGTGAAGGTCGAGGCGTTGAGGCCGTGCTCGGCCGTGCAGATCCAGTAGGTGTCGATCGCCTTCGCCGAGCGCTCGTTCAGCTCGCCGCGCCACTCGAGAACGAACCGCTCGGCGGCCGTCTGGCCCTCGGCGACGGTCTCCTCGGGCACCGGCGGCAGGTCCGGCCCGCGCGCCGACTGGGCGACGACGGAGAGCGTCGCAGCGGAGAGCCGGCGCAGATCCTCCTTCGCCTGCTCGTCGTCGATGTCGATGAACTGGCCGAGCTTCCACTCCCCGCTCAGTGCCGCCAGCGTCGACTGGAGGTCGGAGATGTAACCGCCGGTCCGGCGCTCGAGGTCGACGTGCTCGTACGGGAGACCCGGCAGGAGCGACTCGTCGACGAGCAGCCCCCAAACCTGCTCGAACGGGACGTTGCCGACGAGATCCTCGATGTTGACGCCGCGATAGCGAAGCTCGCCGCCCTCCTTGTCGGGCTCGGCGATCTCCGTCTCGAAGGCGACGACCCCCGCGAGACCGGGACTGAATTCGTTGCTGCTCATGCGTGTATCTCCTCCAGCTCGATCTCCTGGCCGGCGCCACGATCGCGCGCAGCAGCGAGCACGAGCGACGCCGCGGCGAGGTCCTGGATGGCGACGCCGACCGACTTGTACAGCGTGATCTCGTCGTCCGAGCTGCGCCCGGCCGCCGTCGCACCGATGATCTCCCCGAGCTCGACGACTCCGTCGCGACCGCGCGGCTCGAGTTCGGGCGCGCCGGCGGGGAGCGGCGCGAAAGCCGAGTCGCGCTGCTCGACCACGACCACGTCCGCCCGCTCGACGATCGCCGGGTCGAGCTCGGAGCCGCCGTCGAGGCTCGAGCCGACCGAGCTCACGTGCGTCCCCGGGCTCAACCACTCGTACCGGACGACCGGCTCCTGCGCAGCCGTCGTCGCGTGGACGACGTCCGCGCCGCGCACGGCGTCCTCGAACTCTCCCCGGCCGGCGACCCGCACCTCGGCGAAGTCGCGTGCGTGGGGAAACATCTCCTGCGCAGAGCGCGACTGGACGCCGGTGCCGAGGATCGCGAGGACGCGCGCCTCGGGCCGCGCGAGAAGGCGGGCGGCGAGCGCGGCCGCGGCGGCGGTGCGCATCGCGGTGATGTACGTCCCGTCCATGAGCGCGACCGGTGTACCCGTCGCGGGATCGAAGAGGGCGATCGTCGCCTGGTGAGTCGGCCGGTCGCGGTTCTCCGGGAAGAGCGTGACGAGCTTGCAGCCGAGGCCGGCGGAGGGCGCGTAGCCGACCATCGCGCCGAGAATGCCGCCTCGTTCGCCGCGCGAGCCGACGCGTGGCACGAGCGACGCCCGGCCCGCGGAGAGCTCGGCGTGCGCCGCCGCGAGCGCGTCGAGGAGCGCATCGAGGTCGAGCAGCTCCTCCACTTCACTGCGGCTCAGGACAAGCATCTCTTCCTCGGAAGGTACTCCTAGCCGAGGACCGTGAGCGTCCAGTCGGGCCGATGCTGCGCGTCGAGCGAGAAGAGAAGGATCCGCTGCCACTGCCCGAGGCAGAGGGCTCCGTCCGCGAACGGCACCTGCTCCGAGCGTGGGCCGAGCAGGAAGGCGAGCAGACGCTCGCGGGAGCGCAGCTGGCCTGGCACGACGCGCTCGAGCAGCGACTCCAGGTCCTCGAAGAAGCCCGTCTCTCGCTCCTGCACCCGGACGAGCGAGAGCGTGCTCTCGGCGTGGAGGTACGCGATGCCCGAGCTCACGCCCGAGTCGGCGACCTCGCGAGACACGTCGTTCGTGATGTCCACCACCGACAGCGACGGGAGGGCCGCGGCGATCGAATAGGGAACTTCGACGGTCGTCATGCCTGTGCGACCTCCTTGGGCAGCCTGAAGTGGACGTCCTCCTTCGCGACCTCGATCTCCTCCGGGAGCGCGTAGCCGACTTCCGCGAGCCGAGCGGCGGTCACCCGTACGAGCTCCTCCGGCGTCGACGCGCCCGCGGTGAGGCCGATCGTCTCGTGGCCGTCGAGAAGCGCCGCCTCGAGCTCGCTCTCTCCATCCACGAGCGTCGCCTGCGCGCCGGCAGCCTGCGCGACCTCGACGAGCCGCTGCGCGTTCGAGCTCGTCTCGGAGCCGATGACGAGCACGAGCGTCGCGCCCTGCGCCACCATCTCCTTCACCGCGTCCTGCCGGTTCTGCGTCGCGTAACAGATGTCGTCGGCGTCCGGCCGTCGCAGCGTGCCGAGGTGATCCTCGAGCGCGTCCACGATCGGCGCGACGTCGTCGAGGGAGAGTGTGGTCTGGGTGACGACGGCGACGGGCTTCTCGGTGTCGAGCTCGCGCGCCTGCTCCGGCGACTCGATCACGACCGTCGAGTCGGGCCGCTCGCCCAGCGTCCCGATCACCTCCACGTGATTCTTGTGGCCGACGAGCGCGACGAGGTGGCCGCTGTCCGCGTAGCGCCGCGCCTCGGCGTGCACCTTGTTCACGAGCGGGCAGGTCGCATCGACGACCCGGAGGCCGCGCCGCTGCGCGTTCTCCTTGACCGCCGGTGCGACGCCGTGAGCCGAGAGGACACAGATCTCGCCCTCCGGGATCTCGTCCTCGTCCTCGACGAAGACGGCGCCGAGCTTCTCGCGCCGGCGCACGACGTGCTCGTTGTGGACGATCTGGTGGCGGACGTAGACCGGTGGACCGTACTGCTCGAGCAGCCGCTCGACGATCTCGATCGCGCGGTCGACGCCGGCGCAGAACGAGCGAGGAGCGGCGAGGAGGACGCGGCGCGTCACGCCACGACCGCCTCTTCGAGAGCCTGTAGAGCCCGCAGCGCGTGGCGCATCGAGCGCACAGCGTCGCCGCGCCGGGTCGCGATCCAGCGGAGGAGGCCGGCGACGTTCGTCCGGCCGTCGGTGTGCACAGTCCTGTCGACGCCGGCGACGACGCTGTCCGCGTCGTCGGAGATCGCGCGGAGAACTCCGGCGAGCCTGCCGCTGCGCGCGAGCACGCCGCTCTCCATGTCGACGGCGTCGGCCCCGCTCGCCGCCCGCAGACGCTCCCGCTCGGCCCCGTCGTGGACGAGTACGTCACCGCCGAGGACGACGCCGCCGCGGGCGCCGCGGACGCCGAGCCCCGGCCCCTCCCAGAGCGTCCTGCCGGTCTCGTCGACCACGCGCGTCGCGTCGAGCACGTCGCCGATCTGGAGCTCACCCAGGGAGCCCGCGAGCCCGAACGAGACCACGCGCCCCTCGGGGACGCCGTTGGCGGCGCGCAGGCCAACGCGCACCGCTTCGAGGCCGAGCCGCCGTGCGACCCGCTCCTCGGCGCTGGTCGCGCAGGCGAAGGTCAGCCCGTCAGCGTCCACGCCAGACTCCGCACGGTCTCCTTCAGGCTCGTCGAGGCCTCGTACGCCGCCGACGGCTCGAAGCCGCAGTGGATGCCGCAGTGCTCGCAGCGCGGGTCGTTCCCCGGCCCGTACGCGTCCCACTCCATCCCGTCGAGCAGCGCCTCGTACGTCGGGAAGATGCCGTCGGTGAGGAGGTAGCACGGGCCCTTCCAGCCGTACGGGTTGCGCGTGATCGAGCCCCACGGCGCGCAGGTGAGCTCGCGCTCGCCGGTCAGGAAGTCCTGGTAGATCGGCGTCGCGATCCAGCGGTAGCCGTGCTCCTTCGTCGCCGCCCGGATCGCCCGGAACTTCTCCTCGTGCTCGTCGCGCGTCATCGTCAGCGCCGGGTCGATCTGCGAGTACTGGTAGCCGGGCGCCACGAGCATCCCGTCGATGCCGACCTCGTCGGTGAGGTAGCGCATCATCTCGATCACGTCGCCGACCTCGGTCTCCTTGAAGATCGTCGTGTTCGTCGTGACGCGGAAACCGCGGGCGCGCGCCGTCTTGATCGCGTCGATGGCGATGTCCCAGAGCCCGGGGTAGTCGCAGACGTAGTCGTGGATCTCGCGCATCCCGTCGAGGTGGATGACGAAGCTGAGCCGGTTCGACGGCTCGAACCAGTCGAGGCACTGCTCGAGCCGCAACGCGTTGGTGCACAGCTCGATCGTCTTGCCGAGTTCGAGAACCTGGGTGACGACCTCGTCGATCCCCTTGTAGACCAGCGGCTCGCCGCCGCAGATCGAGACGACCGGTGCGGGGCACTGGACGGCCGCGTCGACACACTCGTCAACCGACAGGCGCGCTCGGTTCGACTCGTACTCGCGGATCTTCCCGCAGCCGATGCACGCGATGTTGCACGCGAGGGTCGGCTCGAGCATGAGCACGAGCGGATAGCGCTCGCCCTTCCGCTGCTGCGTGGCGACGTACTTGCCGATCGAGACCGTCGATGCGAGCGGGAACTTCATCCAGCCAGCCTTTCTCTCAGTCGTCCGAGTGCCAGAAGCGGAAACGTGATGCGGTAGAGGTGATACCGGATCATGAAGTCGAGGGGGAATCCTGTGCCGGTGAAATGCTCCTCATGCCAGTCACCGTCCGCGCCCTGCGCGGCACAGAGGTAGTCTGCCGCCCGGCGGGCGCCCGAATCTTCAGCGTTTCCTGCGGCCACGTACGCGAGGAGCGCCCAGGCCGTCTGCGACGCCGTCGTGAAGTTCGCCCGGCCGCGCCACGCCGGGTCGGCATACGAGCGGATGTCCTCTCCGAAGCCGCCGCTCTCCTGCTGCACAGAGTCGAGCCAGGCGATGGCCCGGCGCATCGACGGATGGTCGTGTGGGACGCCGCAGGCCTCGAGCCCCGGCAAGACGGCGCCCGTGCCGTAGATGTGGTTCACGCCCCAGCGGCCGAACCACGAGCCGTCCTCCTCCTGCTCGGAGAGGAGCCACTCGAGCCCGTGCTCCGCGGCCTCGCGGTGGGTGCCGAGCGCCCCCAGCACCTCGAGCGAGTGTGCGGTGACGTCGGCACTGGGCTCGTCCGTCACCTTGCCGAAGTCGCAGAACGGCACCCGGTAGAGCCACATCGCGTGGTTGTCGACGTCGAAGGCGCCCCAGCCCCCGTCGCGCGACTGCATGCCGACGAGCCAGTCGACCCCGCGCGCGACCGCATCCTCGCCGCGACCGAGCTCGTGCAGCGTCAACGCGACGACGGCCGTGTCGTCGACATCGGGGTAGAGGTCGTTCTCGAACTCGAAAGCCCAGCCTCCGGGGCCGAGGTCCGGCTTGCGGATCGCCCAGTCCCCGGTGACCGTGACCTCCTCGCGCAGGAGATAGTCGCCCGCCTTCCGCAGCGCGTCGTGTTCGCCCGGGAGGCCACAGGCCCGGAGCGCGAGCGCCGCGAGAGTCGTGTCCCAGACAGGCGACTGGCAAGCCTCGGGCCGCAGCCGCTCGCCGTCTTCGACCATGAAGCCCTGCCAGCCTTCGACAGCCTTGCCGAGCGTCGGGTCGTCGAGGCCGTGGCCGAGGGCGGCGAGCGCGATGATCCCCCACACCCACGGCGGCTGGATCCCGCCCCACGAGCCGTCCGCCTCCTGGCGCTCGCGGATCCAACGCTCGGCGACCGTGAACGCGCGCCGGCGCAAGGGATTCGGGGCGCGCGGTGGGCGAGTCTGTCCCGGACGAGCGCCGATCGCCGTCAGGTCGACGTCGGCGGGCCGAACCGGCCGCAGCGACTGCGCGACCGAGAGCGCGACGAACGTCTGGCGCGCCCAGCATGAGAAGTCGTAGATCGAGAACGGCGCGGACGGCGGGAGCAGGACCAGCTCGGGCGGGATCGGCACCATCTTCTGCCACGGCCACTGTCCAAGCAGCGCCATGAAGCACTTCGTGAACAAGCGGCTCTTCGGAATCCCGCCCTCGCGCTGGATGTACGCGAGCGTGCGCGGGCCGGGATCGACGCCGGCCAGCCGGCAGGCGACGTAGGCCTCGATCGAGGTGGAGAGGTCCGGCGGGCCCTCGAACCAGATCGACCACGTCCCGTCGTCGCGCATCCTCGCGAGCAGCTCGGTGGCGATCCGCCGGTCGAGCTCGGGCGTGCGGAGGTCGAGGTAGTGGTGCCAGAAGAGGTGCTGCGCCGTCATCGTCACGTTCGACTCGAGCTCGCCGACCCAGATCCCGTCGGGGCGCTGCAGCTCGAGCAGGCGGCGCGTGCCGCGCTCGATCGCGGTGTCGAGGTGCGTCAGCTCGGCGACGGCGGCCATCTCAGGCAGTAACTGTGGCGGAAGTGCTGCTCAAGATGTGCTGAGCCGCCAGGCGACCGCTTCGAACCGCGCTCTCCATCGTCGCCGGCCACCCGGTCTCGGTCCACGCGCCGGCACGAGCGACGTCGGGCCGGAGCGTCTCGGTTCCCGGCCGGTCGAGCCCCGGGCGGAGCGCAATCGTCGCGTACGGCTCGCGGCTGACACGCGACCACAGCAGCTCCGCCTCGCCGAGCCGCTCCGTGAGCTGGGCGGCGATCTGCTCCACGAGCTCGCGCCCGCGCACCTCGAGCAGCTCCGGCACGCCGCTCGAGACGACCGTGAGGTATTGCCCACGCTCGGGAGGGCTTCCCGTCAGCGTTCCGCGGTCGAAGACCCAGTGGGCGTCCGAGTCGAGCAGCGCGGCGAGTGGCCGGTCGAGCAGTGGATGGTCGAACCAGAGGTGGATGCTCACGATCGGCGAGTCCTCGAGCGCCGGCTCCGGCTCGCCGAGCAGACGCGCACTCTCTCGCGGCGGCACGGCGAGCACGATCGCGTCCGCGTCGAGCTCGTCGAGCGTCTCGACGCGCCGCTCGAGCTGGACGCGGTCGCCGAGAACGCGACCCGCCGCGTCACCGTGCATCCAGCCGAGCGGCTTCGTCGGCAGGATCAGATCACTGTTCGCGCGCGGGCCGAGCAGCGCCGTGCGCACGGTGAAGAGGCCGGCTCCAGCGTCGACCTCGTCCGCCGGGAGGTTTAGCGCGGGCCGGATGAAGACGTCCCAGAAACGGTCGATGGCTTCGCTCGTCTCCCCGAGCCGCCTCAGCAGCTCTCCGAAGGTTTCTCCCGGATGCGCCTTCGCGGAGCGCAGCCGCAGAGTCGTGACCGGGAGGCGAACCCTGTCTCGAAAGGGCACATGTGAGTACTTGAGAAGAGCCGGGAGACTGGCTGCGATCGTCGCGGACCGACCGCCCTCGTCTATCACCGGCAGCCCCAGTCTCGTCCGGAGGTACGAGCCGCCTTCGCCGATCCGGTCGAGGAAGCGCAGGTACTCGGTGAAGCAACCGAGCGCGATGTGCTGCCCGTTGTCGGGAGGGGGCTCCGGATCGCCCTCCCGCTCGGGGAGCGTCTGCACCGCGCCGCCAAGCGTGGGACGCGCCTCGAGCAGCGTCACGGCATGGCCCGCGTCGACGAGGTCGAGCGCGGCGGCGAGGCCCGCGAGCCCTCCTCCGACGACGTCGACCCTCACGGCAGGAGCCCTCTCGCCACGACCGCGAGCTTGCGCGAAGTCGAGAGCCGCGTCTTCGCGCCGAAGACGTCGTAGCCGCTTGCCTCGATGCGGTCGAGGGTTTCGGCGTACAGGCCTGCGAACGTCCCGACGCAGAGAGCGCTGCGACGATCGAGCGAGTCGAGCAGGCGCAGTCCCTCGGCAAGGTGAGCGCGCGCCCGAGCGGCCTGGAAGGCCATCAGCTCCCGAAACTCCGGCGACGGAGCGAGCTCCTCCACGCCGAACGCCGCGAGCTCGTCCTGCGGCAGGTAGACGCGGCCGAGCTGTCGGTCCTCGTCCACGTCGCGGATGATGTTGATCAGCTGGAGCGCGAGCCCGAGCGTCATCGCATGCTCCGTGTCGTCGGAGCCGTAGACCGGCACGCAGGCGAGCCCGACCGCGCCGGCGACCTTTTCGCAGTAGCCACGCAGCTCGGCGAAATCCGCATAGGTGGACTGCTCGGTGTCCTGCAGCCCACCGTCGACGAGCGCCGCGAGGGGCTCGCGCGGAATGCCGAAGCGCTCGCGTGCGTCACGCAGCGCGACGAACACCGGATCTGCCGGATCGTCGTCGAGCGCTGCGCGAAGCTCCTCGAGCCCCGCCCGCTTCTGCTCGAGCGGCAGCTCGCCGTCGGCCATGTCGTCGACACGCCGCGCGAAGGCGTAGATCGCGGCGATCGCCTGCCGCTTCTCCCGCGGGAGCAGCATGATCCCGTAGGCGAAGTTCTTTGCCTCGCGCCGCGTGATCCGGCCGACCTCGGCATACGCCTCCTGCACGCTCATCGCACGAGCACGAGCGCGGCCTCGCGCGCGAGACGGGCGCGCGAGGGCTTCGGACGGCGGCTGAAGATGTCCCAGCCGGCCGACTCGAGCGCATCGAGCGCGGCGAGGCCGCCCCGCCCGAAGAGCGCGACCGCCCTGCCCAGCCTTCCTCCGATCTCCGCGCGCAGTATCTCCCCCGCGGCGAGGAGCTCCGTGGCGCGGCGAGCCTCGAACCGGAGCAACGTGCGCAACTCCTCGGTCGGCCGGTCGAGCGGCGGATCGCCGAACCTCCGGCGGTCCTCTACAGGGAGGTAGACGCGTCCGAGCTCGAGGTCCCGAGGCACGTCCTGGAGGAAGTTCACGAGCTGGAGCCCGGTACAGACGGAGTCGCTCGCAGCGACGAGCTCGGGCTCGTCGAGCAGGCGGAGGACGCCGAGCACGAGCCGGCCGCACGGGTCGGCGGAGTGGACGCAGTAATGCTCGAGATCGGCCCAGGTCTCGTACTCCTTCACCCGCTGGTCCATGCGGTTCGCCTCGATCAGCCTCAGGAACGGCTCACGCGGCAGGCCGAACTCGCGAATGGTGGGCTGCACGTTCCGGAGCACGGGCCACGACGCCTCGCCGGCGAACGCGGCGTCCACCTCCCCCTCGAGCTGATCGAGCGCCGCGAGGCGGTCGCCTTCGTAGGCGTCGCCGAGCTCGTCGACGAGCCGCGCGTAGCAGTAGAGAGCACGGATGTGCGGCCGCAGCGGCCGCGGGAAGAGAACCGAGCCGACCGGGAAGTTCTCGCCGGCGGCGCGCGCTGCGATGTCGGCGGGCTCCACGCGATCATTCTTGCTTGAATGGCCGCCCGACCGGCTCGACCTCACGGAGACTCTCACTGATGACGCGCGAACCGCTGCTGCCACCCGACGCTCTCGCACGCTACGCCGACGCGATCGTGCGGGCGTCGCTCGGCATCGAGAAAGGCGACACGCTCGTCGTCCAGGGCGAGCCCGAGCATCGAGAGCTGCTCGTCGCGATCGCCGAGTCCGCCTACGGTGTGGGCGCGCGTTTCGTCGATATCGTCACCTCCGATCCACTCGTGATGCGCGCCCGCCTCCTGCACGGCGCCGATGACGCGATCGGCGCGCTCCCGCCGTGGTCGCTCCGCCGGTTTCGGGAGGCCTCGGGCCCGCGCGGCGCGCTCGCCGCCATCGCCGGAGAGGGGGAAGCCGGCTATCTCGACGGGGTGCCGCCGCAGCGGATCGCGACCCACTACTCGCGCCTCGCGAAGCAGCTGGGCTTCGTGCGTCGCGCACAGCTCAACAACCGCGCTCGGTGGACGATCGCCGGCTGGCCGACCGACCACTGGGCGGGCCAGGTGTACCCGAAGCTCAAGCCCCTCCAGGGGAAGCGCCGTCTCGCGGAGGACCTGCTGCGCTTCTGCCGGCTCGCCGACGAGGACGGCAAGGGCACGAGCGGCTGGCTCAAGCACCTGCGTACGCTGAACCGGCGTTCGGCGAAGCTGACGAAGCTCGGCCTCGAACGCCTCGAGCTGCGCGGGCCGGGAACGGAGCTCGATGTCGGCTTCGTTGCCGACACGCGCTGGCTCGGCGGCCAGGAAGAGCTCGTCGACGGCCGGCTGCTGGCCGCGAACATTCCCACGGAAGAGGTCTTCACCAGCCCCGACCCGCGGCAGACGAGCGGGACCTTCCGCTGCACGTTCCCGCTGTCGTTCCAGGGGCGCCTCATTCACGGCCTCCGCGGCGAGTTCTCGAACGGACGCCTTGTCCGGCTCGAGGCCGACTCGGACGACGATCGCGACTTCGTGGCCGCCTACATCGACACGGATCGGATGGGACGACGGCTCGGCGAGGTGGCGCTCGTGGACGCGTCGTCACGGATCGGCCAGACAGGCCGCGTCTACTACAACACGCTGCTCGACGAGAACGCCGCGGCGCACATCGCGTTCGGCAGTGGGTTCGGCGGCACGCGAGCGGAGAGCCCTGCGCGCGGCGTCAACCGCTCGACGATCCATCTCGACGTCATGATCGGCAGCCCGGAGCTCGAGGCAACGGGCTTCGACGCGCGCGGCCGCCGCATCCCCGTGATTCGCGAAGGGGCCTGGCGGATCTGAGAGCCAGTGCAGCTGCAGCGGTCGCCGCCGCCGTCGCACTGGCGGCGGCCGGCTGCGGGGGCGGATCGCATCCCCCGGCCAAGACACGAGCGTCCGCTGCCGGGCCTCCGAAGTGCACGCTGTCGGCGAAGCAACGCCGCGTGATCCGGCGGGGCGATCAGATGATCGTCGAGATGCACCGGCTCGAGCGGCCGCTGAAGACGGTGCACGAGCACGGGCCGCGCAAGCTCGAGCTCCTGCTGAACCGGTTCCTCCTCTCCATCGGCGTCTTGCCCGTCGACGACCGCGCGTTGCTCATCCGCCAGGCGAAGAGCGCAACCGGGCTCTGCCACGACTGCTTCGAAGCGCTCGAAGCAGTCGAGCCCGCCGTGGAGACCCTCGGCGGGCATCCCTGCAAACCCGGCTTCTGATCCGGGCGAGAAGCGCGAGCGAGTGCGCGGCACTCGCGAGCTCACCTCACCCCGTGGTCGACGGGTACTGCGAGTAGCCGTATGTGCCGGTGCCGCTGATGACCGTGCCACCGTTGAGATCCGGTGTCGGGAAGCCCTCGACCTTGAGCGGGCCGACGGCGGGCCCCATGAAGTCGTGCCAGATCTCCGCGGGCAGTGTTCCGCCGGCGACTTCTCCGACGCCCTCTACGTTGAGGAGGGGGATCTCGCCGGCCGGATAGCCGACCCAGACGCACGTCGCCAGCTGTGGCACGTAGCCGCAGAACCAGGCGTCCTGGAAGTTCTCGGCGGTTCCGGTCTTGCCCGCGACGGGACGAGCGCCGAGCGCGGCCGCGGTGCCGGTGCCGTGCTGGACGACGCCTTGCAGCGCGTACGTCAGCTGCGCGGCTACGTTCGGCGTGAGCACGCGCGTGCCCTTCGTGTCGAGCGGTATCAGCCCTCCCCTCGGTCCGCGGACCTGCTGGAACGCCTGCGGGTCGTGGTGGATGCCGCCGTCGGCGAAGGTCGCGTAGACGTTGGTGAGCTCGAGCGGGGTGAACCCGACCGAGCCGAGCGTGATCGCGCACGCCGGCTCGAAGTACCTGCTCCCGATCGGCTCGGTGATCCCGAGCCGGCGCGCCATGTACATCGTGTTCTTGACCCCCACCTTCGCGATCAGCTGGGCGAAGATCGTGTTCACCGAGTTGGCCGTCGCGTCGAGCAGGTTCATCGTGCCGGCGGCCTCGTCGGCGAAGTTGTGGACGTCCCAGGGGCCGTTGTTGGTGGCGCACTCCGGCACGGTGATGTTCAGCTCAGGCGGCCCGTAGAAGGTCGAGTAGAGGGAGTCGCCCATGCTCAGCCCGGTCGAGAGGGTGATCGGCTTGAAGGCGCTCCCCGTCGAGCGATGGCCCTGCGTGGCGAAGTTGAACTGCATGCGGCGGCCGCTCGGGAGGTAGTCGACCATCGCCTTGACCGCGCCGGTGCGCGGGTCCATGGCGACGACCGCAGCGGCAGGGTCGGTCGAGCTGCGCAGAACAGAGGTCACGGCGTGCAGCGCAAGCCCCTGCAGACGCGTGTCGAGCGTCGTCCTGACCCTGAGCCCTCCGAGCTCGACCTGCCGCGGGCCGAAGTGCGGTAGCTTCGCGAGCTGCGTCGTCGCCCAGCCGAAGAAATTCGGCTCCTGCAGCCGCGAGTAGAGGTGGCCCGGCCGGAGCTCGAGCTTCTTCCGCAGCGCGTGGTGCAGCTTTGCGGCATCGATGTAGCCGTTCTTCTTCATCGCCCGGAGCACGTCATTCCGCCGGGCCAGAGCCGCGCGTGGGTTGGAGAGCGGGTCGTAGACCGAAGGCGCCTGCGGCAGGCCGGCGAGCAGCGCCGCCTGCACGAGCGTCAGCTGCGCGGCGTCCTTCGAGAAGTACGTCCGCGCGGCGGCCTGCGCGCCGTACGCGTGCCTGCCGTAGAAGACCTCGTTGAGGTAGTCGGAGAGGATCTGCTTCCGGGCGGCCCTCCCATAGTGGTGTTGCATCCTCTGGAAGAGCTTCGTCGCGAGGCAGGCTTCCCTGACCTTCCGCGACAAGGTCCGCTGCGGGTTGCCGATGTAGAGGTTGCGGACGAGCTCCTGGGTGATCGTCGAGCCACCCTGCACGACCTCCCCGTGGGACACGTCCTGGTAGAGGGCGCGCGCGATGCCCTGGTAGTCGAGGGCGCCGTGCTGCCAGAAACGCGCATCCTCGATCGCCACCGTCGCCTCGGGCAGTGACGGCGAGATCCTCGAGAGCGGCAGCGGCTGACGGTTCGTCGCCGACGGGACGACCCCGAGCAGGTGCATGTTGTCGGTGTAGAGGAACGAGTTCTCGCCGAGCGAGAGCGGGCGCAGATCCTGAAGGCTGCACGCCGACATCAGGATCTGGCTGCCTGTGAAGGCGACCGTCGCGAGCAGGAGCGCGACCACGGCAGCGATCAGGAGCGTCGCGATGAGCATGATGCTGCGGCGCTTGCGATTACGGCGGCGCAGCCGGCCGTGGCGCGCGAAGAGGACGCGCTCGAGCTCCAGGTCAGCGCGCGACTGCTGTCGGCGCTGCGGCCCTCTCCGGTGACGACCCTGATCTCCTCCCACTGCGCGCCCATTGTGCTGCAAACGGCGGTCCGAGCCGCGCATCGTCGACGCGTGAGAGCCGACGGGGAGACTCGAACTCCCGACCCCATCATTACGAGTGATGTGCTCTACCAGCTGAGCTACGTCGGCGGGGAACCCAGTCTAACCGCGTCCGACAGCGGCCTAGAGCGAGCGATACGAGACGGTTTCGTGCTCTCCGGTCCTGCCTGAACGGACGATCGCCTCGCAGACCTCGGAGGCGCGGTAGCCGTCCTCGAAGTCGGCGCCGTGGGGAGCGACCTCGTGGTCGCCGGCGACCGCCCCGAGGAAGTGATGCAGCTCGTGCACGAAGGTGTCGCCCCAGCCGACGATGTGGCCCGGCGGCCACCAGTGCCGCCAAAACGGATGATCGGCCTCCGAGACCAGCACCGTCTTGAAGCCGCGCGCGCGGTCGCCGTCGTCGCGGAAGACCTGTAGTTCGTTCAGCCGCTCCATGTCGAAGGCGAGCGAGCCCTTCGTGCCGTTGATCTCCCACTGGAACGCGTTGCGGCGACCGTATGCGAAGCGTGTCGCCTCGAGCGTGCCGACCGATCCGTTCGCGAACCCGACCGCAGCCTCGACCGCGTCGTCGACCCTCCGGCCGGGCAGGAACGTGTGCGCGAACCCGGCGACTGTCTCGATCTCGCCGTTGAGGAAGCGCGCAAGGTCGACGACGTGGGTCATCAGATCGCCGAGAGCGCCGGAGCCGGCGGCATCTGCGTCGAAGCGCCACGTGTCGAGCGACGGGTCGTCGCCCCAGTCCTGGAGGTAGCGACCGCGGAAGTGGCGAACCTCCCCGAGCTCGCCAGCCTCCACGATCTCTCGGGCGAGTCGCACCGCCGGGACGAACCGGTAGTTGAACCCGCACATGTGTCGCACGCCGGTTGCGGCCACCGCCTTCCAGATCTCGTAGCTCTCCGCGGCGTCACGCCCGAGCGGCTTCTCGCAGACGACGTGCTTGCCGGCCGTCGCGGCCGCGATCGTCGGCTCGGCGTGGAGTGAGTTCGGCCCGCCGTTGTCGAACAGCCCGATTCGCTCGTCCCCGACCAGATCACGCCAGTCCGTGGTCGCGTACTCCCAGCCGTAGCGGCGCGCCGCGTCGGTGACAGCCTCCTCGTTACGACCCGCGATCCCGATCAGCTCGGGCTCGAGCGGCGGGGGCCACGTGATGTAGGAGATCTTGCGGAACGCGTTCGAGTGCGCCTTGCCCATGAAGGCGTAGCCGAGCATCCCCACGCCGATCGTCGCCACGTGCGGGATAGTACGCGTGTGAGTTCCCGAGTTAAGTGGGGCATTCTCTCCACCGCCGACATCAACCGGAGGGTGATTCCGGGTGCCCATGCGTCGGAGAAGGTCGACCTCGTGGCGGTGGCGAGCCGCGACCAGGCCCGGGCCGACGCCTACGCACGCGAGTGGGAGATTCCGCGGGCGTACGGCACCTACGAGGATCTGCTCGCCGACCCCGAGGTCGAGGCGGTCTACATCTCGCTGCCGAACACCCTGCACGCCGAGTGGTCGATCAAAGCGCTCGACGCGGGGAAGCACGTGCTCTGCGAGAAGCCGTTCACGCGCCATCCGGAGGAGGTCGACGCCGCGTTCGACGCCGCAGAGCGGAACGACCGCCTGCTGAGCGAGGCGTTCATGTACCGCCACAACCCGCAGACCGCGAAGCTCCTGGAGCTCGTCCTCGAGGGCGCGATCGGCGAGCTGAGGCTGATCCGCTCCGCCTTCTCGTACGGCCTCTACGACCACGAGAACATCCGCCTCCGCACCGACGTCGAGGGCGGCGCCCTGATGGACGTCGGCTGCTACAACGTCTCGGGCTCGCGGCTGCTCGGAGGCGAACCGGAGCGGACCTGGGGCGAGGCCTGGTACGGGCCCTCGGGAACCGACTGGGTGTTCACCGGAACGTTGCGCTTTCCTGGCGACGTGCTCGCCACCTTCGACTGCGCCACCGCGCTCGTGGAGCGCGACGAGCTCGAAGCCGTGGGCAACGAGGGCTCGCTCTTCCTCGACGATCCCTGGCACTGCCTCCATCCCGTCATCGAGCTGCGGCGGGACGACGGCGTCGAGCGGATCGAGCTCCAGTACGAGGACTCGTACCGGCTCGAGCTCGAGAACCTGAGCGACGCGATCCGCGGTGAGGCCGAGCTTCTGCTCGGCCGGGAGGACGCTTTCGGCCAGGCGAGGGCGCTCGAGGCACTGCACCGGTCGGCGTCGACCGGAGCGGCCGTCTCGCTGTAACGCCTCGCCCCTGTTTTCATTAGTTCCCTAGGGGACTAGCATGGGGCGGGCGAATGAGCGCGCACGCCGCACCGGCGCCTTCGGGCCCCACCTTCACGATCCGCGGCACGCCGTACCCGCTGGTCCTGCCGAAGCTCCGCGATCCGCGGCTCCACCTCGCCGCGGTGATCATCTCGCTTCAGGTCATCGGGCAGATCGGCTTCCATTTCGACCTCTCGATCGCGCAGATCCTCCTCGCGATCGGTACCTGCGCGGCGCTCGAGATCGGGATCGCGATGCGTCAACAGCACGTCATCCTCTGGCCCGCGAGCGCAACGCTGACCGGCAACGGCGTCGCGTTCGTCCTGCGTGTTCCCGGCACGGTGCACGGCGACTGGTGGAGCCTGCGCGGCTGGTGGATCTACGTCGGAACCGCGGCGGTCTCGCTGCTCTCGAAGCACGTGATCCGCTGGCGCGGCGAGCACATCTTCAATCCGTCCAACATCGGGCTCGTCCTCTGCTTTCTCCTGCTCCCCCGGACCAAGGCGGCTCCGCTCGACTTCTGGTGGGGACCGATGTCGGTCTGGCTCGCGCTCGCGCTCGCGGTCATCGTCGCGGGCGGCTTCCTCATCCTCCGCCGACTGAAGCTGCTTCGCGTGGCGCTCGGCTTCTGGGCCTCGTTCGCGGTGGCGATCGGCGTGCTCGCCCTCGCGGGGCACACGATGACCGCACGATGGCACCTCGGCCCCATCTCGGGCTTCCAGCTGTGGTGGGTGCTCCTCACCTCGCCCGAGGTACTCGTCTTCCTCTTCTTCATGATCACCGACCCGAAGACGGCGCCGCGCTCGCCGACGGGCCGGCTCGCCTACGCGGTCTCGCTCGGCGTGCTCGCAGGCGTACTGATCGCTCCGACGACGACCGAGTACGCGGCGAAGGTCGCGCTGCTCGGCTCGCTCGCGCTCGTCTGTCTCGCCCTGCCGTTGCTGCGCCTCGTCCCGTGGCCGCTCGACCGGCGGCTCGTCATCGGTATCGCGACTGCGGCCCTCGCCGTGTCGGCCGCGGTGATGGTCGTCGGCAACGCGCCCGCAGTGGCGGATGCCTCGCGTGCGGTGCCAACCGGCGCCCTGCCGCCCATCACGATCCTCCCGGGGAAGGGCGTGCAGACGAAGCTCGACGTACATACGGCGCAACTGATCGCGCACGACCTCCTCGCTACGAAGCCGTCTGCAAGCGCCGGCCCGCTCCGGATCTGGCTCGTCCAGGGCGTCGAGCAGGGTCCGCCGACGGCGACGGTGCAGCGCGCAGGGCTCACCTACCACCTGCACCAGACCGCAGACGGGCATTGGGCACTTCCTTCGGCTGTGCCGTCGATACGGGTCGCGCCCGCGCCCGTGAGCTCGGCGCTGCGCGGCATCCGGCTGACGAACGTGGCGCCCGCGGTCGGCCTCCACTTCCGCGAGGGCTCGTTCCGCTACGGGATCTCGAACGACTACACCGCGATGATGGGCGGCGGGGTCTGCTGGCTCGACTACAACGGCGACGGGTGGCAGGACCTGTTCGCCGTCAACTCGTACGCGAGCGACGACGCCTCACGGTGGGAGGCGCACGGCGGACTGCCGCGCACGCAGCTGTTCGAGAACGTCCACGGCCGCTTCCGCAACGTCACTTCCAAAGCGCACGCGGGGCTTCCGGTGCAGGGCGACGGCTGCGCCGCCGCAGACCTGAACGGCGACGGCCGTCCCGACCTGATCGTGACGACGACGAACGGCGTCAAGCTGCTCTGGAACGACGGCAACGGCACCTTCAGCGAGGGTGCACGCGCGGCGGGGATGACCGCATCGGGGTGGTACACCGGCGTCGCGGTCGCGGACGTGAACGGCGACGGCCGTCCGGACGTCTTCGCCGCCGGCTACGCACGTCCGTACGACTCGGTGCCCAACTCGCTCGCCGGCTTCCCGACGAACCTCGTCGGCGTCCGCGACCTCCTCTACCTGAACGAGGGGAACGGTTCCAACGGCCGAGCGCGCTTCCGCGAGGTCGGCGTCCAGGCGGGCCTCGAGGCGGCCGACTTCTCGCACGGTCTCGGCGCAACCTTCCTCGACGTGAACGGCGACGGCCGTCCCGATCTCTACGTCGCGAACGACGAGGATCCCAATCAGCTCTACGTCAACGTCCCGTGGCCGGGTGGAGCGAAGGCCGACCCGGCCGGGCTCGGCTTCCGCTTCGAGAACCGGGCGCCGGCCTCGGGAGTGGCCGACCCGTACGCCGGCATGGGCGTCGCCGTCGACGGCGCCGAGAGGGGTCCGCTCGACCTCTTCGTCACCAACTCGCGTCACGAGCCCTCGGCCGCATTCGCCAGAACGACCGCGTCCTCGTTCTCCAACGCCCGGTCCGCCTTCGATCCGGCGCTCGGAGCGGACTTCGCGGGCTGGGGCGACTCCTTCGTCGACCTGAGCAACTCCGGCCGCCCCGACCTCGTGCTTGCGACCGGCGGCATCCCGGTCACCAGCCTGCACAAGGACGCGGGGCCGGTGAAGGTGATCGCCCCACTTTCGGACAAGCCCGTCGCCCGCTACGGCGTCACGCCGGGCGTCGTGCCGAGCGGGCTGCGCGTGAACGGACGCGGGCTGGCGGCGGCCGACGTCGACAACGACGGCCGAATGGAGATCGCGGTCAACTCGATCGGCGGGAAGCTCCTCCTGCTGAAGCCGACCGGGCCGACCGGCCATTGGCTCGACGTGAAGCTCTCCCGCTTCATCCCGGGAGCGGTCGTGACGCTCGCGCTCGCCGACGGCCGGCCGCTCTCGCAGGAGGTTCGCGCGGGCAGCAGCTACCTGTCCTCCGAGGACGAGCGCGTCCACTTCGGTCTCGGGGAAGCGACGGGAGCTGCACGCCTCACCGTCCGCTATCCATGGGGCGGAGAGAGCGTTCTGCGCGATGTCCGCGGCGACCGGATCGTCGAGGTCAAGGTTCCTCCACAGCACGCTCCGCAGGCATCGGGCCGGTCCGCGTCGTACCGCCTCCCGGCCTGCACGCCGGCGACCGGCGGCCGCCCGATCGCGACGGTCTGGGACGAGACGGCGGTCGACGCGCTCCGGTCCGGCGCCGCGAGCGAGCCTGTCCAGGCGCGCGACCTCTATGACCTCTCCACCGCGATGTGGAATGCGTGGAAGGCGAGCGGAACGAACGCTGCGATCAGCTACGCCGCCTACCGGGTGCTTCTCTGGCAGGCGTCCTTCAACTCGAACCTGAGCCGAAGCTTCGCCCTGCTGACGAGGCAGTTGAGGGCGCTCTGTTACTCGCCCGACTTCACCGCCGCGGACGGAAAGTCGCCGGCCGCACTGGGCAACCGGATCGCGGCGAACGTCATCGCCGCCGGCCGGCAGGACGGCTCGAACGAGTCGCTGCACTTCGCCGACCCGACCTTCACGTCGCGCAACCAGCCCCTGATCGTCCACGCCGCCGGTTCCACTGTGGAGGACGCGTCGTTCTGGCAGCCGCTGGCGCTAGGAACCATCCAGCCGCACAGCCTCACGGCGACTCCGGCCGACGTCCAGAGCTTCGTCGGCGCCGAGTGGGGCCACGTTCGCGGCTTCGCACTTCCACGCTCGCGCCGCGGCCTTCCCATCGATCCCGGCGCATCGCCGTTGGGGGATCCGGCGAGCGTGGCGTACAAACACGCGGCCGTGGCCGTTCTCCGCGCCACCTCCACCGAGGGTGCGCCTCGCGCCTGGTCGCCGCTGACCTGGAACTCGCTCGCGACACGTGATGCACCCGGTGATCTGGCCGGCGACGTCCGCCTCTATCTCGGCCTCAACGGCGCGCTCAACGACGCCGCCGTCGCAGCGTGGGGAGCGAAGCGCGCCTACCAACCGCCGCGGCCGATCTCGATGATCCGCTACCTCGCGTTCCAGGGCCAGTCGAGCGACCGGAAGCAAGGGGATTACCACCCCGACGGCCTGCCGCTCGTGCCCGGCCTGGTGGAACTGCGCAACGGGAAGGTCGAGGTGCTGTCGCAGGGACGGTGGATCGACGGCGCGGCGTGGTCGCCGCCGACTGCAACGCCGGCTTCGCCCGGTGGCGTCGCCGAGGGCAGCGCGTTCGCCTATGCAGCAGGCAGGGTCTTGACCGCGCTCACCGGGCGGTCGTACGTGAGCCAGATACGAGAGGCGTCGACGGCGCCGCTCGCCGACGGGATCGACGTCCCGTCGGACGTGACTGCGGGTCGCAGGCTCGGCGAGCGCGTCGCGGCGCTCGTCCTCCACAAGCTCCGCCGCAATCGCTAGCGGCCCGAGCGGGCCTGCAGCCGGACGGCGAACGTGTCGAGCGTCACCGCCCCGAGCAGCACGAGCCCGGTGACGATGTAGATCCAGCCGTTCGAGATGCTCAGCGTGTTCAGGCCGTTCTGCAGGGTTCCGATCAGCACGGCCCCGAGCAGGGCGCCGCGCACCTCGCCGCGCCCGCCGAAGAGGCTCACGCCGCCGATCACGGCGGAAGCGATCGCGTTCAGGAGCAGGTTGCCCGGCGGAAATGTGAGGGCGACCGAGTTGACCTGCGCCGCGAAGACGATCCCGCCGATCGCTGCCATGCAGCCCGAGAGCGCGAACACGATCACTCGGATACGCGGCACGTTGATACCGGCGCGCCGCGCTGCCTCGGCGTTGCCGCCGACCGCGTAGACGTGCCGGCCGAACGTCGTCCACTTGGCGAGGAACGTCAGCAGCACGAAGAAGAGGACCATGAGCACGCCGGCGAGCGGGAGGCCTTCGGGCGTCGTGATGATCTTGGCGTTGTTGCAGATCGCGACCGTCCCGAACGCCGCGATCCCGATCCCGATCGTCTTCAGCACGGCTGACGTCCAGCTCTGCTGCGCGATCTGCGTGCCGCGGGCGACGATCTTCTTGTACAGAATGCTGAGCGGGTAGAGCGCGGTGAAGATCGCGGCGATCACCCACCCGGCCGCCGGCGAGAAGATGTAGAGGTCGGTGTAGTTGATCCAGCGGTCCTGGATGATGATCGTGCCGCGCTGCTCGAGCTTGTTCAGGATCACGCCCTGCCAGATCAGGAAGCCGGCGAGCGTGACGACGAACGAGGGAACGCCGACGAACGCCACGATCGAGCCCTGAACGCCGCCGATCACCGAGACGACTGCGACCGCGAGCAGCATCGCGAGGATGCCGTTCATCTGCCATTTGCTGCCGGGAAGCTGCAGCTCGGCCACGACCAGCGCCCCGATGCCCGCGAGGTAGCCGATCGAGAGGTCGATCTCGCCGAGCAGGAGCACGAAGACGACGCCGTACGCGAGCATGCAGGTGCCGGCGGTCTGCTCGATCAGGTTGACGAAGTTGACGGCCGTGAAGAAGTTCGTCGCCGTGAAGGCGAAGATGATCACGACGGCGATCTCGCCGACGATGATCGGGACCGGCCCGAGATTGCCGGTGCGCACGTTCAGCCATGCGCGCTCCCGGACACCGCGCAATCCGCTCGGAAGCTGCTCCTCCTCCAGGGGAGGCGCGCGATCGGGCCCGACGACGTCGGCGGATGTCATGGGCCGGCTCCGGCGCCGGCCGTGGACGGGATCCCGGAGACCTTCGTCGGCATGCCGGCCGTGATCGCCTCGACGACGGCCTGCTGCGTCGTCTGGCGGCGCTCGAACACGCCGACGTTCCGTCCGAGCCGGAGGACCGTGATCCGGTCGGCGGTCTCGAAGACGTCGTGCAGGTTGTGGGAGATGAGCATCACTCCGAGACCCTGGCTGCCGAGACGGCGCACGAGCTCGAGCACCTGCTCGGTCTGCGCGACTCCGAGCGCCGCGGTCGGCTCGTCGAGGATGACGAGCTTCGAGTTCCACATCACCGCCCGGGCGACGGCGACCGACTGGCGCTGGCCGCCCGAGAGTGTCGCGACAGTCTGACGAACCGACTTGATGGTCGTGACCGCCAGAGACTTGAGGGTCTCGGAGGTGTGCTGCTCCATCGGCGCCTCCGAGAGGATCTGTGCACGGCTGACCTCGCGGCCGAGGTACATGTTCTGCACGACGTCGAGGTTGTCGCAGAGCGCGAGATCCTGGTAGACGACCTCGATCCCGAGCTTGGCTGCGTCCTTCGGCCCGTGGATGTGTACCTCTTGTCCCTCGAACACGATCCGGCCGCTGTCTGCCGCGTGGGTGCCCGCGACGCACTTGACGAGCGTCGACTTGCCGGCGCCGTTGTCGCCGACGAGCGCCATCACTTCTCCGGCGCGGACCTCGAAGTCGACGTCGTCGAGCGCCTGCACCGAGCCGAACGTCTTGGTGATGCTCTGGAGCTGGAGAAGTGGTGGTTTGTCGCTCATCGATGACCGCTCCTGGACGAGGAGAGCGCGGTGGAGGCGCCCGACATGGACGCCTCCACCATCTCACAGAGAACGAGCTACTTGCAGTACTTCTTGTACTGGCCGACGCACACTTCGCTCTTCTTCAGCCACTTGTCCTTGAAGACCTTCGTGTAGTTCTTCTTCGTGATCCACGTCACCGGAATGACGAGCGTCGGCTCCTTCTTGTTGCCGTTCTTCCGGAACGAGTTCGACTGCGGCTTCTTGCCGTGCAGCAGCGCGATCGCCGCGGCGGCTGCGGCCTTCGCCTCGGCCGGCACGTACTTGTAGACCGTGCCCGACTGCCAGCCCGCGAGGATGTACTGGACACCGGTCGCGGTCGTGTCCTGGCCGGACAGCGGGACCGGCTTCAGGTGATGCGCCTTCTCGTCGGCGATCACGGCGCCCGCGATGTTGTCGTTCGCCGCGATGACGCCCTGGATGTGGTTGCTGGTCTTGACGAGCATCTGGTCGTAGATGGTCGCAGCGTTGTTCGCGTCCCAGTCGGGCACGAACTGCTGCGGGCCCTTCTTCAGCTTGTGGTGCTTGAAGAGCGGGTTGAGCACGGCGTCGTTGCCGCTCTTGAACCAGAACGCGTTCTGGTCGGTCTGGCCGCCCCAGAGCTCCGCGACCGTGCTGCTCTTCTTGTACGTGTGCTTCGCCTTCATGGCGGCGATGATTCCCTTGGCCTGCGCCTTGCCGACGGCCTTGCCGTCGAACGAGTCGTAGACCGCGGCCGTACCGCCGGTGACCTGGCGGTCGTAGTCGATTGCGAAGCCACCCTTGTCCGTGAAGGACTTCTCGATCGCGGCTGCGGAGCCGTTGTCGAGCGATACCTCGATGACACCCTTCGCCCCCGCCGCGAGGCACGCCTGCGCCTGCGCCTTCTGCTTCAGCGGATCGTTGAGAGCGTTGTTCATCGAGTAGGTGACGTGCGCCGCCTTCAGATACTTGGCGAGGTACTTCGGATCGAACTGCGTCCAGCGAACCGACGACTTCGTGTCAGGCAGCAGCACGCAGACCTGAACGTTGGCCGACTTCTTCTTGGTGCTCGCTACCGCGCCCGCTGTGACTGCCAGGGCGGCGATCGCGACGCCGAGCACGAGGATCAGACCTTTTCTCCCAAGCCTCTTCACCCTCTTAGCCCTCCTTGGTGCCATTGGCCTTGCACTTCGAGAGCGCCGTGCGGCGCCTCCTGGATTCGCCGCTCCGTCGCGTGCACAGAGGACTCCCCATCCACCGTGCGGCTCCGGTCGATCGGCAGCGCAATACTACTCCCCTATGGGAATAGTTCAAGGCCAGGCAGTAACGGACCCGCTCCCGCTCGCTCGACCTTTCACTCGAAGCGGCTCTTCGTCGTCAGATAGCGCTCCACGTTCACCCGGTTGACGAAGTTGAGACCGGTGTTCGTGTCCGCCGGCGCGACGAGCTGCTTGCTGTAGCGGTAGAGGAACATCTGGAGCACCGGGAGGAAGCCCTGCAGGTACGGCTGCTGGTCGATCGTGAAGTCGAGATGCCGATCCTGGATGGCCCGCAGCGTGACGGGCAGTAGGTCGTAGCCGCCCGCGCACACGCCTCGCTGGTGCAAGCGGTATTTGCGCATCACCGCGGCGACGCCCGCCGTCGAGCCGGCATCGACGGCGAACAGGCCGCGCAGATCCTTGTTGGCCCGGTAGGTCGCCTCGATCTTGCTGCGCTCGTGGCCGACGTCGACTCCGGACGAGACGACGTGGGTTCGGATCGGCTTGCCCGAGTCCCGGATTGCGTCGAGGGCGCCGTCGACCCGCGGCTGGATGTTCTGCTGGCCCGGGGTGGCGATGAACAGACACACGTCACCGCTCGAGCACAGACGGACGATGCGTGCGCCGAGCTCGAGGCCCGACTGGTAGTTGTCCTGGCCGACGTAGGCGAGCCGCTTGTTCCGCTTCCCGCCGTCCGCGTTGTACGAGACGACCGGGATCCCGTGAGCCAGCGCGAGCCGGGTGGGCTTGTTGAAAGCCGTCGGATCGACGATCGAGACGGCGATGCCGTCGACCTCTTCGGCGACCGCGTGCCGCATCGCTTTGACCATCTGGCCGACGTCGCTGCTCGTGGAGCCCGCCCACTTCACGTCCACGCCGAGCAGCGACGCCGCGTCGTGACTCCCGTTCATCGCGGGCACGAAGAACGGGTTGGTCAGCGCATGGTTCACGAACACGAACCGCCAGCGCGGATGTCGCTGTGGGAAGCCCTGCGAAAGCGCCTCGCTGAGCCCCCTGGGGACGGCACCGACCGCCGCGGCACCGGCGGCGAGGCGGAGCAGGTCGCCGCGGTCGAGACGATCGGTCATGCCGGCGTGCGTCGGACGAGCCAGAGCGCGACGAGGACGAGCGCGACGGCGAGCCCTGCGAAGAGCCCCGCCTCGAGGAGCTGGAAGGTCCAGAAGCGGCCGGCCGGTTGGTACGAGACGATTCGCTTCCAGCCGAGCGTGAGGATGTACGTGTGCGGATCGATCTGCGCTTGCTGGGCGTGGAGGACAGCGAGGTCTTCCCGGGCGGCGGTGATCCGGCGGCCGCCTCCGTCCACGAGCGTGTTGCTCAGCACCCAGTCGCCGGGTACGCCGCTCCCCGCGGTGGCTGCGACCACCCGGTGCAACGGCTCCATGAAATGCGGCCGGAGGAAGTCGGCGACGATGAACCGAGTCGCGCCGAAGGCGAGGAGGGTCGCGGTCATCGCGGCGACCGTGCGCCGGAAGACGAGGCCGGCGAGCACGCCGAGCGCAAGCGCGAAGAGCGCGTACGCCGGAACGACGACTCCCTCGATGTCGAAGCCGCTCGGCGAGATCCGCCCTTCGAGCGTGTCGAACGGGGAGCGCCACCACATGACCATGAGGCTCGCGGCTCCCGCCGCGATCACGGTTCCGGCGGCGAGGAGCGCCGTCTTAGAGAGGAGCCAGCCCCGGCGGCTGACGCCCTGCGTCCACGCGAAGCGATACGTGCCGAACTCGAGCTCGCGGGCGATGAGCGGCGCGCCGACGAAGAGACCGGCGAGCAGCGGCAGCACCGCCAGGAAGCGCGTGGCCGTGACGAGCCCGGCGAACTGGCCTTCGAAGTGGGGCACGATGATGTCGCAGCCGGTTCGTCCCGTGGGCGGGAGGCAGGCCGACAGCGAGTCGTGGTCGAACGCCGACGCGATCGGCAGATGCGTCACGACTGCCGCGACGACGAGCGCGACGAGCAGACCGAACGCGCCGAGCGCCTGCGACCCGTGCTGCCGCCAGGTCACCCATGCCATCGCAGCGGGACCCTTTCCGCCGTCCGCGGCGTGGGCAGGCGCTCGGGCGCCATGTACGCGAGCAGGAGCTCCTCGAGGCTGACGGGGTCGACCGTCCAGGACGGATCGACGATCGGCCCGTCGGTGGTGGCGAGCAGCGTCAGCTGACGCCCGCTGTGCCGCTCGCGGACGACCTCGCGCACACCGCGGATCGAGCCGAGCGGCCGCCGCGGGCCGGTCAGGAGCCGGTGGGACTCGAGCAGCTCCTCGACGTCTCCCTCGAGGCGGACGCAGCCGCCGCTCAGCAGGACGATGTGGTCGCAGACGCGCTGGATGTCCGCGACGACATGCGAGGCGACGATCACCGTGGCCCCGAGCTCGGCGACGCCGTCCATCAGAAGCTGAAGCAGCTCACGGCCCGCGAGCGGGTCGAGGCTTGCGAAGGGCTCGTCGAGCAGCACGAGTCGCGGGCGCTTGCCCAGCGCAAGAGCGAGCGCGAGCTTGGCGCGGTCCCCGGCCGACAGGGCCCCAACCTTCGCGTGCGAGTCGATGCGGGTGAGCAGCTCCACGGCGATCTCGCCGTCCCATCGCGAGTTCGTGCGGCGTGCGTACTCGATCGTGTCCGACACCCGGAAGGAGCGGTAGAGCGGCGCACCCTGCGCGACGTACCCGACCTCGGCGAGCACCTCCGGGGCGCCGAGCGGATCGTGCCCGAGCACGGAGATCGACCCCTCGCTCGGTGCGAGCAGTCCCGCCGCCAGGGAGAGGAGCGTCGACTTCCCCGCCGCGTTCGGCCCTGCCAGTCCGACGACCTTTCCCGTCGGGATCGTGAGCGTCAGGTCGCGGAGCGCCCAGTCGCGGCGAAAGCGCTTGCCCAGGCCGTGCGCGACGAGCGGCGGAGGGCTCATGCCACGCGGCGGGCCAGAGTCTCCCGGAGGGTGGTGGAGACGAGTGCGCGAATGCTCTCTTCGTCGAGGCCCGCGCGACGAGCCGACGCGAGCCAGCGCTCTAGCTCCTCGCGCAGCTCGGCGTGGTGCTGCAGCGAGGGCGGAGCGAGCGTGCTGGCGACGAAGGTGCCGCGCCCTTGTCGTGCGACGACCAGGCCCTCGCGCTCGAGGTCGCGATACGCCTTGGCGACGGTGTTCGGGTTGACGGCGAGGTCCGCGACGACCTCCCGCACGGTCGGCAGCTGGTCGCCGACGTCGAGCGTGCCGAGCCGGAGCGCGTCCTTGACCTGACGGACGATCTGCAGGTACGTCGCGACTCCGGACTGCGGGTCGAGGTGGAACTCGATCACCGCAACATCGTATCGCCTCGATTTGCAGGC